>Ga0137403_10009976_pt1 | contig 10536 bp, 8 predicted proteins | sample CZOMad2_1_16fung_FD_122057 | JGI IMG/M metagenome (GOLD analysis project Ga0137403, IMG submission 122057) | Vadose zone soil fungal communities from Angelo Coast Range Reserve, California, USA - CZOMad2_1_16fungal (Hybrid Assembly) | ecosystem: Environmental > Terrestrial > Soil > Vadose zone... | reverse complement strand
CCTTGTGGCTCGGTCCTGTCTCCCAGAACCAGTCGGAGGCCGTCTCGGCATAATCACGAAATCGCTGCTCGCTCTCGCGAAGCGCCTCCTCCGCCCGCTTGCGGTCCTCGATATCGGTGGACGATCCGTACCATTTGACGATGTTGCCCGACTCACCGCGCAACGGCTCGGCTCGAAACAAAAACCAGCGGTATTCGCCATCGAAGCGCCGGAGCCGAGCTTCAAGCTCACCTGGCATACCGGACTCTCGTATGGCGCTCCATTTCTGCAACATGCCCTTTTTGTCGTCAGGATGAAAAGCGCGAGGCCAGCCGGTTTCGGCCTGGTCGAGGGATAGGCCGGTATAGTCGAGGGCTGGTTGGTTCAGGAAGTCGGGAACCCCGTCGGCTCTAGCGCGCCAGACCAGCGTTGGAATTGTATCGATGACCAGTCGAAGACGGTCTTCAGACTTCTTGATTTCGTCAAAGGCTTTTTGCAGCGCCTCCTTTGCAGCATGTTGTTCGGTAGCATCCACATGCGTGCCAATTAATTCGATCACGTCACCGTCGCTGCCGACGACGGGGTGCCCCACGGAATATATGTGCTTTATCGATCCGTCGGGGAGAACTATTCTAAAATCAACTTCGAAATCCGCTTTCTCTCGAATAGCCCGGGCCGCCGCTTCGACATTCGGGCGCCTGTCTTCGGGGTGAATACGATCCCGGAACGCCTGCAGCGGCACTTCGCCCTGTTCCGGATCGAATCCAAACAGACCATACATTCCGGGCGACCGATAGGCCCACTCTCGACGTCGCACATCCCAAGCCCAACTGCTTGTACGACGCAAACGCTCCGATTCGGCCAAATAGGCATCGCTGCGCCGCAGTTTCCGTTCCGTCTCCATTGCAGTCGTAACATCCGTCACTGCACCCACAAATTCGATATTGCCGGACGCATCTCTGACGGCACGAGCCACCGCATGGACATACTTCGCTGAGCCATCCGGCATCAGCAATCGATATTCATGATCGAAATCCTTTCCGTCAACGGAAGCCCGGTTGATGGTCTGTTGCACGGCAGCGCGATCTTCAGGGTGGGTGCGCTGGATAATAAATTCCACGGTCGGCTTCGTCGTCCGGTCACCTCCAAAGATTCGAAAAGTCTGGTCTGACCAGACAATCTCTCCGCTGGCGATATTCCATCCAAAGCTTCCGGTGCCGCTCAACCTCTGCGCTTCGGTCAAGTACATCTCGCTGCGCAGGAGCGCGGCTTCAATCCGCCTTTGATCCTCCATCGCCACTCGCAGATCATCGCGGGACAGCCGGAGAGTTTCTGTTGCTCTTCTCTGCGCCGAGATCAGAAATGCAACAACGAGCGATGTAATGGAAAACAGGAATAGACGGGGTACCTCCGAAATATCCGCCGCGGATAAATCATGCTTCCAGGTAAATGAACTGATGGGAGGCAGCAGGTAATAATGAAAAGCCAAAAGGGCGAGCGTGATCGCCAACAGCGCCGGGCCGAAACCGCCAACCCAGGCAGCGAAGATAACAGCGCAAAGCATCGACGATGCGATGGCCTCGGCATGGAATAGGCGCGTTATAAGTTCCGCAGCAACGATTGCCGCGGCGACCGACAAGACCGCCATTGCATAGTGAGAAATCGGGGGCGGCTTTGGCCACCGTTGGAGAAGATCAGGCTTAGTCATTCTCCTGCTCGTCCCGTTTTGGGGTGATGAGCGTCCCGGGTCTCGGGCGATCAAGATTAGAGCATTTTCAGGAAATCCGGTAATTCGATCGCAACGGCGGGCGGCGGACGCGGTTCCCCGGGGCCGAAGTCCTTCGAAACTCTGGTCGAATCTGCGCAACTTCGGAACCAAACACCGCAATCCCGTGCAAGCAATTCTGCCTACAAGAGCGCATTGTTATCGGCTGGCAACTAAACCTTCAATTTAGTGCTGCCAAACCTTTGTTTAGTTGTATCGCCGGTCGGCCCGATCCAGTCTTGCGTAAGGCAGACCGGCGGCGCTCCTCCCTGGCGCCGTGTCGCATGCTGCCATAGCGGACGGCGTCGCGCAGCCTCTTCCCCTCCCTCACCCAGGCAGGCGGCTGCCGTCCGCCTCTTCCGTCGCAGCACTGAACCAGCTTGCGGACCTTCTAAATTTCCCAAGTGATGGTCTTCCATTAGATCGCGCACGCTGGCGGAAGGCGCTTCGCAAGTGTCGCGCACGAGGTGGGACGCTCCCTTTCAACCATCGGGGACCGCACACGCTCTCCGCTGATGTCCCAGGAGGTGGGCACTAAACGCAAACGCCACAAACTTCCGTATGGCTCTTCCGATCCCTTTCGATATCGCATGCTTACCTACGTACGATTGAGCCATCAGGCTCAGCCCTCCTACACTCACTGCCAATCGGAATAGCGGATCGCAGATGACAACATGTCCGTGATCTCGGTTCCACGCAGGCACCACAGGAGGCAACAATGCGCAACAGCTCCCAATGTTCTTGGAACGTCGCAGCGAAGCATTGTGCGATCTGTGACGGAAAGTTTGGCCTCGTTCGGTACTACTCCTGGCGAACTGCACTCTGTTCAAAGAAGTGCACTGACCGCCTCAAGGCCCGTCGGGAGGACGACCGCCGGTGGCTACGTCGACTTCGAGCCGCCGCCTGACGACGGTCATGCAGTAATTTCCCGAAGTTCAGGATTTCGGAGCAAGGAGGCTGCCGAGTGAACCTGCCATGCAAACTCTTTTTGTCGAGCTGTCTCTGTTGCCTGTTGGCGATGAAAGCCCAAGCGCAAGATGGACAAAGCCAGGCTGGCCTTCACCGCCATCCGCCGCAGGACCAGCTCCTGCACGAGAAGTTCTATTCAACATGGCACATGCCCGACAATCCGGCCGTTAGCTGTTGCAATGATGCAGACTGCTATCCGACCGAGGTCAAGTACGTCGACGGCAACATCTACGCAAAACGCAGAGAAGACGGAAAGTACATTCCCATTCCACCGGAAAAGGTCGAGCGGAACAGAGACAACCCGGATGGCAGAAATCACCTCTGCGCTCCCCCGCCCAATGTCTTCCACTCCGCCGAAACCGTGTTCTGCTTTGCATTGGGAGGCGGCACATGAAATTTGTACTGGTGAATGAGCGGATGCCCCGCCGACAAGCGTTCTGCGTGTCGTGCGATGAGCCGATCGGAGCGGGCTACCTGCGGGAAATCGGGACACACCTCACCTACTGCAATCACGATTGCTACCAAGATCACTGCAAGAGTGCGTTCCTGGTTCTCGAAAGCCGGGCAAGAGCATCATGAGCCGGCCCTCCCCCTCGGCCCCGCCGCGCCCACGAGCAAGAAGGAATCTCCGTCGAGATCTGCTGAATGATCAACCAATCCGGCCGTCGGAGACGAGTCTTCGCGGTCGGCGGAAAGGGATATTGCGATGAGAGCTTATAACACCAACCGCGATGCCTGTGATCGGATGGCATCGGCATTCGCTGGTACGGATTCAAGGACTGCGGAGCAGAGGTCGATGCACTTGCTAAATTCGTCAACCAGACCTGGCCAGCATCGGAGCCCTGTTCGGCGCACGCGAGAGCCGCCAATGTTGCGGAATGGAACGGCGGAGCTTCTGGCCGACATCGAAGGCTTGCCCGTTCTGGTGCGTTTGCTCGTCCAGGATGTACCTGCGGAAATGCGGTCCGATCTTGTTACGGATGCCGACATTCATTTGCTGCTGTCAAGCACACTTGAAAAGGTGGTCGAGCGGATGCGCGGATCGCCCCTGCGACGTGACGACTCCTCAAAGCAGCCGCTCGCCATCGTTGAATTGATCTCGAGCGGAGTACCTTCGGCCCAACCGCCGGCCCCGCTGACTGAAACGGTGCTGCGCGTGGGGCCGCTGGAGCTTGATCTGATCGATCGAACTGCGAAGCGTGATGATCGCCGCATCGATCTGCGGCCGCGCGAGTTTCGGTTGCTCAAATACATGATGCAACGGAGCGACAGGTTGCTAACGCGGGCAACCCTCCTGAAAGATGTATGGAACTATAAATTCGTCCCTGAAACGAACCTTGTCGATGTTCATATGGGCCGATTGCGTCGCAAGGTCGACGGGTCAAATGAGCCCCCCATGATTCGCAACGTCCGAGGGGTTGGTTTCGTTCTCAGTGCGACTCCATTCCCGCAGAGTTCGTCGAGACCCACCCAACAATGAACAACCTGGCCGTCCACCGCTGCCGTCCAGCTGGTCCGCCGACACGGAGTCCCACGAATGTTCGACTATAACGGGAGTTTTCAATCTGCCGTTGCTGCTCTGAAACGCGAGCGTCGCTACCGCGTCTTCGCTGACCTGGAGCGCAAGGTGGGACAGTTCCCGCATGCGCTCTGGGACAGCCCGAGCGGCAAGCGCGATGTCGTGGTCTGGTGCTCGAACGATTATCTTGGCATGGGTCAGCACCCGAAGGTGATCGAAGCGATGTGCGCCACTGCACGCAGGATGGGGGCCGGCGCCGGCGGAACGCGCAACATTTCGGGTACGAATCGGGCGCTGGTGGAGCTGGAGGCCGAGCTTGCGGATCTCCATGGCAAGGAAGCGGCGCTCGTTTTCACGTCGGGCTACGTGTCCAACCATACGGGCATCGCGACGATGGCCAGGCTCCTTCCGGATTGCCTGATCCTGTCCGATGCGCTCAATCACAATTCGATGATCGAAGGCGTGCGTGCGGCTGGCTGTGCCAGGCAGATCTGGCGGCACAACGATGTTGGGCATCTCGAGGAGTTGCTCTCGCGCGCAGCGCCTGGCCGCCCGAAGCTGATCGTGTTCGAGAGCGTGTATTCGATGGACGGCGATGTCGCTCCACTCGAGGCGGTCTGCGATCTGGCGGAACGCTATGGCGCGATGACCTATCTCGACGAAGTGCACGCCGTTGGCATGTACGGGCGACGCGGCGCCGGGATTGCCGAGCGAGAGGGGGTGATGGCGCGCATCGACGTCATCGAGGGAACGCTCGCCAAGGCCTTCGGCACGCTTGGCGGCTACATCGCCGGCAGGAGTGCTGTCGTGGACGCCGTCCGATCCCATGCTCCCGGGTTTATCTTTACGACGGCTTTGCCACCTGCGGTAGCTGCGGCTGCGACAGCGTCAATAGCTCATCTCAAGACATCGGGTACGGAGCGCGCGGGCCAGCGCGCCGCCGTGACAGCGACCAAGGCAGCCCTGCGGGAAGCCGGGCTGCCAGTGCTGGCCACAGAAACGCATATCGTGCCGGTCATGGTCGGCGATCCCGACATGTGCAAGCAGGCAAGCGATCTCCTGCTCGACCGGCACGGCATCTACATCCAGCCGATCAATTATCCCACGGTTCCCCGGGGCACCGAGCGATTGCGGATCACCCCGACGCCGGCGCATGACGTTCGATTGATCCGGCAGTTGGCTGACGCCATGGTTTCGGTGTGGCAGGAACTCGGTCTTGCGCTCGGAAGATACCAGCAGCCCGGCGAGCAGCATGCACAGACGGTCGCGGCTGGCGGTTAGTTCCGGCCGCCCACTGCTCGAGCCATTGCAATCTAATTCGGCTCACCCAGACGCCGCGGGCCTTTTAGTGGTCGGGACAGATGATCTCCATCCGGCCACCCGGGCCGGGATGAATGGCCAGCCGAAAACCGTGCAGCTTGACGATCGCAGCCACAAGATTGAGGCCAAGGCCCACGCCTGGCGTGCTTCGGATCTTGTCGGAACGATAGAAGCGCCGCAACACGGCCTCCCGCTCCTGTTTGCTGATGCCGCCACCGGTATCGCTGACCCGCACGATGGTTTCATTGTCGCCGCGTGTCAGTTCAATGTCGACCCGGCCGCCTTCGGGCGTAAACTTGATGGCATTGTCGACGAGGTTGGCGACGGCCTCGAACAGGAGATCCCGATCGCCGAGCACGCTCAATCGCTGCCGCGCCTCGACCCGCAAGTCGATACTCTTGTTTTCGGCGATCGGCTCGTAGATATCGCACACCTCTTGCAGTATTTCGTGCAGTGAGACGGTGCCAAAAGCCGCCGACCGCTGGCTATTTTCGATTTCGGCCAGACGCAACAGCGCCGTGATGATCGCCAGCGACTGATCAATATTTGCAATCGCCTTGTCTACGACTGTCTCGAGCTGTTCCAGCGTGGTTGCGTTGGTGCGGCCGCGCTCCAGCGCCAGCCGCGCCCGCGTCAGTGGCGTTCGCAAATCGTGGGCGATGTCGTTGCCTACTCCGGCGAGCGCGTGGATCATCGTTTCCATTTCATCGAGCATGCCATTGACGATGACCGTGAGCTTCGAAAACGGCTCGTCGACGTCACGGTGCGGGAGCCGCTCGCGCAGATCGCCGGCGATGATGCGCTGGACCCGCTGGTTTACCTCCTCGACCCGCCTTTGGGCGCGCATGCTCAGCCACGCGCCGGCGAGCAGGCATAAGCAAAGCGCAGGCAGCAGACCGAGCGCCAGCGCCTGAGCGACGACATGGGAGATCTCCCTGGTTTCGTCGACCTCTCGTCCGATGACCAGCGCGTCGCCATTCGGCATGTGCCGGGCGATTGCGCGGATCACATGGGTCTCCCTCCCGGCCGGAAGCGTCCGCTCGACCGAAACGCTCTGGACGGAATCATTCATCGTGAGCTCGGGCGGAAACCGTTCCAGGTTGCCCGCTATCTTGCGGCCGTCCGCGCCGAACAGGCCGGCGTATTGGACGCCGCGCGAATCCTGCTCCAGATGCTCGTTGATCCACTCCAGCCGGCGCTCGTTGGGCAAGCCGGCGATGGCGTTCAGTTGACTGGCGATCATTTTGTCGGATCGCGCGATCAGGTACTGATCGGCCTGCCAATAGATGAAGCCGAACAGCACGATGACGAAGACCGCGAATACGCCAGCCACCGCCAGCGCCCACCGAAAGGTGTTCGAACGTATGATGTGAGTCTGACCCATCGGATCTCGCCCCGCGGATTTCCCGCTCAACGTCAGCGGCGGCGCTTCGCTAGCTTCCATCTGATCGTTAAGGTCCGGTGCGAAGAATGAAACCGGCCCCGCGGACGTTGTGGATCATGGGAGATTCGCCCGGGCCGTCCACCTTGTGGCGCAGCCGTCCCATATGCACGTCGACCAGGTTGGTCGCCGGAACGAATTTATAGTTCCAGACTTCCTCCAGAAGCATGGCCCGCGTCAGCAGCTGATCGCTCCGTTGCATCATGTATTCAAGCAGCCGGAATTCGCGCGGTAAGAGATCAATCGCCCGTTCGCCGCGTTTTGCGGTGCGCTCGATCAGATCGAGTTCCAGCGACCCTACCCGCAACGTCGTCTCGCGCGATTCCACCGGCCGGCGCAGCAACGCCTCGATCCTGGCGACAAGCTCCACCAGCGCGAAGGGTTTGGTGAGATAGTCGTCACCCCCCATCCGCAATCCGCGCACGCGATCATCGACCGCCCCCAGCGCGCTCAACACCAGCACCGGAGTGCGGACTTGATCCTTCCGCAAGGCCTCGATCACCGTGAGGCCGTCCATTCCCGGCAACAACCGGTCGACGATCATGGCGTCGGGCCGCGACGAGCGCGCCTTGTCGAGGCCTTCTATACCGCTGGCCGACCATTCGACTTCAAAACCGCGATCGGCGAGCTCGGCCGTAATTTCCTCGGCCGTTTCGCTGTCATCCTCGATCAGAAGTACTCTTGTCATCAGTTCATTCTCGCCCGCCGTTAAGGCATTCGCACCGCGCCCTGTGCTCGAGCCTGGATTCCGTGGGATCATATGCTTGCTCGAGACCAAAGGCATAATATCAACAGCCCGCAAACGCCATGAGAAGAGAGCAGGACGGCGCCGCCTGCCTCAGTCGGGGGGCAGAAGGCGTGGCGGACGCCGTCCTTTTTGCGGCCAATCTGAACACCGTCTCCGGGGGCAAGCGCGGTGGACCGCTCAACAAAACACATAGACTTAGGGAACGACCCCCACCACTAAATAGCATTTTAGAATTGGCCCGGCCCGAAGCCTTGCTTGCGCGTATCGCTCTATGCGAGGCGTCGGGAAGCGGGATTTTCGACTTAGCAGCCCGATGGCGATGCAGGCGATACGCCCGGCGTTGCCGCTGCGCCCGTGGCGTTGGCCGGTGGCATGGTGCCGGGCGTCGCCAGATTCATCGTCATGCTCTCGGCGCATGCCGATGTGTTTGGAGTCGGCATCACGGTCATTGTCGGATCGATGCTGGTGGTAGCGAGCTGCGTGATATCCGGCTGGATTGTGCCAGGCGACGGGCTGTTCGGAATTTCGGGCGTCGAGAGCGGCAAAGCCGCGCCGTTGGTCGGCGGACCTCCCGGCGTAGAGCTGCATACCGTCGTCGATGAGCTGCCGAGCGGAGACACTGGCGATGTGGTCCCGGTCGTGCTGCTAAGGATTGGCGAGGGAATGGTCCCCAGCGGCGTTGCCGGCATCATCGCGAGCGATGACATCGTCGTGGCCGTGCTGCCCGGCGCGGACGTGGAGACCGTGCTCATTGCCGTCGATGGCGCCGGTATGGGCACGGGAGCAATGGAAGGCGACGGCAGAGCTGGTACTGCGGGCGGCGGCGGCGCCGGTATGTTTGAGTTGGGATACGTGGAGATGAACGATGTAGCCGGTTGTGCGGACAGGGCTAGATACTGCGTGGTGGTGTTATCTGTTGTGGGCGTGGACGAGATCGTCAGTGCTGTCGGTACCGGAGAAACCGATGGCATCGTCCCGGTCGTGATCGGCATTGCCGAAGTGGAGGTAGCCGGCACCGCCGGAGTTCCCGGCGTGATTTGCCCTGTCGGCGTGGAACAGGTCACGACGGTCCCTGGCGTCGTGGGATCTGAAGCCAACGGCACCGGCGCAAGAGTGGTGTCGGGAGTGCCGGGCTGGGTCGTTGCCGAGAACGGGCTCGGGCCATTGAGCGGAGAAGTCACGATCGCTCCCGGCGTCGTTGCAAGGCCCATGGCTGTAGTGCCCAAGGTAGAGACCTGCGCCAGGCAGGCGGTGCCACCCGCCAGCAGGGTGACGATTGTCAGCAGCAAGCGTCGCATCGGCCATCACTCCTTCCGCGATGGTCAGCTTGTCTGACTTTTGCGCGCTGTACGCACCGTGACCTTGCTACCGTCCACCAGGTCCACCATCGGATTGAGGATGACCTGATCGCCCGGCTTGACGCCGTCGTGCACCTCGACTTCCTTGCCGAAGTCACGCGCGATCGTGATCTTCTGCAGACGAGCGATGCCGTTCTCAACCACCGCGACATGCAGGCCATTTTGATCGAACACGACAGCGTCGGCCGGTATGATCATTGATGGCGTTTTGCGCGAGTGGAAACACGCTGCCCGCAGTCGCCGCGTATCAAGCCTATCGGCGGGGGGCGCGCCAGACGTTTGCCGGCGGTGAATCCATTCTCTATCGGCGTGAAAATTCCGATCCGACCTGGCAACCGAACAGCGCTGCATTGCCCGACGTTGTTCTCGGTGCCATCGGCCTCGCTCTCATTCAGGCTCTTGCTCCAGGTGTAGAACGCGTTGAAGCTGAGGCCCGCCGAAGATCGCTTCTCTACGCGCCACGTGCCGCCGTGATAGGTGTTGTGTCCGAAGTTGGAATAGAGATTGATCGATCCGAACTGCGTATACGGTTTGTAGTTCTGCGTCGCCTGGAAAATCGTGTTGAGGACGTTGATGTCGCTTGAGACGTTCAGCGGAATCGCATTGATGTCCCAGTTGTTGATGAGGCCCACGCCGGACTGCCCCTGGTACTGCGCTTCCAGCAACCAGTTGCGCGCAAACTCCCACTGAATCCCGCCCGACCAGTTCAGCACGTACGGCATCCGCATGTTGGGGTCCCACCAGCTCGCCGACCGGCTCGAATAGTTCGCGCCGATGAACGGCACCGAGCCGTCGGGCTGCCGGACGTACTGGAACGATTCCGGCCCATTCGCCAAAGTGAACACATGCCGCGGATCGCCTGTCGGCGCGGCCAGCGTCGCCGTCGCCAGATACTCCTGATACATGATGTTCGTGCCGGTGGCGAAGATGTCCTGATGCACCACGCCGAACGAGGACCGGAACACGAACTTCGGACGGAAGTTCCACGCCAGTCCGATGCGCGGCGCGAAATTATTGAGGTCGGATTTCGCGAGCGGCCCCGGCCGATGTGTAATCGCGCCCATCAGCCCGCTCACCGGGTCCCTCACCGTTGGATCGAACTGCGCTTGCTGGCCATACTTGGTCTGGAACGGAGTTTCGTAACTCCATCGCAGACCGAATGAGAGGGACAGCCCCTTCGCGGGTTTCCAATCGTCCTGCACGTACCACTGGTGCGACCACCAGCGCGGCAGCCACGTCGCAAATTCCTGGGTGAAGGTCGCGCTGGTCACGGTCCCCAGCAGGAAAGACGCGAACGTGTTGCCCGTGTTCGGGACGAACGGGGCCTGCGTTCCGCCGAAGTTATACGTCCCGCCCGGCAGCGCGCCCGCGGTCGCGTTATAGCGCGTGCGGATCAGCTCGTAGCCGGCTTTGATTGTGTGCTTGTGAAGGATTTTC
>Ga0137403_10009975_pt1 | contig 10536 bp, 9 predicted proteins | sample CZOMad2_1_16fung_FD_122057 | JGI IMG/M metagenome (GOLD analysis project Ga0137403, IMG submission 122057) | Vadose zone soil fungal communities from Angelo Coast Range Reserve, California, USA - CZOMad2_1_16fungal (Hybrid Assembly) | ecosystem: Environmental > Terrestrial > Soil > Vadose zone... | reverse complement strand
GCTGCTCGTCGCGGTCATCGGCGTCGTATCGAGCCTCGACGTTCTGAGGAACAAGCCGCTCGCCACGCTCAGAGCCGAATAGCGGCCTTTCACGTCACGCGGCGATTCGGCCCAACGCGTGACCACGCCGACGAGTCCGTTGTGCGGTCCCGGTGCGCGACTCGTGTCGCGTGGTAGTGCTATGATTTGATGTTATGCAGGCCTCAAAACAGGGCTCGGAGGCAGGAGTCAGAAACTCAATGGAAGAACAGACGTTGAAGGACGCGTTGCTCAAGAAGCGCTCGGAACTTCTTGGCACCGGTGGCATCAAGCCGATCCAAGCGTCGATGGACAACAATACCCGCCAGGGCGACATGGCGGATCAGGCGAGCGGCAACAACGAAGTTCATATCGCGCTGAAGCTCAAACAGACCGACGCCAAGATCCTGCAGGCGATCGAAGAAGCGCTCTGGCGGATTGAAAAGGGCACCTACGGCATGTGCCGCGACTGCGGCGAGCCGATCGCGCCGGCGCGGCTGAACGCGATCCCGTGGACCCGCGTCTGCATCACCTGCAAAGAAAAGCAGAACTCGTGACCGACCTGCTACCGCTGCTCCAGGAGTTCCATCGCGAGAAGCTGGCGATGATGCTCCGGCACCAGGCCGGGGCGCGGCTGGTCGGGCAATACGACGCCAACAACACCTACCAGTACATCATCAACCGCGAGCAGACCCAGCTGACCTGGGTCGCGACCGCGATCGCCGAACTCGGCGGCAACGCCGACGACCAGGCCGAGCCGTCGCGTCCGGCGAGCGGCAAGGCCGCCGCCGAGGAGCAGGCGATCTTCGCCGAGGACGGCCAGGACGCCCAGCGCTTCGTCGATCGCTGGCGCCCGCGGATCGACGGGATGGACAACGCGCGCCACGCCAGGATGCTCCGGGTCATCATCGGCGAGACGCTCGAGCAGAAGCGCTTCTTCGATCAGGCCCTCGCGGGCCGGCACGATCTGCTCGGCCGCCGCGGCGAGCAGGTCGGTCCGTCCCACGGCGAGGTGCTGCCCTCGCGATGGATCGAGTAGCGATCGCCCTCGGCAGCAACGTCGGCGATCGGCGCGCCCACCTCGACTACGCGGTCTCGGCGCTCCGCGCCCTCCTGAGCAACGTGGCGGCCTCCCGCTACTACGACACCGTGCCGGTCGGCGCGTCGGGTCCCCAGGCGATGTATCTGAACGCCGCCCTGGTCGGCGACACGGCGCTGGCGCCGCGCGCGATTCTTGACGCGCTGCTCGCGATCGAGAAGGAGCGCGGCCGCGAGCGGCCCTACGTCAACGCCCCGCGCACGCTCGATCTCGATTTGATTCTGTTGGGCGGGGTCGTGCTGGATGAGCCGGGACTGGTCCTGCCGCACCCGCGCTTCCGCGAGCGGCGGTTCGTGCTCGAACCGCTCGCCGCGGTGGCGCCGGAGCTGCGGGATCCGGTCAGCGGGAAAACGGTCGCGGAGCTGCTTGCGGCCGCGGCTGCGGCACCGGGTTCGGCCGGGGCATAGGCCGCGCGAATGGCGTGGGGCGCACGAACGGCAGCACGTCGTTGAGCGCCGCCATCGCCTCCGCCACCGCCGCGTCGATCTCGGGCTGAGCCTCGGCCATCGCCTCGGCGACCGCGCGATCGATCTCCGGCTGCGCCTCGGCCATGGCGCGCTCGACCTCCGCCTGGATGCCGACCTGATCCACCGGGTCCCGCATGAACGCCCCGAGATTGCCTTTCTCTTTCGCCTTCTCCTTCTCATTGTCACGGTCGGAACGGCGCTTGCGCTCGGTCTCGGGGCGTGGGTCGCCCGGCCGCCGCAGCGCGATCGTGCCGCCGAACGACTCGAGCTCGAGGTGCGCGCTGCCGCTGCCGAGCGTGACCGTGAAGCGCTTGTTGCGCCGCTGCGCGTCGTCGCCGGCCAGCTGGAAGGTGGAGCGGAAGCTGCCGTTGTAGGTGCGGACGGTCAGCGTCGCGTTGGTCTTGTCGGGGATCGGCATGGCGATCATGCCGTTGTGCGTGGTCAGGCGGTAGAGGCCCTTTTCCTTGATCGCGCCGTCGTAGGAGATGTTGCCGTTGACGGTGTAGAGATCGACGTTGCCCGAGTCGATGCGGTCGAGCACGATGCTGCCGTTGGTCGATTCGGCGGAGAGATCGCCGTTGATGTCGGCGAGGTGAATGCTCTCGTTGACGGCGCGCACTTCGACGCGCCCCTTCGCCTTCTCGAGAGTGATCTCGCCCTGCACTGACTTCAGCGAGACGAAGCCGGAGCCGCCGCGCACCTTGATGTCGCCGTGCGTCGTCTCGACGCTGACGTCGCCGCCGACCCCGTCCATGGTCACGTCGGCGTAGGTGCCGGCGACGGCGATCGCCATCCACGACGGCACGCTGATGGTGTAGTCGAGCGAGCGAGGCGGACCGCCGCGCAGCGAGCGCGACCGGATGCGCAGCGACTGCTCGACCGGCTTGATGTCGACCGTCTCGCGGTCGGAGTTGTTGACCTCGACGCGAACGGCGTCCTTGTTCCACACCTTGATGATGACGTCGCCGGCGAAGTTGTTGACGTCCAGCTTGGTGCCTTTGGCGACCTGCACCGTCTGATCGGTCGGCGTGATCGCCATCATCGCCACGAGAAGAGTCGCTACCATAGTCCTTGGTCCTTGGTCCTGAGTCGTTAGTCTGTTTCCGATGCGAGCGCCGTGGCCCGGCGCAGCAGGTCGAGCTTTCGCCGCCGCGCCTCCACGAGATGGCCGCTCAAGTAGCTGTTGGCCGGGTCGCCCGCGAGCGCTTCCCGCGCCTGATTGATCGCCTGGTCGATGATCTGCAGGTTGTGCTCGACAATCGCGACGGTCGAGGCGTCGAGGCTGCCGCGTCCGGCCTTCAGCGCCTTCTCGAGGTCGGCCACCGCGGCGTCGTACTGCGCGTCGGCCATGCTGACGTTCTCGACGCGCGCGAAATCGGCGGCGCCGGTGCCTTCAGCGCCGGCGACCGACGCCGCCGGCGCGTCCGGGCGGGCCTGAAGCTCCGCACTCCGAACGTCACGGACCTGGCCGCCCAGGCGCGCGGCGAACTGCCACGCCACCCCGCCCGACACGGCGATCAACAGGGCCGCGGCCGCCGCCAGTTGCGGCAGCGTGAAGGCAAACCGCCGCGCCTCTCTCGCCGCAAACGGGACGACGCGCGCCGTCTCGCCGCGCTCATTCAGGCGGGCGGCGATGCCGCGCCACAGGTCGGCCTGCGGAGGGCGCGCATCGGCCGACGCCGCCCGCGCCACCACGCGCTTCAGATCGTTGAGCACCGCCGCGCACGACGCGCAGCTCCGAAGGTGCTCGTCGACCGCGTCGCGTTCGTCCGCCGGCAGCTCGCCGTCGAGATAATCCGACAGCCGGTCCGTCCATTCCTGATGCACGTTCAATCCCCTGAAAGATGTTGCCGCATCAACATGCGCGCCCGGTGCAGCTGCCGCTTCGACGTTCCGGTGGCGATATCGAGCATCACCGCGATCTCCCGGTGCTTGTAGCCTTCGACGTCGTGCAGCACGAAGATTTCTCTCGCGCCCGGCGGCAGCTGGCCGATGGCGCTCTCGAAGTCGACCTTGAGATCCGCGCGAGCCGGTCCCACCGTGAGGCCGTCGAGCGCCGTCGGGTCGTCCGACATCCGCTCCCGCTGGATCGCGAACGATCGCCGCCGCTCGATCACGACGTTGACGGCCAGGCGGTGGAGCCAGGTCGAGAACGCCGACTCGCCGCGGAACTGACCCAGCTTCTGCCAGGTTCGCACGAAGATGTCCTGGGTGACCTCGTCGGCCTCCTGCGTGCTGAGCATGCGCCGGGTCAGGCTGTGGATCCGGCTGACGTGGGTCCGATACAGCCGCTCGAAGGCAGACTGGTCGCCTCCGGCCGCCAGGGCCACGTCGCTGTCGAGCCCGTTTCCCGCCGGAATTTCGCCGCTCAGCGTCATCACCGCCGTCATCGTCACAATCTGCCTACTTACAAGCAATTGGACGGGCTCAGGTTACAGGAAGGTTGTCAGGGGAGGGTAGGGTAGGGACAGTCCATGCCATCAGCCATGGCGAGCGGCGTCGGCCGCTTCGGGCGCCTTGGGGGCTCGTCCGAAGAGGCGCCGGAGCGAGGCGGCCGGCGACCACTCCCGCAGGTCGTCGAAATAGGAGTAGACCACCGGAGTGACGAGGAGCGTGAGCAGCAGGCAGAGCACCTGCCCTCCGAGGATGGTCACCGCCATCGAGGCGCGCGATCCGGCGCCGGCGCCTTTGCCGAACGCGATCGGGATCATGCCGGCGACGATGGCGATGGTGGTCATCAGAATCGGCCGCAGCCGCACGTGGTTCGACACCACCAGCGCCTCGTGCCGCTCCATGCCTTGCTCGCGCAGCGTGTTGGTGTAGTCGACCTGCAGGATCGAGTTCTTCTTCACCACCCCGAACAGCATCATCAGGCCGATCGCGCTGTAGACGTTGATCGTCATGCCGAAGGCCATCAGCGCCAGCAGACCGGCGGGGAGGCTCAGCGGCAGCGACGTCATGATCGTCAGCGGGTGGATGAAGCTGTTGAACTGCGACGCCAGCACCATGTAGATGAAGATGACCGCGAGCACGAGCGCGATGGTGAAGTTGCTCGACGCTTCCGCGAGCGTGCGCGCGCTGCCGCCGAACACCGCCTGGTAGCCCGCCTTCAGCTGCAGCTGCTCGACCTTGACCCGCGCATTCGCCAGCACCTCGCCGAGCGGCACGCCCTGCAGGTTGGCGTTGACCGAGATCTGCCGCTGGCGGTTGTAGCGGTCGATCGACGCCGGCCCGAAATCGCTCTTGAGCTGCGCGACGTCGCTCACCTTGACGACCTTGCCCGGCCCCGCCGCGACCAGCAGATCGGCCATCTGGGCCGTGGTCCGGAACGGTTCGTCGAGCCGCAGCAGCACCTTGAACTGGTCGTCGCCGTCCTTGAACTCCGACACTTCCTCGCCGCCGACGAGCGTGCGCAGGTTGTTGGCGAGCGTGTCGATGTTGACGCCGAGGTCCGCCGCGCGCGCCCGGTCGATGTTGATCCGCAGCTCGGGCTGCGTCGGCTCGAAGTTGGTGTCGACGTCGACGACGCCGGGGATCGTGCGCACCAGGTCCATCAGCTGGACGGTGTATGCCTGCAGCTGTTCGATGTCCGGTCCCTGAATGAGAATGTTGAGCCGGTTGAAGCCACCGCCGCCTCCACCACCGCCGGGGCCGCCGCGGCCGCCGCTCGAGGCGCCGGAGATGTCGGTGCCGCCCGAGACGCTGATTCTCGCGCCCTGGTACTTGCGCAGCATCTGCCGCGCCTGGATCATCAGCTGCTGCTGGGAAATCTTGCGCTCCTCGAGCGGCAGCATCGTGACATTGAAGCTGGCGAAGCCCGAGTTCACGTTCTGCATCACCCGCTGCAGCGCCGGCAGCGCCAGGACGTCCTTCTCGATCGGCTTGATGAACTCCTCGGTGCGGGGATAGCTCGTGCCGCGCGGCAGCCGCACGTTGATGCTGAACTCGCCCTGGTCGTCGTCGGGTACCAGCTCCTTGCCGACGTAGGGGTAGAGGAACGCGGCGGACAGCACGACGACGCCGGCGATGCCGATCATCACGGCGCGGTGGTGCAGCGACCACAGCAGCATCTTGCCGTAGACCCGGTCGATCCTCGCGTAGAAGCCCGACGACTTGGTGTTGCTGTGATCGCCCTTCGCGTCCTCGGGCTTCAGCCACATCGCGCACAGCGCCGGCGTCAGCGTGAACGAGACGAACATCGACAGCAGGATCGCGGCGGCCGAGGTCAGGCCGAAGCTGTAGAAGTAGCGGCCGATCTGGCCGGTCATGAAGGCCACCGGCACGAAGATGACGACCAGCGAGAAGGTCGTGGCCATGACGGCCAGCCCGATGTCCGCGGTGGCTTCCCGCGCGGCCTCGAAGGGCCGCATCTTCTTTTCCTCGACGAAGCGGAAGACGTTCTCGAGGACGACGATGGCGTCGTCGATGACGATGCCGACCATCAGCACCAGGGCCAGCATCGTCACGCTGTTGAGCGTGAAGTTCAGCGCCCACATCATGCCGAACGCCGAGACGACCGACGTCGGGATGGCCACCGCGGCGATGAACGTGGAGCGCCACGAGCGCATGAACGCCAGCACCACCAGCGAGGCCAGGATGGAGCCGAGCACCAGGTGCAGGTTGATCTCGTGGAGGGCCGCGTAGATGTAGCGCGACTGGTCGCGGATCACTTCCAGCTTGACGTCGGACGAGACCTGAGCGCGCAGGCGCGTCAGCTTCGCCTTCACGCCCTCGATCACCGCCACCGTGTTCTCGCCGGACTGGCGGCGCACTTCCATGATGACCGTCGGCACGCCGTTGAGGCGCGCCGCCGACCGCTGCTCCTTGGTCCCGTCCTCGGCGTAGCCGATGTCGCGCACGCGGATCGGTACGCCGTTGAGGGTGGCCACCACGAGGTCGTTGAAGGCGCGGGGCTCGGCGATGCGGCCCATCGTCCGCAGCGACGCCTCGTTGAGCCCGGCGGTCACGTTGCCCCCGGGCAGGTCGGCATTCTGGCGAACGAGGGCATCGCGCACGTTGGTGATCGGGATCTGGTAGGCGGCCAGCCGATCGGGATCGACCCAGATGCTGACGGCGCGGGCCAGGCCGCCCACGATGCGGACCTCGCCGACGCCGGCCGAGCGCTCGAGCAAGGGACGCACGGTCTTGTCGGCGATCTCGGTCAGCTCGCGGAGCGAGCGCTCGCCGGAGAGCGCGATGGTGACCACCGGCGCCTGATCGTTATCGAACTTCGAGACGACCGGCGGCAGGATCTCGCGCGGCAGATTGCGGATGGCGATGGCGACCTTGTCGCGCACGTCCTGGGCGGCCACGTCGATCTGGCGATTCAGATTGAACGTGACGATGACGATCACCGCGCCGGGCCCGGAGATCGAGCGCAGCTCCTGGATCCCCTGGATCGTGTTGATCTGCTCCTCGAGCTTCTGCGCGACCTGGGTCTCAACCTCCTCGCTGGAGGCGCCCGGCAGCTCGACCCGCACGTTGACGGTGGGCAGGTCGACGGCCGGGAATCGGTCGACGCCCAGCCGGAACCAGCTGACGGCGCCCACGACGACGAAGGCCATGACCAGCATCGTCGCGAACACCGGGCGCTTGATGCAGACCTCGGCCAGCTTTTGCATGGCGGGCTAGGGGGTGACCGTGACGGGCTGGCCGCCGACGAGGTTACCCGGACGGGCCACCACGGCGTCGCCGCGCTTGAGGCCGTCGATGATCTCGACGTCCTCGCCGAGACGGCGCCCGGTCGTGACCTTGACCTCCGCGGTCCGGCCCTGGCGGACGACCAGCACTTTCTCGACGCCGGCGAAGACGATGATCGCGCTGGCGGGGACGGTGACCACCGGCTGGCTGACCTCGGTCAGGATGTCGACCCGCGCGAAGGCGCCGGGCCGCAGGAATCCGCGCTCGTTCGGCACCTCCGCTTCCACGAGGAGCGTGCGGTTCTGCTCCTGTACGATCGGCGAGAGACGCACGACGCGACCGCGATAGACGGTGGGATCGCCTTCGACCGTGAGCGTCACCGCGTGCCCGGCCCGCACGCCGGCGCCCTCGCGCTCGGGAACCGGCACGCGCAGCCGCAGGGGGTGCGTACGCACCAGCGTCGCGATCGGCGCGCCCGCGGTCAGATACTCGCCCACCGACGCCTGCTTGATGCTCACGGCGCCGTCGAGCGGCGCGTAGATGACGGTGTCGGCCAGCTGCTGGCGCGCCAGCTCGAGCTCGGAGCGCCGCTGCGCGATGATCGCCTGGCGGTTGCGGACCTCCTCGATCGCGTCCTGGTAGCGACCCTCGGCCACCTGCAGATTCGCCTCGACGGAGTCGAACTGCGCGCGGGCGATCAGCTCCATCTCCACGAGCTTGATGCTGCGGTCGCGGTTGAGCCGCGCCTCGTCCAGCAGCGCGCGGGCCTGTCGCACGATCGCGGTCTTCTCCGGGTCGATGCGCTCGTCGGAACCCGACGCCGCGAGCCCGAGTCGGACTCGCGCCTGCTGGAGGGACGCTTCAGCCTGATCTACCCGAATCTTGAAGTCGCTCTGATCGAGGCGGCCGACCCCCTGACCGCGTCGCACGCGGGTCCCGAGATCGACCGTGATTTCCGCGAGCCGCCCGGCGACCTTGGTGCCGAGCACGACCTGCTCGTCGGCGGCCAGCGTGCCGGTCGCCGACACGGTCCGCGCCACCGTCCGTTCAGCGGCCGGTGTTACCCGGACCTCGCGCGGCGGTGGCGTCGTCTTGGTCTTCGGTTCCTCGGCGTTGACCGGGTTGCCGCCCTGACAGCCGGTGAGAAGGAGAGCGAGCGCGAGGGCGCTGGCCGTCAGAGCGAGGGCAGACATTCGGTTGATCATACGCCTTCCGGAAACCTCCACGCTACCGTGCTTGTTCAGGTCGCGTCCGTCGTGTAGAGGATAGCGCGTCTTGGCGGCGGCCGGTCCGGGACTTGAAGGACGGCCATGGCAGCGGCAACTCACCAGTTCTGAAGCTCCGCACGGAGGGCGTACACCATGTCCCCACGCTGGCTCCCGACGCTGCTCCTGACCCTGATCACCCTGCTGTGGCTCGGCGGCGCCGTCCCCTCCGCGACGGCGCACGACGACGACGGCGACGACCGCGACGGCGGCGTCGAGCGGTTCGCGACCCTGCCCAAGCCCGGACCCGGCTTTCCAGAGGGCATCGCCGCCGACCGCGCGGGCAACATCTACGTCGCGACGTTCGACTTCACCCAGACCAACAACATCTACGTCTTCCGCCACGACGGCCGCCTGAAGACGACGATCCCGCTGCCGGGCGCCGCCCCGCTGGGCCTGGCCTTCAGCGACGCCGGCGACCTCTACGTCGCCGACTTCCTCAACGGCAACGTGCTGAAGTTCGTTGCCCCGTTCACGGCCAGCAGCACGCCGGCGGCGACCCTGCACGTCTGCGGCGGCAACGGCGCCAACTGCGCGCTGAACGCCATCACGTTCGACGCGGCCGGCAATCTCTACGTCTCCGACTCCTTCGCCGGCAAGGTGTTCAAGATCGCCCTGCCGGCCGGCGGCGCCCTGACGACCTTCGTGGCGCACGACCTGCTTACGCCGGGCAGCCACGGCTTCCCGCCGTTCGGCGCCAACGGCCTCGCCTTCAGCGCCGACGGGACCCAGCTCTTCATCGCCAACACCGCGGACGACCGCATCCTGAAATACGATGTGGCGCTCAAGACGGTCACCGTCTTCGCCGAGAGCATCAACGGCGCCGACGGGATCGCGTTCGACCATCGCGGGCGGCTCTGGGTCTGCGCCAACCAGGCCGACGAGCTCGTCGCCCTCAACGCCAAGGGGCGCGTCGTCGAGCGCCGCGGATCGTTCCGCGGCATCGCCCACGACGGCGCCGCCAAGGGCTTGCTCTTCCCGGCCAGCCTCGTCTTCAGCGGGGGGGCGATCTACGTGACGAACCTGGCGCTGCCGCTCACCGAGGCCCAGGGTGACGAGCCGGAAGAGGACGTGACGACGTACACGGTGGCGCGCATCCCGCTCGACTGAGCCACCGGCGTCGGGAGGGACCGAGCGGGTCTCTCGCTCAGCTCGCCCGGCAGTAGGGCAGCACGCGCTCGCCGAAGAGCTTGATCGCGTCCATGATCTGCGCGTGCGGCGGGCCGCCCGAGTGGGCGTGACGCAGGCGCAGCAGGAAGGTGCTGGCGCTCGTGGCCTTCTGCCAGCGCTGGAACTCGCGCACGCACGTCTCGGGATCGCCGAGGATCAGGCGATCGGGGGCGAGATTGTCGAGCGTGAACGGCGTGTCGGCCGGCATGTCGCGAAACTCCGCCAGCCGGTGCTCCCAGTAGTAGCGATACGCCGCCATGACGTGGGGGCCGTACACACGGTCGGCCTCGGCCCGGGTGGCGGCCACCCAGGCGTCGCGCATCTGCACGACCTCGGCCGGCCGCTTCGCCTTCGCGGCCGCCTCCTTGTAGATGTCGGCCAGCTCGGTCGCGTTGGCCAGGCTGGTGCTGGGCGTGCCGACGAATCCGTCGGCGAGCCGACCGGCGCGGCGCGCGGCCGCCGGCACGCTGGCGCCGAACCACAGGGGCGGCCCCGAGGCCTGGAACGGGCGCGGCCGGATCCGCACGTCCTCGAGCGTGTAGTGCTTGCCCTTGAACGAGAACTCCTCGCCCGACCAGCACAGACGCATGATCTCGACGCTCTCCTCGAAGAGCGCCATGCGATGCTCCATCGGCACGGCGAAGGCGCGGAAGTCGGCGGGCTGATAGCCGATGCCGACGCCGACGATGAGACGCCCCTTCGACACGAGATCGAGCGTGATCGCGTCCTCGGCCACGTGCACCGGATGGTGGAGCGGCAGCAGGATGACCGAGGTACCGACGCGCAGCCGCTGCGTACGGGCGGCCACGGCGGTGGCGACGATGAGCGGCGAGGGCAGAAAGCCGTCGTGGTCCTGGTGGTGCTCGCCGAAGAAGCA
>Ga0137403_10009973_pt1 | contig 10538 bp, 10 predicted proteins | sample CZOMad2_1_16fung_FD_122057 | JGI IMG/M metagenome (GOLD analysis project Ga0137403, IMG submission 122057) | Vadose zone soil fungal communities from Angelo Coast Range Reserve, California, USA - CZOMad2_1_16fungal (Hybrid Assembly) | ecosystem: Environmental > Terrestrial > Soil > Vadose zone... | reverse complement strand
GATATGACCAGGCTCGCGGGATCGGTTGAAGCGACGCTGGAGCAACATCCGCGTGCCCACGGCTTTCTGCTGCGACGGCACGGGCTGTACACTTGGGGCAGGGATATCGCGGAAGCGAAGCGACACGTCGAGATTCTTGAATTCTTGTTGGAAGTCCGAGGGCGCACTTACGGCGCGTCGAGATGAAGTAATCTCGGTGGGGCGACGTCCGACAAACTTCAGTTTGTCGCCGGCTGATCGCTCCCTAGGGACTCGCGACAAACTGAAGTTTGTCGGACACGTTTCGAAGGAGAAGCAATGGCCATTGTTACAATACCCGACCAAAATCGAACGCTTCAGGATCGCGAAACTATCACTGACTACCTGGCCGGCATCGGGATCGATTACGAGCGATGGGATTCGTCGCGACTCGTCGCTCCCAACGCGACAGCGGAAGAAGTCCTCGCTGCTTACGCGGACGAGATTGAACGGCTCAAAGCGCGGGGCGGCTACGTCACTGCGGACGTGATCGACGTGAATTCGCAGACGCCCGGTCTCGAAGCCATGCTGGCGAAGTTCAATCGCGAGCACTGGCACGACGAAGATGAAGTGCGTTTCATCATTCAAGGCCGCGGCGTGTTTCACATCCATCCCCGCGAGGGTGCAGTTGTGGCGATCGAAGTGGAAGCGGGCGACCTTATCCGCGTCCCGCGGGGCACCTGGCACTGGTTCGATCTGTGCGAGACTCGCGAGATTCGCGCGATCCGTTTGTTTCAGGACGCCGCGGGCTGGGCTCCGAACTATACTGAGAGCGGAGTGGATGCCGGCTTTGAGCCGATGTGTTTCGGAGCTTCATATTTTCCGTCGCAAAGTGCAAGCAACTAGTCGCGTCGGCGCCGGTAAACGCGCGCCTGATTGGTGAATGCGTAAACCCGGCCGAATCAGTATCATCTCTGTTGATCAACCCGATGACTATGCCGACCCCTTTCGAAAGCGCGCTGTTGAACCTTCAACTCTTCGACCTTCGCCGCGAGGCTGTGCTCCGCGAGGCGCGCGATTGGTTCCTGCGTGAATTTAACCCGGAGAGCTTCACCGAACTTGTGACAGTGCTTAGCGGCGAGCGAAACGCATCGTTCCGCATGGTGATCGGCTACTGGGACATGGCTGCGTCGCTCGTCACAACCGGTGCCATTGATGGCGACGCGTTCCGCGCGGCGCACGGGGAGATCTTCGCAACTTTCAGCAAGATTCAACCATTTCTGGCCGAGCTACGCGCTGCGAGTGGAGAACCCGATATCTGTAAGCACATGGATGAGGTCATCTTTGCCGACCCGACCGCGGAGGCAAAACTCGCTCGCCGTCGCGAAGCGTTGCGTGCCGCCGCAAAGCCGCATCGCTCGGAAAAGCCGGGATCGGCCAACTGACAAGAGGCTGCAGCCGACGAGCATCGCAGGGGCGTTGAGCTGTTTGATTGTCGCTGCCGGACATCGCTGCTTAAGCTATAACTCGTTAGTTTTTTCACACTCCTCAAACTCTTATCGTGATGACGCCTTTCACAAAACCGGTCAGCGTCCTTCTTCTCGATATTGAGGGCACAACCACTCCGATTGATTACGTTTACAACATACTCTTCCCCTACGCGCGAGAGCATGTGAAGCCGTACCTCGAAGACCGTCCGGCGTCGACCGGAGTGCAGGCCGACATCCGCGAATTGCTTCAAGAGAACTCGGACGACGTGAGGCGCGGGCTTGATCCGCCTCTGATTAATCGACCAGCTGAACGAGTCTCGACCGATGAGGTCGTTGCTTACGTTCACTGGCTGATGGAGCGGGATAGAAAGACCACTCCGCTCAAATCGCTTCAAGGAAAAATCTGGGATGAGGGTTATCGCAGAGGCGAGTTGCGCAGCCAGGTCTTCGAAGACGTGCCCCGCGCGTTCAAGCGATGGCGCGAACAAGGGAAGACAATCTGCATCTACTCGTCAGGCAGCGTGCTGGCGCAGAAGCTGCTGTTTGCGAACACCGAGGCTGGTGACCTCACGCCGTTCATCAGCGGCTACTTTGACACTAACATAGGAGCAAAAAAAGACCCGGAAAGTTACCGTCGCATTGCGAGCGAGTTGAAGCTGCAATCATTCGCCGTATTATTTGTCTCCGATGTGACTGCTGAGCTGGACGCTGCCGCGACCGCGGGTTGCGAGACGCTGCTCTGCGTACGACCCGGGAATCATCCACAGAGTCCTGCGGCCAGTCACACGATCATAAACACGTTTGACGAGATCTGTCCGTAGCCACCGAATGGCGATGCCAGTAGCGGCGTGCTAAATTTTACGGTGACTCAATATTGAACAATCCTGGCGGTTCGGCGATGAAGAGACTAACGTCAACGCTCAAAGAATTCTGCGAGAAGCAGGAGGTGTTGCGCCTGGCCTATGTTGACCGCGGTGGCCCGCGAGTCGTGCCGGTGTGGTTCGTAGTCATCGGCCGCGACTACTACGTCGGCACTTATGCGAACAGTCCTAAGTGGAAGGCGATCAAACGCAAGCCGCAGGTCGCGTGGGTTGTCGATGGCGGCAAGCAAGGCAAGTATAAAGGGGCTTCAATGTTTGGCCGCGCTGAAGAGATCACCGACCGAAAACTTCGAGCTAAGATCTATCGAGCGATGGGCGTGAAGTACTTTGGTTCGGCGGATCATTCGAAACACGTCGAGATATGGGGCGAAGTCGATGACCCCTCGTCACTGTACATGCGACTGAAGGCGGAAGATGGTTTCTGGTGGGAGTATTGATGAGCGCTGTTAATGACATTCATTGGGATGAACCAGGCAGGCTGGATACTTTGCTCACGAAGATCGATCCGGCGATAGCCCTGCTGCTGAATAAAGCGCTCACCGGTGGCGAGCTTGACTTCGACGATGGGCTGGCGCTGGCTCGCACTCGCGGCCACGAGATGGAAGCGCTCGTCCTCGCCGCCGATCTGGTGCGCCGCGAACGCGTCGGCGATGTGATCACCTACGTTGTCAATCGCAACATCAACTTCACTAATATCTGTTTCATCGGGTGCCGCTTCTGCGCCTTCAGCCGCGCGCCTCGCGAGAAGGACGCTTACTTCCACTCGTTCGAAGAGATTCAGCGCCGGTCTCTCGAAGCGTGGGAGCTAGGGGCGCGCGAAGTGTGCGTGCAAGGGGGCCTGCCCCGCGATCTGGACCCTCACTACTATCGCGACCTGCTTCGCGCGATCAAACAAGCGACTCCCGATATGCACATCCACGCGTTTTCTCCCATGGAGATTGTCTACGGCGTAGAGCTTACCGGAATGCCGCTTCAGGATTACCTTGCGATGTTGAGAGATGCCGGCCTGGGTACGTTGCCCGGCACAGCCGCCGAAATCCTGGATGACGATGTTCGACATCAAATCGAACGCATAAAGCTGAAAGTATCCGAGTGGCTCGACGTGATCAAGACCGCTCACCGGCTGGGCATACGCACTACGTCGACGATGATGTACGGCCACACCGAAACCGAAGAGCACTGGGTGCGTCATCTGATGCTGCTGCGCGACGTTCAAAAGGAGACCGGCGGCTTCACTGAATTCGTGCCGCTCGGGTTCGTTCACGAGTTCACTCAGCTTTACAAATCAGGCGATGCGCGGCCGGGCCCAACCGTTGCGGAACATCTGAAGGTGCATGCCCTGTCGAGGCTGATGCTGCAAGGGTGGATCGACAACATACAGGTCTCCTGGGTGAAGATGTCGCGTGAGGTGACGCAGGCTTGCTTGAGAGCGGGCGCGAACGACTACGGCGGGACGTTGATGAACGAGAACATCTCTCGGCTGGCGGGGGCTACGTCTGGTGAGTACATCGCGCCCGAAGAGTTTCACGAGCGAATCAGGGAGCTTGGACGCATTCCGGCCGAGCGAACTACTCTTTACAGGCTTGTGAAGCAGTATGAATAAGGAGCGTTCGACTCAGGACACAACTTGCTGTAATATAATCAGAAACCTAGCTGTTCTGGTGAGGTGACAGATGAGTACTAAAGTCAGGGCTACGGTAGAGGATCTCTACAATGTGCCGGAACACGGCAAAGCGGAACTCATTGACGGGGAGCTGGTGCGATTTATGCCAACAGGTGCAATTCCAAGCCGGGCCAGCAGCCGCATCTGGCGCAGCCTGGACGACTACGAGCAAGCACACGATGGCGGTCACGCGATAGGGGATAATGCCGGGTTTCTGGTCGAGTTGCCGCACCGTCAATCCTTCAGTCCGGATGCAGCCTGGTGGGTTGGTGATCTGACCATGAGATTCTTGGAAGGCGCACCGGCCTTTGCTGCTGAAGTTCGCAGCGAGAATGACTACGGCGAATTCGCTGAGCGGGAGATGGCTAACAAACGACGAGACTACTTTGCAGCGGGTACGTTAGTGGTCTGGGATGTAGATCTGCTTGGTGATGACGTTGTGCGCGTATATAGGGCAAGTGATCCCGAACATCCGACCATATACCGACGCGGCGAAGTGGCCGACGCCGAACCTGCCGTCCCCGGCTGGCGAATTCCCGTGGATGAACTCTTTCGCTAAAAACCGGCTTATCACGTTCTCATAACGGGTATTAGCAACCGACAGGTGAGCACAGGCCCGTGCGAAGACTCGGACTCTATCTCGGTCGCCTTCCCGGATTCGACAAGAGGGGATTCGACAGGCGCGCGCTGATTGAATGCGTACGCGCAGCAGATGCCTGCGGCTACGATTCGTTCTGGATGCCCGAATCGTGGGAGCGTGAGGCTTTCACGATCCTCACTGAACTCGCGGCGCGCACGGAGCGCATCCATCTGGGCACGGGCATCATCAACGTGTTCTCGCGCAGTCCCGCTCTCATCGCGATGAGCGCGGCGACGCTCGATGAAGTATCCGGCGGTCGCTTTCGATTGGGGTTGGGGACCAGCGGCGCACGGGTGGTCGAAGATTTTCACGGGGTCAAATTCAACAAACCTCTCACCCGTCTCAAAGAAACAATTCAAATCATTCGCTTGTTGCTTGGCGGCGAGCGCGTCGATTTCAGCGGCGAGTGCTTCGAGCTTCGGCGCTTCAAGCTGGGGTTCAAGCCGCTGCGATCCGACCTTCCAATCTATGTTGCGGCGCTCACGCCCAAGAGTCTGCGTCAGGCGGGGGAGATCGCCGACGGCTGGCTGCCGACTCACTGGCCACACGCGCGGCTCGAAGACGGCGTAGCTGAAATACTGAAAGGAGCTGAAGGCGTTGGACGTGATGCTACTCGAATCGAAGTCGCGCCATTCGTGAACGTCGTTGTGTCCGACGACGTGGTTAGAGCACGCAACCAGGCGCGCTTGCCGCTGGCGTATTACGTTGGCGGCATGGGCGATTACTATCACGCCTCGCTGAGTCGAATGGGTTTTAGTGCCGAGGTCGATCGGATTCGCGAGCTTTGGCAGGCGGGCCGGCGCAAGGATGCGATGGCCGCAATCACCAACGAGATGGTCGACAAAATCGCGATATGCGGCTCTTTGGAATACTGCCGGGCCAAGCTCGATAAAATGTATGCGTTAGGCGCCACACTTCCGCTCATTCCGATTCCAACCGAAGGCAACACCTCAGAGAAATGCCGCGTGATCGAGTCTCTTATCGCTTGAGGCTTGGCGCCTTTGCGGTTTCTCTTTGCGTCTTTGCGCGAAATTGCATAGCGCAAAGACGCTAAGCGCTGGCGAGCTTCAGAATCCTCGCCGCGTTGTCGTGCAAGATCTTCTGCCGAACCGCGGGCGAGAATCCTTCCAACGTGTCGAAGTCCGCGAGCCAGCGCTGCGGCATGATGAACGGATAATCGCTCCCGAATAGTATGCGATCCTGCAAACGCGAGCGCGCCTCGTCCATAATCGCTTTCGGGACATACTTGGGAGACCATCCCGACAGGTCCATGAACACATTGGACTTGTGCCCGATGATCGCCAGCATCTCTTCGTGCCATGGCCACGCCGGGTGGGCGCCGATGATCGTCAGCGCGGGAAAGTCGGCGGCGACGTGATCGAGATAAATCGGCCGCGTGTAATCGAGTCTCACTCCCATCCCGCCGGGCGTTCCCGCTCCCAGTCCATTCGTGCCCGTGTGAAACAGCGCAGGCACTCCAAGCTCGGTGATCTTCTGGTAAAGCGGATAGAACTGCTTGTCGTTCGGATAGAAAGCCTGAATGCCGGGATGAAACTTTGCTCCGATCAAGCCCAGTTCAGTGATTGCGCGCTGCATCTCGTCGACGGCGCGTTTACCCTTCCACGGATCAACGCAAGCGAAGCCGACAAACTGTTGCGGGTACTTCCTGACCACATCGGCTACTTCATCGTTCGTGAGCGGAGGCAGACCGGTTGCGGTTTCGGCATCCCACGCCAGCAGCACCGCCAGTATGTCCAGCTCTTCGTAGACCCGCGCGACTTCGTCCATCTCGCGCACCGGCACTTTGCTTCGGAAGAATGCTTCTGCCGGCTCTTTGAATGGTTTGACCGCTCCGTCGAGAAAGCTCGCGGTCGGCAGGTGCACGTGCATATCGATCGCCCTGGACATTGTGTATTCCCCTTTCCGATGCTCGACGAAATCGTATCAAACACACCGACCCACAGAAAGCCGTGAGGGTCGATGTTTTCATCAAACGCATCTGTGCTACTTTGTCAGTTAGTTATCCGCTGGACGTTTGAATATCAAATCAGCAGTCTACGCTTGCACAACGCATCCGAGGTGAAGCGAAATGCCAATTGCCTCCATCAACCCTGCAACGGGCGAGACGATAAAAACCTTCGAAGCGTTTTCCGATTCCGAAGTCGAGGATAGACTCGAGCGGGCGGAAGAGTCTTTTTACGTGAGTCGACGAACGACGTTTCCCGAGCGCGCCGCAAGAATGACGCAAGCTGCCCAAATACTTGAAGAGAAGAAAAAGCTGTTTGGCGAGATTATGACGACCGAGATCGGCAAGCCCATCAAAGGCGCCATCGCCGAGGCTGAAGAGTGCGCATGGGTTTGCCGCTACTATGCCGAGAACGCCGAGCGCTTCCTCGCTGACGAAATGGTGCCATCCGACGCCACACGCAGCTTCATCCGGTATCAGCCGCTCGGGCCGGTGCTGGCTGTGATGCCCTGGAATTTTCCCTTCTGGCAAGTCTTTCGCTTCGCCGCGCCCGCGTTGATGGCTGGAAACGTGGCGCTCCTCAAGCACGCTTCGAACGTCACGGCGTGCGCGCTGGCAATCGAAGACACTGTCGAAGGCATGGAGTCACTCACGGTCGGCAATCCGATGGACGATACGGTTCAAGTGGGCCCGCTCGCCACTGCCCAGATACTTGCAGACTTCGAAGAGCAGGTGCGCAAGACGGTTGAACTCGGCGCGCGTGTTCTGACGGGCGGCAAGCGTCTGGCGCACCGGGGCTATTACTACCCGCCTACGGTGCTGACCGACATACCGAAAGACTCACCTGCATATCGAGAAGAGTTATTCGGCCCGGTCGCTTCGCTGTTTCGCGCGAGCGATATAGACCAGGCTATAACCCTTGCGAATGACACGTCATTCGGACTGGGCGCAAGCGCGTGGACCAACGATACAGAAGAACAATCACAGTTCATCGACGGGATCGAAGCAGGCTGTGTATTCATCAACGGAATGGTGGCGAGCGATCCGCGCTTGCCGTTCGGCGGCGTCAAGCATTCGGGTTACGGGCGCGAGCTGGGCGTCTACGGCATTCGCGAATTCGTCAACATCAAAACAGTGTGGGTGAAGTGACTTTCGACTAACACGAGTCAGAAAGGGCAAGGCGCGACCCACCAGATTGGTTTGTCGCGCCTGCTTAATGCCGATCTTTCTTGATTCGAGCTGCACTTCACTCGTCAATAGGCTCTTCCGTGATCGCCGGCTGATTCTTGAGCGGTCCCACTCCCTGCCGACCGGGGTGCGTCGGGATCGTAATCTGAATCTGAGCCACATTGTTGTCGTAGTTCGACTCGGGAAGCTGATGGCAGAAACCATTTGCATCCGTGAAGGGGCAGGCCTCGTTCCTCCGCGCAACAAACGGCGGATTCACCTGGATGCGAATAATGTAATCCCCCGGCGGTACAACCGGCTGGTTGTCTCCCCCGTCGAGAACGAAATACTGCCCGCCAAGCTTCCAAACATAGGTATCGGCCCAGCCCTTACTGATGCCCTGATTGCCCGGCACGCCGGGCGCGCCACAGGATAGGTAGTTTCTATCGTTGTTTGAGGGTCCCGGATAGGGCTGATACTTTTCAACATCTATCATGCAGAACCCACGCTTTGCGGCTTTCCAGATTTGGCCCGTGTGAGCATCGATCAACTGGTAGAGAGTGTAGTGCCTGAAGTGAAAGTGATTGTGGCAGGTCGCAAATTCATAAAGCCCGTCACCTGCGGCGATGTGGGCGTTTGGGTCGCCGAGGTTGACGTCGGCATCCCCGATATTGGGCGTCGACACTGTGAAGCGCAGCAACGTCCGTTCGCCGGGTGTTATGCCACCCTCTTCCACGCTGCAAAAGCTTGCCGGGAGGTCCTCAACACGAACAACCCAGTGCTGCCTGAGCGCCGCCTGGTCGACTATTAGATCCGGGTTGCCGGTCGGCAAAGCGTTTGCCCTTGCGCTGTTAGTTGAAGAGGCATTCTGGGCTGTGATCTGTGGAAATACGAGCGCCGTCATCACGAGGCAGACTACTGCAAACAATGTTGAAATTCGGTTCTTCAAAGCTGAATCCTCCTTAACAGATTTTGAAATCAAATGTGAGGCGCCTTGCTCTGCACTTTTGCTGGCGCAGTTAGGCTCAAGCGTGCCGGGACTATGCTGTGAGGCTTACTAAGCATCACGCGCCAAATGCCGGCGATTGCACCCCCCCGGACATCAGCGCATCTGGGGAACAAGAGCGGCGCTACTTTTATCTCATGAACTTCCCCTTGTCAAACCCGCGTCGGAACGCTGCTCAATGAATTTAGGTAAAGCAAAAGGCGCGATCCGCGAGCTTTTAGCCCTGGGACCGCGCCTGTTGGATGTAGCTGATGACTGATCGGTTACTGTCCCGTTCGAGCTACCGGCTGACCGGGTAGCGGTTTGCGCGGGAGTTTCTTGTCGCGCATCGCCGTGTTGTACACAAACGCGGCCATGATCGTAGCCGCTTGCTTCATGTCGTCTTCCTGGATCCGATCATACACGTCCATGTTCGAGTGATGAGTGCGAGTATCGTACTCGATCGGGTCTTGTATGAATTGGAAGCCCGGCAACCCAACCCCATCGAATGACTGATGGTCGGTCCCGCCCGTGTTCGAGATCGATAGCGTAGCAATCGGAAGGTCCCTCTGATTGCCGGCTTTCGGCTCGGGTGCGGGCCCTGCGCCAATCAGATCTCTGAAGGGACTAAACCACGCTCTGAAGATTGGGCGCACCTCCTCATTGCCCTGCATGTAGATCCCACGAACCTTGCCCGTGCCGTTGTCGAGATTGAAGTAACCGGCGAACTTCTCGTGTTCTGCTTTGATCTCGAACTGCGGAGGCGTTTGCGGCTCGGGAGTCGCGCCCGCCGCCGGAGGACCACCGCCGAAGCGTGGATCTGGGCCCAATCGTTTTGCGAAGTGCTCGGACACGTAAGCGCGCGAGCCGAGCAAGCCTTGCTCTTCGCCGCTCCACAAGCCGATTCGAATCGTGCGGCGCGGCTTCAACCCGAGCGTCTGAAGTATGCGGACCGCTTCCATGCACACCGCCGACCCGGCTGCGTTGTCGGTAGCGCCTGTTCCCGAGTGCCACGAATCGAAGTGCGCGCCCAGCATCACGATCTCATCCTTCAGATCCGTTCCGGGAATTTCCGCAACAACGTTGGCGCTCATCAGGTCCTGATCGTAGAACCTGGTCGAGACGTTGAACTCGAGTTGAACGGGCGCGCCTCGCTGAATCATCCGGATGAGGCGATTGTAATGCTCGGCCGCGACTACGACTTGAGGAACGATCGGCGCGTCCTTGTCGCGGATGGTCTTCTGCTGTTCCCTCGGAACATCCTGGGGGTAAGCAACGGTCGCCTGCTGAACAAACATCGTTCCCCCGTCGCCGCGTCCTGGTTCGAGCACCAATCCCGCTCCTTCATTCTGTAGCATCAGCCACTTCTTGGTCTGAAGCGCGGCGGCCGCTCGCTGCTCATCGGTCATCCGGAAGTTTCTGCCTCCCCCCTGCCCTCCGCCCGGCGGTTCTGCATTCGCGAGCCTCAGCAGCTCCTCATCGGTTTGACGGTGACCGGGCGCTTCGTAATGGGCCTTAACTTCGCGAGCCTCAGTCAGCAGAACGATCGCGCCTTTGAGTTTGCCTTTGTACTTGTCGAGGTCGGCTTCAGTCTTCGCGTCGAAGTAAACGGGTTGTGCGCGCAGCACGCCGCTGGTGCTCGGCGACCATGCCTTCGGATAGGCGATCAGCGGAGCGTAGTTTGGTTTGGTCAGGCTGGCCGAAAACCCTTCCAGTGACCAGCCTCGTCCGAAAGGACCCCAGGCTTCGAGATGCGCGTTCTGTAATCCCCACTCGGCGAGTTTCTTC
>Ga0137403_10009972_pt1 | contig 10538 bp, 11 predicted proteins | sample CZOMad2_1_16fung_FD_122057 | JGI IMG/M metagenome (GOLD analysis project Ga0137403, IMG submission 122057) | Vadose zone soil fungal communities from Angelo Coast Range Reserve, California, USA - CZOMad2_1_16fungal (Hybrid Assembly) | ecosystem: Environmental > Terrestrial > Soil > Vadose zone... | reverse complement strand
AACAACAACATGGATGGCGAAATCATCGTCTGTTGGGAAGGCAAGGGCCTCCCTCGTGATATCATCTTCGAAGGCAATCCCACTCCGGGGATGCTCCCTCTCGATGACGAGGCCAAAGAGGTCTCCTCCCACTTTAGCTGGACCCCAACCCAGGGCATCGACGAGGACTCCCAGCGTCAGAGCTTCTACGCCCGGCTTGGTGATACCCTCATTGACCAAATGACCGAACTCAAGGTCGCCCGGGAGACAGCCCCGTCTAGCCCAGGCATGGAAAAGTTCATGGAAACCATGATGGCCATGATGGCCCAGAACCAACAGATCCTTGCGGCTCTTGCAGGGAAGGCTCAAGCCGTTCCAGAGCCGGATCAAGTCGTCGATGAGGAAGAGCCTCTTGAAGATGTAGAGCCAACCACGGAGGAAACCGTTCAGGCTACCGCAGAGGCTGCCGCACGCGAAGCCCTTTCACAAGGGAAGGCCCTGAACCGTATGACCTCACGGAGGATCTAATGCCAAGCAAATCCCCAAAGCAAGCACGCACTATGACTGCGGCCGCTCACAATCCTAGCTTTGCCAAAAAGGTCGGGATCCCTCAAAAGGTCGCGAAGGAGTTCAACCGGGCCGATACAGGCAAAGGCACCATCCGCCCGGTTCCGAAGAAAGGGAAGTGAAATGGGCTCCCAGTCAGACCTAGACCAAGGCGGTACCTTTCGACAATACGAACGCTATTGGATGGGCCCGTCGGTCGGCTGGGTGACCCAACCACAGCAAGCTGTGTTGCCAATCACCGCTGCCGGTACCGTCGCTGTGTCACGAGGGACCAATCTCATTACCCTCAATGTCAACGCCTCCGTCACCCTGAACCTACCATCAGCGAAGGCATCACCACAGTCCCCTCAGGCCATCCCGGGTCAATGGGTCCTGATCCCCCTGACCATCGTCGACATCGGAGGCTTCGCCGCAGCCAACACCTACACCATCAACCCCTTTGGCGCCGAGTTAATCTCGGGCCTCGCAACAATCCGCCTCGCCTCTAACTACGGCGCCTTCCTGCTAAAACCAATCCTCGAAACAGGTGGATGGACCTTGCTCCAATGAAACGCTTCCTTCTCGCCCTCGCTTTGTGCCTCCTTCCATCTCTGGCGGCTGCTCAATGCAACGGTGTCTTCCCCAATAACACCTTCTGTGGCAATGTCAGTGGTGCCCCTAACATTCCAGGCCAAGTCCCCAACACCGCCCTTACCGGAGTTCCCTTTGTAACCCCAAGCACAGTCGGGTCAGGACAAAGCACTACGGGCACTATCACCTCAGGCACAGCCACTCTGACCTTGGCTGGAGCCATCGACTTCATCAACGGTCAAGGCATCCGCATCAACCATGCAGGGGCAAGCTTTACCCTTAACCCTCCGACCGCCGGTACCGTCACTCCCACCGGTACCCCAGGTGGTACCGCCTACGCCTACACCATAGCCTCTCTCAATGCCACTGGAGGCGTAGGCCAATCCATAACCAACATCACCACAGCCACCGGCAATGCCTCTCTAAGTGCCACCAACTTCAACCACATCGCGTGGACTGCCTCCTCGGGCGGCGCCACGGCCTATGCCGTCTACGGTCGCACTGCAGGGTCACTCACCCTTCTTGGCATCACCACCGGCGTTGTCTTCGACGACATCGGCCAAACCGGGCCAACCCCTCCAGATTGGATCCCCACCGCTCCACAAACTGGAGCATCTCTCCCAAGCTGGCTCATCACCACCATCTCCTCTGGAGCAAGCACAACCACACTCACCCTTGCCGCCAACGCATCAAACACCGCCACCACTCAAGTCGTAATCCACGACGACACCATCGTAGTCCAAACCGCCCTCACCACAGCCCAAACCCTCCATCAAGCCCTCTACCTCTCCTGTGGCTCCTCCTATCAAATCACCACGGCTCTCAGCATCACCTCCAATGTGGAAATCACCGGTTGCGGCTACCAAGGTGACAGTGGCCAGACCAATATCGGTGGCGCAGGCTCTTACAACACTGCCGCCAACATCACCACCGGCTCGGGCTGGAAGGGCAGCACCCTTATCTGTGCAGCCCTAAACAACTGCATCAACATCGCCACCAACGACTCGGTCCTTCTGCATCAATTCCAGATCACCTATCCAGTCCGAGCCGCAGCCGGCATCATCGGCATTAAGGCCAACCCTGCCGCCGGAGGCACCTCCAACAACACCGCTTCGACCTTCCGAGACCTATTCATCTCCGGCCCAGACATCGGCATAACCCTAACCGACTTCATCAACTTCTCCATCGACCGCCTAACCATCGCGGCGTGGACCAACAACGTAGTTCTCAGTTCTGTAAACTACCCCAGCTTCGGTGACAGTCACATCCAGAACTCTTGGTTCTACGGACGCAACCTAACCAGCAACATCCTAGTCAATGCCAGCGCCGGCATCGCCATCACCAATAACAAAATCGTCTCGGGCACCGTCGGTATAAACGTCAACACCACCCTTATTGGTAACCAAATCGAGCCCTTAATAATCGCCAACAATTCCCTAGAAGGTCAAACCACAGCCATCCAGTTCGCCGAAGCTGCTGGCTCAACCACGGGAGCCTCACAGTTCTTCATCAACAACAATCAAATCTTCGTAGGCAACACTGGTGCAATAGGCATCAGCTTTATCTACACCGGCACGGTTTGGATCTCCGGTTATAGCATCTCCAACAACATCATCGTCCTGAACAATGCAGGATCAACCTGCATCAGTATCGATGGAGCCCAGGCCGGCAATATCGAAAACAACACTCTAAACGCCTCCGCTGGAACAAGCACAGGCATCGTTCTTGGCTCACACACCAACACTAACCTCGTTCAGGGTAACACCTACAACGCCACCTTCGCCACGCAATTTACCGATGCTGGAACTACCAACGCAATCGCCGAGAATCTCGGCACTGCCTGGACCACATATGTCCCGGCACTATCCTGTGGCACCGCTACGTTCGTGGTCAACTCTGCTCGGTTCAAGAAGATAGGAAAGACCGTTTTGATATCCATCGACTTCAACATCTCTGCCATTGGCACTTGTACAATTGTCACATCATTTACTCTCCCTGCAACTCCTCAATCAGGTAGCGCCATGGCTGGTCGTGAAAGCGCGCTTAACGGAACAGCTGTTGAGGCGACGATATCTGCTGGATCGGCAACAGCCAGCATGACAAAGAACGCCAACGCTGTTTGGTTGGTAAACGAACGCGCCCAAGCATCCGGCGTTTATGAAAGTCAGTGAAATGTCTGAAGACCACTCCGCTGAAGTCTACCTCAAGCGCATTGACGCCAATATGAAACTCGTTCGGGAGATGCTGACCACTGTTATCACCTATATACGTGATGCCGAATCTGAAGTAAGCGAAAAGATGCGCCGGTTCATCATGTACATGCACGACGTGCACGACATCGCCCATCTCTACGAAGAACGCGGCCTTCCAGTTCCCCGCCATGTGATGGAGGAACTAGAACGTTGCGACGACCGCTACCGCCAACTTCTCGAAGAGGCCCATATCGGTGGCGGAACGTTCGAACAGGTCCGCCGCAAGATGGCGGAAGACCCACTCAATCGGTGGGACCACACGAGGCAACTAAGCAAACCAAAGGAGAATGGATCAACATGAAACAAGGACGCCCAAGCGTCAGCGGCCCGCATGACCGTAAGGTCGAGCCCAGCCCGAAGTTCGTAAACCCTGGAGCCGTGTCCTACCTTGGAGAAAAGGTCGGAAACCACTCCACCGATACCGGTGACTTCACCTTCAAAGCCACTCCGTGGTCAGGAGGCCGGGGGTATATGGCCCCCGGGATTGGCCAGAAGCGCCATAAGACCGGCTCACAAGGAGAGTACTGATGAGGCATGACCTGAACGAAGTCGCGGCCCTTTTGCAAATCCATGAAAAGGCCATGGGTCACCCACGACTCAAGCCCCTCGCGGATGCAGCCATGAAGGCCCTTGAGGACATGGCCGAAGAGACAGCGAAGAAGCCTGAGCTCACAGAGGAGACTTGGGTAGACATTGGTGAAGGCGCAGCAGAGCCTCCAGCTGAAGATCCCCCAACTGCCACAATCGAAAGGAAACTCTAATGGCCAGGGACATCCTAGGGGGCTTTGGCCCCAACTCACGCCAACCCCAAGCCGCCGGTGTGGAATGCGGTGGCATCCTTCCCGGTGATACCAAAGACGTGATGAACTACAAACCCCCTCAAGGTCCAAAGAACATCATGGACCCAAAGTCCCCCGGTCTCCACGGAGTGAACCAAGGCACCACCAACGGCCCTGACAACGGTGGTCCCCACTCCGGCTCGCCGGGCATTGGCGGTACCAACCACGGCTGCTGTGGTAGCCAAGGACGGTATTAAATGACCGCACAGGTCGACATGGTCAACCGAGCCCTCCAAACATGGGGGTCACGGACCACCATCACCGCCGCGCAACTGGCGGCCCTCTCCAATAACGAAGCAATCCAGTTCAACATCATCTACGTCCCCTTCCGTCGCCGTCTCCTCCGGATGGCTCCATGGGCCTGTGCGTTCAACTCTGCGAACCTGAACTTCATCACCTCCGTTCCCGGAACCCCCGAGAACACATCCCCTGCCACGCAACTCTGGGCGAAGGGCCAACCGGCCCCGCCTTGGGCCTACGAGTACCAATATCCCGTCGACTGCCTCCGTATGTGTTGGCTCACCCCACAAACCGCCACGGGGTTTGCCTCAGGCGTCCCCATAACCACAGCCGTAACCGGAGGCTCCCCTTCCTTCTGGCAGGGCCCACCAGTGAAGTATGTGGTCGCCGTGGATCAATTCTTCGGCGTCCTTTCCGCCGTAGTCGCCGCAGGAGGCACAGGCTATGCCATCGGAGACACTATCACTCTTCCTCAAGCTCCCCAAGGAACCGCTCCTGTTGGAGCCCCAGTGGTTCTCACGGTTCTTACGCTCGGTGGTGGCGGGGCTGTTGCTACTGTTAGCGTTGTTAACGTCCTCCGGGGGGAGGCCCCACCAATCGGTGGGAGCTACTTCACGATCCAAGCCAACCCCATCTCACAATTCTCAACCTCTGGTTCTGGCACCGGCGCGACATTCACGCTTACCCAACAATCGGCACCGACTGATCAACGAGTGATTTTGACGAACCAAGAGTTCGCCATCGGGAACTATGTCAAAGACATCTCCGATGAAAATGTCTTTGATGATGACTTCGTCGAAGCCCTATCCCTGATCGTTGGGGCCAGGATGTGCATCGCCCTCTCGGGAGACAAATCCCTCGCTAACTCCAAAATCGCCGAAGCCAACGCTATGATCGTGGAGGCCCGCGGGACCGATGCCAACGAAGGTCTAAAGGTAAACGACGTCACCCCCGACTGGCTCCGGATCCGTGGCATCGACTTCGTCGAAGACTACTCCGGACCCTACAATACCGGCTTCAACTGGGGAGCCATCTGGCCCGGGTTTACCTGAATGAGTGACAACGTAATCCAAACCTCCTTCAACTCAGGCGAGTGGTCCCCGTCCCTCTACGCCCAAGTCAACCTGAAGCAATACCACTCCGGTGCGGCCCTGCTCCGGAACTTCTTCATCGACACCCGCGGTGGCGCAACCACCCGTCCTGGTACTCGCTACGTCGCCACTTGCAAATCCAACGGCATCGTCCGTCCCATTCCCTTCCAAGCCTCATTCACTGTCTCCTATCTGCTAGAGTTCGGCCAAGGCTATGTCCGGTTCTTCAACAACGGCGCACCCGTTCTCGAAGCCGGTAAGACCATAACCGCAATAACCCAAGCCAACCCCGGAGTCATAACCTCCACTGCCCATGGCTACTCCAACGGTGATTGGATCGTCATCTCTGGCGTGGTTGGCATGGTGTTACTCAATGGTAACACCTTCATCGTCGCAGGTGTAACCACCAACACTTACACCCTCACCGATCTATTCGGCAACGTTATCAACACCACTTCTTATGGTACTTATGTTTCAGGCGGAACTACTCAACGCGTCTACATCATAACCTCTCCCTATCAAGCCTCAGAAGTCTTCGGCATCCGTTACACCCAGAACGTAAACCAACTTTACCTATGTCATCCAAACTACCCCCCTTATGTTCTAACCCTCATCTCTGCCACTAACTGGACCCTGGCCCCGATCACCTTTGGCTCAACCGTCATAACCCCAACAGGCCAAACCGTTGCCACTACCCTCGCGGCCGGTACCGTCAACTACGCCTATATCATAACCGCCGTCGATTCCTTCGGGCAAGAATCCGGCCCATCGGCATTCGCCATCCTAGCCAACGTGACAGACATCCGCTCCGTTGCTGGATCCAACACTGTCACTTGGACTGCCGTGCCCAATGCAGCTAGCTACAACGTCTACCGGGCTGTTCCTCGCTATGGTGCAGCTGTTCCTGCCGGTTCCGATTTCGGCTTCGCGGGGAATGTGACAAGCAATACATTCATAGACTCAAACATAAACATCGACTTCAGCCAAGGTCCACCAATCGTAACAAACCCATTCTTTGGCTCAGGTGTTCAAACCATCTCAAAGACCAACAGTGGTAGTAACTTCACCGTCATCCCTGCCATTACCTTTACCGGAGGGGGAGGGGGAACTGGAGCTGCTGCCACAGCTTCCCTACGTGTCGCCAGTGGAACCGCCAGTGGCGGTGTGGGTTATCTGGTCGGAGATCGATGTTCTATAATCGGCGATACCAGTGGTGCAGTATATACAATCACATCCACCACAGGCAATGGCATAGTTGTCTCTGCTGTAGTTACCACACAGGGAAATCTAACCTCAGGAACACCCATAATTAACGGCGAACTGGCTGGGTCACGTTTCAGTAGCCCAGCGCTTGTGAACTCCGCTTGGGAACTAAGTGTTATCTCCCTAACCGCCGCTGGGGCTGGATACTCCCCGGCCCCAACCATAGTCATAACCCCAGCCACTGGCGGAGCAGCCGCGACCTGTACCCTCGGAACCGTCGCCGCAGGCAACCCAACAGTTCCGGCGTTAGCCAACCAACGCCTTGTCCTCGCTGGGCCGGTAGGCTCTCCCGGTCAAATCAACGCCTCAAAGCCAGGGGCGTACTTCAACTTCGACATCAGTGCGCCAATCCAACCCGATGACGCGATCCAACAAACCTTAGTTGCAGGGCAACTCAACACTATTCAAGCCATGATCCCAATGTCAGCAGGCCTAATCGTCTTTGGTGACAAGCTCGCGTGGCTAGTCAACGGAGGCTCTGCCGGATCGCCCTTCAGCGCTACCGGTCTTGTGGCCAACCCTCAAGCTTATAACGGTTCCTCACCCTTACCACCAATCGTAGCCACCTCCGACATCCTCTACGTTCAAGCCAAGCAATCAATCGTCCGGAACCTCGTCTATAACTTCTACACCAACGTCTACACCGGTACCGACATCTCCATTCTCTCCAACCACCTATTCTACAACTTCAACCTTATCCAATGGGCATGGGCAGAAGAACCCTTCAAACTTGCATGGGCCGTACGAAACGATGGCCAGCTTCTCTGTCTGACCTTCCTGAAAGACCTCGAAATCGTTGCATGGACCCACTCCGATACCCAGGGCTCATTTGGAGGTATAGCCTCTCTGACCGAGACAACATCCATAGGCAACGTCGACGCGGTATACCACGTAGTTCAACGGACGGTTCAAGGCCAAACAGTAAACTACATCGAGCGGTTTGTAGAACTATCCTACCCGAATGATTATAAATCCTCTTGGCAAGTGGATGCAGGAATTGGCTACAATGGTGCAGCCGCAACAATCTTCAGTGGTGCCCAACACCTCGGTGGAATGGCTGTCACAGGCCTCGCTGATGGAGTCGTTATCAACTTCACCATGCCCATCAATGGCACATTCCAATTTGGCATTGGTGGTACCGCAGGCCTCACAGCTATCCCCAATGCCTCGATCGTTACCATAGGCCTTTCCTTCCTGCCCCAACTCGGCACCCTTCCCCTCGACCTCGGCGAACCCACCGTGCAGGGCAAACGCAAGAAGGTCTCGGCCGTAACCGTACGGTGTCGAAACGCCTTGGGCCTAACCGCTGGGCGGAACCTAGATACAGGTGTGCCAATGCAAGACCTCGTACTGGGCAACGTCGGGACAATGTCCAACCAGATCGTAACCGGCCTCGTGACCGGTGACGCCCGGACCATTGTCGACCCGCAGTGGGATGTCTTTGGCCAATACTACATCCAACAACCCAATCCCTATCCGGCCTCAATTCTAGGAGTGATCCCAGAAATCGAAGTGGGAGACTCAGGGAAATGACAACCATCGTGTCAAAACTAGAAGGTCCTCTTTCAGAAATAATCCTGGCCAAATACGGCAAAGTCCTCTCCAAGCGCGAAATCGAAATGCTCGACCATTGCCAAAAACTAGGCGAGGTCTGGATCGGCTATGTCGATGGTCACTTCGTCTGTTGCTGGGGCCTGATCCCTCCCTCATTCCTTTCCAATCAAGCCTACATTTGGATGTGGGCCCTGGAGTCGGTCCCGCATCAATTCCTCTTCGTTCGCCACTCGCAGATCCAAGTAAGGAAATTCCTGCGCCGCTACGCTTCCATCACCGGCCACTGCAAAACCGGCAACACTGCCGCCCATCGCTGGCTTCGCTGGCTCGGAGCGGAGTTCAACGAACCGGATGGAGACCTACGGACCTTCGTCATCAACAGGAGTGCCTGATGGCTGATCCTATTACTATCATGGCCGTTGGCAGCATGGCCGCTACCGCAGGTGGCGCTATCATCAGTGGCATCGGTGCCGAAAAGACAGGTCAAGCCAACGCTGCCGCTTACCGCTACAAAGCCGGTGTGGCCCTACTTAACAAACAGATCAACGAACAGAATGCCTCTTGGGCTACGCAGGCCGGAGGGGCCAAGGCTCAAGTCGAAGGGATGAAATCCCGCGAAGCCATTGCCTCCACGAAGGTCATCCAGTCCGCCTCCGGTTTCGACGTCAACTCCGGGTCGAATGAAAAGGTCCGCGAGACCCAAACCGATGTGGCCCAGTATGACCAAAACGTCATCAGCTGGGATGCCGCCAAGACCGCTTGGGGCTACGAAACCAAAGCCACCACGGATGTGGCTGAAGCCAACCTCGACCAAATGGCTGCAAGGACATCTGAAGAAGCCGGCACCCTTGGAATGTGGGGCTCTTTCATCTCCGGAGCCGGGAACGTCGCCGGCAAATGGATGCAGGGTAAATCAGCAGGAGCGTTTGGCTAATGGCACCGCAGGTCCCTGGACTAGTCCCTGATCAAACCCCTTCGATGGGTGGAACCCCTGACATAGCGTTGGGGGTGCCGGTCGATGCCTTTGGTGGGGCGGTAGGTCATGCCCTTTCAGGCTTAGGCCACGACATCGAAGGTGCCTCAGACAAGATCTGGGCCCAGGCGATGAACATGCAGAACCTCCAGAACGAAACGGAGGCCAAGTCTGCCGATGCCGACTACATGATGAAAGCGGGGATGCTCCATGCACAGTTCAACGCGAAGGAAGGGAACAACGCTTCGCCAGAGGCCTTGCAAGCGCACATCCAAGAACTGCAAGATCTCCGGGTAAAGACCCGTGGGGGTCTGTCCAACCCTATGGCCCAGAAGCTCTTTGATGGCTCCTCCCTTTCATTTATGGGCCGAACCATCTTCAACGCTGCTGGCCATGCCGCACAGCAAACCAAGGTCGCTGCGAACAATGCCTCTACGGCTCGGGTAGCTGCAACCCAAGATAACATTGCCGCGGCACCCACTGATGACATTACCTTTCAACGCGGCCTTCGTACTATTCAATCTGAAGTTGAAGCTCAGGGCCGGAACTCTGGTTGGTCCGAGGATCAAATCTCTGAAACCTCAAAGCAAAGGGTCTCCGAGACCTTCGCCAAGCGTATCATAGGGCTTGCCCCAAACAATGCTATTGGCGCCCAGAAGATGTTCGATCAGGCAGTAGCCGCGAAGGTCTTATTATCGAATGAGGCGTCACGAGTTCAGAATACAGTACAGGCCCAATATCGTTTACAGGGCTCCCGTATAATCTCGGATCAGGTCCTTGGGAAACTCCGGGATGGAGATGAAGAAGGAGACAAGAGCCTTAACGACTACATCTCCGAAGGCATGTCGAAGGTCACAGAGGGAGACCTCGACAAGAATGACCCTCTCTTCAAAGACTGGGTCCGGGAGAAGATAACTCAAGACTATAATCGGCACAAATCCGTGGTCCGCGATGGGCAACAACAGGCGGAACAGACCGTCGCATCTGCTATGATGACTGGAAATAAAGAAGGGGTCCTGCCGAAGTCCGTGGATGAGCTAAAGCTAATCGATCCCAAAGTCAGCGACGCTTGGGACTCCATGAAGCCTACCACTCAGCGAAAGTACATGCAGGCCTTGGCCCAGAACGCTCGTGGCGAACGCGTAGCTTGGACTGACGACTCCCTTCGTAACTACCAGCAGATGAAAGGCCAAGCGCATGATGACCCAGT
>Ga0137403_10009971_pt1 | contig 10539 bp, 7 predicted proteins | sample CZOMad2_1_16fung_FD_122057 | JGI IMG/M metagenome (GOLD analysis project Ga0137403, IMG submission 122057) | Vadose zone soil fungal communities from Angelo Coast Range Reserve, California, USA - CZOMad2_1_16fungal (Hybrid Assembly) | ecosystem: Environmental > Terrestrial > Soil > Vadose zone... | reverse complement strand
AGAAGAGGAAGAAATGAACGCCGGCCAAAATTGGATCGGGCCCGGCTACTTTTCCACGATGGGGATTCCGCTTGTTCAAGGCCGCGAATTTGGATCATCGGATACCGCGATCAGTCCAAAGGTCGCGATTATCAATGAAGCGATGGCGCGCCGCTTCTTTGCGAATCGGAGTCCCATCGGCGCGCGGTTCGCCTTTGGCGCAGGCGATAAAGTTCATCCGGATATCGAGATCGTCGGCGTCGTAAAGGACAGCAAGCACGCCAAAGTTCGCGACAAGGTGGGACCCTTTGTCTGCCTGCCATATTCGCAGTTCAAGACGGTTGGGAATATCACCTTTTATGTAAAGACGAGGCAGGACCTTGGAGCGGTGGCTGCGTCGTTGAGACGTGAAGTGCAGCGCCTCGATGGCAATCTGCCGGTGTTCGATCTGAAGACTCTCGAGGGGCAAATAGGTGAATCGCTCTTCGCCGACAAGTTCCTGACATTTCTATCGATGTGCTTTGCGCTGCTGGCGGCACTCCTGGCATCTATCGGGCTGTACGGCGTGATGGCTTACACAGTGACGAGACGTACCCGCGAAATCGGGATTCGCATGGCGTTGGGCGCCACACGAGGGATCGTATCGTGGCTGATCTTGCGAGAAGTCGTCGTGCTTGCAGCGATAGGACTGGTGGTCGGGTTGCCGGCCGCTTACGGTCTTGGCCGGTTGACGGAATCGCTTCTGTTTGGCGTCAAGGTTGGCGACCCATTGGTGTTTATCGGAGCGGGGTTGCTGTTGACCGCTGCGACCCTGCTTGGCGGCTACCTGCCGGCGCGCAAGGCCGCAAGCATTGACCCGCTTGTGGCGCTAAGGTGTGAATAGGTTTCTGGTTTCTGGTTTCTGGTTCAGGGTTCGTGGTTCAGGGTGTCGCTTCGGAACATTGAACTCGGAACTCGGAACTCGGAACTCGGAACCGCAAACTTATTCAACGCCATCCCTTCGCCGAGCGAGGTTCCGCTTTAGAGTAACGCAAGCTCGCAATGTGGCGTAGACTCTATCCACTCTGCGCAAGAGGGTCTCGTACGGGCCTCGCGCGCAGACTCGACCGTCTACGCTATATTTTTCATAGGAGGGACCTGATGCCCAGCGAGCCGGGTGTTATCCCGATGATCGCCTACGAAGACGGCGTCGCAGCACTGGAGTGGCTAGCCCGCGCGTTTGGCTTTCGTGAGCGCACGCGCATGACCGGCAACGATGGCAGGCTTGCTCACGGCGAGATGGAGGCTGGCGATGGCGTGATAATGTTGGCTACACCAACCCCGGATTATGAAGCTCCAAAGCGGCATCGCGAGCACTGCGAACAAGCGCGTAAGTGGTCCAGCGTCCCGTGGATAATTGATGGCGTGTTGGTATACGTCGACGACATTGATGACCACTACAATCGGGCGAAGGACGCAGGCGCGAATATCCTTTCCGAGCTGGAAGAGGGACCGCCAGGCCGCCGGTATCGCGCTGAAGATCTCGAAGGTCACCGTTGGATGTTCATGCAACGCGACAATCGCTGACTCTGCTGTTACATTTGAGATCCAACGACTAGCTGCATGGTCTCAATCATTACTAGAATAATTGAGAGGCCGGCCGTCTCTGGAGGTGCATGATGAGAAAAAGATTGATCGTCGCAACCATTCTGGCGATCGCCGCGATTGCCTTTGCGAGCACCACACTTGTCGACGGCGCTTTGGGTTCCCCACCTCAAACTCGTCCATCTATCGTCTCGCCGGAGTTGAGGGGGAACAATCTCATCGTCGAAGGAGCTGATTTCGACGAGAACGCCACTGTCTATATCAACTACAAAAAGCGGGAAACGATACTGGATGCCGAGTCGCAGGGTAAGGTTCTGATGGTGAGGAAAGGTGGAAAGAGGATTCGCTTCGATGACTACTCGACCATATACGTTTCAAATGGAGATGGGCAAAATTCTAATGGTATCCGTCTCTTCAGGACTGATGCACTTGTGGCGCGGGTAATTCAGTTCCCCGTGCAGCCCGAATTAGGATTGATTCACCTAAAGGTTGGCGGATACCTGCTCGTAGACTCTCGCGCAGCTCTCTCCACTGACGGCTACGACCGAGACTTCTTCGCGCGAGCCGGAGATCAACGTTTTGATACCGATGATCTTCGGTTATACCAGGTGCTTCGCGAAGGCGAGACCGGGTTTGTAATCTCTCAAGTACCCTTTCCCAACGGCGGACCACAGCCTCCGCCGATAATCTGGGGACTGACCATCCACGCTGAGTGAGTCGTAGCCGAGGGCGCGCAAGGACCCGGAAGTGCGCCATCCGCACGGTCTGCTGACCGCTTCCGCGAACCTGTTTCCCACGAATGAACAACGCCCGATTCTCCTCTCCTGCGTTCGAACTACTAATCCGAGCGTATTAAACATTTGCACGGCCGGTGTGCCTGGCACGCTAGTTGGCTAGGCAACCTGGTTCACCTTCTTCTCAGAGGTCACAATGAAAATCAGACTCTCGTTGGTTCTTGCCGGGGCTTTGGCCTTCACATCGTTTGGAAACGGCTGGACCGCACGAACAGCCGATAAAGCGATCGCTAGTAATCTCGCGGATACTTGGGACGCCGAACGGACCACTCGACTCGAACACACGCTCGACGACATTCGACAGCAGCTCAAGATTCCAGCGATGTCTTGCGCGATCGTGAAGGACCAAAAGGTCGTGTGGGCGAAGGGATTGGGCTACGCCGATCTAGAGAACAAGATTCCCGCCACCGAGCACACGTCTTATCATCTGGCATCCCTGACCAAGACTTTTGCCTCTACGATCTTGATGCAGCTGGTGCAAGACGGAAAGGTCAAACTCGATGATCCGGTTTCAAAGTACGGTATCTTACTCGAGAGCGAAGGTGTCATTCGGGTGAAGCATCTCTTCTCGCACACCTCCGAAGGCAACCCCGGCGAACAATACAGCTACAACGGTAATCGCTTCGCGGAGCTCGATAAGGTTATTCAGAAAGCGAGCGGCAAATCGTTCGCCGAACTCCTGATAGCAAATATCCTCGACCCGCTCGATCTGAAAGAAACCGCACCCAACGTCTGGCCCGTGGTCCAAACCAAATCATCGGCACAGAACGGTCAGAAATCAGAAGACGAAGTGAAGGCTGCGGTGATGAACCTGCTCGGCGCAATCAACTCGAGCAACGTCGATCAAATCGAGAGATATCTCACTCCGCAGCAGAACGCTTTCCGGCGAGACGGCGGGTTGCTTGCACCATTCATCGACGTCTCCGCGCTTCGCGAGGATTTTCGCGCGGGGGTCAAAGTGAAGATCGAGGTCAGCGATCTCGAAACAGCCGTTTATGGCAACACCGCGCTGGCGACGTGCATTCTTTCGCAGGCGGTTACGCTGCCCGGCGGACGTGTTCGAAACGATGGGCCGTTGCGGACTTCGATGGTCTGGAACAAGCAAGACGAAGCGTGGAAGCTTGTTCACGCTCACCAATCCGCGCTGACCGATTCGACTATCACCGAGAAACAACGGCAGCGCTTCGACCTGGTTTCGAAGACGCTGGCTCAGCCTTACCAGCTCGATAACAAGTTCAACATCGTAAAGGGGCAGTACCCGAACCGGTTCAGCGTGTCGGCAGGGTTGATGTCATCCGTCCTCGACATGGCGAAGTACGACATTGCCATCGATCAGAACAAGTTCCTTACCAAAGAGACGCAGCAGCTCGCGTTCACGCCGATGGTTTCCACAAAAGGCGAGAACCTTCCGTATGGTCTGGGTTGGTTCACGCAAAACTACAAGGGGACGCGGCTGATCTGGCACTACGGATACTGGACGTGCAACTCCTCTCTCATCTTGAAGGTTCCGGATCGCAACATCACGTTCATCGCGATGGCCAACACCGACAACCTGAGCCGCTCGACCGATCTTGGCGCCGGCGATGTTACAAGCTCACCGGTGGGACTGGCGTTCCTGAGGGCGTTCATCTTTCCGGAAATATTCGGAGGCCCGCTGCCTGAGATCAACTGGCAAGCTCCGGTTGAAGAATTGAAGCAGCAACTGAAGCGTGCCGAGGATAAGCCCTACGCCGATCTTGTCAAGAAAGAACTGGTGAACCAGTCGCGCTTCAATGCAAGCGTGGGAAGACAAGGCGACTCATCGCGATTGTTCAAGGCGTACAGCGAGTTGTACGCGAGGGAACTGCCTGGTGATCTTGCGTCGAAGAAGGCAATCGCCGAGATCGTCCGCGTCAAGGACAACGCAGATCAAACCGCCGAGTTCACCTTGCCGCAAGAACAGAGCGTTCGCGTCTTTGCGATCGGAGAAGGACAAACGGGCGAGATGTTTGATTATGGCTGGATCGAAAACGCCGACACCGGAAAACGTGTCTGGGAGATGAAACAACCCGAGACCAAGCCTGCGGGCGGCGCGCCTAAGAACCGCCTGATTGATACCAGCGTCACGCTGGCGGCGGGACGATACAAGTTGCGGTACAAGTCGGACGACTCTCATTCCTTCGACAACTGGAACGCGTTTCCCCCGGCCATCAACTTCTGGGGCATCGCGCTGTACTCGAGGTGAAAATGGAAACCCTACTTCAAGATCTGAGATACGCGATTCGCGCGATGCTCAAGGCGCCCGGCTTCACCGCCGTGGCGATCTTATCGCTTGCACTTGGGATTGGCGCAAACGCTGCGATTTTCAGCCTGGTCAACACGATCCTTTTTCGCCCGCTGCCGGTTTTCGAGCCGGCGCGCCTGGTCGAGATTACACCGACGAGGCAAGGATCGGACTTCGGCAACTTCTCCTACCCGCTTTACCGGGACTTTCGAGATCGAAACGATGTGCTCGATGCGTTGGCAGTTTATCGCTTTGCGCCTATGAGCCTGAGTCGTGAAGGCAACAACGAGCGCATCTGGGGCTACATAGTCTCGGGCAATTATTTTGATGTGCTCGGCGTGAGCGCAGCCGCCGGCCGATTTTTCAACCAGGAAGAAGATCGCGTGCCGGGCGCGAACCCGGTAGCGGTGCTGAGCTATGGATGCTGGCGACGGCGGTTTGGCGGCGATCCAAATCTAGTGGGCAAACAGATCACCATCAACAGCCAACGCTTCGACGTCGTGGGCATCGCGCCCGAAGGCTTCGGCGGAACGGTGTTAATCTTTACACCGGAAATCTGGGTGCCTGCGATGATGGCGCGGCAAATCGAGCCCGGATCAAACTGGCTGGATTCGCCCAGCAACGGAGTGTTATTCGCCTTCGGGCGATTGAAGACGGGCGTGAGCGAAGCGCAAGCAGCTCAATCGCTCAGCGCGCTGATGGCCTCGCTCGTTAGCGTATATCCGCATCTTGAAGGCGTGACGGTTGAACTCTCGCCGCCGGGACTGGTGCTTCCGGTGCTCCGCAAAGGGACGCTGGCTTTTTCTTTTGTTTTGATGGCGGCGGTCGCGCTGGTATTGCTGATCGCCTGCACAAACCTTGCAAATATGTTACTCGCGCGAGCCACCAGGCGGCGAAAGGAGGTCGCGATTCGCTTATCGCTCGGCGCGAGCCGCGCGCGGCTCATCCGCCAGTTGTTGACCGAGAGTGTCTTGCTGGCGCTGGTTGGCGGCGCCATCGGCTGGCTCGTCGCGCTCTGGATGGTCAATCTGGTGAGCGCGTTCAAACCGCCGGTCGATTTTACGTTGACGATAGACCTCAAAGTCGATTGGCGAGTGCTGTTGTTCTCGCTGGTCATATCGTTTATCAGCGGAGTGGTCTTTGGGCTGATGCCGGCGTTGCAGACAACCAAGTCTGATCTGCTTTCGGCGCTCAAGGATGAAAGCGCGGCCGCCGGTCATCGCCGCTCACGTTTGCGAAGCGCGCTGGTGATCGCGCAGGTTGCGTTCTCGCTCGTGCTGCTGGTCGCGGCCGGTTTGATTGTGCGGAGCTTGCAGCAGGTGCAGATGATCGGGCCGGGATTCAAAACCGAGCGGACGATTACGATGTCGGTCGACCTGGGTTTGCAGGGCTACACCGCGGAGCGCGGACAGGAATTCTACAAAGAGTTGATCGCCCGCGCGGAGGCGTTGCCCGGTGTGCGCTCGGCTTCATTGGCAAACTATCTACCGCTCGCGCTGAATCGCAACAGCATGAGCATCTACATCGAAGGCCAGCCCGTTCCGCGCCCCTCCGACGTTCCGGAGATCCAGAACAGCACGGTGTGGCCGAAGTATCTCGAGACAATGGGCATTCCGCTTGTCGACGGCCGCGAATTCACGGTGCAGGACGATAAGAAAGAATCGCGAGTTGTCCTGGTCAACGAAACCTTCGCGCGCCGCTACTGGCCGGGACAGAACGCGCTGGGGAAGCGCATTAGCCCAGGAAAAGCGGATGGACCGTTCTGGGAAGTCATCGGCATCGCGAAGGATGGCAAGTACTGGAGCCTGGGCGAAGACCCGCAGCCCTTCGTCTACTTTCCGATGATGCGAGATTACGAAACATCGGCGGCGCTGGTGATCAACTCCGACGCTGAACCGAGAAGCCTCATCAACGCGATTCGTCGCGAGGTTCAACAGATGGATCCGAATTTGCCGGTCTACGACGCCAAGACGATGGACGAGCACATGCGATTGTCGCTAATGCCGTTGCGCGCAGGCGCGTGGGTGGCGGGCAGCTTTGCATTGCTCGCGCTGACGCTCGCAGGTCTTGGCATCTACGGCGTGATGGCATACGCGGTCAGCCAGCGAACGCGTGAAATCGGCATAAGAATGGCTCTGGGAGCCACTTCTGGAAATGTGCTGAGTCTGGTGATCAAACAGGGTATGCGGCTCGCCGGGATCGGGCTTGGCGTGGGCCTGGCCGGCTCGCTTGCTCTGACGCGTTTGATGTCGAGCGTGCTGTACGGGGTGAGCGCGACCGATGCCGCGACGTTCGCGCTGGTTTCATCGCTGTTGGCTGCGGTGGTGCTGGCAGCTTGCTACATCCCCGCGCGGCGCGCCGCAAGGGTCGATCCGATGATCGCGCTGAGATATGAATGAGAATCGAGAATTGCAGATTTCAGATTTCAGATGATTTCAGATCTGAAATCTGAAATCATCTGAAATCTGCAATCTGAAATCATCTGAGATCTGCAATCTGCAATCTGAGATCTGCAATCTGCAATCTGCAATCTGCAATCTGCAATCTGAGATCTGCAATCTGCAATCTGAGATCTGCAATCTGCAATCTGAGATCTGCAATGTGAAATCTGAGATCTGCAATGTGAAATCTCCAATCTGAAATCTTTAGACCCCGCGTTCGTCGTCGTGGAGGGAATAATGACGGATCTAATTCAAGACTTGCGCTATGGGGCTCGAATGTTGGTCAGAAGCCCCGGATTCACCGCCGTGGCCGTCGTCTCGTTGGCGCTGGGCATCGGCGCGAACACTTCGATCTTCAGCGTCGTCAATACGCTTCTTCTCAAGCCGCTGCCATACAGAAATCCCGACAAGCTGGCACAGGTGTTTCTCGAATACGAGCGGCCGGGAAAAGGGCTGGAGACTTCTGAGTTGTGGTCTTATCCAAAGTTCGCGGCCCTGCGCGAGCACAACGAAGCTTTCGAACAACTGGCGGCGGTCAGTGATCAGAACTTTCCTGTGACCGACTCGGACAATCCCGAACGGCTCAGCAGTGAGATGGTTTCGGCGAGCTACTTCCCAATGCTAGGCGTCGATGCCGCGATCGGGCGAACGTTCTCCGCAGAAGAAGATCAGACTTCCGGGGCTAACCCGGTGGCGCTTATCGGCCACGGGTTGTGGCAGCGGCGCTTCGGGTCCGACTCGAGCGTGATCGGAAAAACGCTCAGCTTGAACAAGGTGGCGCTCACGATCGTGGGAGTGTTGCCCGAGGGCTTCAAAGGCCAGAAGGGCACCGCGGAAGTCTGGGTGCCGATGATGATGGCGCCTCAACTCACGTTCCCGCGCCGGCTAACCACGGCCTTCGCGAACTGGACCGAGGTGATCGGACGGCTAAAACCCGGCGTGAGCATGGCTCAAGCTCAGAACGAAATGGGAATCGTCGCAGCGAAGATTAGCGAGGCGATTCCGGTCCGCGCGCAGCTTGCCGGTAAGCTTCCTTCCGAATCCATCAAGCTCACTTCATTGAAAGAAGCGAAACTGGATCCAGCCATCGGCAAATCGTTTCTGGTGTTGTTCGGGGCGGTCGGGTTCGTCTTGCTGATCGCCTGCCTTAATATCGCGAATCTGCTGCTTGGCCGCAGCGTCTCCCGCCGGAGGGAGATCGCCGTAAGAATGGCCCTGGGAGCCAGTCGCAGCCGGCTCGTTCGCCAGATGCTGACCGAGAGCCTGGTGCTTGCTTTCGCGGGCGGGCTAGTCGGTTTGCTTGTGGCGCTGTGGGGAGTCGAGGTCCTGTCGGCTTTCAAACCCGCGGTTCAAGCGCAGCACGGCAGCTACATCAGCGTGCTCGACTTCAGCAAGGCCAACATCGACGGCCAGGTATTGGTGTTTAACTTGTTGCTGTCGGTTCTCACCGGCGTCATCTTCGGCCTGTTGCCTGCGCTTCAAGCGTCGCGGGCAGACGTCAGCGAAGCCCTCAAGGAAGGCGCGAGCGGCTTCAGTGAAAGACACCACAGGTTTCGTCGCCTCAGTCCCCGTAATCTCCTGGCGATGACCGAAGTCGCGCTCGCCCTCGTGCTGCTGGTCGGCGCGGGATTGATGATCAGGAGCTTCGCGCGATTGCAAACGTTGCAGATCGGCTTTTCGCTCGATCACGTCATGACCCTGCGAGTAGATCTTCCGAAGTACAAAGCCGAAGCCGCAGTCTCTTTCGAGAAACAACTGATCAGCCGCCTGAGCGCGCTTCCGGGAGTTGAGTCGGCAACAGTCGCGTCGGCGACCCCGCTGTCGAACAATTCGGCGGGCACGATAATGCGAATCAAAACACAACCCGAAGGCGACATGAGCGGAGTCGGGCTTCAAAGCGTCGGGCCTGATTACTTCAAGACTCTTCGTGTGCCGTTGCTGAAGGGCCGAACGTTTACCGATCAGGATCGCGCCGGGAACAAACTGGTCGCGATTATCAACCAGAGCGCCGCGCGGAAGTTCTGGCCGGATGAAGACCCGATCGGCAAAGAAATCTGGGTCGGAGTCGGCTGGGAACAGAACGACTACGGTGAGATCATTGGAATCGTCGGCGATGTTAAATACGGAAAAGTCGAAGAAGCGTTTGAGCCCCAGGTCTATCTTCCGTATACGCAGCCCACGGAGCCCGCTTCGTTCGTGATGGTGCGCACGGCGAACGAACCGACACAGATAGTCTCGGCGGTGAGACGAGAAATCCTCTCACTCGACAAGAACGTTCCGATCTTCGACGTAAGAACGATGGAAGACCGCAGCGCCGACGCGACTTCGCGAACCCGGTTCAGCGCGCTGCTGCTGGGCATCTTCTCGAGCCTCGCGCTGGTGCTTGCGGCGGTGGGGATCTACGGCGTGATGGCTTACGCGGTGTCAGGTCGCACTCACGAGATAGGCGTAAGAATGGCTCTGGGAGCCCAACCCAGAAATGTGTTCGGCCTGGTGATGCGCGACGGAATAATTGTGAGCTTGGCAGGTGTCGCGCTCGGGCTTGCCGGTGCGTTTGCGGCAACACGCGTTCTTGGGAGCCAGCTTTACGGAGTTGGAACAACCGACGCGCTGACGTTCGGCGCAGTTTCGGTGTTGTTAGCTGCAGTCGCGCTTGCGGCCAGCTACATCCCAGCCCGGCGGGCTATGAACGTTGACCCGATGGTCGCGCTGAGATATGAGTGACCCCATGAAACAGAAACACCTCTATCTCATTCTTGCGGTCATCGGTTTTGTTGGCCCCTACTTATATGTCGTGGCGCTTTTGACGGTTGGGCTCTCATTTGCCCTGCCGCTCTTCTTATATGTCCGTGAGTCACACCTCGCGGCTAGAGTGGGACCCACCGTAAGTTCTTACTAGGCGGCTCATTTAGGGTTTTTGCGGATCACGTTCCTGCCTGGTTCTTACGTCCTGCGAGAATCGCCTCGCGGCCTGCCAGATATAGCAAAATCATCAGCACGACAAACGGAATCAACGACAGCAAGTCGGCATTGGACCCGGTGAAGAATGGGTTGTGAGTTCCAGCCCATTTTTCAACACCTTCGTTGAACTCGCCAAGGCTTGGCAATCCCGCCAGGAATGCTACGACTATTCCCGCAAGCGCTCCGCCGGCGATATACCCCGAGGCCATCAATACGCCGGGGCTCTTGTCCCCTTCTGCGATTAGCTGTTCCTCAGTGAGGTTCTGACCCTTGAACTTCTTTGCGATGTACTTATCGACCAGCCATCGAATCATGCCCCCGATGAAGATCGGGCTTGAAGAGGAGAGCGGAAGATAAACGCCGACTGCGAATGCAAGCGAAGGAATGCCGGACATCTCGAGGACGATCGCGATCATAACGCCAAGCAGCACGAGTCCCCAGGGCAGTTTGTGATTCAAGATTCCCTTGATGATGTAAGACATCAAGACAGCTTTCGGCGCGTCAAACTTGGTCACCG
>Ga0137403_10009970_pt1 | contig 10539 bp, 7 predicted proteins | sample CZOMad2_1_16fung_FD_122057 | JGI IMG/M metagenome (GOLD analysis project Ga0137403, IMG submission 122057) | Vadose zone soil fungal communities from Angelo Coast Range Reserve, California, USA - CZOMad2_1_16fungal (Hybrid Assembly) | ecosystem: Environmental > Terrestrial > Soil > Vadose zone... | reverse complement strand
TTCGCGATCCTTTGGGGTGAGCGCGGGAACGCGCAGCTTTATTCCGGGTAAATTTATTCCCTTGTGTTCGCCAAGCGAGCCGCCATTTACGACTTCGCAGATCACTTCGCGGCCGCGCACTTGCAGCACGCGCAACTCGATCAAGCCATCGGAAAGCAGAATGCGGTCGCCGCGATGGACTTCGCGAGGGAGCGGCGTGAAGACAGTGCTGACGCGAGTGGAATCGCCGAGGACACGCGCGGTGGTGATCACAAATTTCTGGCCGGTGCGCAAAAAAACAGGTGAGCCGCCGGCGAGCGGTCCGGTTCGAATCTTGGGCCCTTGCAAGTCGGCGAGAATGGCAAGCGGCTTATGAAGATGCGTGGCCGCGGCGCGGAGAACGGCGATATTTTCAGCGTGGTTGGCGTGCGAGCCGTGCGAGAAATTGAGGCGCGCGACATCCATGCCGGCGCGCAACAAACGCTCGATGATGCGCGGCGAGCGGCTGGCCGGGCCAATGGTACAGACGATTTTGGAGTGGCGAAAAGCCATCTATTTGTTGACCGCAAATTCGGAAACGATGTGCAATAAGACTTCAATGCCCTTGTTGAAGGATGCCACCGGGAGACGCTCGTCATCACCGTGCATGCGCTTCAAATCCGCATCGGTCACGGGAAAAGGCCACAAGCCATAGGCTTGTACATTGTGCAGGCGCAGTTGGGAAGAATCCGTGGCCCAGGGGGATTGGTAAGGCAAGACAGGAACGCCGCCGAAATCCTGCGAAGCGACTTTATTGATGACTCCATAGAAGTCGGATTCGAGAGATGAGTTCGGAGCGGCAAGCCCGGCATTGGGCTGAACCTCGAAGCGCACCTGAGGATCGCTGACCAGCTTGGTGAGGGCGCCGAGAAGGACGTCGATGGTATCTCCAGGGAGCAAGCGGATGTTGAGCGTGGCGCGGGCTTCGCCGGGAATCACGTTTGCGCGGACGCCGCCCGATAACATGGTAGGAGCGATGGTATCGTGCATCATGGCGCCCCATTCAGGATTGGTTTCGGAGATGACGCGCTGGGCATGCTCCCCACGGTCAGCGCTTTCGACTGAACGCAACCATTTGGCGATTTCGTCGTCGGAGACTGCGGCCAACCCCTCAAAATAGCGCCGCACGACGGCGGTGAAGTGCACGGGCGCGGGGTACGAGCCGATTTTTGCCACCGCTGCAGCCAGATGCACGACGGCGTTGTCTTTGGTGGGAATAGAAGCGTGCCCTGAGGGGCCTTTGGCAATTACGGCAACGTTGATGGAAACCTTCTCGCTGGCTTGTACGGCGACGTATTGTACCTTGCCGTTCTTGGCGACAACTTCGCCGCCTTCGTTGATGGCATACCCGGCGGCGAATTTGTCCCAGTTCCTGGCGATCAGGGTTTTGATGCCGGCTTCTCCGCCTGCTTCTTCGTCAGTAGTAGCCAGAAAAATAACATCGCGATTGAGGCGAGCGTTCGAACGCTTCAGCGCGACGAAGGTGGCCAGGTTGGCTGCCAGCATGGACTTGTCGTCCAGAGCGCCACGGCCGTAAATGTAGCCGTCTTTCATGACCGCGCCGAAAGGGTCCACGGACCAGCGGGCACGTTCGGCGCCGACCACATCCATATGAGCGACCAAGAGCAGGGCGCGCGACGGATCGGAAATGGCAGAGCTGCGCAGGCGGGCAACCAAGGCGCTGCGCCCGGGCGCGACTTCCAGAAGTTCGGGAGTGATTCCCTCTTTTTCCAGAATGCCGACGATATATTTTGCGGCAGCTTGTTCGTTACCGGGAGGGTTGGTGGTGTTGATCTGAATGAGTTGCGCCAGCCAAACGAGAGCTTCCCGGGAGAGCGCGGCGGTGTCAGCAGAGCGAGCCGATGCCGATTGAGCCGGCGGTGGATTTGGAGGAATTCCCTGCGCGGCAAGGGGCAGGACTATCGCCAAAAAAATAAGCCCGTGCAACAGCATGCGCGTTTTGCGATTCGAAATCAGCAAAGCCGTCCTCCGCTTTCCACCTGGAGTTTAATTGACCCATGGGCATCTAACCCGCCTACAACGCTGTAAGGCAAATGTGCTTCATACTAACATGCGCGGCGCAGAGACCTTGCGTAAGCGCTGCGCAATTTCAATTACCTAATATGCCGCGCTGCCGAAGGGCGTTGCCGCCCCGGCTGCAGTGCGACTATGATTGTAAATTGAGGGCCTAGCATGAGAGCAAAACTTTCGCGGGGTGTGTTGACCATTGTTGCGGGTGCATTAATTTTCGCGAGCGGCGCTATGAGCACGCGCGCGCAAGCGCCGGAAGGCCCGCAAGGCGGCAAGCAGCAAGGCGCTCCACCGGTGGAGCCGAAGGCTGCGCCGCCGCAACAGAAGCCGCAGGAAGCTGGGGCCAGCATCGCGGTCGAAGTGCCGGTGGTCACCATGGACGTGATTGCGGCGACCAACCATGGGGATTTGCTGACCGGACTGAAGAAGGAAAATTTCCGGATCATTGACGACGGAGTGGCGCAAACAATCAGCAATTTTGGGTCGAGCGAAGCGCCCATCACGATTGTGATGTTGATGGAGTTCAGCAGCCGCGGGTATTACGACTGGTTTGCGTACCAGGCGAAGTATTGGGCGGACGCGTTTTTCCCCAATTTGAAACAGAAGGATTGGGTGGCGCTGGTGACATTCGATATGAAGTCGCGGGTGGAAGTGGATTTCACGCAAAATAAGGACGAAGTGAGGAACGCGCTTTATCACCTCTATTTTCCAGGCTTCAGCGAATCGAACGTGTTTGACGCCATTCTGGATACGACCGAGCGCTTGAAGGATGTGAAAGGTAAGAAGGCCATTCTGCTGCTGGCCACCGGCGTGGATACATTCTCGAAGCACACGCTTGATCAGACCATGAAGCTACTTCGGCAGACGGACACGACTATTTTCTGCGTCGGGCTGGACAAGCCGTATATCAACTTTTTGGAATCACGCGGCCGATTGGGTTCGCACATGGACTATTTGCAGGGAGAGAATCAGCTTAAGACGTTCGCGCAGATGACCGGCGGTTTCGCGTGGTTCCCGCAGTTCGATGGCGAAATTCCCGGGATATTTCAGAGCGTCACAGCGTTTTTGCGCAACCAGTACAGTTTGTCGTACACGCCGACCACCGGGGCAAATGATGGGAAGTTTCATAAAGTGAAGGTGGAATTGGTGGCGCCGGACGGCGGTCCGCTGGATGTGAAGGATCAGAAGGGGAAGAAGCAGAAGGTGGTGGTTTATGCGCGGGAAGGGTATACGGCGGTTAAAGGCGGCGTTGGGGATTGAACGGCTCGAGGTAAACACGCTTCAAATCTCGCGTCATAGCACTTCGAGGGTTGAGCGTACTCCCCTGCGGTTTTGGAATAGGCAAACCTTAGTACGATTGCGTTAATCTATCCTATGGAGGAAGTATGTTAAGGAGCTTTACAACTTAATGTAAAGGTAGTACAAACTGCGCACCACGCGCGTGAACGCCGAAAAGAATCCAATCAAAGACAAGAAGGAAATGGTCGGCGATTTCCTTCGGGAATCGGCAGCCTTGATTTTAATATTTGCATTCCTCGACAAACTGGTCTTTGGTCAACGCATCGGGCCTTGGTGGGTAGTTGCGACTGTCGTGTGTTCTGGAGTGTTTCTTAGCTTGGGTATTTCGCTTGAGCGAAGGAGACTAAGGTGACGAACGAATATTGGCCGTTTTTCGTGCTGGTTGCATTTGCCGCCGTCGCATACGCTGTGACTATTATTTGGACCGAATATGTGTCCCCAGATATGGAAATTGGGAGTTCCGACGAAGCTGAAACGATTGAGAAACTGCTAGTCATAAAGGCCGCACAAATCCTTGCTGCCTCGCGCCAAATCGAAAGAACCCACGAAGAGGAAAAGAAGTTACATCTCGCTAGCAGCGCTAAGTGAAATCAGCTTTTTGTTAGGAGAGCACTTGGCCGTTCGGTAGGCTTCCATTGTCATTCCAGTATCTGCAGCTGTCCCTCGACGGTTTAACAGCAAACATCTTTGCTTCAGTCCTCCTATTTGGATTAGTAGCCGCGGGTGAAGTCGACTTGGTTGAAGAGGTCGCGGCCGTCGAACCATCTTTCTAATAATTGCACGAGAATGTCGGCTTGGCGGATCCAGAGGCGATCGCTGACGCCGCTGGTGTGCGGGGTGATGAAGAGGTTGGGCGCTTTCCACAAAGGGCTTTCGGGCGGAAGCGGCTCGGTTCCGGTGACGTCCACAGCGGCGCCAGCGAGCGCGCCGGATTCGAGAGCGCGGAGCAGCGCTGTTTCATCAAGCAAGGAACCACGGCCAACGTTGATTAGACGGGCCCCGCGCTTCATTTTTGCGATGCGTTCGGCGCTCATTAGCTGCGCGGTTTCCTGCGTTTCTGGCGCAGCCAGTACGACATAATCGGCTTGCGGCAGGACTTCATCCAACTGCGCGACGGGAACAATCCTCTCGGCATAAGTGGGATCGCCTTTTCCGGAACGGGTGACGCCCCAGACGCGGATATCGAAGGCGTGGGCGCGGCGGGCGAGTTCGCGGCCGATCGAGCCATAACCCACAATCAGCAAGAGCTGACCGTTCAGCTCGGTGAGGCGCTGCGGCAGGTCCCACAAATCCTGCTGGCCCCAGCGCGAATTGTCTTGATAGCGAACGGAATCGGGGAAATTACGCGCTAGAGCGATCAACAGTCCCATGGTGTGTTCGGCCATGGGCACGGAAAAAATGCCGCTAGGATTGGTGACGACGATTCCGGACTCGCGCAGCTCTGGATACAGGAGTTGGGCGACGCCGGCGGCGGTGGAGTGCAGCCACTTCAGATTTTTGGCGAGCTTGAGCTGATGTGGGCGCAAGGAGTAACCGACAAAAATGTCGGTGTCCGGCAATTCCTGCGGCAGGTGATCGTAGTCCGGCAAATGCAGGACGCGCATTTCCGGCCAGCGACGGCGCAAAGCTTCGGGAAGGACAGTTTGCGGACGCCAAAAGGTGAAGGGATGCCACACACAGATCACGAGCTTGGTCTGGGCGGGAGCTGTACGGGTTGTGGGCATGCGCGCTAGATTGCCGTCTCCATGCAGAGACAGAGCGGTAGAGATTATAGGCTGTGAAGCCCAATAAAAAGAGCACGCCGAGTAACTCAAGCGTGCTCTTTATGAGCTGCTGCAGGAGGACCGGCAGACCGCGCGGGTTTCACACGGTCTAGCGGATTGCGCGCGAGCGAAGTTACTGCGCCGGCGGCAAGAAAACTTCGGAAGGCGTCAGGAACTGCACGTGCTGAACTTCGGTAACTACGCGCACGCGCTCAAACTTCCCTTTCTTGCCGCCAGTTGGGGCACCAAAAGCCAGCAGATACTGGTTGTTAAGGTGCTGCAGAAGTTCGTCAAAGTACGGTTTGAGCGACACCGGGCGCCCGAAAGACAAATAGTAGGATTCGGCGCCGGTTTCTTCGGAGAGCCTGCTGAGATTTGACTGCGAGTTGAAGACGCGGAAGAAACCACGTGGGACGTGGCCCTCGCCGGGATAATAGATGGTCCACACGTTGACGTTTTCTTTCTGGGCGCGCTCGATGGTGCTGTCCAGATCAGGATCGACGGGATCAAAGCCGCCGCGAAAATAATCGATGCCGGAAGAGATCATGAGGATTGAAGAGCGATGATCGCCGGTAGTGGAGGGCCATCGCTTGAGCCAGTCCTGGAGCGAAAGATATGGACTGGCGAAAGCGCCCAAATTGCCGAGCGGGATGCGCAGAGCCTTGGCGGCCAATGCATGATCGTTGGTGAAGTCCTGGGTCACCATAGCCGCGCCGTTACGCGCATAAGCGACGGCGACCAAAGTGTTTTCTGGCTGCGCGTTAATAAAAGCTTTGAGGTCGTTCCACTGGCTGGCAGCTTCGGTATCGATCGAATCGTCGATCAGGATGGCGAGGTATAGAGGTCCATCATGACGCCAATCCGCGACTTGGACGCGTTCTTTGCCTTCAAAAACCTGCACATCTTCTTTCTTAATGGGAGGAGGGGCACCCTTTTTCGCGACGGCAGTCACGGTGAGAGTGACCTCGGCGGCGCGAGCGGGAATGGCGGCAAACGAAGCGAGAGCTAAAGCGAAAACAGATAACAGCAGAGAGCGGGGCCGAAGAGGGACGTTCATCGAAATCTCCTTTGTCGTTCCCTTAATTAGATGCGGAAACTCAAAAAATCGCATAGCATCGTGCGCGCAAGATAGTTGAGGGTCGCGACTACAGAAATAAACCGTTTGTATTCGTGAGCATGGCGGCGGGAAAGCCATGCGGTAGTAGTGTCAACAGTTTGTCACTTGAGTGAGCTACCCGTTAGGGATGACTAAGTGAAGAGCTATATCGGCGCGATCGACCAAGGCACGACCAGCACGCGGTTCATGGTGTTTGACAAAGAAGCGCGCGTGGTGGCTATGGCGCAGAAAGAGCACCAGCAGATTTTCCCGGCACCCGGCTGGGTGGAGCACAACGCCGAAGAAATTCTGCGCTGCACTCACGAGGTGATCGTTAGCGCGCTACAGCAGCGCGGATTGCAGCCCAGCGATTTGGCGGCGATCGGAATCACCAACCAGCGAGAGACGATTGTGGTTTGGGAGCGCAAGTCGGGCCTTCCGGTGAGCAATGCCATCGTTTGGCAGGACACGCGGGTGGGGGAAGACGTGGCGCGTTTTGCCAAGGAGGGAGGACAGGACCGCTTTCGCGCAAAGACCGGATTGCCGCTGAGCACTTACTTTAGCGGGTTGAAGCTGCGCTGGATCTTGAACAATGTGCCGGGTGTACGAGAGCGAGCGGCGGCGGGCGAGCTGCTGTTCGGGAATATCGATACATTCTTGACGTGGAGCCTGACTGGCGGGCCGCGAGGCGGCGCACACGTTACCGATGTGACCAACGCCAGCCGCACGCAATTGATGAATCTGAAGACGCTCGATTGGGACGATGAACTGTTAGCCGCGTTTGAGATCCCGCGAGCGATGCTGCCGGAAGTGCGCTCAAGCAGCGAAGAGTACGGTGTCGCGAGATTGCCGGTGATATCGGGCGTACCGGTAGCGGGAATTCTGGGAGACCAGCAAGCGGCGCTGGTTGGGCAAGCGTGTTTTCATCCGGGAGAGGTGAAGAACACTTACGGGACCGGTTGCTTCCTGCTGATGAACACGGGTGAACGCATGGTGGCGTCGACATGCGGGCTGCTAACGACCGTGGCATACAAATTTGGCAGCGCAGCCGCGTGCTATGCGCTGGAAGGCAGCGTGGCGATTACCGGCGCGCTGGTGCAATGGCTGCGGGACAGCCTGGGGATGATAGCGAAGAGTTCGGACGTGGAGACGCTGGCGCGCACGGTGGAAGACAACGGAGATGTTTATTTTGTGCCGGCGTTTTCGGGCTTGTATGCGCCGCACTGGAAAGAGAACGCGCGAGGCGTGATCGCGGGGCTTACTCGGTACGCAAATAAGGGCCACCTGGCGCGCGCGGTTCTGGAAGCTACAGCATTTCAGACGCGCGAAGTGGTGGAAGCGATGGAAAAGGATGCGCATATTTCGCTGGCTTCGCTGCGGGTGGACGGCGGAATGGTGGCTAATGAGCTGTTGATGCAATTTCAGGCCGATATTCTCAACCGCGAAGTAGTGCGGCCGGTGATTCAGGAAACGACCGCGCTGGGCGCCGCTTATGCCGCTGGGCTGGCGGTGGACTTTTTCCCGGCACTGGAGAAGTTGCGGGCGAACTGGGCGATGGATCGGAAATGGGAGCCGAGCATGGAAGAGGGACGTCGCGAACGCATGTACCGGCAATGGAAGAAGGCGGTGACGCGATCGTTGGACTGGACGGATGCGGGATGAAACGTGAGAGGGGAACCGACGGATGACATCACCATTCCTGGGTGAATTCCTGGGCACGATGATTTTGATTTTGCTGGGAGATGGAGTGGTGGCCGGGGTGCTGCTGAAGCGGTCCAAGGCGGAAGGCAGCGGGTGGATAGTCATCACGGCCGGGTGGGCATTTGCGGTGATGGCTGGAGTGTTTGTGGCGGTGGCTTGCGGCAGCAGCGATGCGCACTTGAATCCCGCGGTGACGCTGGGGTTTGCGGTGCGGGCGGGATCGTTCGGGAAGTGCCTGCCGTATGTCGCGGCGCAGCTTCTGGGGGCGATGGCGGGAGCTACGCTGGTTTGGGTGCATTACCTGCCGCACTGGAAAGAGACGCCGGATGCTAGACTGAAGCTGGCCTGCTTTTGTACCGGGCCAGCGATACGGAATGCGGCGGCCAACCTGATTAGCGAGATTATCGGCACGGCGGTGCTCGTATTTGTTGTGGGGGCGATTTTCTCGAAGGCCATAGCCGCTGGCGGACCGGGCGCTCTAGGTCCGTACCTGGTGGCAAGCCTGGTTTGGGGGATCGGCCTTTCGTTGGGCGGCACCACCGGCTACGCGATTAACCCGGCGCGGGACTTGGGGCCTCGCTTGGCGCACGCGATACTGCCGATTGCGGGGAAAGGCGGCTCGGATTGGTCGTACGCCGGGATTCCGGTGGTCGGGCCGCTGCTTGGCGGTGTGCTGGCGGGCTGGCTGTTGCGGATTTTGAACGTGTCTTAGACAGCTTGCGAGTTGAAGGCGAAGTAGGCGTTGTCGCGCGGGTTAACCTGTCTACAGGAAACCCCGTATAGACGCCCGATTGACCTGAAACTACCCTAGCAGCTACTGCCTTTCCATGAGGGAATCTAGCGTAACAATCACATTCGCCTAGGCTTAGGAATTAGAACGGGATTGATAAAACCCCGGTACAGACCGTAGGTTGTCGAAGGGACCCAAAAGAATGAGAGCTGAAACAGCTTCTGCGAAGGTTTTGAACGCAACCGAGCTGCTGAACGCGCTGGTGGCGTTCAAGAATGGCGATTTTTCCGTGCGTCTGCCGGCGGATCGCACCGGCGTGGGCGGAAAAATTTATGACGCGCTGAACGACATCTTTCAGCAGAACGAACAGATGACTGAGGAGTTCGGGCGCATCAGCAATGCAGTCGGCAAAGAAGGCCGGATTACGCAGCGCGCGGGGAGCATCGCGAAGGGAGGCTATGCGGCTTGCGTGGAGTCGGTGAATAGCTTGATCACGGACCTGGTGCAGCCGTCAACCGAGGTGGCGCGCGTCATCGGCGCGGTGGCTAAGGGCGACTTGACGCAGAAGATGGCGTTGGAAGTCGAGGGGCGGTCGCTGAAGGGCGAGTTTTTGCACACGGCGCGGGTTGTGAACACGATGGTGGACCAGCTCAATTCGTTTGCGTCGGAAGTCACGCGTGTGGCGAAGGAAGTGGGCACGGAAGGAAAGTTGGGCGGGCAGGCGGAGGTGCTGAGCGTCGCGGGAACGTGGAAGGACTTGACGGATTCCGTGAACTACATGGCCAGCAACTTGACTAACCAGGTGCGCAACATCGCAGGCGTGACGACCGCGGTGGCCAAGGGCGACTTGACTACCAAGATTACGGTAGATGCGCGCGGCGAGATTTTGGAGTTGAAGAACACCATTAACACGATGGTGGACCAGCTTTCGTCGTTTGCTTCGGAAGTTACGCGCGTGGCGCGCGAAGTGGGAACGGAAGGCGAACTTGGCGGTCAGGCGGATGTGAAGGGCGTCGGCGGCGTGTGGAAGGATTTGACGGATTCCGTGAACTCGATGGCCGGAAACTTGACGGCGCAGGTGAGAAACATCGCGGAAGTCACGACCGCGGTGGCGAATGGAGATTTGAGCCGCAAGATTACCGTGGACGTGCGCGGTGAGATTTTGGAGTTGAAGAACACCATCAACGTCATGGTGGACCAGTTGAATGCGTTCGCGGGCGAAGTGACGCGCGTGGCACGCGAAGTCGGAACCGAAGGCAAACTCGGCGGACAGGCGGTGGTGCGCGGCGTCGGTGGCACATGGAAAGATCTCACCGAGTCCGTGAACTCGATGGCGAGTAACCTCACCGCACAGGTACGCAACATCGCTCAAGTGACGACCGCCGTCGCTAAGGGCGACCTTTCGACAAAGATCACGGTGGATGCGCGCGGCGAAATTTTAGAGTTGAAGAACACCATCAACATCATGGTGGACCAGCTCAATTCGTTCGCTTCGGAAGTAACGCGCGTGGCACGCGAAGTCGGTACCGATGGAAAACTAGGCGGACAAGCCGATGTACGCGGCGTTGCCGGTACGTGGAAAGACTTGACCGACAACGTAAACCTGATGGCGGCCAACCTCACCACGCAGGTGCGCGGCATCGCAAAGGTGGTGACCGCCGTTGCGAACGGCGACTTGAAGAGGAAACTCGTATTGGAGACCAAGGGCGAAATCGCGGAACTTGCGGACACCATCAACGCCATGATCGATACGTTGGCGGTGTTCGCGGACCAGGTATCCACGGTGGCGCGCGAAGTCGGTATCGAAGGAAAACTCGGCGGACAGGCGCGCGTGCCCGGCGCGGCAGGTATCTGGCGCGACCTGACCGACAACGTGAACCAGCTAGCCGCAAACCTGACTA
>Ga0137403_10009969_pt1 | contig 10539 bp, 13 predicted proteins | sample CZOMad2_1_16fung_FD_122057 | JGI IMG/M metagenome (GOLD analysis project Ga0137403, IMG submission 122057) | Vadose zone soil fungal communities from Angelo Coast Range Reserve, California, USA - CZOMad2_1_16fungal (Hybrid Assembly) | ecosystem: Environmental > Terrestrial > Soil > Vadose zone... | reverse complement strand
CCAGGGACCAAAGACGATCGACTTATTGTCGGGCGTCCATGTGGCATCGGCGGTTTCATCATTACCCGGAAGCAAATGCCGTGCAACGCCTCCCTGCGCCGGGATCACATAGGTTGTCCAATGATCGCTGCCCGTCGTACCCATGAAGGCGATTTGTTTTCCATCCGGCGACCATCGCGGTAGAAACGCACGCGTGGGTGGAAAAGTGAGCTGTACCCGCTCGGTTCCTGTGATGTTGCTGCGCCACAACGTCCCTTCAGGGAACAGGGTGTAAGCCAACCACTGCCCATCGCGTGAGGCTTCCACCCCCTCAGCCGAGATTCCGGAAAGATAGGGCACGAGCTCCGCTGTCTGTGAAACGTATTTGACGAGCTCGGCCCGAGGGATGCTGCCTACGACGAAGGCCTCATTCGGCGCGACGGCGGCGGTGGGCTCGGAGAAATTCATTGGCCCTGCAGTCAACTGGATTGGCGCTGGACGGAGAACACTGCGGTTGCCCGGCAGTTCCCAAAGGTCGGTCCTGCCCGCGCGAGTCCACTGAAACAAGAAGTCGTCGTTGCCGCCCATCCACGCGCCGCAGCAAGCGGCCGAACCGGGCAATCCGGGAACGACTTCCGAAAGGCCGGCGCCACTCGCCGACACCTCCCAGATGGACCTTGTGCCTGCCATGGCTCGAGAGGTCATGGTGAATCGCAAAAGCTGGCTGTTTGGCGACCTGCGAAGAGATTCGACGTAACCCGCAACGGTCAGGATTTTACGTCGATTCGTACCATCTCTGTTTACGACGTAGAGATCGTGCCCGTTGCAATAGAAAATGGTCTCCGCTCTCTCACCCCACACCGCGTCTGTGGCGACCACGCTATCGACGGGCTGGGCGGATCCACCAGCAACCGGAAGTATCCACAAGGCACCACCATAGCTCTCCTCGTTCTTCGAAACGCCGCCAGACAGGATTAGTAATTCAGTTCCATCTGCCGATATATCCGCGGGTCGAGGATTGGAGACAGTGGTTGGAATTGTGGTCGTCTCTCCGCCTTTTGCCGAGACTTGGGCAACGATTCGCCCCACAGGCAGGACCTCGGAAAAATAGATCCGGGAGCCATCGCTCAGGAGGCGTCCCTGTTTTGCCTGGCTGTCGCTCGTCAGCGGAGTGAAGTCCAATACCCGAGCAGGCAGCGGTGACGCTGTGCTCCAATGGCGCAGAGCGAAGCCTACCGACACTACGGCGAGAATCAGGACGGCACCGAGTTCTAGGAGGGTGCTTACCCGGACTCTCTCCGGACCGACCGTTTCTGCGATCGGGTTGGGCCCGGAATCGGGTCCGGTCACAGGTTCAATGAACCGGTATCCGCGTTTGGGGAGCGTTTCGATAAAATGGGGATTCTCGGCCGAATCCCCCAAGGTTTCCCGTAAGCGCTTAATGGTTGTATTCAGGCCGGTCTCGAAGTCCACAAATGTGTCGGCTGGCCACAAGGCTGACCGTAGTTGCTCTCGAGTGACAATCTGGCCGGCATGTTCAAGCAATTTGAGCAGAACCTGATACGGCTGATCTTGCAACTTCAGCTTGACGCCGTTTCGGCGTAACTCCCCGGTGTGCGCCTCCAGCTCAAAGACCCCAAATCGGTAAAGGGAACGAACTTCGTACGATAAAGGCATGCTTCGGACCCCGCGCGAGTTTAGACGCGCGAACCCGATCACCGGCAGCATCTAAATTTTGACGGCCGCACTCCCAAAATCGTACTTCAGCTCTCCAGGGTGCTGTCCACTCCATAGATAGATAGTCGCCAACTAGACGCGTAGTGCGGGAAATCCTCAACCGCGGCCAAAAACTCTGGTCACGCAACAGCGTAACATCCCTCTTTCGAGCCGATTCACTTATGCGATAGTTCCTGCAAAAAAGGTAATACTGAACGTCCATCCGTCATCAGGGCGCTGCCTTCCTCGCATACGATCCGATTGCTAAGCGACGACTACTCATCGGCTTCGATCCGGTAGAGGCACCAACCCGTTTGCTCTTTGAATCCGAGCCGTTCGTAAAAGATGCGAGCCTCGTGGTTACGGACGACGAAGACATCGATGCGCTTCCCCTCATTCTGAGAGAGGACATGGCGAAGCAGCGCCGACCCGATGCCCTGTCCGCGAATCGCCGGGGAGACCCACAGATCGCCGATGTGAATACCGGGTTTGCCTTCCCAACTCGAATAATTCTCGAAATATGAGATGAAACCAGCAATCTGCCTTCGTTCATTCTTGGCAGCTTGTTCAGCAATCAGGATATTCAACTTTGGGGTCGAACCTGGGGTCGGACTAAAGACATCCCGTATCAATGCTGCTGCATCAAGGCGTGGAGCGTGTGCCGCGCCTTCGAACGATGCCAGGGTTGCAAGCATTGCCAGGATGGCTGATCCATCTTCAGGCTGAGCGACTCGGACCGAAACGGGCACTCGAGGGCCGATCATCCTTCGACCAGAGTGAAACCTTCGTCGACCCAACCAGTGGCTCCCCCAATCATCTCTTTCACCGGACGCCCGAGCTGAGAGAGCCTCATCGCAGCCTTGTTCGCTCCGTTGCAGTGCGGCCCTGTGCAGTAGACGACAAATACCGTTTCCGGCGAATACTCCTTCATTCGATCCTCCGTGATCGTCAGCAACGGGATATTGATCGCACCGGAAACATGGCCTTTGCTGTAGGCCTGGCGCCCCCGAACGTCGAGGAGCACGAAGTCAACCGTGTTCGAAGCGAAGGACGAATACACATCGGCGCAATCGGTCTCAAATGTGAGCTTCCTGGCAAAGTGCTCGAATGCCGCTGACGATGAAGCGGGAGCGATTTCGAGAACGCGACTGATCTGTTTGGTAACGAGTTGCGATGACATGGCAATGTCTCCTCCGAAATGATTCACTTCCTGTCCAGAATGGGCGATAAACGAAGTTCTTGCCAGTGGCCTAAACGCCAATTATCGTAAAGAATGTGCCAACATCCAAAAACAAGAACAGGCAGATTCCTCCTATCCACAAAGTAGCTGCTCTTGCCTACGACGGACTCGGCACCTTCGAGTTCGGTATCGTGGTCGAACTGTTCGGACTCCCCCGTCCGGAATTGGACCATTGGTATAGCTTCGAGGTCTGCGGGCTGGAAAAAGGACCGCTTCGCGCTACCGGGGGTGTGAGCGTGTTGCCGCGGGGAGGTCTCAAGGGATTACTCAATGCCGACACGATCATCATTCCGGGCTGGCGGAATCCGGAAGAACCGCCGCCACAGCGGCTCATTCGCATGCTTACCGCCGCACACGAACGGGGAGCGCGGCTCGTTTCCATCTGCTCAGGAATCTTCGTGCTAGCCGCCACCGGACTTCTGAATGACAGGCGCGCTACGACGCATTGGAGATATATCGAGAAACTGACAAGCGCTTTTCCCGCAATCCGGCTTCAGCCGGATGTCCTCTATGTCGATGAAGGAGACATCCTCACTTCCGCGGGTAGCGCGGCCGGAATTGATCTTTGTCTGCACCTCATCCGCAAGGATTTTGGAACGCTGACGGCAAACCGAGTGGCGCGGCGGCTGGTTGTCTCTCCGCACCGCGAGGGCGGGCAAGCACAGTTTATCGATAAACCGGTCGGCGAACAGGCGAGCCCATGGCTCTCGCACCTTCTCCATTGGGCGCAGAAGAGGCTGCACGATCCAATTACTGTGGCGCAGCTATCAAAAAGGGCCGGCATGAGTAAGCGGACCCTGAACCGGCGATTTGTTGAGATGACCGGCACGAGTCCCCTGGACTGGATCACGAGCCTGCGCGTGAGGCGGGCGAAAGACCTTTTGGAGACGACGGCGCTTTCTATGGAGGAAGTAGCGGACCAATGCGGGCTTGGATCTGCGCCTACACTGCGCCATCATTTTCGCGCACGCGTCAAGCTCAGCCCAAATGCATATCGCGCCCGCTTTCGGCGATCTGTAGTAACGCCGCTTTGATATGCTGCGCGGAGGGAGTCGTGGAGCTCACATGGCCCTCCACTTATGCCTAACGTTCTCATCGCTACTTCCAACGCCGGGAAGCTTCGCGACTTTGCCGGGGCGGCCGGACCGTTCGGAGTAACGATTCAAGCGATTCCGGGTTTTCATCTTCTGCCCGAAGTGGTGGAGGACGGCCTTACCTTTGAGGCCAACGCCCGGAAGAAAGCTGTTGAATACAGTCTGCACATACCTGGGGAGGTCGTGCTCGCGGATGACTCGGGTCTCGAAGTGGACGCCTTGAACGGCGCACCGGGTGTGCATTCGGCGAGATACGCGGCCGTAGACGGTGGGGGCGCAACTGGAAATTCTCCGGACGCCGCCAACAATGCCCGCCTTCTCCGTGAACTGTCCGAGATCGAACTGTCCGGCGTGGCTCCAGCGGAGAAGACGGCGCGCTTTGTTTGCTGGCTTGCAGCGGCTCGGGATGGCGAGGTTGTTGCTGTGTTTTCTGGCAACGTGGAAGGAATCATTCTCGATGCCCCGCGGGGAGAGCACGGCTTCGGTTACGATCCCTTGTTTTTCTATCCGCCCTTGCAGCGAACTTTGGCGGAGTTGACGGCGGAAGAAAAGGCTTTCGTGAGCCATCGCGGCGCGGCATTCCGTCAGTTTCTGGAATGGTACAAGGGCGGCGCAAAACCGATCCGAAACCAGACCTGATGACGCGGCGAGCGGCTACTTCGCAGCCTTCGAACTGCGTGCGACCTTCAGCAGCCAGACGGTCATGCCGCTGACATCCGTTATGCTCAGGTTCCGATCGCGTACTCGCCAGAAAATCGAGAAGCCGCCGTCGAGCGGGTACTCGAAGAGATCGCCGTCGTAGAGCAGGCACTGCCTTTGAAGGGCGGGATCGTAAGGGTTGGTCTGTAACGCGGCCAGCAAGGCCTTTACTTCGGATTGAGCCTCGGGCGTGAGCTTATGGACGAAGTCATACGGGAACTCATCGTAGATTTCAATGGTGATCCCGGCGTCCATGCGGGCATGGTATCAGCTAGACATTCTGTGCGTCAGCTGCGTTTCAAATGCGGCTTTCCTGCGCTTGCCCGCGGCGCTGCGTCCTGGCCCCGGGCGCTTTTCATGCTTCTGATGCTTTTCGACTTGCCCCATCGCTTCCGCGACGGTTAGGCCTTTCCCCTGGGCGAGCCGATGCTCCTGCTTCTTGATCTCCGAGAGGAGGTCGTCACTCAATAGGGCAGTCGGCACAGCTTTACAGGCGTGAACGGCGACAATCTGGCCATCGGCCACTTCCATTTGGATTTCATCGCCCTCGGACAGCGAAAGCGAGTCCATAAGCCTTTGTGGCGCCGTCATCTGGCGCTTGGCGGCAATTCTTAACCGAAAGAGTTCGTTCATGGCGACCTCCGTGGGGATGGCGTACCCGGCTTAGTCCATCCGCATATCGAGCGATCCATCCGCACTCTATGCATCGTCCAATTCTATCGGATTATCGGATTATCCGACATTCCGATTATCTCTCGGGGCCGGACGTCCTGTCAAGTGCACCAGGAATGAGGCATTTTGAAGGCCAGCCTCTATCCCACGCCATGCGTCGCCGTCACCGCCTCGAGGATTCGGGACGCTAGGAGCGCAACGAATCCGAGTGTGACGACGACCGTGCCCCAGATCGAGCGCGTGACCGAAAGACGAATGAAAACCAGTTCCACAGAGTTTTCGTCGAGTAGCCGGAGGCCGCGCCGGGTCAACTCCACTCCCTTGAACTCCTTGATGGTCTCGATCCAGTCTTTCTGCTTACGAAACTCGCGTTCTCGACCGAGGGCATCGGCGGAAAGAATCAGGCCTCCGAGGAAGGTTAAAGTGTCACCGGCAAAACCGAGCATCATCGCGGGTGTCATAGATTTTTTTGCAGTCTACCACCGCACCGTCGTTTTCTCTGTGTGCGGTCGAGTCACTCACGTCCGCTCGCAGGCAACGGGAGGTACGGGCGCAGCGCTTTCGGGTGGCATCGCGGCCGATCTTGAGGCTAGTCTCCACACATAGACCTACACACTCTGATGTGTAATACTCTACACATGGCAACCAACCTCGCAATCGACGAAGGGCTCATCGAAGCGGCCAGGCAAGCGGGCAAACACCGCACGAAAAAAGAAGCGGTGACGGCGGCGCTGGACGAGTACATCCGGCGACGGCGGCAGTTGCGCATTCTGGACTCGTTTGGCACCGTGGACTTTGATCCCGCTTATGACTACAAGGCCGAACGGCGCAAAAAGCGTTCATGAGTGTCCTGGTGGATACCTCGATTTGGTCGCTGGCTCTCCGCCGAAAACATTCCGACTTGAGTTCCAACGAACGGCTCCTTATTACCGCTCTGCGGGACTTGATCCTCGAGGGCCGAGCCCAAATCGTGGGCCCCATTCGGCAGGAAATTCTCTCCGGCATCCGCGAAGCGGAACGATTTCGAATGATTATGAATGAACTCCGCGACTATCCCGAGCCCAAGCTCGACGTCAGTGACTACGAGGAAGCGTCACGCATGAGCAATCAGTGCCGTGCGCGCGGAATCTCCGGATCGTCGACCGACTTCCTTATCTGCGCGATCGCGCAACATCGTCGCTGGAAGATCTTCACCACTGATCGGGACTTTGAAAATTACCGAAAAGCCATTCCGGTGAGCCTGTACGTACCCTCTTAGAGCAGGTTGGAGCAGGCGGACGCCGACGCGATCTCCTTGACTTCGCCCACTCGTCAAAAAGATAATCAAAAGTTCCGCATTGGAGATTCGAAGTAACAGGGAGATCCCGCTAGTGGCAGCAAGCACTCCGGCAGTTAACGATGCAGGCACAGTTCGCGCTGGGGTGGCACCGTTACGGGCCGGTCAGGGCGTTAGCTTCTATCTGCGGAGGCTGCACTCGCTGACCGGCATAGTGCCGGTTGGCGCGTTTCTGATTGAACACATTCTGATCTCCAACTCCACCATAATTAATGGGCCCACAGCCTACGCGCATCAGGTTCGGTTTCTTGCGAGTTTGCCGCTGGTTCCGGTACTGGAACTGTTCGGTATTTGGCTTCCCATTCTCTTCCATGCCCTCTACGGTTTTTACATCTGGTATCGAGGGGAAACGAATCTTCTCAGCTATCCGTGGTCGAGCAACTGGATGTACGCGGCGCAGCGTTGGACTGGCGGGATTGCGTTCGCCTACATCGCATTCCACACCTACACCATGCGCTTCTCGGGCATTGATCTGCATGCCTACCCCGGAGCATCTTTTGGAAAGGTGCAGACTGAATTGTTTCAGCCGATGCTCTTGATCTTCTATGTACTGGGCTTGTTGAGCGCCTCCTGGCATTTCGCTTACGGGATTTGGCTGTTCTGCGCCAAGTGGGGGCTAGTCTCCGGCGAGAAGGCCCAAAAGCGGCTGCTGGTGGCCTGTTTGGGGTTCTTTGTGGTCATGGGCGGCGTCGGTCTGGGCAGCCTCTACACCATGCGCGTTCGCTACGATCAGCAGCCGACCGACCCGGTTGGGGCGACACAAATCGAGGACGCGCGGCCTAGCGTGGAAGAGTAGACAGGGGAACGGCACACAAGCATGGCAACTCCAAAAATTATCGTGGTGGGCGGCGGGCTGGCTGGGTTGTCGGCCGTGATCAAGATTGCTGAGATGGGCGGGTCGGTCGACCTATTCTCCATCGTACCGGTGAAGCGGTCGCACTCAGTGTGCGCGCAGGGCGGGATTAACGCCGCCAAGAATCTCAAGGGCGAGGGCGACTCCACCGCGATCCATCTCGACGACACGGTTTACGGCGGCGATTTTCTCGCGAACCAGACGCCGGTTAAGAACATGTGCGATGCGGCGCCGGGGATTATTGATCTGCTGGACCGCATGGGAGTGCCGTTCAATCGCACTCCGGAAGGGCTGCTCGATTTTCGTCGCTTTGGCGGGACGTTGTACAACCGCACCGCCTTTGCTGGGGCGACCACCGGCCAACAGTTGCTCTACGCGCTCGATGAGCAAGTTCGGCGGTTTGAATCCGAAGGCAAAGTTAAGAAGTACGAGAGCTGGGAATTTCTCTCCGCCGTGCTCGACGGCAAGAACGTTTGCCGGGGCATCTGCGCGATGAATCTGCGCAGCATGGAAGTGAGGACCTTCCCTGCTGATGCCATCATCATTTGCACCGGCGGTATCGGAGCAATTTTCGGTAAGTCGACCAATTCCGTGGTTTGCACCGGATCCGCGCAGTCGGCGCTTTACCAGCAGGGTGCTTACTACGCGAATGGCGAGTTCATTCAGGTTCATCCAACGGCGATTCCGGGCGAAGATAAATTGCGCCTGATGTCGGAGTCAGCCCGCGGCGAGGGCGGCCGCGTTTGGGTTCCGAAACGGAAGGGCGACCAGAGGGCTGCCAATTCGATCCCTGAGAGCGACCGCTGGTACTTCCTCGAAGAGTGGTATCCGAAATACGGCAACCTGGTTCCACGTGACGTCGCGACCCGTGCGATCCACAAAGTTGTCTACGAGAACGAGCTGGGGATTGACGGCCAGCCCATGGTCTACCTCGATCTGACGCACATTGATCGGAAAACTCTCGACAAAAAACTGGAAGGGATTCTCGAGATTTACCAGAAGTTTGTTGGCGACGACCCGCGAGACGTGCCCATGAAGATCTTCCCTGGCATGCATTACACGATGGGCGGCCTGTGGGTGGACTTCAATCAACAAACAAATATTCCCGGCGTGTTCGCCGCGGGCGAGTGCGAATACCAGTACCACGGCGCGAACCGGCTGGGCGCGAATTCGCTTGTGTCCTGCATCTTTGGAGGCTTTGTTGCGGGTCCCAATGCGATGAAGTATTCCAAGAATCTCCCCGCGGCTACGAGCAACGGAGTTTTCGAAGCCGAGCGCAAACGGCAGGAAGAAATGAATTTCGGCTTGATGAACAATGAAGGTACCGAGAATCCGTTCCGCCTCTGGCGGGAACTGGGCGAGTTGATGACGCGCTACTGCACCGTCATCCGCTACAGCAAAGCTTGTCGAGAGGCCGATGTCAAGATCGTTGAGCTGCTGGAGCGCATGAAGAACGTGAACTTGAGCGACCGCACGCAGTGGGCGAACACCAGCGTGGTCTTCACACGCCAGCTTTACAACATGATGCAACTGGCGCGCGTGATAGCCCAGGGCGCGGCCATGCGTGATGAATCTCGGGGCGCGCATTACAAACCGGATTTTCCGGAACGCGACGACAAGAAATGGCTCAAGACGACGAAGGCTTCTTTCGCTCCAGATGCGGACGAGCCGAGATTTGAATTTGAAGCGATTGACACCTCGCTGGTGCCGCTGCGTCCGCGCCGATACGACGCCGTGAAGTAAGGAAAGTAAAGAGGTTAAGGAAAGGAAAAGCGAAAGGCTCGAACATGTCCGTTGAAAACGCCGCGAAGTCCACGCCCGTGACGAAGACCGTTCTCTTCAAGATCAAGCGCCAAGCCGACCCCAACTCGGCGGCGCAGTGGGAAAGCTTCGAGGTTCGGTGGAAGCCTGGCATGAACGTGATCTCGAGCCTGATGGAGATCGCCGCCAACCCTGTCACAACGGCTGGTGTGACGACGTCTCCCGTCACCTATGACGCTAACTGCCTGGAGGAAGTGTGCGGCTCCTGCGCGATGGTGATCAACGGCAAGGCCCGGATGGCGTGTTCGGCGCTGGTCGATCAATTGGAGCAGCCCATTCGTGTCGAGCCGCTAACCAAGTTTCCCGTGGTGCGCGACTTGGCGGTCGATCGCAATGTCATTTTTGAAAACCTCAAGGCCGTCAAGGCTTGGGTCCCGGTGGATGGCACCTATGATCTCGGCTCCGGCCCGCGTATTGCGCCGCGAGAGCAGGAAGAGGCCTATCCGGTCTCACGTTGCATTTCCTGCTGCTGTTGCATGGAAGCCTGCCCGCAATTCAACGACGACACAAGCTTCGTGGGGGCGGCGACGATTGCGCAGGTGGGCCTTTTCAACTCGCATCCGACCGGAAAGGCGTTGAAGTACGAGCGCCTGGCCGCGCTCATGGGTGACGGCGGGATTCAAGAATGCGGCTACGCCCAGAATTGCGTGGAAGTTTGCCCGAAGGATATTCCGCTGACGCGCTTGATTTCTGAGGTTGGCCGAGACGTGATGGTGAAGGCGGTTAGCGATTTGTTCCGCCGCTAAATAGACCGGTTCCCGTTTCGAGTTGACCAGCGAAAGTATCTCCAGAATTGAAGTCGGCCGAGGGCTCAATATCGCAAGTTCGCCACGGATCATTAGGCTTTGGCTTTGCAGCCGTCTGTATGAACTCTGCAATGGCCTGCGGGAAGATTCGGCAAGTCATACATTCCCGTCTTAGTCGGTGCCGGCCGGTATCGTCCCCCTCCCAAGAGAAATCCCCGAGAGTAACGCCAGCCAATGCAGCGTCTCCCTTTAGCAGATTCAGCTCCCTGCCTCCAGAATCGGACCATCATCGTTTCACGCCAGCATTCCTTGGCCTTTCTGGAGACACCGGCGACGGGAGAGGGGGCACAAGAACGGCGATGTTGCCGGTCAATGTCATGGGC
>Ga0137403_10009967_pt1 | contig 10540 bp, 8 predicted proteins | sample CZOMad2_1_16fung_FD_122057 | JGI IMG/M metagenome (GOLD analysis project Ga0137403, IMG submission 122057) | Vadose zone soil fungal communities from Angelo Coast Range Reserve, California, USA - CZOMad2_1_16fungal (Hybrid Assembly) | ecosystem: Environmental > Terrestrial > Soil > Vadose zone... | reverse complement strand
TAGAGATTGACGACGACGAGATCGATCGGCGCGATACCGTGTTCGGCCGCTTGCTTTTGATCTTCGGGAAGATTGCGGCGATAAAGAAGTCCACCATGAACTTTGGGATGAAGCGTTTTGACGCGGCCGCCGAGCATTTCCGGCCAGCCGGTAAATTCAGAGACATCTTTGACGGCAACGCCGGAGTCGCGAAAGAGTTTTGCGGTGCCGCCGGTGGAGAGAATTTCGATTTTGAGCGCGGCGAGCCGTTTGGCGAAATCGAGAACACCGGATTTGTCAAAAACGCTGATGAGTGCGCGTTGCACTGCGGCCATGCGGATCCTCCGACGGGATTGAAAACAAATAGTGTAGCGGGAGAGGCGAGAAGTGGCCAGTGACCGGCGACCAGGGGCAAACGAATCCGATGGGGTATGGGCGCGGTTCCAGATTGGGAATGATGGGGGTACACCCCGGTGTTTTGCGCAAAGAGTGCGCAAACGATTGGAAAGACAGGAGATGGGAATCGCTCTTTGTAAAGAGTGATAAAGAGCGCACGGTTTGCGCGCCTCGTTCAGGGCACAGTAGAGAGAAATAGGAGCACAGGGGATACCCACTCCCCGGGCAATTTGTATGAGTATCAAAGCAAAGGGGATGCGGGCGAAGGAGTTTGCATGAGTATCAAGACAAAGGGGATAGAAAGACGGGAGCGAGGCGGATAGTTCGAATTGGACTTGATTACACTCGTTAGTCTAGCATGTGGACGTTTATAAAGTCAATAATTATTTGAGTGGGTAGCATTAATAGTTTAGAATCCGCGCCGCGACCGCGCCGACATCGCCTTTGGAGTCGCGATCGTTAGCAGCGCAGCAAACGCGGGGGCGCCCGCCGCCGATTTCCGCCACCAAATGCCCGAGGCTAAGTTTGGTCGCAGCTTTATCAGGACCACGTAGGGTATTCGCGGTACGCGGGAATTTGACCACACAATTCAAAAATTAGAACTGCGGGGGGGCTGACAAATGGGGCGCACCTCCGTAGATTTGGAGTCTTTACGCGCTTCACCTACACAATCGTGGATTTGGATAGCGGCGGCGCCGTTCCAAAGAAAAATAAGTCGCGTGTTCTCAACCGTCGCGAAACATTGTTGGCGCTTCGTGAATTGGAAATGTGCATGCATCCATCCGGACAGCCTGTGAGCGGGGTGTGCGCGGAATCGTTGGGTAGGCGATTCCGGAACGGCCCACCTGTGGAGTGCTACAAAATCTGGAAGTTAGTTTTTTTTGTGTTGGCTGACGCTTTGCAGGGAATTTCCAGAGCGTGAAACCGGTCGAATCAGAAGCAGCGTGCAAAACGCGCGCTCGCTGCGCCGGAGGGGTGTGCCGGAAAACGGGTGCAGACGCAGCGCCGAACATCGAGACAGAAAAATTCAAGGCATGGGGGAAGCAAAAATGAGAATCAAAAGTGTACGAATAGCGCTCGGATTGGCGTTCGCGACGATTGCGTCGGTGGCGCCGGCGGGCTTCGCGCAGTATGTGCGGACGGACCTGGCGTCAAATATACCGGGAGCGACACCTTCAACGGACCAGCAGCACTTGATCAATTCCTGGGGGCTGACGGCACTACCGACGAGTCCTTTCTGGCTAAGCGACAACGGTTCGGGATTTTCGACGCTGTACACGGGCTCCGGGCAGCAAAATCCTCTGTTCGTGAGCGTGCCGCCCGCACCAAGCAGCGGCGCGAACGCTGTGGGCACGCCGACGGGTACGGTCGGAAACATTAGCCCTAATGCCGCGGATTTTGTGGTCACGGAAAATGGAAAATCCGCGAAATCGTTTTTCATTTTCTCGACGCTGGACGGCACGATCAGCGCGTGGAATCCAGGAGTGGATGGAGTGATTCCGGATCCAGCGACAAAGACGGCAAAGAGCCATACAACGATCATGGCCGACCGCTCGGGATTTGGCGCTACGTACACCGGCCTGGCGATCGCCCCGAACGACAAAGGAGAATTCTTCTTGTTCGCGGCCGACGGCGGGCCGAACCGCGCGGTGGACGTGTTCGACAGCAATTTCCACTATATGCGGTCGTTGCGCGACGAAAAAATTCCACAAAACTTCACGACGTACGGCATTCAAGCCATTAATGGGCAGCTTTGGGTGACGTTTACGCCGCTCAACAAAGCACTGGGTGGATTTGTGGACGTGTTTTCGACGGACGGAACATTGCTGCGCCACGACGCCTTGCACGGGCCGCTCCATTCGCCGTGGGGAATTGCGTTGGCGCCGGCAGACTTCGGTCCGATGAGTGGGGCGATCTTGATTAGCAACAACACGGCCAAGGGCCAGATCCTCGCGTTCAATCCGGAGAGCGGACAATTCCTCGGGGAGTTGCGGGACGCGAACGGGAAGGCGATTGAGGTGGATAACATCTGGGCGCTGCAGTTCGGTCAGGACGGAGGACCGAACGGAGCGCACAACCAGCTGTTCTTCACGGGCGGACCGAATGGATACGCAGACGGAATCTTTGGAATGATCACGTTCGGAAAATAATGTTGTAATGGAAAGATCGGAGCCGCCACCGCGCGAAAAGCGGCAGGCGGCTTTCGATTTTATTAAGGCAGAGCGGGAGGTTTCGACTCGTGATTTCTAGTACCAGGGACTCGTTCAGGTGAATGTTGGACGGTAGATTAAGTAAAAACCCGTATTGTTCAGATTCCGCGAAACAAACTATAAATTACGCGGTGCCTGAGGGGGCGGGTGGGCAAAGACAACCCTTGACCGTGTCCAATTGCGACATCGGATGCCCACCCGCTTCATTTCTTCAAAACTAATGTGGTCCGCGGCGAGCAGCCGGGCCTGACAGGCCCTGTGTCTGCATGTGTGTCGCGAGGAGAACTCCATGAACAAACCTCACCTTCCGCTGCTCTTTGGAATCATTCTGCTGTTAGTAGTGGTGTCGATGATCTCTTTCGGTCCGGGCGATCGGGCAGTTGCGCAAAGCGGATTTTCCGATCCCGCGAACGAACATTCTTGTCCGAGCCAGACAGGAGCGGGCGGAGGAGCCGAAGCGATACCGGCGTTCGTGGGACCAGGCAGCGATGGATTCAGCCCCAATCAGAGCTTGTGCTTGCCACAACTCGCCCCGGTTCCCACAGGGGCGAGCCCGCTCGCATTTATTGTTAAGGGCGTCGAACCCGGCGACCGCGTGGATTCGCAAGGTACGGTCTACGTGGAATCCATTCGCGGCGTGCCGGGCGGGATCGATCTCTGGCGGTGGAATCAATCGATTGACGGCGCGCCGAATTCGAATGGAACGCTGCCGTTTAAATACGAAGGGCAGCCGGACAATTGCGGCGTGTTCGGTTTGACGGGCGGCGGCTGCGTGAACAACGTGGGAAGCCCTACAAATTTGGGAGTTGCGCCGGGGGGCGGAGATGCGGACATTGCGGTAAATGGGCCCGACCCGAACAATTCCGCCATTCCAAATGTGGCGATGACGAGCTTGACGCTTGCGCCGGGCGTGACGGCGACAAATTCCCGGAACCGCGGGGATACGTTTTTCACCCCGCCGAACGTGGCGGCAGCGCTTGTGCCGGGCGACGATCGCATGTGGAACGATGCATTTTCCGATGCTTCGACCGTGTACATGAGCTACCACGACTTGGCAACCTTCAATATCGAAGTTCAGAGATCGAATAACGGCGGTCTGACGTACACGGCCGGGATCGGCGAGGCGATTGATTCAGCGACACTTCCGGCGGCGGGAAGCTTGATTCCGACGGATAGCGGCAATACCGCGGCGCAGCTGAAAGTGGACAAGAGTTCGTGCCCGAGCAGAGGGAATCTGTACGCTGCGTTTGTGGCGCCGGACAGCATCACCGAAAATGCGAACACCGGACCGCAGCGGAGCGTGTACGTGGGCGTCTCGACGGACGCGGGACTCGGAACATCGTTTTTCAATTTCACGGATCACAAAGTGTTCACGAGTCCGGCGGGATCGCTGGGAGCGGCGCATGGGTTGGCGAATATTTTCCCGGCGCTCGCCGTGGATAGTTTCGGAAATGTTTACACGGTCTGGTCGGACAGCCAAAATATTCTCCTCTCGTCGTCCACAGATTTAGGAACGACGTGGAGGGCGCCGGTGCGAGTGAATAGCGGCGGGACAGTTGGCAAGGCCAATGTGTTTCCGTGGGTGGCGGCGGACGCGAATGGGCACGTGGTGGTGACATGGCTGGGCTCGAGCATTGCGGGAAATTCGAATGACGCAACAACGATGCAGGCGACGTGCGCGGATGGAACAACAAATTGCTGGGCCCAGTGGAACGTCTATGCCGCGGAAAGCGTAAATGGCCACGACGCACTGCCCGCCTTTGCGCAACACATCGCAAGCGACCACTTCATTCACGCGGGAACGATCTGCACAAATGGAACGGGTTGTTCGGGAAGCGACAGCAGGAGTCTTGCAGACTTTTTTCAGGTGGCGCTGGACGCGCAGCACCGCGCGAATATCGCTTACGCCGACGATCACCTGGCGAGCCCGCTTTGTTCGCAGCAAAGCCCCGGACATTGCGCGAATAACGATCCGCAGACATTCCGCGTGGCGGTGCCGTACTTTACGTATCAGGTGAAGCCGAATAAGAAGATTGTTACGACGGGAGTGTGCGCGACGCCGCGGTTAGGGTTGGGGCTGCTGGGGCTGGGTTTGTGAGGCACTAGAAAAATCAAGAATCGAGCGCAGCCCAGATCTTGGCGAGATGGTGGTCGTCGTGTTCCGCGACGAAATAGAGATGATCGACGAGGCGAAGCGGTTGCTGGAGACGCGGATGCAACAGTGTTTGAGAGAACACGGCGTGATCCAACGAGTCCAGTTTAGTTAGTAGAACCCCGCGAGTGGTTCGAAATTCGATTAGTAGTTCGGCGATGCCCCTGGCGTTGTGATTTGCTTCGTGCGTTTTGCGGTTTTGCAGGTCGGCCGCAGTGAGCTGCGGCTTAGCTTCGGTGAAGTCGTCGACGCGAGTCCTCCAGAGCGATTCCAGGTCCAGCAGATGGCCGACCTGTTCCTGAATGGTCCACTTTGCGTCGTGGCGCGCAACGAGGCGGTCCCGCGGGACACCGTTCAACATTTCTTCTACGCGGGCGGGTGTGCCGCGAAGACGGACGCAAAGATTGGGATAGAGCTCGGCGGGGAAATTAAATTCAAATTTGCGTTCAAACCACTGGCCGGAGTCACGCATCAGGAGAGTTTAACCGGGGTCGGCGGTTGACGGCGGAAAACGCGGCGGACGCACACGGAGACTGGACGGACAAATTGGCCGCGTCAAAGCGAGAAGCGCTAGCCTTCGCCGCCTTCTTCGCCGGGTTCGATCCCGCAGGTGTGCCACTCTTCATCCTCTGCGTGTGCGACGCAAAACCAGCGCTCGCAGTTATCGCAGAAAAAAATGGCGGCTTCGTTGCAGGGTTCATCCAGAGGCGAAACGGCTTCACAGGCAGTCCGGGTCTGTTCCTCGCGAAGCGGTTCCCGTGCCGGTTGAGGTTTCATGCAACACCTCGTTTGGCGGATTGTACGCCTTGCGATGGATTTGTGAAGAGGGAAAAACTGGAAAAAATGGTGGCGTAGGGCGGCCGCTGCAAGAGAGATGTGGCAAACCGGCCGTCCAGCGCGGGTTGAAGGGATTGGCTAGAGGATTTGTCGGGGTGGGTGCGGTGTGTTAGGCTCTTGCTGCGAAAAAAGACCCGGCAAGGCGCTTCGCAAGTCCCAGCGTCGCGTACGTTCTCTTCCTCCCGTTCACTTCTCACCCACGGAAGGGAAAACTTTCTTTGCAGGCCGGGCCGGTAACTTCCCAAGGAAACTGAAAATCGACATGGCAGGACAACCCGCAGCCCAAAAAACCGAACAAGCGCCGGTAGAGATTAAACTGGCCCACTCCCCCGACTCCGATGACGCATTCATGTTCTACGCGCTGGCGACGCACAAGCTGGCAACGCCCGGCTACAAGTACACACACGTTTTGAGCGATATTCAGACGCTGAACGAAGCGGCGTTGACGGAGACGTACGACGTGACGGCGGTGAGCTTTGCGGCGTATCCCTCGATTCGGGATAAGTATGTACTGCTCGATTGCGGAGCGAGCTTTGGCGAAGGCTACGGGCCGATCGTGGTGTCGGCTAAGTCCATGAAGAAAGAGGATATTAAGGGCAAGCGGATTGGCGTGCCCGGGTTGAAGACGACCGCGTATTTGGCGTTGAAATTGTACGAGCCGGACTTTGAAGCGGTGGTGATGCCGTTCGACAAGATTCTGGACGCGGTGCAGAACGGCATGGTCGAGGCGGGGCTGCTGATTCATGAAGGCCAGCTGCTGTATCCGCAATTGGGCTTGCACAAGGTGCTGGATTTGGGCGCGTGGTGGCAGGAGTTGACGGGATTGCCGCTGCCGCTGGGCGGGAACGCGGTCAGGAAGTCGCTCGGAGCGGAGATGGGGCGACTGATCGCGAAGACGATTCGCGAAAGCGTGGAGTATGGATTGGAACACCGCGATGACGCGCTGAAATACGCGATGCAGTTTGCGCGTGACATGGAGACGGAGTTGGCGGACCAATTTGTCGGGATGTATGTTAATAAGTGGACGCTCGGCTACGGGGAAAAAGGAAAGACCGCCGTAACAGAGCTGATCGAACGCGGCACGAAGGCGGGCTTGCTGCCTGGTCCGGCGAAGGTAGAGTTCCTCACCGAGCAGTAAGTCTTTTTTCTTCACATAGATAAAACCTGTGCAGCCGCGGCGGCGCCGCTGGCGAAGTCGGCCACGGCTTAAAATTCGAGGCTAAAGAGAAAAGTTGGTGGTTCTCCTAGGTCGGGCAGGCTTAAGGCCATTTCTGCGACAGTTTGCCGAACAACGTTTTGGTCGAGTGCGAGTGTTTGTGGCGGGCGGCGCTTCTTGACGGGGCGTTTTTAATCCCTTACTGTTTTTTCGCCACCATGAAAAACGCCGGCTTTGTCCGTTTCATCAGTTTCATGCTTGCATTGCTTTTTTCCTTTGCCGTTTCCACCGCTGGACAGAACGCCGCGGAGTACCGCGAACGCGCAGACACCGAGAAGTCCTGGCCGAAGCAGGCGGTTCGCGCTGCGCACGGAATGGTTGCTACGGATGAGGAACTTGGCTCGCGCGCGGGCGTGGAGATCTTGCAAAAAGGCGGCAACGCGATTGACGCGGCCGTAGCGACCGCGTTTGCGCTCGCGGTTGTTGAACCGGCGGCAGGAAATATTGGCGGCGGCGGATTCATGCTGGTACGGCTCGCCAACGGCAAAACGACATTTTTCGACTACCGGGAAGTAGCGCCGGGACGCGCGACGCGCGAGATGTACATTCGCGCCGATGGAAAGCTCGATCCGGAAGCTTCGACGATCGGTTACAAATCGGTCGCAGTCCCCGGAACTGTCGCAGGGCTGGAACTCGCGCTGAAAACGTACGGAACGATGAAATTGGCGGACGTGATGGCGCCGGCGATACGACTGGCAGAAGAGGGCTTCCCGGTCAGCCCGAAACTCGCGAGGGAGTTCGCGGAAGAACGCAGAGACTTGCAGCGGTTTTCGATTTCGCGGCGGATTTTTTTGAAAGACGGAGCGATGTACCGCGAAGGCGAGACGCTGCGGCAGCCGGAACTGGCGGCAACTCTGAAGCGGATCGCCAAAAATGGAGCCGCGGAATTTTATCGCGGCGAAACGGCGCGAATGATCGCGGATGACATGGCGCGCCTCGGTGGGCTGATTACGATGGAGGACCTGGCGAGCTATCAACCGAAGATTCGCGAGGCCTTGCACGCACACTACGAACTCGATGGCCACAAGTGGGATGTACTGGCTGCGCCGCCGCCGAGTTCGGGCGGAGTGGCGGTGATCGAAGCCCTGAACATGCTGGACGGTGTGCCGCTGAAAGGGTGGGACGACGCGGCGAGCGTTCACGTGATGGCCGAAGTGATGCGGCGCGTCTTTGCGGATCGCGCGGCGTATCTGGCCGATCCGGATTTCGCAAAAGTCCCTGTAGATGGATTGACAAGCCCGTGCTACGCAAAGGAAATTCGCGCGACGATCAATCCGACGCAGGCGACTTCGAGCAAGGAGATTGGCGCGGGACAGCCGCACGTCTGCGGAACGGAAGCGAGCATTGCTGCGCCACAAGAAATCAGCGTTAATGACGGGCCGCATACAACGCATTTTTCCGTTGTGGATGCGGCGGGAAATGCGGTGGCGAGTACGTTCACGCTGAATGACAGCTACGGCTCGCATGTCACGTCCAGCGCGGGATTTTTGTTGAACGATGAGATGGACGACTTTACGACGCAGCCCGGCGTGCCGAATGCGCTGTTCGGCTTGATTCAGTCCGATGCAAATGCGATTGCGCCGAGGCATCGGCCGCTCAGTTCGATGACGCCGACGATTCTTGTGCGCGATGGCAAATTGAGTTTTGTGACCGGATCGCCGGGCGGACCGAGAATTATTTCGGCTGTTCTACTGACCGTCGTGAACTGGATGCGGCTAGGAATGGAAGCGCAAGCGGCGATCAACGCACCGCGTTTCCATCACCAGTGGTTCCCAGATCGCATCGTGGTGGAGAATCAAATTTCGCCGCAGGTGCAGAACGCGCTGACGGCGATGGGCCACACGACGAGAAAAATCGGACACATTGGGCTCGTAAACGCGATTGGAATCGACGTTACAACTGGGGAACGTCTCGGCGCGGCAGACCCACGCGACGAGGGTTCGGCCGTGGGATACTAGGGGCCTGCGGTAACTAAGGACTACCGGGCTCAACGCATGCAAAGAATCCTTTCCACCTATCTGTCCGTTTCGCGCAAATTGACGCCGGAATTTCTTGCTCAGGTTGCGGAGAACGGCTTCACCGCAGTTGAAATCTTTTGCTCGCGGGCGCATTTCGACTACTCCTCGAAACAAGAAATAGAAGCGATAAAGGGGATGCTCGAGCATCAAAAGCTGCAATTGGCATCGCTGCATGCGCCGACGAGCAAAGATACAAGCGCGATGCGTGAGAGCGGGATTCCACTTTCGGTTTGCGAAGTGGAACGCGTGCGGAGAATCGAAGCAATGGACGAATTCAAGCGCGCGATTGACGTGGCAGAGGAGCTGGCGTTTCCGAGGATGGTAATGCACATGGGCGGTTCGCGCGAGGCGGCCGATCCGCGGAAACGAGATGCGGCGTTCAGCACTCTGGAACATCTGGTGCTGCACGCAAAGCATGTCGGCGTGACGCTGTGCGTGGAGAATACAACCAGCGAAATGGGGCAGCCGGAATATTTGCGTGCGTTTGTGGATGAAACGCGGTTGACGGGACTGCGCTTCAATTTTGACGTTGGCCACGCTTTTTTGGGCGATGGCGAAGAAGCGGGGCGCATCGCCAAGGCATTCGAGCCGATGCGGGAACTCGTCGCGAGCGTGCACCTGCACGACAATCACGGTGAAAAAGACGAGCACTTGCCGCCGTACGACGGCTCGATTGATTGGCAGAATGCGATTCCCGTGTTGAACGGCGCGCCAGAGAAGAATTTGGCGATTGTGCTGGAGCTCAAAGAAAAGACCGGCGCCGACGCGCCCGGGATGGCGGAACAACTTGCCGCCGCCCGAACGGCAATGGATCGATTTGAAAAGGCGTGGAGCTAGGTCGCTGCTAACATGCGTCCCTTTCTTCTAGCCCACAATCGATCCAGAAGCCATCCGAAGCCGGCCTCCCACAACAGACACTTATTCTTTGCCACAAACCCAGGAGGAATTCTATTTCTGCCTGCCCTACCAAACAATGGACCTGGTGCTGTATGGAAAAACCAACGGCTACGCGTCCGCCGAAATCGCGCCGGAGACCGGGCTCTCTTCAGAGCAGGTCGAACGCGTATTTCGCGATATCGACGCAAAACGTCGCGTCGCTGGTTATCTCCATTCGCCGGCATTGCTGGTTGAAAGTGTGAGCTGATCGGCTCGGCCATATGCAAACTGTCTGCGGCCAGACCATAGTAAATAAGGAAGCATTGTCTTATCCGGAGGTAGCCACGGCAAATGCTCGTTGGCGTGACTCCAGGCTGCGCAATCTGGAGCAATCGACCAAGGTGCCGGTGCTGTTGATTACCTACGCAACAAACGAGGACGCGGTGCATCGCGCATTCGAGCGCGGCATGGCCTGGGTTGTCGTCCAGCGCCCCCCAGACGACCAGTGCCACGCGGCCACCAGGCCGCAGCACACGCACCATCTCCTGGAGGGCTGCGAGGCGGTCGGGAAAGAACTGCACCCCCTGTTGGCAGACGACGACGTCGAATGCCGCGCGATCGTGTTGTGCGCGGAGGGCAAGCACTTCTGCGCCGGCGCCGACTTCTCCCAGCCCGCCGGGGATCGTGGGTCCCCCGGTGACCTTTACGCCCAGGCGATCCGATTGTTTCGCGCCCGCAAGCCGGTCGTCGCCGCGGTGCACGGCAGCGCGATCGGCGGCGGGCTCGGCCTTGCCCTCAGCGCGGACTTCCGGGTGGCCGCACCCTCCTCGAAGTTCGCAGCCAACTTCAGCCGGCT
>Ga0137403_10009966_pt1 | contig 10542 bp, 5 predicted proteins | sample CZOMad2_1_16fung_FD_122057 | JGI IMG/M metagenome (GOLD analysis project Ga0137403, IMG submission 122057) | Vadose zone soil fungal communities from Angelo Coast Range Reserve, California, USA - CZOMad2_1_16fungal (Hybrid Assembly) | ecosystem: Environmental > Terrestrial > Soil > Vadose zone... | reverse complement strand
TGCTCACCCGCCCACGCAGCGTCGAAGCTGCCGCTACTGTCCCGATGCGCGAAGGGTGAGAGGAAGGCCGGCTCATCAATATGAAGCAGCCTGCCCTCCACGTTGGTCCGCATGCGATCGGCGAACAGCCCTCCCAACTGCTGCGCTTCGAACGGCAGGGGCGTGTAGTACCCCGGCACTCGCTCCGTGACCACAGGCTGCGGCCGCCGCCGGTCCGGCATATCTACGGTCCGTTGTCCGCCGGCCGCGCGGTCAGCAACGCACGAGCCCGCGGCGAGAGCCGCGGCAGTCTGGATCAATCGTCGGCGCGATATCGTACCCATGGTGACTCTTCCATACCGCAAGTTGGATGCTGAGCGGCCGCCTTCCGCACCATATTGACACCGATTGGGCCCGAAGTGCTCGCGAGTGACTCAATCTGGTGCGTTTTGCCTTCGGCTGTGCCGACCCTCCCGCCCACAATCCTGGCAGCGTGCAGAAAGATACGTCATCCGAGTGTTGACCCTGCGTCAGCGTGCGTGATATTCGTATGCAAATTAGTTAACTGTCATGCAAATTGACGCCGGCGTCTCCCGGGGGAGCAATCGATGGCGCGCAAACACGCGGGACCAAGAGCAAATGACAATACGGGTTCTGCCACGGAGACGGCACGGCCACGCAGGAGAGTGTTGATAGATGCGGCAGTTGCCGCCTGCATTCTCGCCGCGAGAGTTGCGGTGGCGGATGACTCTGCGGGCATGCCAGGGAAAGACGCCGCGGCCGGAGGTGGTTTCCAGGAAGTCACCGTAACCGCCAACCGGCGTGAGCAGAACCTGCAGGATGTTCCGATTGCGATCCAGGCACTCACCGGCGCTACGCTGCAGCAGCTGAGCATCGAGAATTTCGAAGATGCCGTGAAGTATCTGCCGAACGTCACGGTAGCCGGCGGCGGCCCGGGTCAAGGCGATATCTACATGCGCGGCCTGAGTGTTGGACCTGGAAGCATCCAGGGTTCCGGCGCGGTCGGCGCCTTTCCGAACGTCGCCGTCTACCTGGATGACCAGGCGGCCCAGCTGCCGAATCGCAACCTCGACATCTACGCGGCGGATCTCGAGCGCATCGAAGTTCTGGAGGGCCCGCAGGGTACCCTGTTCGGCGCCGGCGCCGAGGCAGGCGTGATCCGCTACATCACGAACAAGCCGAAGATCGACGTGACGGAAGGCAACGTCAATGCCGGGTACGCCTACACCTCACATGGAGACCGTAGCAGCAACGCCGATGCCGTGATCAACGTACCCCTGATCGCGAATACCCTGGCCGTGCGCGCCGTGATCTACAACGACAGCCGCGGCGGTTACATCGACAACGTGCCTGGCACGTTTGTCCGCCAGAGTACCGACGGGGGCATCCACTACGCCGGGTATGTCAACGACATCCCTGGACCGCCCAGCGCCCTGAACTCCGTCAATAACAATAACATTGCCGCCAGAGACATCAACCCGGTGACCTACAAGGGAATCCGGGTCGGCGCGCTGTGGAAACTCACCGAGGACTGGAACGCACTGCTGGTGCAGTCCTTCCAGGACATGGACGCCGAGGGTGTGTTTTACGAGATGCCGCAGACCTCGGGCAGCTCCCCCGTGAACCTGCCGGACCTGTCGGTCCAGATCTATAACCCGGCCGACAACAAGGACCGGTTCGAGAACACTGCCCTGACTGTCAACGGCCGCATCGGGGCGCTCAAGTTCGTCTACAGCGCTGCGTACCTGGTTCGCCGCGTGGAACAGGTCGCCGACTATACCAACTACGCGCGCGGTACTTACGCCGACTACTACCAATGTATTCACTCGACCGCTGATACCCCCGGTCAGTGTTACTCGCCGAGCACCACCTGGCAGGACCATGAGCGCGATGTCCACCAGAGCCACGAGATGCGGCTGGCCACGCCGGATGACTGGCGGTTGCGGGGCATCGGCGGTATCTTCTGGGAGAACTACGCGATCCACGAGCAGACCGACTGGCTCTACAAGACCGCGCCGGGCTTCACCAATGTCGGTCCGCCGTCGGGGGCCTATGCGAACAACCCGAACACCCGCAACGACAACGAAGCGTTCTTCGATGACATCCTGCGAGGCTACAAGCAACGGGCGGCATTCGCCTCGGCCGACTTTGACATCGTGCCGAAAACCCTCACCTTGACGCTGGGGACGCGCTACTACCGGTTCGACAACAAGGAGGTGGGAAGCGCGGTCAGCACCTTTGGCTGCTACCAGGCCGGCCCACCGCCCTGCACCAATGGCGCCCTGAATCTCAATGACGAGAACCTGCGGACCACCTACACCGGGTTCCGCAGCCGTGCCAATCTCACGTGGAAAGTCGCGCCCGATATTCTGGCGTACTACACCTGGTCGCAAGGCTTCAGACCGGGCGGCTTCAACCGCAGCTCGCACTACTCTTCGGTGCTCAACTACGCATCCCCCCTCGCCTTCACTCCCGATACGCTGACGAACAACGAGCTGGGCTGGAAGACGCAACTGTTGGACCGGCGGCTGCAGTTCAACGGGGCCGTGTACCAGGAAGACTGGAAAAATGTGCAGACCGTGTTTTTCGACCCCAACGGCGGCCTCGGTAACCTCGCATTCGAGACCAACGGACCCAGCTATCGCGTGCGGGGTGTGGAGACGCAGATCATTGCGCGCGTGACCAATGAGCTGACACTGACCGGCTCGGCCTCCTGGAACAGCAGCAACCAGACGAACTCACCCTATATTCTCGATGTGACGGGGAAACCCATCACATCCATTCCGAACCCCTATGGGTCGCTTGGCAGCACGCTTGCGGAGTCCCCACCGTTTCAGGGTAATCTGCGTGCGCGCTACGAATTCATGTGGGGGGACTACCAGCCTTTCCTACAGGCTGGCGTTCAGCACCAGGCCCATTCCCATTCGGCCACAGGTTATGTGCAGAACTACGATCAACCCGGTTACACGACCTATGATGCGTCGGCTGGTGTCTCCAAGGACGCCTGGACCGCGCAGCTGTACTGCGAAAACTTCACCGATACGCGCGCGAATCTGTTCACGAGCTCCGCACAATCCGTCGTCACCGTCACGGTCAATCGGCCGCGAACCGCAGGGTTTCGGTTCAGTTACAAGTTCGGAGGCCAGTAGCTTGCGCAGGTACTTCGTCGCAGCCGGCACATGGGTTCTCTTCGGCCTCGGCCTCTGCCATGGCAGCTCGCCAGTGTTGGCAGCCTCGGCTTACACACCGATCACGCCGACCCTGGCGGACAAGACAATTACCCTCACCGGCCACGATCTGACGATCGAGCAGATCGTGCAGGTTGCGCGCTACGGAGCAAAGATCGCTGTGAGCCCCGAGGCGCGGCAACGCGAGGCCGACAACTTCGGCCTGTTGCTCGAAGCAGCGTCGGAGGGCGTGGCGGTTTACTGGTTCAACCGCGGAGCGGGCGACCAACGTGAGACCGTCATGTTCGAGGGCGATCCAACCACACCGGAAAACCAGGCAAAGATCGAACAGATTCAGATGCGGACCTTTCGCTATGGTCCCTTCGCCGGATTTGGACCCGAGGTGCAGGACGAAGAAATCGTGCGCGCCATGATGGTTGTACGTGCGAACGCAATGACCTTCAACGCGCCCAGTCCGCAGCTCGCCCAGATGCTGGTGGATCTCCTCAACAAGCGCATAACCCCGGTCGTGCAATCGCGAGGCACGCTCGGCGAAGGCGATCTCGCGCAGCTGCTCAATGTGGCAGGCGCAATGGTAGGCGTAGGTGAAGCCTACTACCGAGGCGTCCGCATGCCCGCCGCAAAGGCGCTGGCACAGGCAGGACTCAAGCCGATCCAGCCATTCGGGGCCGATGACAACGCCCTGACCAGCAGCGATGCGTACGCGGCCGGACAAGCGGCGCTCGTGGTCAGCGATGCGCGCCACGCGCTCGAGTGGGCGGACCTCATCTACGCCATGGATCTGAACGGCATGAACAGCAGCATTACGCCACTCAGCCTCGTCGTCCAGTGCGATCGGCCGGGGATGTGGTTGAATTGGGATGCCGCCCGCGTGCTCAACATGATCAAGGGCAGTTACCTCTTCGATGCCGATGCAGCACGCATCATTCAAGACCCGGAGAGCCTGCGCGCCTCCTCCATTCGCCAGGCCTCCGCGTGGGACGAATGGTCCGCGCTCAACGACGCCGTATTGTTCCAGGCCAACTCGTCGGATCACAACCCGGCCGTTCATGTAGGCCTCGGCCCTGAGGACTCTTGGGAGCTCGGCACCCCGCAAATGATGAAGTTCTACATCAAGGGCGGCTCCCATAGTCACGGCCAGCACGGCTACATCGTTTCGAACGCCAACTGGGACCCCTACCCGATGGCCAACAAGCTCGAGAACTTCATCATCGGCATAGCCAACATGGACGTGGCGGTGATGTTGCGCATCGATCGCTTCAGCAGCCCTTTTTTCACGGTCGTCAAAGCCACGGACGTGCTGCCTGCCGCGGCGGGCCATTTCACGGGCTACACGCCGGTCGCGCTCCAACAGGAGATTCAGACCCTGACCAACCCGGTAGCGCCATTTGGCAGCGCAATCGTCGGCACTGTTGAAGACTTGCAGGGGCAGACCCTCATCAAGGCACAGCGTGCGCGCCAGGCTGTCGGCACGACGATGGACCTGTTGGCGCATGATCTTCTCGAAGCGAGTTTGTGGCTGGACGTACGCAAGGCGCAGGACCCGCGGAGGGAATTTGGCCAGGCGCCCACCGCCGCGTGGAAGGCCCTGCGCGCGAAAGTGCCGCTCGTAGCGTATTCCGGAGGTACCCCGGAGGGCTCGGACGCGACGGTCGCTGCTTCGTTTGTGCGCAACACGGATCCGGGGAGCTTCTACCCCACTGCGCTGCCGGCTCGTGGGACCGAACGCGGGCTGACTGCACCCGCCGCCTGCCACCCCTAAATTTCGCATCGAGGTGTCACAGGTGTCAGCCGTGCCCAAGAAACTCCTGCGGGCCCTTCTGGCCCTGGTAGCCGCCGCCCCGTTTGCCCGGCCGGCCGCGGCCTCGGAATACCACCCGATCACGCCCAAGGATGAGAGCAAAGTCATCACCCTGACGGGCCACGACCTGACGATTGAGCAGCTCATCGAGGTCGCACGCTACGGGGCTCACATTACCTACAGCGCTGATGCGTTGCTCCACGCTGCGGAAGCGCGTGATTTGAGAGCTGAGGCAGGTGCCGAGGACATCCCCGTCTATGGCCTCAATCGCGGCTCCGGTGCCCTGCGGGAAGTGAAGTCGTCCTCCGAGCATCCAGCCGATACACAGGTCCTGCCCATGCTGGGCGCGGGGGCGCTGCCCGAGATCGCAGATGAGGATCTCGTCCGCGCCGTATTGTTGGTCAGCGCCAATACCGCTCCGTTGGGCGCCGATCAGCCCGAAGACATGCAGATGCTGATGGATCTGCTGAACAACCGGATCACGCCGGTTGCCTATTCGCGTGGTGCCCTGGGTGAGGCCGACTTCCCCGCTGTCAGCAACAACGTTCGAGCGGCCATGAGCGGCAAGGGAGAGGTTTACTACAAGGGTGTGCGCATGAAGGCAGCGCAGGCGCTCAAACAGGCACACCTCAAGCCGACGGAGGGGAACTTCTTCGGCGGCGGTGCCGAGAACGCCTACGGCGATGCCCGCGCGGCACTGCTGGTAGCAGACGGCGAGCAGGCACTGGAATGGGCCGACCTGATCTACGCCCTCGATAAGATCGGGATGAATTCCAGCGTTACCCCCATGGTGCAGCCGGTTCAGGCCAAGCGGCCGTTCAAATGGGTGAACTGGGACGCCGCGCGCGTCATGGACATTCTACGAGGCAGCTATCTCTTCGAGGACGATCCCAAGCGGATTCTGCAGGACCCCGAGAGCATGCGCGCCTCCTACATTCGCCAGGGTTCCGCATGGAAGGCCTGGGCGGCGCTGCGCGACAGCGTGCTGTTGCAAATCAACTCCGCTGACCTGAACCCCATGGTGATCGTAGGCGCATCGCCCTCGGATTCCTGGGAGCTTTCCACGCCGCAGATGATGCGGTACTACGTGAAAGGCGGACCCCTGAGCCACGGCCAGCATGGTTTTGTATTTTCGACGGCGAACTGGGATCCGTACCCGTTGGCCAATGACGTGGAAGCCTTCACCAACGCAGTGGCCAACATGGACGTCGCCGTGGCGCAACGCATCGAGCGATTTACCGACCGCAGCCCGACACCCTTCTTCACAGGGATCAAGCCGGCGGACGTGCTGACACCCGAGCAGATCAGGAAATCCCCGGCCCTGTCCGAGCCATTCTGGGTATTCATGGATCTGTGGCAGGAGATCCAGACGTTGTCACCCTCCCTGGTACCCGAGGGAAATGCGGCCGACGTGGGAGTCGCCGACATTCAGGGGCAGACGCGGCTCAAGTCATCCCGCGGCCAGCAAGTAGTGGATCTTACGCTGCAACTCCTCGGGTACGATTTGTGGAATTCCACCTACTGGATGGATGTGCGCAAGGTCCAAGACCCTGCGCGCAGCTTCGGCCCCGTACCGACAGCCGTCTGGACCGCCTTCCGCAAGGTGTTGCCGTGGCAGCAGGAGCCGCAGTTGCGCCCCGAGATTCCTTATGGCCTCCTGGCCTATTCCTTCCTGAAATCAACAGACGCCGCCACGTTCTATCCAGCCGGGCCCGCCATGCCTGCCACTGGCAGCAGTCCCTAACGGGCTACGGCGACCCGTGTTGCAGCTGAATGCCTAGATCAGGACCCTGGCTGCTCGCCGCCGCTCTCGCGTGTTCAGTGCCGCTGGCTGCGGCGCAGGACACGCAATATCCGCCGCAGAATATGCTGATCCCGGGGCCCGCAGCCCCGCGCGACTTCGCCACGTGGCTCGCGGACCTCCAACACTGGCGCCGCGAGAGTCTCATTCGTCTGGGCTATGACGGCGCACAGTACGAGCGCCCCCAGCTCGAGTGGACCCAGCACTCGTTCATCCAGCCGCAGATGATGGTCCACGAGCGCTACTTCTTCGATCCCGTCACTTTGCAATACACCGTCGAGCGGTATCTGCGCGACCTCGAGCAGCGTTTTGGAGGAATTGACTCCGTGCTGCTGTGGCAGAGCTATCCCAACCTGGGAATAGATGACCGCAACCAGTACGACCTGCTGCGGGACCTGCCCGGAGGAGCCGCAGCCCTGCGGCAGGTGGTGAGTGAGTTTCATGAGCGCGGCGTGCGGGTGCTCTTTCCAGTCATGGTTTGGGACCAGGGTACCCGTGATGAAGGTGTTCCGGACTGGATCGCTGCCACACGCTGGACCACTGAAGTAGGTGCAGACGGGCTCAACGGCGACACGCTGCGTGATTTTCCCAGGGTGTTTCGCCAGGCTCCGGATGAGACCGGCCATCCCGTCGCGCTCGAAACCCAGACACCGACGGCCAAGCCCAGTGAGGCGCTGGCGTGGGACAACCTGAGCTGGAATGACTGGATTCTGCTGACCGATACCGGCGGCTGGCACTATCCATTCGTGCCGCAGGTCACTGCCGACAAGTGGCTGGAGTCGCGCCACATGGTCAATGTCTGTGACCGCTGGGCGCACGACAAGACCGACGATCTGCAACACGCGTTCTTCAACGGCATCGGTTACGAGAGCTGGGAGAACATCTGGGGAATCTGGAACCAGATAGATGAACGCGATGCCGAGGCGTTACGCCGGATTGCGACGATCGAGCGTGCATTTGCCAACGTGCTCACATCGCCGCAATGGGAGCCACACACGCCTACGCTTCAATACGGTGTATTTGCGACTAAGTTCCCCCGCGATCGCGAAACCCTGTGGACCCTCGTCAACCGCAATGACTTTGACATAAGCGGTCTGCAGATCGCGGTGCCCCATGGGAGCCCCCTGCGTTATTTCGATCTGTGGCACGGAGTCGAATTGACTCCGGTGCTGAGCGGCAACACTGCCCGGCTCGAGTTCGATATTGAGGCGCGAGGGTTCGGTGCGGTGCTTGCCACGCCGGCGCCCACCGCGGCCGAGGAACAGCTGCTTGCCAGGATGCGCGAGCTCTCGATGCGGCCCCTCTCCAGCTACCCCTCTGCCTGGCGTTTCTTGCCGCAATCTCTAGTGAACATCCCGCCCACCCGCCTTGCCCGCAAGACACCGGCTGGCATGGTGAAGATTCCCGCAGCCGATTTCGAATTCAACGTCGCCGGTGTCGAGATCGAAGGCGGCGATGAGATTGGCGTGGATGTGCAGATGCCGTGGGAGAGCTCTCCGCGCCGCCGGCATGCGCACCGGATCCAACTGCGAGCCTTCTACATCGATCGATTCCCGGTGACCAATGCCGGGTACAAGAAGTTTCTGGACGCGACCCACTACCATCCGCGGGACGATCACAACTTTCTGCGTGATTGGAAGAACGGCACATATCCAGCCGGCTGGGGCTCGAAGCCGGTTACGTGGGTTTCCCTGGAGGACGCGCGTGCCTACGCGGCTTGGGCCGGCAAACGGCTGCCCCATGAGTGGGAATGGCAGTACGCGACCCAAGGGTCCGCAGGGCGCGCATACCCTTGGGGAGATACATGGGATGCAACCGCGGTCCCGGTCGCCGAAACCGGGCGCACGCTGGGTCCGCCGGCGGACGTAGATGCTCACCCGAAGGGAGCCAGCCCATTCGGTGTCATGGATGCCGTTGGAAATGTGTGGCAATGGACCGACGAATATCAGGATGAGCACACGCGAGCAGCGATCCTGAGAGGCGGCAGCCACTATTCGCCACTCGGCTCCCGATGGTACTTCCCGCAAAATCGCCGGCTCGATGAGCACGGCAAATACCTGTTGATGAGCCCGGGCATCGATCGCTCCGCCACTGTCGGATTTCGTTGCGCGGTAGACGCGGGCTGAATGGTTATATGCGGCCCACGCATGCATCGCATGCGGAAATATCGCTTTTTCTTCGCAGTTTCAAGCCGGTATCTTCGACTGGGGGAACCGCGGTCTTGTTCTTCACCGCTGTAAATCGAGGGGGGTGGCTGTTGTGGGCGCACAGCAGCCGCGGAGCGCTTGAGCACGCCTTCCAAGAACTACATAGACGGGTGAAGCATGAATCCGAACTCGAAAGTGTCCTGTGCAGTCGCCGCGATCCTGAGCGGCAACATCGCCAGTTATGCGTATGCGGCTCCGGAGGCGGGCGCTGATACCCTCACCGAGGTTACCGTCACGGCACAGCGCCGCACCCAGAACGCCCAGGACGTGCCCATCCAGCTGCAGGCCCTCACAGCCGAAACGCTGACTCAACTCAACGTCGCGACGTTCGACGAGTTCGTCAAGTATCTCCCCAATGTAACGACCTCGAGCAACGGCCCCAGCCAGGGCGACATCTACATGCGCGGTCTCGCCAGCACTACGGGCGGCACGGCAGGTAACGGCGCCACCGGCAGCTTCCCCAACGTCGCGGTGTATCTGGATGATCAGTCCGTACAGCTGCCCGAGCGCAACCTCGATATTTATGCCGTGGACATGGAGCGCATCGAGGTCCTCGAAGGCCCGCAGGGCACCCTGTTCGGCGCCGGCGCAGAAGCGGGCGTGGTTCGCTATATCACGAACAAACCCAAACTCAACGTCACCGAGGGCAACGTCAACGCCGGTTATGCGATAACCGCCCACGGCGACCCCAGCACTGCTCTCGACGCCATGATCAACGTGCCGGTGATCGCCGACCGGCTGGCAGTACGTGCGGTGATATATAACGATGCCAGGGGCGGCTACATCAGCAATATCCCGGGAACCTTCACGCGGTCGGGCAACGATGTGGGTATCGCTGACCTGTTCGGCGGTGAAACAAACGGTAGCTAGGTCATCAGCCCGGGCACCGTGCCGCTCGGCAGCATCTCGATCAACAACAACAATCTCGTTGGCAAGGCCATCAACCCCGTCACCTACAAGGGCATTCGCGGCGAAGTCCTGTATCAGATCAACGATGACTGGAGCGCGCTGCTCACACAGTCGTACCAGGACATGCGGGCGGAGGGAGTGTTTGCCGAGACCCAGTCCTCCTCGACCGGCGAGCCGCTGCCGGACCTGTCGGTGCAGTTGTACAACGCTCCGTACGATCACGATCGTTTCGAGAATACGGCCTTGACCATCAGCGGGCGCATCGATCAGCTGAAGGCCGTCTATTCGGGCGGTTACCTGGTCCGCACCGTTGACCAGATCCAGGATTACACGAACTACTCGCGCGGCAAGTACGCCGACTATTACCAGTGCATCCTCCCGGGATCGCCGTTCGTGAACTACGAGGCACAGAATCCCTCCAATCCGGGAACGTGTTTTTCACCGAGTGCAGTGTGGACAGATCACGAGGTGAATACGCATCAGAGCCACGAGATGCGCCTCAGCACACCGGACGATTGGCGACTTCGAGTAATCGGCGGGCTGTTCTGGGAGGACTACCGCATTCACGAGAACGCGGACTGGCTCTACAAGAGCGCGGATGCGGGCTTCAACCCGATCGTTCCGCCGACCGGCTCC
>Ga0137403_10009963_pt1 | contig 10543 bp, 10 predicted proteins | sample CZOMad2_1_16fung_FD_122057 | JGI IMG/M metagenome (GOLD analysis project Ga0137403, IMG submission 122057) | Vadose zone soil fungal communities from Angelo Coast Range Reserve, California, USA - CZOMad2_1_16fungal (Hybrid Assembly) | ecosystem: Environmental > Terrestrial > Soil > Vadose zone... | reverse complement strand
TGGACAGCGAGCCCGGCAAGGGCAGCCGGTTCTGCATCCGTCTGCCCCTGGGGTGAGAGGTCGCGCATGCCGAAGGTCCTGATCGTCGAAGATGACCCGTCGATGTCGACCGCCCTCAAAGACGGGTTCGAGTATGAAGGGTTCACGGTGCTGCTCGCCGGCGACGGCGCCGCCGGGCTGAAGATGGCGGCCGAGACGGTGCCCGACCTGATCGTTCTCGACGTCATGCTGCCGAAGCTGAGCGGGCTCGATCTGTGCAAGGAGGTCCGCCGCCAGGGAGGGGCCGTTCCGATCATCATGCTGACCGCACGGGGGCAGGAGATCGACAAGGTGCTCGGCCTCAAGCTCGGGGCCGACGACTACATCACCAAGCCGTTCGGATTCATGGAGCTGATGGCGCGCGTGGAGGCTTTGCTGCGACGGACCGCGGGCCGGTCCTCCAACGCCGAGGTCTACCGGTTCGGAGACGTGACCGCCGATTTCAAGAAGGCCGAGGTCCGGAAGAAGGGATCGCTCCTCGAGCTCTCGGTGCGCGAGCTGCGCTTGCTGCAATATCTGGTCGAGCACCGCGGCGAGGTGATCAGCCGGGATCGCCTGCTCGACGCGGTCTGGGACTACGACGCGGTGCCGATCACGCGCACCGTCGACATGCATGTCGCCAAGCTGCGGAAGAAGATCGAGGACGCTCCCGGCGCGCCTCGTTACATCGTCACGATCCACGGCCTCGGGTACAAGTTCACCGGCTGAGCGGCCGCCGCGCCGGATCACCGGGGCCGGCCTCCGGGGCGGACGGCGCGGCGCCCGCGACGGCCGGCGGCATGGCCTGATGCGCGGCTCGCAGCGCCTGCAGGAAGGACCACTCGCGCACCGGTTTCCAGAGGCGGGCGCTGAAGCCGGTTTCCCGCAGGTGCGCCTCATCGACGCGTCTTCCCACCGAGCCGAGCCAGACGAGGACCAGATCCGGCAGCGCCGGATCGCGACGCAGCGCGCCCGCGAGCGCGTCGCCATCCAGATCGGGCAGGCGATCGGCCAGGAGGGCGATCGCGAACGGATCGCCTTCAGCGACCGCCTCCCGCAGCGTCTCCAGCGCCTCGTGCGCCGAACCCAGACCCTCGGAACGCAGGCCCCAGGCCGTCAGCTGCTCGGCGAGCAGGCGGCGCTGCAGCGGGTTCCGATCGACGATCAGGATTCTCAGGCCGGTCAGCTCGTTCCCGGGCCCCGGCGCCGGCGTCGCATCGGGGTCGCAGTGCAGCGTCAGGTCGACCCAGAAGGTGGCGCCCTGCCCCGGCAGGCTGCGCACCCCCAGTCTCCCCCCCATCAGGTCGACGAGCTGCCGGCAGATCGCCAGGCCGAGGCCGGTGCCGCCGTGTGTCCTCGGAATCGACGGGTCGGACTGGGTGAAGCGATCGAAGATCGCCTCCGTCTTTCCCTCGGGCACGCCGACCCCGGTGTCCTCGACCTCCAGGCGCAGCGCCGCGCGTCCGTCGGAGGAGAGGGTTCCTTCCACGTTGATCAGCACCTGACCGCGCGGGGTGAACTTCAGCGCGTTCGACACCAGGTTCGAAACCACCTGACGGATCCGGACCGGGTCGCCGACGCAGTAACGCGGAGCGGAGGGCGCGTACCGCACGATCAGATCGAGATCCTTCTCGGCGGCCCGGCCGGACATCAGCTCGGCGACCTCTTCGACCGCCAGTCTCAGATCGAACGGGATCGCCTCGAGTGTCATCTTCCCGGCCTCGATGCGCGACAGCTCCAGCAGATCGTTGATCAGGCCGAGCAGCGACTCGGCCCCGGCGCGCACCGTCTCGGCATGCTCCCGCTGCGCCTCGTCGAGATCGGAGTCGAGCAGCAGCCCGACCATTCCCAGGATGGCGTTCATCGGAGTGCGGATCTCGTGGCTCATGCTGGCGACGAGCTCGCTCTTGGAACGATTCGCCGCCTGCGCCTGCGCGGTCATCTCCTGGGCCCGCGCCAGGGCCTGCTCAAGATCGCGGTTGGCGGTCGCCAGCGCCGCCTGGCTCTCGCGCAAAGCGGCGTCCACGCGCCGGCGCTGGACGAACAGCGCGACCTGGGCCCCGAACGACTCCAGGAGCCGGCGCAGCTCTTCGTCGGGCGGCGTCGCCGCGACGGCGAGGAACTCGAGCACCCCGCTGATGTCCGAGGCGGTCGACATCGGCACGGCGATCGCGGTGCGCAGCCCGCAGCGCCTCGCCAGGCCGCTCCAGTCCCCCCGATCCCCGCCCTCGAGCCCGGCCGCCACGACGGAGGCCCGCTCCGCCAGGACCCGCCCGGCGAGGCCTTCCCCTTCTGCGAGCGACCGCTGGCGCGCGGTGGTGACCATCTCGGTGGCGTTCACGGAGCGCCTCTGCCAGACCGCCAGGCAGCGCAGACGGCTCTCCTCCGGATCGCGCTCCCAGAACAGGCCGACGTCGAAGGCCAGCGTCTCGACCACCGCCTGCAGCACCCGGGGAGCCGCGTCGGCGATCGTGCCGCATTCGGACAGCGCGCGCCCCACGGCGTGCTGCGCCTCCTGCCTCGCCTCGTGGATCTTGCGCCGGGTGATGTCGGTGCCGACGCCGATGATCTCCGCGGCCCCGCCGCTCTCCTCCAGGCTGCGGAACAGGCTCCAGCTGATCAAACGCGGCGTCCCTTCGGGCCGGGCGAGCGGCATCTCCGTTTCACGGATGGCGCCGGACTCGATCCCCTGGAGGAGGCGGGCCAGCGCGCTCCGCTCGCCGCCGGGATGGATGAGTCTCCAGATGTCGGTCCCGAGCAGCTCGCCGGAGCGCGCTCCCGCCGCCTGCTCGAACGCCTGGTTGACGAAGGTGATGGCGCCGTCGGATCGGGCTCCGAAGATCAAGGCCGGCGCCGCGGCGATCAGTCGCGCCGTCCCGGCCCGCTCGTTCCGCAGGCTCGCCGTCATGGCACCGGCGAGAGCGACGGCGCGCTCGCGCGTGCGGGCCACGATCCACATCAGTCCGAAGAACAACATGCTGATCGCCGAACCGCATCCCAGGACGAGGTACGACACGGTCCGATCGAGGGACAGGTCGAACGCCGGACGCGTCGCCAGGCGGATGAGAAAGCGGCGCCCCCCCGCGTCGATCCCGGTCATCGCCGCGAAGGTTGACGGAGCCTCGGCGGCCGGATCGCCGTCATGACTCCCGTTATGATAGAGCAGCGCTCCCGGCGCCGCCTCGTCGCCGTCGTACAGCTTCAGATCGAGGGCCTGCGCCTGCTGTCCGAGGGCTCCTTCCATCAGTCCGTCGACGACGAACATGGAGTGGATGAACCCCTGGATCGCGTCGCGGCGCTCCGCCAGGGTCAGGTGGGCCTCATCGTTCCGGTAAACCGGCAGGAACAGCGACAGCACCTGGCGTCCACCGGGACCCGCGACGCTGCCGGTGAGAGTCGGCCGGCCGGTGTCGCGCGCCCGCTCGGCCGCCAGACGCCGCTCGGGCTCGCTGCCGAGGTCGAAGCCGAGCATCTCGGGCGCGCCGTCGTCAGGCTCGCTGAAGGTGACGGGATAGACGTCCGCACCGCGGTGGTCCGGCCAGATGTGGAACCCCGGCGCCCCATCCGCGGCGCTGGCGGCGACGAAGGCCCGGCGACCCGCTTCGGGAACGACCGCCGCGTACTGCAGCACCAGGAGCCCCGGGGTGCGCGCGCCGGCGTCGAGCTCCCCGATGAAGCGCCGCCACTCGTTCCGCGCGACCGCGCGCGAAGCCGCGAACAGCCCCTGCGCGCTGCGCGCCAGCTGCTCGTAATTCCGGATCCGCTCCTCGACCGCGGCGCGGAACCGCTCCAGGTCGGCCTGGAACCGGGCGCGCTGCCGGGCCGTCTCGAGATCCCGGGAGACGCCGAAACCGACACCGGTGGCGAGCATCGAGACGGCGAGAACGGCCCAGGCCGAGGGGGAGTCGATGCGGAGCGCGCGGCGCGACGCTCCGGCGGTCTCGCGGTCCCGCATCCGGTCCATGACGACGTCTCCGGGTCGTCCCTGCCGGAGCCTTCCAGGCAGAGGATCCTTCAGGCACACCGAAGGTGCCGGCTCTCAGGAAGATAGGGTCCGTCCGGCGACCCGTCAACCCGGGACGGTTGTTGACCCGGTGGCGCTCTGCTAGCATCCAGCCGCATGACATCGGCATTGCGCGACTTCGCCCTCGACCTCTGGCGGAAATACCGCCGGGACCATGTGTCGATCCTGGTCTCGAGCCTCGCCTACTACACCTTCTTCTCGTTTTTTCCGCTGCTCCTGGTGGTCGCCTCGGTCTTCGGGTTCCTGTTCGGGATGGGCGAGGATTACGCGCGCATCCCGCGTCAGGTGCTCGGTATGCTCCCGGTCAGCTCCACGTTTCTCGAGAACTCGCTGGAGCGGATCCTGCACGCCCGCCGGAGCCTCGGAGTCCTCGGGTCGGCCCTGCTGATCTGGAGCTCGACGGCCGCCTTCGACGCCCTGCAGCAGATCCTCAACCGGATCCACCAGGCGCCGACCATGCGTCCCCTCTGGCGCCGCCGTCTTCTCGGCCTCCTCCTCGGGGTGATCCTGATCCTGTTCATACCGCTGTCGATCGGTATGGCGGGTCTGGGACCGATGGTCGTCGGCGCCCTGATCCGCGCCATGGCGATCCCCGAAACCTGGGGCAACGCGCTCAACGCCCTGTGCAGCGCGGCGCTCGGAATCCTGTTCAACTTCATGCTGTTCACGACGCTGTATCTGTTCGGGCCCCTGGTCCGCCGCCAGGCGAGGCAGATCTGGCCCGGGGCGCTGGCCGGGGCCGTGCTGTGGGAGATCTCGAAGGCGATTTTCGGGGTCTACGTGCGGTCGCTGTCGACCTACAAGATGCTTTACGGCTCGATCGGGTCGATCATCGCGATCCTGCTCTGGATCTATGTCTCCGGCACGCTGGTGGCTCTCGGCGCGGAGATCAATTTCGTCCTGGCGGAGCGCCGCGGGGAGAAGGTCACTCTGCATCCCAGAGCGCCGGGAGATCGTCGGGCGGGTCGATGAACCTCACCCCCATGCCGACGCGTCCCGTGTGCAGCCACTGCACCGTTCCCTGCCGCGCCCAGACGACGTTTCCCCGCAGACGCACCGTCCGCGTCCGGAACTTCAAATCGAGGACGAGCTCCGTGCCGGGTGCGTAGACGCGGATCGCCCGCACCATCATGCCGGTGCGCGACAGGTTGCCGGAATATCCGATCTGCCGCGGCTCGTCCGGACCGTAGTGCACCTCGATCCGGCGCCGCGTCCGCCGGGCCGCCCCGCTTGACCGTGCCATGGTCTCCGTCGTCTCCTTTCAGCCGCGACGCGCCGCCGGGGCGCGACGGCGCCCGCCGGTCATCCCCCCGCCTCGCGGCCTCCGCCGCGCGTCATCCCGTGCGCCACGAGGATCGGCACCGCCGTCGCCAGCACCACGAAGACCGCGACGACGTTCGTGACCGGGCGCTGCCGCGGCTTGGTGAGCTGGGCAAACATCCAGATCGGCAGCGTCTGCTCCTGGCCCGCGGTGAACGTCGTCACGATCACCTCGTCGAAGGACAGGGCGAACGACAGCATCCCTCCGGCGACCAGCGCCGTCGCCAGACCCGGCAGCACGACCCTCCGGAAGGTCTGCCAGCCGGTGGCCCCCAGATCCATCGACGCTTCGTAGAGCGACGCGGGAGTGCGCCGCAGCCTCGCCAGCGCGTTGTTGTAGACCACGACCACGCAGAAGGTGGCGTGGCCGATGACGATGGTGGCGACGCTGAACGGGATCCCGAGCAGACCGAGGGCGGAGCGCAGGGCGATGCCGGTCACGATCCCCGGAAGCGCGATCGGGAGCAGAAAGAGGAAAGAGACCGCCTCGCGCCCGAAGAACCGGGTGCGATGCACCGCGAGGGCGGCCAGCGTCCCGATCAGAAGCGCCAGGGCCGTGGCCGCGGCGGCGATCCGGATCGACAGCCCGAGCGCGGCCCAGATGTCGGGCCGGTTCCAGGCGACCTGGAACCAGCCCAGGGTCAAACCCGGCGGCGGGAAGCGGAACGACGCATCCTCGGTGGTGAGAGCGTAGAGCAGGATGATCGCGAACGGCAGGTGGAGGAACAACAGCACGCCGGTCACGGCGAGGCGCAGTCCGAGGGGCGCGTTGCGCCCGCCGCCGTCAGAGGGCATCGAAGGCTCCGCACCTCTTCGCGGCGATCAGGTAGACCGCCATGATCAACATCGGCACGACGGTGAAGGCGGCCGCCAGCGGGATGTTCCCCGCGGTCCCCTGGTGGGCCAGAACCGCCTGGCCGATGAACAGACTCGAGTTGCCAAGCGCTCCCGGAATGATGAAGTCGCCGAGCGTGAGCGAGAAGGTGAAGATCGACCCTGCCGCGACGCCGGGCAGGGAGAGCGGCAGGGTCACCCTCCGGAAGGTCTGGAGCGGGCGCGCGCCCAGATCGGCCGAGGCCTCCACCAGGGACGGCGGCACCCGCTCCAGCGCCGCCTGCACCGGCAGGATCATGTACGGCAGCCAGACGTAGACGAACGCCAGAAAGGTGCCGATCGAGGAGACCGACAGCGAGGGCCCTCCCAGTCCCGGAACGGCGAGCAGCCGATCGAGCAGCCAGGTGAGATGCGCCTGCTCCACGAACCACGAAACGACGCCTTCTTTCGCGAGGATCAGCTTCCAGGCATAAACGCGCACCAGATAGCTCGACCAGAGCGGCAGGAGGACGGCGACGGTGAGGAACGCCTTCCCGCGCGCCGAGGCGTAGCGCGCCATGTAGAGCGCCAGCGGGAAGGCGAGACAGGCGGTGGCCACCGTCACCGCCGCGGCCATCGTCACGGTCCGCACGACGATGTCGAGGTTGGCGCGCGACAGCAGCTCGCCGTAGGTGGCCAGCGTCAGCCGCCGCATCACGCGCCCGGTGTAGTCGTCGAGATGAAAAAAGCTCTGCACGACGAGCGCGGCGAGCGACCCGAGGTAGGCGACCCCCAGCCAGAGGAGCGGCGGACCGAGAAGCAGCGCGAGAGTCAGGCGCGGCCGGAGGAAGAAGAAGGCCGCCACCGGCCTCCGTCTCATCGCCGCGCCCCGGTCTTCATTCTCCGGATCCTTGCCGTCCCAGGGGCCGGTTGCGCGCCCGGGGCCAGGCGAGCAGGACCCGGCGGCCGCGGGCCGCCTGGGCATCGATCGCCACCGCCTCGCGGTTCTGCTCCACCACCGTGAGGGTCGTCCCGGCCTCCGCCTCGACCAGGTAACGGGTCTGGCTGCCGAGATAGACCACCTCGCGGATCGTTCCGGGGGCGAAGCAGGAGTCCTCGGGCGGCGTCTCGCGCGGGTCGAGGATCCGGATCTTCTCCGGCCGGATCGAGAAGGGCGACGGATCGCCCGCGATCGCGCGGGCCGCGGCACCTTCAAGGATGTTGGAGATGCCGACGAAGTCGGCCACGAACGGGGTCGCCGGAGATTCGTACACCTCGGCCGGCGTCCCGACCTGATCGATCCGCCCCTGCCGGAAGACCGCCAGCCGGTCGCTCATCGCCAGCGCCTCCTCCTGATCGTGGGTCACGTAGACGAACGTGATGCCGAGCCGCTCCTGAATCCCCTTCAATTCGATCTGCATCTGCTGCCGGAGCTTCAGATCGAGGGCTCCGAGCGGCTCGTCGAGAAGCAGCACGCGGGGCCGATTGACCAGGGCGCGGGCCAGCGCGACCCGCTGTCGCTGCCCGCCCGAGAGCTGCGCCGGGCGGCGGGCGCCGACGTCGGGAAGGCGGACCAGGTCGAGCATCTCGGCGACCCGGCGAATCCGCTCGGGGCCCGGGACCCGCCCGATCCGCAGCCCATAGGCGACGTTGTCCGCCACGCTCATGTGCGGGAAAAGCGCGTAGTCCTGAAAAACGGTGTTGACGTCGCGCTCGTAGGGCGGCAGACGATCGGCGGGGCGGCCATGCAGCTCGATTCGGCCGCTCGTCGGCCGGTCGAACCCGGCGATCAGCCTGAGGCAGGTGGTCTTCCCCGAGCCGGAGGGGCCGAGCATCGAGAAGAACTCGCCGTCGCGGATCTCGAGGCTGACGTCGTCGACCGCCCGCACCTCCCCGAACCGACGGCTGACGCCCTGGAACTTCACCACGACGCTCACCGGGGCGCCCCGGCGGCGGGGCCGAGGATCAACGACCGCCGATGACCGCGATCATGGCGGTCACCCAGTCTTTGTACGGCACGCACTCGCGGCCGCCGCCGCAGTCGGCGACCGGCGTCCTCCAGAAGCGGATCCGGTCGAAGTTGCCGGCGCCGTTCGTCTCGCAGCCATGCTCGCCGAGAAGCGCGTTTCCATGGCAGGCCTCAGGAACCACCGGCACCGAGCCGAACCAGGCGGCGAGATCCCCCTGGGTCTTCGGGGCGATCGAGTGCTCCAGCCAGCGATAGGCGCAATTCGGATGCGGAGCGTCGACATGCATCATCGTCGTGTCGGACCAGCCGGTCGCCCCCTCGGACGGAATGACGCTGCCGATCGGAGCGCCCTTGCTCCGCAGCAGATTGACCTGGTACGGCCACGAGCTGCTGGCCGCGACACCCTCGTTCACGAAGTCATCGACCTGCATCACCGCGTCATGCCAGTAGCGACCGACGATGGCGCGCTGACGTCGCAGCAGCGCGACCGCCGCGTCGAACTGCTTCCGATCGAGCGCGTACGGGTCGCTGATGCCGAGGTCGCTCCGGTGCGCCATGAGGTAGAGCGCCGCGTCGGCGACGTAGATCGCTCCGTCGAACGCCTGGACCCTGCCCTTGTTCGACTTCCCGTCCGGGAAGGTCATTTCTTCGAAGACCACCTTCCAGCTGTCGGGCGGGGTCGCGAAGACCTTCGTGTTATAGGCGAGGACGTTCGAGCCCCACTGGTACGGCACCCCGTAATGGCGGCCATCCACGGTGTGCCACGGAGCATTCTGCAGCCGCGGGTCGATCGCGCTCCAGCTCGGCACGAGCGCCGTGTTGATCTCCTGCACGCGGCCGCCGGAGACGAGACGCAGGCTGGCGTCGCCCGAAGCGGTCACCAGATCGAAGCCGCCTTCGTTCATCAGCGCCACCATCTCGTCCGACGTCGCCGCCGTCTTGACGCTGACCTTGCAGCCGGTCTCCCGCTCGAAGCCGGTGAGCCAGTCGTAATTCTTGTCGGTCTCGCCCCTTTCCATGTAGCCGGCCCAGGAGACGATCGACAGCGCCCCCTCCCCCGGCCCGATCGCCGTTCTCGGATGACCCGCCGCGCCGCCTTGCGGCGACGGTGTTCCGGCGCAGGCCGCGGCGATCAGGATCGGGAGGAAGCAGGCGAGCCGGACCGGGAGACCGCACCCGGCCGGCACCGGGAGGAGCCCTGCCGGCGACGGTCGACGAGGTGGGGCAAGGCGATTCCTTCGAATGCTCAAGTCGGTCGGCCTCCGGTCAGTCGAGCGGCTTGACGCCGACGATGAAATATTCGGTATCGCCGAAGCAGGTGGTGGGCAACCCCTTGTGCTGCTGATACTCGAGGGCCACCCGTTTCCCGATCGATCGCTCGATGGTCCGGGCGACCTCCTCCTGGCGTACGCTGAAGAGGAACTTCTCCGGCATCGTGCCGGGGATGGTCACCATGGCCAGCTCCCCCTCCCAGGTCTTGCAGAGCCATCCCTTCCTTGAGAATTTCTGCACGTAGCCGGCCCGCTCGCCGGTCGCGTAGCTCCAGCCCAGCGCGACCCAGATGTAGGCGGCGCACAGGAGCGCGGCGAGGCCCAGCAGGCCGATGAGCCAGCGCGCGACGCGTCCCTGCCATGATGCCATCGAAGGACCTCCTCGATATCGCGGAGAGCCGGGGGGAGCCCGCCCGAGCGCGTATTCTCTACTGGGAGATGGTCATCTTCAAGAGCACCACGTTCTGGAGGTAGGCGAGATCGAACGGCTTCTTGATGAAGTCGAACGCCCCGAGCTTGGTCGCCTCCACGGCGGTGCTGACCGTGCCGTCGCCGAGGGTGGCCATCGCGGTCACGTAACAGGTCTTGGCAATCTCCTCGAGCACCAGCGCCGTATCGAACACCGGCAGGCCAAGGCCGCCATATTCCTCGGGCACCGACATGCCGAGCACACCGATGTCGGCGAGCTTCTTCATGTTGTCCCAGGGAAACGTCCCGTCCATATATTTCTGCGCGTTTGCCTTGAACTCACCCTGAGCGAGGTCGCGTACCGCGGCCACCATCCGCCGCTGCTGTTCCGTGAGTTGGAAATCCATTGCTTGTCCTTGGCGTGAAAAAGGCCGTGCCCGTCAAAATGTGGGGCGCGAACAGAGTATAGGTTATTTTCGATTTGCGATAACATCGGGCGGCCGGAGAAACTGCCATGATCAAGACTGGAGCCTTGCTTGCCGCAGCTCTCGTACTCGCGAGCCCGGCTGCTCGCGCGCAAACCTATCCCTCCAGGCAGATCACGCTGATCATTCCGTTCGCGCCAGGTGGGTCGAACGATCTCGTCGGCCGCGCGATCGGCAAGAAACTTGCCGAGGCGTGGGGTCAGCCAGTCGTGGTCGAAAGCCGCGGTGGCGGCGG
>Ga0137403_10009961_pt1 | contig 10544 bp, 11 predicted proteins | sample CZOMad2_1_16fung_FD_122057 | JGI IMG/M metagenome (GOLD analysis project Ga0137403, IMG submission 122057) | Vadose zone soil fungal communities from Angelo Coast Range Reserve, California, USA - CZOMad2_1_16fungal (Hybrid Assembly) | ecosystem: Environmental > Terrestrial > Soil > Vadose zone... | reverse complement strand
GTCGCTTAAGAGCAAACGCCTCATCGGCGAATTGAACTCGCGCAAGCTTCGCCAGAAATTCCAACGATCGCTTTTCTGAACTCTCTCTTTTGGCTCTTCGCGTAATTGTCTTTGTAGAAGAATTGTGCCAGCGGAAAGGAATACCGACACCACGAGCGCGATCCGCACGCCGGGGATGATTCCGAAGCGATCGATCAATATTCCGCCGAAAAACGGCGCAATCATTATCGGCAGCCGTTTGATTACGGATTGAACGCCCACACCCATGGAGTGGCGATTTGCTTCAAGCGCCGCTCCGATCAGGGAGAACGTCGCTGGCAGAGAGAAACAAGTCCACGAAAGGAAGAGGAACATTCCCGCGATCACCGCGGCCCAATGCGGAACCAGCAGGACCAGCGCGTAGCCGATAATTGAGATTAGGTTGAAAATTATGAAGGCCCGGCGATGTCCCCAAACATCCACAAGTACTCCGCCGGGATACGCGTAGGCCGCACCGAGCAAAGTGCGCAGCGCATCGTAAAGACCGATAACAAGAACGGTCGCGCCGACCGCTTGCAGATACTTCGGCACAAAGCGCATCCAAAGTTCTTCGCCTGCGCCAATGACAAAGATGGCAATGAGCAGGATGACCAGATTGCGTTTCAGCCCGAAGAAGTTAGCCAGCCTGCGCGGCAGGCTTAACTGCGGCTGACCTGGCGTTTGCATTCTGCGTAAAGCGCGTCGTAAACGATGAATTCGCGTTCTAGAATTTCGTGATCGCTTAATCCGAGAGCGCCGAAGCCGCTGGCGATCCAGCGCAGGCCTTCGCCGGCTGGATGCGGATTGGCGGGACGCGAATCAGCCGCGCGCACAATCTCGCCCAGCAAAACGAGCGCTGGATCGGTAAGCTTGTATTTTTTCACGATCGAATTGAACGAAACATCTTCGCCGTGATGCCCAAGCTCGCAATTGGGCACGTCGAACACGATTCCGTCATCAATATTTGTCCAGTCAGTATCGTGGGGCAGGAAGATAAACTCCGCGTCTCGGTCGATGAATTTTTTGATGAGCCATGGGCAGGCAACTCGGTCCACTTTAATTTTCTCGCGGGTGATCCATTTCATGAACTAACCTCTTCTTTCATGGCAGCTTGGTTCTGGTATGCAGTCCTTGCCGCTGTTCTTTACGGCGCCCACCAAATCTTTACTCGTCTTGCGGCCGAGCGCATCGGCGACGGACTCGGTGGTTTTGTTGTCGAAGCAAGCGCTGCGTTGTCCATCTTGATTTATCTCGGAATTTTGTGGTTCGGCGGGCGCTGGAATCAAAAATTCAGCTCTTCCGGATTTAACTATTCGCTACTCACCGGTATTTGCGTCGGAGCGGGCACGATTGCGTTCTTTCTTCTTTTCCAGCGCGGTGGTCCGCTTTCGGCTGTTCCGGCGATCTTAGCAGGCGGCGCGGCAATCATGGCCATTGCAGGGATCTTGTTTTTCCGCGAAGCACCATCGTGGCAGCGGTTACTTGGCATCATGTTCGCCGTCATCGGATTGTTCTTGCTGCGCAAATAAATCTGCCATCGGGATACGGGACGTCACACGATGCAAGGTCCAAGCAACTGTCTGCACGGCTTTTTGATAGAGCTGCAACGATTGTAGATTGCAGTCTCAAATACGCGCCGCGTCGCCGAAAAATCATTGCGGGCTGTGGCTAACCGAATAAAAGCCAATGCGCACGCTCAATTCAAACCTCAACACTATTGTCAGCAAAGTTCCGCAGGTTACGCTTGCGTTCTGGGTCGTTAAGATCCTGGCGACAACGCTCGGCGAAACCGGCGGCGACGCCGTAACCATGTCGTGGTTCGGCGAAACGACCCCCGAGGCGAAGGGCACAGGGTACCTTATCGGCACGGGAATCTTCGGCGTCATTTTTATCGTTGCGGTCCTGGTGCAGATCAGGGCAAAAAAATTTCACCCGTTCCTTTACTGGCTGACGATTGTCGCGACGACGACCGTCGGCACAACGCTGGCCGATTATTGCACGAGGTCGCTCGGTATCGGCTACACCGGCGGTTCAACCATCTTGCTCATCTGTGTGATTGCGTCGCTTCTGATCTGGCGCTGGTCGACCGGCAGCATATCGATCGAAACGGTGAGTACGCCGAAGGTCGAGATTTTCTACTGGGTGACGATCATGTTCTCCCAGACCTTGGGGACGGCGCTTGGCGATTGGGTGGCCGACACAAATGAAATGGGCTATCTCGGCGCTGCCGGTGTTTTCGGCGCGTTACTTTTGTTGACCGCTCTTCTTTACTACCTTACGAGCTTTTCGCGGGTCATTTTGTTTTGGGCTGCATTCATTTTGACTCGCCCACTCGGAGCCACCCTCGGGGATTTTCTCGACAAGCCGATCGCGCAAGGCGGCTTGGCTCTGAGCCGTTACACCGCATCACTTGCGCTCCTGGTGGTGATCGTCGCGTTGATCCTGATCTTTCCGCAGAAGCCCGCTTCAAAAGCGCATTGATCTCATTCAATAAACGAATTGCATACCAAAATAGCCAATGAGCGCTGTCGGCTGATCAGGCGACCGAAGCTCATGTCCCATGGATAAAATCAGTATGTAGTTTTCGGTAAACTCATGCCGCAAACCGACATTCAGCGTGAGTACGTCGCGGCTGAAGTTCATTCGCGATTCGTCATGAAGCTCTGCCATCAACATTGTTGGTTTGGCAAGATCGAACCCGCAGACAATTCCATATAACCATTCGCTTTGACCAACAGTGCTCGCTCGCGGACCCAACTCGGCGTCCACACGCCAGCGGCCGAAGGTCTTCGCCATCTGAAATGGAATTTGGAAGCGTGTGCCATCTTCAGCGAGGCCGCGGCGGACCGATGATTGCTCGATATTGAAAATCACTCGCGGAAACATGGACATATCGAATCCGCTCGTTGCCTCGTCGAGGAAGCGCCACTTCAACGCCGCTTCAGTCCCGCCGAGTCCGCCGATCAGTCCCTGGCCGCTGCGCTTCACAAGCACCGGCGCGGTTTGTAACGTGAGTTGAATGTGCTCGCCCACTCCGTAGTTGAGGTCGATCGCCGGGACGTCGATCGCGGTCTCGTTCGGGCGATGTTCAAATGCGATCGCCAGATTATTTTCCCATTGGCCGTTTCCAGGTGTGCCCGGATCATCCGTAATCATCGGCGGACCGCCCTGGCCAAATACAACTCGTGCCACGCACGCGAGACTTACCGCAATCGCAAATCGTCGCACATTTAATCTTTTATCGGTTCCCCCGGAGCATAGACGAGTAACTTAAGCGTGTTGGGGACAATGCTGGGACGTGCCGGCGATACACCCGGCGAAGGCGAGGGCGGCGGCTCAAATTTCGCCGACGGTAAATATATCCGATACGTTTTGGGATCAAGCGCCATTGTTCGTGCGCCGCGCTCCGTCTTCAAAGTTTGGATAACCGTCAATTTCTCTGGCGCTACTTCTCTCGCGATTGTCGTGGTGCCGTCTCCGCAAGAGGCGAACGCGAGCTGCCTTGCGTCGTCAAACGCACAGCCGTCGACGCCGGCGCCAATCGGAACACTGTCGATGACCTTTCCACTTTCGGTATCGAGCATCACCATCATTTTGTTGTGGCAGCCCGAGAACAAACGATGATGCGTAGCATCCAACGCGATTCCACTTGGTCCTTCGCCCGGCGCAAGCGACCAGTGCGCGACGACTTCATGTTTGTCCGTATCGATCACCGCGACTTCGCTCTTGTCTTCGATGTTGCAGTAAACGCGCCCCGCTGTTTCATCTACCGCCGCGAATTCTGGATTTCCTCCCAGCGGAATGGTCGCCGAGACGGTAGCGGCTTTCGAATTGATAACGGTGACCGAATTTCCAGTGTGATTGAAAACGTAGACCTCGCCGTGACGTGGCTCGTAAACAACAGCGTCTGGATTGGGGCCGGTATCAATTTTCGAAGTCGTTTTCAACGTCGTTAGATCAACAACGCTCGATTTCGATTCTTTGCCATTCGATGAGAAACCGCGTTGTACTTCGCGTACGGCCACGAATGCGTGGACGCCAGGCGTGTCGGCAATTTCGCCGGCGACGGTATCTGTAATCAGATCGACAACGACGACCTTCGTCGCGTGTGAAAGGTAGAGACGGCTCGCAGCCGAATCTATCGTCAAAATATCCCAGCCGCCTTCGCCGCCGATTGGAATCTCCGTTAGAAACTGATAGGGCTGATTCGCCGCAGCGGCGCCGCAAAGAAACGCCGGAGCCGAAGCAGCCATCAATTTACGCATCACGCGCATTACCAATTTCTTCATTGGAAGCACGATCTCCTATGATTGCGCATTACAATAAACCTACGCGACACGGCCATCGCGCATCTGGCACACTCGCGACGCCAGCAAGCCTGTCTCAACACGGTCATGCGTCACGTAGATTAATGTAAAGCCGAACTGGCTCTGGAGGCCTAACAAATCAGAGACGATCGCGTCCTTGCGTTCGTCATCGAGGCTGGAGAGCGGTTCGTCCATTAGCAGAATGGAAGGTCGTGAGACCAAGGCGCGCGCCAGTGCGACCCGCTGTTGCTCGCCTCCGGAAAGCTGATGAGGCTTGGCGTCGATTCGGTGCTCGAGGCCAACTCCACGCAGCATGTCGCAAACCCGAACCTTAGCCTCGTGCTTTTGAACTCTCCGAGCATTGAGGCCGAACATTAGATTCTGTTGCACGGTCATATGAGGCCACAGCGCAAGATCCTGAAAAACCATTCCTAAGTCACGTTTCTCTGGCGGAACGAGGTTCTTTCCTGCGCTTGCGACGACACGGCCATCGATGCGGATTGATCCTTGCTCCGGAACTTCGAGTCCGGCGAGAAGGCGCAGGACCGTGGTCTTTCCGCAACCCGATGGCCCGAATAACACGAGACGCTCCGATCTGTGAATGTGAAGCGATAATTGATTAATTGCGACGCGGTCGCCGAAACTCTTCGAGACGCGATCAACTTCGATGTAGCTCACCCTGTTATGCCTCGGGACGGAATCACTCGTGCCAGGATGACGAGCGGAATTAGCGATGCAATCGCCATGATTAAGCAGAGGGAAGCGATCATAGGCGGAGCACCATTGGCCATGAGGGTCAGAATACGCGCGGGCAACGGATCGCCGCCAGGCGGCGCGGTCATGAGGGCAATGGGAACGTCACGCAGACACAAAATGTATGCAGCGAGCCACGCGCAAACGAGCGTCCTTGTTGAGAGCGGAATGGAAATTCGAAACAATCTCCGCGCCCACATCGCGCCGCTGAGTCGACCTGCTTCATCCAGCGATGTAGGAATCAGCATCAGTCCAGCCAGCGACAGCCTCGTCGTGACGGCGCAATATTGTGCGGTGTACCCGAGAATCAACAGAGCCGGTGTCGCATAGATGAACCATGTGCACGGGGTATTCCAAAGGCGGACCAGTCCAATCGAAAGCACGGTCCCCGGAATTGCAAACAGCGCGAGCGTAAACGCGCTTAGCACTCGTTGTCTGCCGCCGCGCATGAAGTGCCCAAGCAGAAATCCGAGAGCCATCAGGATCGTTGCGGCCACAGCCGAATACATCACACTTCTGACGACGCTGGCCCCGGCGCGTTGCATCGCTTCGTGCATTGCGGTCAGCGAGAATGCGTCGCTGAAGAGAGCAGCCAAAGGAAGAATGACGAGCGCGAAACAAAGCGCCGCCATGAGAGCAGCCAATCCCGAACGCTTTCGGGACAGTGAGATGAACAGAGTTTGGCCAGTGCTTTGAAACCTGTAGTCGCGGTCGCGGAGGAAGGCGGACTCCACGAAAACTCCTACGAACGCAATGAAAGCGAGTGGTACCGCCGCCGCCGTCGCTGCGCCGAAATTATACGAAGCCGCAAATTGCGTGAAGCTCAGCACCGGCAATGAGGGGTAACGCAGAAAGCTCGGGACGCTCAACTCGCCCATTGCAAGGAGAAACACAAGCACGAGGGAAAAGGCGATCCCCGGAGCGCTGAGTGGCAGTGTGACTCGCCGAAGAACTCCCGGCCATCCCGATACGAGACGAGCCGCCTCCTCCAGACGGCGATCGACATTGGACGACGACGCAAACGTCAAGAGGATCGTGATGGGAAGGAAGACCGACGAAAGCACGAGAACGCAGCCGCCGAATCCGAACAACCAGTCGGACGCGCTTGCACCGATGCGTGCAACGACGCGAGCCCAGCCGAGCGCAACCAAATACGGCGGCAACACGAATGGCACCGTGAGCAGCCACATAAATCCGGAACGTAATGGCAGGTCGGACTTCGCGAACAGGATTCCCGCAGGCACGCCGATCAATCCACAAACGGCCGTGGTTGCAAGCGCTAACCGAATGCTATTGCCAAGCAACGGCCAGAAACGGGCCCCGGAGATCAACTCGCGATAGTAATTTAAACTGAAGTGCCCGTTGTGCCGAAAACTTTCGAAAGCGATCGCTGCAATGGGCGCCAAGCCGGCAATCGCAACAAGTGCGACACACAACCAGAGAACAACAGTTTCGGCTTTTACTGGCCGGCCCATTCTTTGAGGAATGGTTGGATCTCCTCCATCTTGCGCGCCAAGTCTGCGTAGCCGACGTGCATTGTTTTGATGTCTTCGATGCGCCGGACCTTCGGAGGTGTGTCGACACCGGCATGCAACGGGATCTGGGCGCAGTCAGCAAACGCGAGTTTGTGTTCGGTATCTTTACTGAGCAGGTAATCGATGAGCTGTTTGCCATTGTCCGCATGCGGTCCTCCCTTGATCAGCGCGACCGCGTTCGGCAAAATCAGGACACCGAGACCATTCGCCTCTTGATCCGGGTAGATTATCTCGACCGGCTTGCCTTGTTTCTTCCTGTTCACTGCGTCGTCGCTATCAACGAGAGAAAAGTCCACTTGTCCGGCTGCGACGAAGTCTGCGCTTTCACCGTTGCTGGTCGTCATCTTCACGCCATTGTTTTTCACGTCGTTCATGAAAGTCCGAGCCCGTTCGTCGCCCCAAATCGTGAACAGAGCAGCAACATAATCGGTAGTTGTTCCAAACAGCGGATTCGCGATAGCCGCGCGTCCCTTCGCGGAAGGATCCGTGTAAGCCATCACGCTCGCAGGCTTGATTGTCGATCTTGCGTTCACCAACAGCAATCGCGCGCGCGCGGAGAAACCGGTCCAGTAATGATCCGAGTCCTTGAACTGGTCAGGAATTCCTTCCGCGGCAGGGGAAACGTACGGGGTCGACACACCACGCTGCTTAAGCGCGTCCGCACGTACCGGTTCGTTAGCCCAATAGACATCGGCCTGTGGATTGTCCTTCTCGGCAATGAGGCGGTTCATCACGCCTGTACTCTTGGACTCTTCGGTGTCGAAGACAGATTTCACCGTGATCCCAGTCTCGCGCTCGAAGTCCTTCAGGATCGGCTCCGAAAAAACCTGGTCCTCGCTCACGTAGACGACAACAGTTCGTGAACTCGTCGCCTTGCACGACGCCAAAATCGGAATCAGCGCCAGAGTTACAACTACGCCAATCGCCTTCATGGTTTTATTGCGACGACGCGAACCACCTGTGGGCCGTGGCCACATCTATTTGCTGGCGTAGGTGAAATCGTCGAACAACGTCACGCTATCGGCCTTGGTCCACACGCCCACTTTTCCGGCGTTCGCGAAGCTTTCATCCGTTGCGTCGATTACTTTGTTGCCGTCAAACGTGACGATGAACTTGTTGCCTTTGAAGTCCACGCGCAGCGTGTGCCAGACACCGGAGGTCACCTTTGTGTTGATATTTTTGAACGCCACCCGCTTGCCGTTGATCGTGTGATAGATCGTGACGTTGTCCTCGAGCGCATTCGCGCGCGAAATGTAGTAGTTGTTTGCATCCTGCACGCGCCAGATCACGCCGCCGGCTTGATCTTCCTTTCCCGCAGCTGGTTTGAACTTCACTTCAACAAAGCCGTCTTTGAGGCTGGTGTCGTTCTTGATGCAGACGGGAAAGGTCGCCTGGCCGGATTGTTTTAACACATTCGGTTTGCTCGGCGCCGAATCGTCTTTCTCGACAGACCATTTCGCCCTACCGCTGCCGGTTTGCGTCGCGGTCCAACCGGCTGGTGCTGCCCCGGATTTCATATCGTCGAAATTGATCGTCTCAGCGATGGCCAATGCGGTTGCCATGGTCATCGCCATTATCATTATGCTTAATGTTTTCACTAGTTTCCCTTCTGGTTGATATAAGGCTTACGGTATCGGTGAACTGACCTTGAGTAGTCCACCAACCAAAAACCCGCCTTTGACAGCTTGCGCTAAATCTTTTGCTCGGCCGCGTCCCCAATAGTGGAAAAACATGATGCGCGGTTGCTCGTACGTCATGTGCTGATGAATGGCGACAATGTTAATCTCGTCCTTGAGCAGGGACCTCAAGACCGGTTGCAGTTCATCTTCAGTCACTGCGAAGTCCCCATCAACAATGGCGTTCTCATCGCTGCCGGCGAATGCCGCCCATGTGTTGACGCCCATGTCCTTGTCGATCGCGACGCCGTGCATCTTCGCAGGACGACCGATTGTGAATTTGACCATTCCATCTTTCGCTTCGCCTTGCATACCGAAGATCTCGTTAAGAGGGGCGGCGGTGATCGAATTTTTTTCCGGCAGCGATTTAGTGCCGAAAGAATCTTTCGGCTGCGGATTGGCTGCCCGAGTGTTTTTGATTGTGTCATAAACTTTTCTTACAGCGCCAGCCAATTTGTCAGCTGTGCCTTCGCCTTCGATGTGCATGAAAAAGACTTTGGGCTGATCGAAGAAGAAATGGTTGTGGAGCGCGGTGACGTTGAGCCCGTTGTCGACCGCAGCGATCATCGCGGCATTAACTTCGTCCTCAAAAAGCACGGTGTCGCCCATCACCATCGCTTCAGTGTGCGCGCCCTTTGTGAACGCCGCCCAGGTGCCAAGTCCCATGAACGGCGGCATGGTCCATCCATCAACAACGACTTTCACATCGCTGCGCGGGAAGGTGACTTTATAAACGCCTTCTTTCTCGTTCATCTTTCCCTTGAGCCCCGTAATCTCGTCGATACGTGCCGTGTCGAGGTCAGCAGCGAACGCGCTTGAGACAATTCCGACGAGAATTGTGGCGCGAATAAGAAATTTTTTCATGCTTATCCTAACTCCTCTGTTGATGATTGTGCCATAATTCTTACAGACACAACAGGCTAGATGTAAGTTCAAATAATATTTGCAATACATCTTTCATTTGATCAGCATGAGCTGTGATCATGGCAACTTCGTGGCTTCTGCTGCTATTCAGTTTGCCCACAAATCGCAACACCGAGCGCGTGGCCGTGTGGCGACGTCTGAAAAAGTTGGGCGCAGTGCAGATCAAGACATCGACGTATCTCCTCCCCGATGAGACTGCGCAATACGAGCAGTTTCAATGGCTGGCACAGCAGATCCGCGATTACGGAGGTGATTCTACGCTCGTTCGGGCGCAAGAAATTGAAGGCCTAACCAAAGAGAAGGTGATCGCGATGTTTAATGACGTCCGCGCCAAAGATTATGCTGAGCTGCGAAAATCGCTTCAGGGTTTCATCGGGCGGCGCAAGAAAATGGATGCGGAAACGGCAGCGGCGGGACTGGAACGCCTCACCCGACAATTTCGTGAAATTCGGGAAGTCGATTTCTTCGACAGTGCACGTGGGCATGACGTCGCGATGCTGCTCCGTCGCGCCGAAGGCCGCGGGGCCGCGCGGCAACTCGCAGTGCTCGACGCGAAGCAATACCAGGGCAAAACATGGCTGACGCGCCCACGCCCGGAGATCGACCGCGTTGGATCGGCGTGGCTGATCTCCAAGTTCATTGACAAGAAGCCGAAGTTTGTATTCGCGCCAAGTGCAGACGCTCTCCGCGGCGCAATCCCGTTTGACATGCTTGATGCTCAGTTTTCCCACCATGGCAACTACTGCACTTTCGAGACGCTCATCAGGCGTTTTGCGATCTCCGACAAGGTGGCGGCCAAGATTGGGGAGATGATCCACGACGCCGATCTGGACGACGCCAGATTTCAGCGAGTTGAAGCGGTTGGGATCGATCGTGTCCTCAAAGGTTGGGCGAAGGAAGGATTGCCCGATAAGGAAATCTTGCGGCGGGGCTTCGAGTGCTTCGACGCGCTCTACGCGTTTTTGCAGCGGCGATGAACTGCGAACCAAAATGCTAGCGGCAGATCAACGGAACCAGTCCAACGAAGACCAGCAGATGCCGTCGTGGCGCGAAGTGTTTCTCTATTTTTTCTTTCTCGGCTTCGTCAACATCGGCGGACCGGTCGCGCAGATCACGATGATGTTCAATCACATGGTGGAAAAGCGCCAGTGGTTATCCAAAGACCGGTTCGTTAAAATCATGGCTTTCTGCCACATGCTTCCTGGGCCTGAGGCACTCCAACTTGCGATCTATGTCGGATATCTGAAAAGGAAACTGTGGGGTGGCATCCTGGCCGGTCTCACTTTCATTCTGCCGGGCGCAGTAGTGATGATCGTTCTCAGTTGGCTGTA
>Ga0137403_10009960_pt1 | contig 10546 bp, 10 predicted proteins | sample CZOMad2_1_16fung_FD_122057 | JGI IMG/M metagenome (GOLD analysis project Ga0137403, IMG submission 122057) | Vadose zone soil fungal communities from Angelo Coast Range Reserve, California, USA - CZOMad2_1_16fungal (Hybrid Assembly) | ecosystem: Environmental > Terrestrial > Soil > Vadose zone... | reverse complement strand
CCTCTTCAAACAAAGCGGTCGAGAGCGCACTCGCTGTCGGTGCCAGCATCTACGCTGTCGACATGTCTGCACTCGATATAGGGGGCGCGAATAACCGCCAAAGCGCAATGTCGCTGAAAAGCTTTGCGGAGAAGACGGGTGGAAAATTTATCGCCACGCCCGGTGGCCCTGCGCTGCGAGATGCTTTTTCCAATATCGCAGATGAGTTGGGCCATCAATACACTATTGCCTATCGCCCGGCGAACCAGTTGCGAGATGGCAAGTGGCGAACAACTGAAGTGCGGACGACGAGAGAGGATCTTGTTGTGCGCACACGTAAGGGTTATCGCGCACCCAGGAACAAGTAGGCATGCTTCACTTTTAGCGACTCGTCTTTGTAAGTGATTTTTCCCGGTGCCTGGCAAAGGCAAGCTCGATCAGACTTTCGAGAACACGTGGGAAAGCCAGCCCTGACGCCTCCCACATCTTTGGGTAACCTGAAACTTCAGTTAGACCAGGCATAGTATTCAGTTCGTTAACGAGGATTTGCTTATCGCCGCGGCGGAGAAAAAAATCAACTCTTGCGAGACCGGCTCCGTCGACTGCTTGAAAGGCGCGAATGGCCAGACCCTGAAGCTTCGCGATCATAGTCTTGGACAAACGGGCGGGTACCACGAATTCTACATGACCGGTGTTTGAATATTTCTCGGTGTAGTCGAGAAATCTCGCAGCGTCGTCATGGACCACATACTCCCCCGGCAAACTTGCCCTTGGTTCATCGTTTCCGAGGATGGCGCATTCAATTTCTCGAGCGTCAACTTCTTCTTCGACAATTATTTTGCGATCATACGCGGCTGCCAAGTCGATCGCTCGAAGCAGGGACATTTTATCGTTAGCCCTCGATACGCCCACCGATGAACCCAGGTTTGCCGGCTTCACGAAACAGGGAAAACCGATCTCACTCTTGATCTTACGCAGCACTTGCTGTGGATTGGTTTGCCAGTGTGAACGGAGAAACCACAGGTGCTTGCAAATCGGCAGGCCAGCTTCAACGAATAAAGATTTCATCGCCACTTTGTCCATTCCGCAGGCCGAGGCAAGAACGCCGCAACCCACGTAGGGAATGTCGGCCATCTCCAACAATCCTTGCAGCGTGCCGTCTTCACCAAACGGGCCGTGGAGCACTGGGAAAACTACATCGAGTCTTTCAGCGGGAAGTTCATGCGCATTTGCTCCAAGCAAAATCAGACCCTTGTGTGAGGGATCGCCCAGGATTGCCACATCTCCATTTGCAGAGGCTTGACTTGAAGCTAGTAGCGGCTGAACGTTTAAGGGTAAAAGCTGTGTGGACTCGGCAGGTGGAAGCCACTTCCCTTCCTTGGTGATCGCAATCGGCAGCACATCGAACTTTTTTCGATCAATAGCTTCAATAATCGCACGTGCAGAGCGGACCGATACCTCGTGTTCGCCCGACCGTCCGCCGAAGACTACTCCGACGCGAAGTTTTTTTGGCACCCTGATCCTCTCCAGCTTTTCTAAAGAATTGTTTTTCCCAGAGCTGATAGGATTAGCTCTACACCTAATTCAGCCGTCTTGTTGTTTACATCAAGCGCCGTATTAATCTCCACAACTTCAAGAGAACGCATGCCGCCGGCCTCAGCTATCTTTTCCATTCCCAGGTGTGCCTCGCGATATGTCAGTCCGCCGCGTACCAGCGTTCCTGATCCTGGCGCATCGCCGGGATCCAACGCATCAACATCAAAAGTGACTGCATAACCCGCGCTGCCACGCGAAGCGATTGCGATCGCTTCATCCATGCACTTAGCCATCCCGCGTTCATCAATCTCGCGCATTGTGAAGAAACGAATTCCGAGTTTGCGAATCAGTTCACGCTCACCCTCATCAATGTCGCGAGCGCCGACATGCGCGCACAGAGCCGGATCCAGTTTGGGCGAGAAGCCTGCAATGTTTGTCAACCCTGATGCACCGTAACCAAGAAGTACGGCCAGAGGCATCCCGTGAATATTGCCCGACGGAGTGGTATCCGGAGTGTTCATGTCCGCGTGGGCATCAAACCAAATGAGACCGAGGGTTTCCTGCTGTTTACGACAATGGGAAGCCACGCCTGCGATAGAGCCAATGGCGATAGAGTGATCGCCTCCGAGGACCAGGGGAAGATCACCAGCAACAACGATTTCCTCGACATCACGAGCAAGTTCCTCACAGGCACTGCTTATTTGGCGAAGGTACTTGAGTTTGTCATTTGAATCTGGTGATTTCTGCGGTCGCCCAAGTCGCATATCCCCCAGATCTTGGACTGAATACCCGAGCTGGCCAACACGTTCCGTCAGCCCCGCAACCCTTAAAGCTGCTGGTCCCATATCAACGCCTGCCATACTAGCGCCATAACCTAGCGGAACGCCTAGAATGCTTACTGCTTTGTTTGCTCCAGGGTTAGCGCCTGGCTGCCCGGTAATTTTGTCTGCGACTAATGGCATGCGATAAATTTGAGTTTGGTTTATCCACCCAGATTAAGGTTGAAACCACCTCCACCGCCACCTCCCGACTGGGTAGGAAAGAATGGCTTCAGGAGTCCGGCAAGAGCGGCGAGGTTACGAGTCTGAATCAATAACTCGCCCGGACCGGTAAATTCAGCCACGATTCCCTCACCACTCGTCAGACTGCTGAAGAAACCCGCCGCAGCCTTACGCAAAGTGTACTGTGTTGTCCCTTCCCAGGCTACGAGATGACCCGTATCAACAACGTAGCGTTCTGCAGGGTGCAATCGCTTGCGATGAATAGCGCCAAAGGAAGAAACCAACAACAGTCCCTGGCCCTGAATCATCAGCACAAACAATCCTTCTCCTGCGAAGAACGATTTTGCCCCGCCCCACTTGGTATCGACGGTAAGACTCGCGTCGCCGGCCAGATACGAACTCGACTGCACGAAGAAGGGTTGGCCTGACAATTCAATCGCGGCGATATCCCCAGGCGCACCCGGCGCCAGCGTCACCTCACCGGGTCCGCCGCGCGCGGTAAAGGTAGAGATAAATGCCGACTCACCGCCTGCCGCGCGTTTTATCGCCCCAAACAGGCCGCCTTTCATTTGTGATTGCAGCTCGATGTTCGCCGACATCGATACCATGGCCCCTGCCTCCGCCTGGATTGATTGTTCAGCTTGAAGCTGAAGCACTGCCAGCGAAAAGGAAGGCTGATGTAATACTTGATATTGATAACCTCTTCCCTGCCCGCGCGAGTCTTCGTCGATGTTGATGCCGCGACCGGGAGCTGGAACTTGCTGCGGAGTCGCGCCGTCACCAGGCAAACGATGGCCACAAGCACCGCAAAAAGTCGAACCTTCCATCATCTGTGCACCACACTTGGGACAGTTCATATCTCAACTCCTTGAGATTTTGCTTTAATAATTTCCACAGCTTCTTCCGGCGTGGCGGCAAAGTCGAGTGCTGCTACGTCTGAATCACTCACTGCCAGGGATTTCTGCCACTCTGCAACAACCGGGCGCCAGCAATCGCCTAACAGGACAAGCGGACGCGGTTCAATGACTTTCGTCTGAATCTTATTCCAGACGAGCGACAACTCGGTAACCGTGCCCATGCCACCTCTAATCGCGATGAAGCCTACTGAGCGTGTGATCAATCGTTGTAGTCGTTCATAGAAGTGAGGTGTTGCGACTTTATCCGTGAGAAAGCGATTAGGTTCGGACTTGAACTGGTTCATCACAATTCCCAGGACCCGACCACCAGCCTCGCGTGCGCCCCGGCTCGCTGCTTCCATCACACCGAGATAGCCGCCAGTACAGATTGTGAACCCAGCCGTGGCGAGTAGTTCACCTACGCGCATGGCCTGGAGGTATTCGGGATCAGATTCGCTGCACTTGGAACCACCAAAGATGGTGACGATGCGCTCCGGAAGATCCGTCATTTCGTGACCTCACCACTTAGCATAAGCGAACCATTTGCTTTGTACTGAACAAGGTCGTCCCGGGTCTTAAACGAGCCACCGGCATAGGTGTCAGGCACCGGAGCTGGGTCGTAGAGTCGCTCGTCTTTTACATTCACAAAACCTGCCTGTTCAAACATAACGCGGTAGTCCGGAATCCCGAGCAGGTGTACTGGAACCTTCAGGGTTTCGATCCACTGATGTGAAGGAAGATTCTCGAGATAGAGATCGACAACAGCGACGAACAATCCGCCCCTTCTCAGCGCGCGGTGAATCTCACGCAAAGCGGCGACCATGTTCGAATAATAGTAAAGAGACTCCATGGAGAACGCATGGGTAAACTCGTTATCTTTGAAAGGCAACTTCTCGGCGCTCGCCACGCGAAATTCGGCATTGGAGAATGAGGACGACAAGTTGCGAGCGAGATGAATCATCTCGTCCGAAATATCAATTCCTACAACGCGACCTTCGCTCGCTTGTTCTGCCAGAAGACGTGTGGCCCAGCCAGATCCACAACCAACATCCAGCACTTGAGAATCCGCCGGCACTCGCATCCGTTCGATCGCCTGTTCCCCGACCGGTCGATGGCCTTTTTCCATGTCTTGTCCCCGTCCGGCGCGGGCCCATTCATTGAATTCTAAGCGTAGATGCTCATCCATAATCTGAGTGAGTCAAGAGGCATATTCAATAAGACCTGGCAACTATCACTGACGTAAATGTGCAGACTGTTGTCGCCAGAATTGAAATGTCCGATGTAGGAGATCAGTAGCACCTCTCGGTAAGCGGGTGGTCAATGATGCGCAACCACGCACTCAGTGGCGATGAGGTCAGTACCGTAACGCGGTAGCGTCGGGTCAACCATGCGCAGCCACCCACCCAGTGGCAATGAGGTCAGTACCGGTAATGAACCTTATACCGCTGCGAGTCGAGATGTGCGTAATTGACCCGACGCTACCGCGTTACGGTACTGACCTCATCGCCACAGCAAAACGAATTATTACACACTCTCGGTTGCGGGTGGGTGAGCGATGCGGATCTCTGGACGCACGAACTTACCCGCGCTACCCCGCGAGGTGTTACTGACCTGTTGAGCCTCAGATAGTCCCTTTGTAAGAATGATGCTCACGAGTCGTCTTCTTTGCTTTCAAGAACTAGGGTCGAATCCGATAAAGCATTCGTGGGAACGGGATGGTCTCACGCACGTGCTCGATACCACACATCCAGGCGGTGCATCGTTCGATACCCATGCCGAATCCCGCGTGGGGGATACTGCCGTAGCGCCGCAGGTCGAGGTACCACTGAAAAGCTTCCTCGGGGAGACCGTGGAGAGCAATCTGTTCCTGCAAGAACTCCAACGAGGTTGCGCGCTCACCGCCGCCAATAACCTCCCCATAACCTTCCGGAGCGAGCACATCGACTCCTAAAGCCAGTTCCTGCCGCTCAGCGTCGCGCGCCATATAGAAAGCCTTAATGGCTGCCGGATAGTGATGCACCATCACGGGGCGATCAAATTGACTCGAGATATAGGTCTCATCGGGAGCTCCAAAATCTCCGCCCCATTCAAACTTCGCTTCAACCAAACCTTTCTCGTGTCCCTCATGCAGCATCCTGACTGCGTCGTCGTAGTGAATCCTTGGGAAAGGCGGCACAATAGCTTCGAGTTTAGCCGTGTCGCGCTCGAGCAATTTCAGCTCTTCACCTCTATCCTCCAGAACTCGCGCGGCAATGTGGGCCAACATTCTTTCGGCCAATGTGAGCACATCTTCAAGTCGAGCAAAAGCCATTTCCGGCTCGACCATCCAGAACTCTGTCAGGTGTCGCCTGGTTTTGGATTTCTCTGCTCGAAACGTCGGACCAAAACAGTAAACCTTGCCAAAGGCAGCGGCAGTCGCTTCGTTGTAAAGTTGGCCCGATTGCGTCAGGTACGCCTTCTCGCCTTCGAAATAGTCGACTTCGAAAAGAGTAGTCGTTCCTTCACACGCAGCTGGTGTGAATATGGGCGCATCGCAAAGTGTGAATCCATCGCTGTCGAGAAAATTTCGAACGGCTTGCACCACCGTGTGCCGCACCTTCAGTATCGCGTGCTGCCGTCGCGAGCGGAGCCACAGGTGCCTATGGTCCATCAGGAATTCGGTACCATGTTCCTTCGGTGTGATGGGATAGTCGTGAACTTCCTGCAGCACTTCGGCACTCACCACATCGATTTCATAACCCCCAGGCGCACGGCTGTCAGCTCGCACCGTTCCTTTGATAGTCAGCGCAGACTCCTGGCCCAACCCTTTCAACGCCTCCCAGACTTCTGGTGTGATCGAGTTTTTCAATACTACGCACTGCACTACGCCGGTACCATCGCGCAACTGGGGAAAGAGTATCTTCCCGCTCGAGCGCAAGTTGTAGAGCCAACCTTTGAGAGTCACCTCTTTACCGACGTGACCCGAGAGCTGATTGATATAGGTTTGTGGTTCTGAAGAGATTTCCAGTGATTGCGTTGTCATCTATAAACCGAGGTAGTCGCTGATGAATTAAAGAAGTCGGGCGCGCAGCATGCGCCGCAAAGAGGGAAACCTGTCCAGCCAGTCGGCAGCCTGGACAACAATCTGGAGAGTTGGCTCGACAAACTGTTCGTAAGCCGCTCCCCGCCCACAGACACCGGTTTGATAGGAAAATGTTCCGGTGGCTTTGAGGCCGCGTTGAATTGTCATGAGACGAAACTCACGGGCAAAATCGTCGGGGTCAAGCGCCTCAAACCCCAGTAGCCGACGCTCTTCGAGAAAAAACAATCTGTAGCCACGCAGCTCCGCAAGTGTCGGTTGTGTTGGTCGTCGATCCAACAGGAAAGAGACCAGGTCATAACTGGCCGGACCCATACGAGCATCCTGATGATCCACGACTCTCAATTCGTGCTTACTGTCGATCATTAGATTGGCCGCATGGAAATCGCGATGGCAGAGCACGCGTGGCGCCGCCGCGAGCTCCGCTGAAATATCGTTGAGCTCCGCTTTTAGTTCGGCTGCCTCTGAGTGACGTAGCGTTTCTTTTCTTAAACTGCCAAAGTAATGCTCAACAAAGAAGTCCAGTTCCCAGGATAACTTCGCCTCGTCAAAAGCCAGGCGGCTGGCAATCGAATGCATTCGATAGGCTTTCTCAGTGGCTTTTTGTATTTTTGCGATTAGGGTAATCGCCTGCTCTTTGTACTCTTCACACTGTTCCTCTGTCTCTGTTTCATAAACTCCGAACAACTGCTGATCGCCCAAATCCTCCTGCACGATAATGCCTACCCTGCCATCGACAGCGTAGATCTCCGGGACTGGAATATCGGATTCCAAAAACAAACGGGTCACGTCCAAATAGGGGTGGAACTCAGGATCAAAAGGTTCGGGATAGACTGCCGCAACTGCCTTGCCTTTTATCCAATCAATGCGAAAGTATTTGCGAGTTGAAGCGTCGGGAGTGAGCGGAACAATCTCCCGGCCAGTGATTCCCTGCGCTGAGATGAATCTCTCGAGTCGTTCGGACGCGGAGGATTCAAATGCGTTGGCGATCACCTGTTTTGCTGAGCTCATTTTGCGAAAATGAATTAGGGGTGCGATCCTTATAAAGCGGCGGGACTGTCTATCCGTCCCGCCAGGTTCGTCCTTGTTGTGACGTGATTGTATCACTCGACTAAGGGCACGACAAAGTTTGAGCCCTGTATGTGCCCCTTCAAAGCCTTCTCCGGAGGGGTCCTGCCTTCCACGAGTGTGCGTGGTACAACAACCGCGTCCTCAATGACAACGCCGTTATCAATGCGGACGTTATCAGCGAGTACCGCCCTCCTGACCCTGGCTCCCGCGTTTACCACCACGTTGTCCCACAGTATAGAGTCGCCCACGTCCGCTGCTCCGGAGATGACACAGTTCTTTCCCGCGCTCAATCGTTCTCCACTCTCCGCAAGCATCTCGAGGCTAATGTCCAGATATCGTCGCAGCGTGGAAAGTTCACGCCATTTTCCCTCCGCCACATGCGCGGCTATACGTTCGCCTTTCGCGATTGCCTTTGGATATACGTCTGTGGTTGAGTGGGAAAAAACACCACGTGGAATATAGGCGAAGATTTCCTGTTCGAGGATTTGAATGCCAGTAAACATGAGCGGCGCGGGTTCCGGTGTCCAAGCTGCTGGCATACCACCAAAGCCGGTGACGAAGCCGTCGCGGGTTTCGACCACGCTAAACCGTTCCCGTTGAGTATTGGGAATGAGCACAAGAGTCGCGAGCGCACGGGCGCGACGATGTGTTTCAAGTGCGGCACGCAGATCGATATCAGTGATTATCTTTCCGTTGATGACCGCAAAGGTTTGATTCTTGAGCAGGTCCCTCGCGTTATCTAGTGCACCGCTGGTACCAAGGATTTCCGGTTCCTCGATGTATTGAAGCTTGACGCCGAAGCGGCTCCCGTCCCCCAGTGCCGCGCGCACAGATTCCGGTCGATGATGAAGGTTTACGACAATCTCATCAAAACCGTATGCGGCGAGGTACTCTGCAACATAACCCACCAGAGGTTTACCGAGCATTGGGAGCGCCGGCTTTGTGCGGTCTTCAGTCAGAGGCCAAAGGCGTGTTCCGTAGCCGGCAGAAAGAACCATTGCGCGCATCGCAGGCTATTCTATCGACGATAATGGCAGAAGAAGAAATTGCGGTAGGCTGGTCAAACTAGGAGGCCTTTGATGCATCGCGCATGACCAGGTCGAAGGTGCCCGGCGCCACTTTGCGAAATCGCGTATTGCGATTCAGCGAGACGGCTACGCTGATTGTGGGATTCTGACCGGTAAACTTAAACCCGCCCTCGAGTAGACGATTATATAGTTCATTTACGTGCAGGGGTCCGCCTTCTTCCCGGAGCAGCAAAGTGACGGCCTGAGGTATGGTTCGATCCATGAAACGGTCGCTCATGGCCTCGACGTTGTTGCGAATGGTAGGAATCTGCTGTCTCTTGTCGAACGATACTGTTCCTCGTGGCGAAGCTTGGGATTGCCGCATGGCAGCCTCGAGCTCGACGTCGGATGGCAGACCCAGAGAGAGATTGCTCGAAGCCAGTACGGAGGACAGCAAACGATAGATCGCGGCTTCGGTCTGGCTAGCCAAGGTGTCCATTTCCGCAAGCTCCGCGCGAACACTGTCGGCCTCCGCCTCCAACTCTCTTAAGCGAGCGGACAGGTGCATTCGCGCAGCTCGTGACTGGCGCAAGCTCTGTTCTAAGCGGGAAAGCAGATTTTCGCTGGGCAATCTATCCATCGGGCAGATTTTAGAGGGGTTTTGTGCTTTTCACAATAGTTTTGCGGGAAGGTTTGGCGGTCTTATCGATCGCGGTCCAGCACGTAGGAAGGGATAGCTCGCAATGAATCGCAGTATTCCGACTCGGGAAGTTGATCGAGTGCCGCCCGAGCGTTCGAAGCGTATTCATCAGCTCGTTCACGTGCTCGCTCAAGGGCGCCCACACGTTCGACTGCCTGGAACAGGTCTTCGCGCGCAACCGTTTCGTAGCTGCCCTCGTTTAGGACAATACGTATCATCTCCCGTGCATCGCCATCGCTCTCGCACGTGTAGATCAAAGGCAAAGTCACCTTACCACCCACGAGGTCGATCCCGGCGGGTTTCCCGAGGGCATCATCGTGGGAAGTAAAATCGAGCAAGTCGTCGATCAACTGAAAAGCGGTGCCAAGATTCAGACCATAGTCGTGAAGCGATCTCTGTTGTGCTTCGCTGCCCTGGCCGAGGATGGCGCCGATTTCGCAGCAAGCACTGAAGAGGTATGCAGTCTTGCGCTGCAGCACATCGAGGTATTGCTTCTCGGAAACATCAGGTTGGCCCAAAAGAGTCAACTGCAGCAGTTCACCTTCTGTCATCTTTCGGGTGACACGCGTCAGGATGTCCAGGATTGGCAGCGATCTTTCAGCGAGACTCGTCTCAAAGGCCGACATGTAGAGCCAGTCTCCCATTAACACCGCGGTTTCGTTTCCATAGAGCGCGTTAACGGTAGGGCGATTCCTGCGCTTGTCGGCGTTATCGATGATGTCGTCATGGACGAGAGTAGCGGTGTGCAGAAACTCCATCACCGTAGCCATGCGGATGGAGTTATAGCGTGAACCGTCCCCGCCGACGGCGTAGTTGGAAAGGATTGTCAGGGCTGGGCGAACGCGCTTGCCTCCGGACGCTCGGAGATAGTCGCTGATGTAAGCGACTACCTGGACATTTGAGCGCGCCTGGCGTTCAAACTCAGCCTCAACCTGCTGAAGTTCCGCCGAGACGATACCGAAGATTCGCCGAGCGGAAAGCTTCGCTTCTTCCAATGTAATTGTGTGACCTGACAAAGGCATGCCTGCTAAAGACCGCCGGATGTTCTTCAGTTGGAGCGATAGTTTGTAAACTGCATGTGAATGTCGAAATCCTTATTCTTCAGAGCGGCAATCACTTCCTGAAGAGTGTCGCGATCACGGCCGGAGACACGAATGACATCTCCCTGGATTGAAGCCTGAACCTTGACCTTCGTATCTTTGATAAACTTTACAACCTCTTTCGCCTTTTCTTGCGGAATGCCTTGCTGAATCTGAGCTCTCTGCCTTACGGTGCCG
>Ga0137403_10009959_pt1 | contig 10546 bp, 8 predicted proteins | sample CZOMad2_1_16fung_FD_122057 | JGI IMG/M metagenome (GOLD analysis project Ga0137403, IMG submission 122057) | Vadose zone soil fungal communities from Angelo Coast Range Reserve, California, USA - CZOMad2_1_16fungal (Hybrid Assembly) | ecosystem: Environmental > Terrestrial > Soil > Vadose zone... | reverse complement strand
TTCGCCGATCGCGGCGGCGCGACCTTCGTCGGCCGCGCCGCGACCGCCCTGTCGATCAGGGCGGCGAGGGCGAGCGCCGCGCCGATCATCGGCAGGTAGGCGCGGCGCTCCGACATCAGATCGGGAAGCGGCACGAGCCAGTAGAGCGCGACGCCGGCCGCGGCGATCAGCGCCGCGGCGCCAAGCAAGCGGCCGGTTCGGGCGCTCTGGTCGCGCCGGGCAAACGACACGCCGATCGCCGCGACGATGGAGCTCAGGCAGAGGAGCAGGGCGCCGAGCCCCGGCCACGGGCCGGGCACCGCCGCGGCATGATCGACGCTCTGTCCGTACGGGACGATCAGCAGCCGCGCCATCCTGAGCGTCACCACCGCCTGGCCGACGAGATTCTCCGCGAAGCCGCGGGCGTAGACCTGGCGGCCGGCGGCGCCGAGGATCGCGAGGCGCCCCAGGACGAACAGCACGACCGGAAGCGCGAGGAGCGCGGCGGAGAGCAGCGCGGCGCGCCGGGGCCGGTTCTCCGCCGCGCTCCACCAGATGAAGGCGATGAGAGGCAGAACGACCGCCTCTTCCTTGGCGAGCAGGGCCAGCGACAGACAGACAAGCGCCGCGGCCCAGCGGAGCCGGTCGCCCGGCCCCGGACCGACCGGCCGCCCCGGAGGGGGGGCCGCCAGGAGCGCGGCGACGGCCAGGAGCGTCGCGAGGATCCCCGATCGTCCCCAGATGTAGAGCACCGATTCCGACTGCAGAGGGTGCAGCAGGAAGAGAGCCGCCCCCGCGAGCGCGCCGGCCGGTCCGGTGACGCGCCGGATCAGGGCGTAGACCAGGAGCGACGAGACCAGATGCAGAAGGAGATTCGTGGACCGAAAGCCCCGGGGCGCCGTCCCGAGCAGCCGGGCATCGGCCCAGAGCGACAGGAAGAAGAGCGGCCGCGCCTGATCGGGGGAGTAGCGGTAGGCGATCGCTGAAGCGACAGGGGAGTCGGGCCGCGCGGCGCGATTGCCGGCGATGCCGGCGGTTTCGTCGAAGGTGAACGGCGCATCGATCGCCCGCAGGCAGACGGCGATGGTGACGCAGCAAAGCAGAGCGAGAATCAGGATCTCGGCGCGCCGCGTCGGGGCGGGCGGCATCAGCGCGGCAGCGGGATGATCTGCGGCACTTTCTTCAGATACTCGCCGTAGCCGGAGCCGTAAAGGTCGAGCATCCGTCGATCCTCGAGGTCGACTCCCAGGAAGGTGTAAAGGGTCATCAGCGAAGCGAACAGAAGATGACCCGCGCTCATCCGGGGCGCGGCCCAGAAGGCGACGAGAAACGCCAGCTCGACCGGGTGCCGGACCCAGAGGAAAGGGCCGCTCGGGCGGAACGGCTCGGAGGGAGCCGCCTGGTTGTCGAGGTAGCGGAAGATCGGCCGCAGGCCGACGATCTCGAGAAGGTCGATATGCATCCAGCAATAGATGAACAGCGCCCAGCCGGCATAAAAGATGATGCGGACCAGGAGCGCCGCGCCCCCCTCCAGCGCGTAGATCTCGCGCGGGATCGGCCGGTAGAAACAGCAGAGCAGGATCAGGCCGGCGCTCGCGACGATCGAGTAGAAGGCGGGGAACAGATGCGGCCTGAGGATCTTCTGCATCCGGACCTTGAATCGGGGCCGGGCGGTGAGCGAGTGCAGGACGCCCCAGGCGAGGGTCAAGAGCGCGTCGAAGGTCGCCCGCGCATCCCCGCGCCCGTCGGTCGCGCGCTCGATCTCGCGCGTGATGGCGTCGCCCATCTCCTCGCCGCGGCCGATCCCCGACATCAGGAACCAGATCAGGACGACGATCGACGCCCCGAACAGCGCCAGCGAGGCATACCCGATCGACAGATCGATCATCCGTTCGCGGGCGCGCGGGTCCAAGAAGTTGCCTCCGGAAAGCGGCATCGTAGTGGTGCGGTTCTGTGCTGTCAAGAACTGCGGCGCGTGAGACCACTCTCGGCTTGCGGCGCCGCGGGCTGCCCTCGGCGCCGCACGACGCGAGGGGGCTCGTGCACTGCCGCTCTTGTCAGCGCGGCAACCTGCCCGTGCAAAAGCCGCTTTGCCGGCGTGGCTTGAGTCTGGGGGAGGGATCGGGTAGAAGGGAGGGCTTCTGGAGGTGGGAGAGGTGGCGATGAAAAAGGTTGGCGGGGAAGGGGATTCGAAGCGGGTCGCGCTGGCGGCGGGGTTGAGCATGGCGCTGCTGGGCGGGGTGGCGCTCGGCATGAAGCCGGCCGGACGGGCCGCGGCGGCGCAGCCGCAGGGCACCGCGACGGCGGCCGGCGCGACGACCCCGCAAGCGGGGACGGCGGCGATCGGGCCGAAGGAGACCCTCGAGCGGCTGCGCGATTATCTGCGGATCGACACGAGCAATCCGCCCGGCAACGAGATCAAGGCGGCCCGCTTCTTCAAGGAGTGGTTCGAAAAGGAGGGGATCGCGTCCGAGATCTTCGAGTTCGCCCCGGGCCGCGCCAACATCGTGGCGCGTCTCAAAGCGACCGGAGAGGGCGGCGCGAAGGGAGCGCTGATCCTTTCCAACCACATGGACGTCGTCAACGCGGAACGACCTTACTGGAGCGTCGATCCGTTCGCGGCGATCCTCAAGGACGGATATATCTACGGGCGGGGCGCGCTCGACATGAAGACGACGGGGATGCTCGAGGCGGTCACCTTCGTCAACCTGAAGCGTTCCGGCGCCCGGCTGTCGCGCGATCTGATCTTTCTCGGCACCGCCGACGAGGAAGCGGGGGCGAGCGGGATCGAGTGGGTCGTCAAGGAACGCCCCGATCTGCTGAAGGGGGCGGAGTTCATGCTGACCGAGGGAGGCGTCATCGACGCGGTGCACAAGCGGCCGCGCTCCTACAACGTCGCGGTGACCGAAAAGGTGCCGTACTGGCTCGCCATCAAGGCGCGCGGGCGGCCGGGCCACGGGTCGATGCCGTTCTCGAAGGAGAACGCCGTGCTGGCGCTGCTGCGCTCGCTCGATCGACTCTCGGCCTACGAGACGCCGATCCGGGTCACGCCCGCGGCCGAAGCGTACTTCAAGGCGCGCGCCGCCTCGGAGCGGCCGGAGGTGGCGGCGAAATATCGCGACATCCGCGCGGCGCTTCAGGAGCCGGCGTTCCGGGACGAGATCCTGGCGCAGCCGGAGCTGAACGCCATCCTGCGCAACACCATCGCGATCACCATGCTGCAGGGGGCGCCGCAGACGAACATCATCCCGACGGTGGCGGAGGCGCGGGTCGACGTCCGCCTGCTGCCGGATGAGGACCCCTCCGCCTTCCTGGCGACGATCAGAAAGATCGTCGAGGAGCCGGGAGTGACGGTCGAGCCGACCGCGCCGGTGATCCCGGCGACCATCTCGCCGGTCGACTCCGATCTGGTCCGGGCGATCGACCGGGCGCGCGCCAGGCGGCATCCCGACGCCGTTCTGGCCCCGACCATCCTGACCGGCTGGACCGAGAGCGCCTCGGTCCGCCCGCTCGGCATCAAGGCGTACGGCTTCGAGCCTTACATCCTCGATCAGGACGAGCAGGAGAGGACCCACGGCAACGACGAGCGGATCTCGATCGCGAACGTCCTGTTCGGCGCCTCGCTGATGGACGACGTCGTCCGCGATCTCTGCCGCTGAGGCGGCCTTCCGGCGTCGTTCCTGCTATCATCGGCGCCGCGATGGATCACTCCCTGGACGCCATTCTGAGGCCGCGCTCGATCGCGGTGGTCGGCGCCTCGCGGCTGAAACAGACGATCGGCCGCGAGATCCTGCACAACCTGATCGAGTACGGATTCACCGGTCCGATCTTCCCGGTGAACCCGGGGGCCGCCTCGGTCCACTCGGTCAAGGCTTACCCGAGCCTCCGCGCCATTCCCGATCCGGTCGACCTGGCGGTGATCGTGGTGCCGCGTCCCGCCGTGCCGGGTGTCGTGCAGGATGCGCTGGCCAAGAAGGTGCGGGGGCTGATCGTGATCACGGCCGGATACCGCGAAGCGGGCGATGCGGGGCGGCGCGAGGAGGAGGCGCTGCGCGACGCCGTGCGCGCCGCCGGGGTGCGGATGATCGGTCCGAACTGCATGGGGGTGATCAATACCGACCCGGAGTTGCGGATGAACGCGACCTTCGCCGCCACGCGTCCCGAGCAGGGATCGGTCGGGTTCATGTCGCAGAGCGGCGCGCTGGGCGAGGTGATCCTGGCGAGGGCCCGCGAGATCGGCCTCGGCATCGCCACCTTCGTCAGCATGGGGAACAAGGCCGACGTCTCCGGGAACGATCTGATCGAAGCCTGGGAGGACGATCCGCGCGTCAATGTCATTTTGATGTACCTCGAGTCGTTCGGGAACCCGGAGCGGTTCGCCGCGATCACCCGCCGCGTGACCCGGAAGAAGCCGATCCTGGCGGTGAAATCGGGACGGACGGCGGCCGGGGCGCGCGCCGCCTTCTCGCACACCGGCGCGCTGGCCGGCGCCGAGGTGGCGGTCGACACGCTGTTCGAGCAGTGCGGCGTCCTGCGCGCGGGGAACATGGCCGAGATGTTCGCGCTCGGGTCGGCCCTGGCGCACCAGCCGCTGCCGGCCGGGAACCGGATCGCGATCCTGACGAACGCCGGGGGGCCGGCGATCATGGCGACCGACGCCGCCTCGACGCAGGGGCTCGAGATCCGCGAGCTGTCGTCCGGCACGCAGGAGGCGCTGCGCCGTGTCCTCGTCCCCGAGGCGAGCGTGAGGAATCCGGTCGACATGATCGCCTCGGCCGATGCTTCGCGCTACGCCGCCGCGCTCGAGGTCCTCAAGCGCGACCCCGACGTGGACGGTCTGATCGTCATCTTCGTCTCTCCGATCATGATCAACGCGCTCGAGGTCGCCCGGGCGATCATCGGCGCCGGCCGGGGGGCGCGCCAGCCGATCCTGACCTGTTTCATGGGCACCGAGCAGGGACGGAAAGGGGTCGAGGAACTGCGCGGCGCCGGCTTTCCGGTCTATCTCTTTCCCGAGGAAGCCGCCGGCGCGATGGCCGGAATGGAGCGTTACCGGCGGATCCGCGAGCGGCCCGAAGGAAAGCTCGTGAGCTTCGATGTCGATCGCGACCGGGCGGCGGCGGCCCTGCGGTCTCCCGACCGGGGCCGCCGGACCGACCTCGACCCGGGCGAAGTCGCGCGGCTGCTGGCGGCCTACGGTTTGCCGGTCGCGCCGGCGCGTCTCTGCGGCAACGCCGAGGAGGCGGTCGCCGCGGCGGCGTCGCTCGGCTACCCCGTGGTGGTGAAGGGGATCGCCCCCGCGCTCGTGCACAAGACGGAGAGCGGGGCGGTGAAGGTCGATCTGCGCACCGCGGACGAGGTGCGCGCCGCCTGCCGCGCCATCGCCGGCGGCGCCGGGGCGGCGGGCTTCCAGGTGCAGAAGATGATCCGCGGCGGGCATGAGACGATCCTCGGCATGGCCCGCGATCCGAAGTTCGGCCCGCTGCTGATGTTCGGCCTGGGCGGCATCTTCGTCGAGGTGATGAAGGACGTGGTCTTCCGCATCCTGCCGATCACCGACGTCGAGGCGCGCGGGATGGTCCGGGGGATCCACGGCTTCCCCGTGCTGGCGGGGGCGCGCGGTGGAGCGAAGGCCGACGAGGATTTCCTGGTGGAGGCGCTGCTGCGGCTGGCTCAGCTGGCGCTCGACTGGCCCGCCATCGCTCAGATCGACATCAATCCTCTCATCGTGACTTCCTCCCGCGCGACCTCGTTCATCGTCGACGCCCGGGTCCGGGTGCAGGAATGAGGCGCCCGCGCATCCGCAGCACCACCGTGCTGTGCGTCCGGCTGCGCGGCGCGGTGGCGATGGCGTGCGACGGTCAGGTGACCGTCGGCAGCACGGTGATGAAGCAGGGCGCCCGGAAGATCCGCCGGCTGTTCCACGACCGGATCCTGGCCGGCTTCGCCGGCTCGGCCGCGGACGGTTTCGCCCTGTTCACCCGCTTCGAAGCGCGGCTGGAGGAGTTCAACGGAAACCTCGAGCGCGCCGCCGTCGAGCTGGCCAAGGACTGGCGGACCGACCGCGCCCTGCGCAGGCTCGAGGCGCTGCTGCTCGTCGCCTCCGACAAGAAGTCGTTCCTGCTCTCCGGCACCGGCGACCTGATCGAGCCGGACGACGGCATCGTGGCGATCGGCTCGGGCGGCCCGTGCGCCCTGGCGGCCGCCCGCGCTCTGGCGCGCAGGACCGAGCTGTCGGCCCGGGAGATCGCCGAGGAGTCGCTGCGCATCGCCTCCGAGATCGACATCTACACCAACGACCGGATCGTCGTCGAGGAGATCGGATCGTGACGGCGTCCCGCGACCTCACGCCGAAGGAAACCGTGGCCGAGCTCGACCGGTACATCGTCGGCCAGGAGAAGGCGAAGCGGGCGGTCGCCATCGCGCTGCGGAACCGCACCCGGCGCCTCAAGCTGCCGCCGGAGATGGCCGAGGAGGTGGCCCCCAAGAACATCATCATGATCGGGCCGACCGGGGTGGGGAAAACCGAGATCGCGCGGCGCCTGGCGCGTCTGGCCAATTCCCCCTTCATCAAGGTGGAGGCCTCCAAATACACCGAAGTGGGGTATGTCGGGCGCGACGTCGAATCGATGGTGCGCGATCTCGCCGACCAGGCGGTCGAGATCGAGCGGGGCGAGCAGGCGGAGGCGGTGCGCCAGCGGGCGCGCGCCGGCGTCGAGGAGCGGCTGCTGCAGATCCTCCTGCCGGGATCGGGGGCGGGCCCCGCGGAGGAGCCGGGCGCCGACGATCCGTTCCTGCGCAGCCGCGAAAAGCTGAGACAGCAGCTCCGGGAGGGGCTGCTGGAGGATCGTCCGATCGAGATCGAGGTTCGCCAGGAGGCCCCCGGCCTGAGGCTGTTCGGCGTCCCCGGCATGGAGGAGATGGACGCCGGCCTGCGCGAGTCGCTGCAGGGACTGTTCGGGTCGCGCACGCGCCGCCGCCGGGTCTCGGTGCGCGAGGCGCGCGATCTCCTGCAGCGCGAGGAGGAAGAGAAGCTGATCGATCTCGACGAGGTCAAGCGGCTCGCGCTGCAGCGCGTGGCCGAGTCGGGGATCATCTTCATCGACGAGATCGACAAGATCGCCGGGCGCGAAAGCGCGCACGGGCCCGATGTCAGCCGCCAGGGGGTGCAGCGCGATCTGCTGCCGCTCGTGGAAGGCACGACGGTCAGCACCAAGCATGGGCTGGTCCGCACCGATCACATCCTGTTCATCGCCTCGGGCGCCTTCCATGTCAGCAAGCCGTCCGACCTGATCCCCGAGCTTCAGGGCCGCTTCCCGATCAGGGTCGAGCTGCAGCCGCTCGGCGCGGGCGAGTTCGTGCGGATCCTCACCGAGCCCAGGAACGCCCTGGTGAGCCAGTACCGCGCCCTGCTGCTGACCGAGGGGATCGAGCTGGTGTTCACCGACGACGCCGTCCAGGCGATCGCCGAGCTGGCGGCCGAGGTGAACGAGCGGACCGAGAACATCGGCGCGCGCCGCCTGCACACGGTGATGGAGAAGCTGCTCGATGTCCTGTCGTTCGACGCCCCCGACATGATGGAGCGCCGCGTGGTGATCGACGCCGCCTACGTGCGCCGGATGCTGGCGGAGATCGTCAAGGATCACGACCTGAGCAGGTACATCCTTTGAACCGTCGCCGGCGCGGCGCCGTCGTTCTCGCCCTGGCGATCCTCGGCGCCACCGCCTGCGGCAAGAAGGGGCCGCCGCAGCCGCCGATCCGGATCCTTCCCGCCGCGGCGAAGGGGCTCAAGCTGCGCCAGGCCGGGTCGCAGGTGGTGCTGACCGCCACCCTGCCGATGGAGGAGACCAACGGGACGCCGATCACCGGCCCGATCCAGGTGAAGATCCTGAGGATGCCCGCGACCGACACGCTGCGCCCCGGCTTCGTCTCCGAGCGCTACCTGCAGCATCAGTTCGAGAGGTCGGCCCAGACTCTCGCGACGCTCGCGGGCGATACTCTCGCGAAGGCTGCGCCGGGAGGCCGGCTGACCTACCACGACGCGCCGCCCGCGGCCGGCCCCTCCGCGCCCGCGGCGTCCGCGCCGTCGAGGCGGGCGCCGGCCGGGACGCCGCCGGCCGGATCCGCCCCGGCCGGGTCACGGACCGCCGTCTCCGGATTGCCGGTGTCCGCGGCGTACCCCACGGGGCCCCGTCTGCTCTACAGCCTCCTGATCGTCGATCCGCAGGGGAAACGCTCGATGCTCCCGGTGCCGGCGATGATCGAGATCGGCAAGGCTCCCGCCCCGCCGCACGACCTCAAGATCGAGGTCCAGGAGGGGAAGGTGCTCCTGACCTGGGAGCCGGGCGAGGGAGAGCCGGCCAAGGGGGGCTTCAATGTCTATCGCGCGCCGGTGGCCGATCGCAACGAGCCGCTGGTGCCGATCAACCCGAATCCGATCCAGGCGGCGCGCTACCAGGACGAAACGATTCAGTACGGAGCCGCCTATCGCTACCTGGTCCGCGCGGTGTCCGGCAGGACCGGCACGTTGTGCGAGAGCGCCGACAGTCCCGAGGTCGAGGTGCACCCGCTCGATATCTATCCTCCCAAGGCGCCCACGGGCGTGGCGGTCTCGGCGGAAGGGTCGGTGATCAGGATCTACTGGTTCCCGAACGGCGAGACCGACCTCGGCGGTTACCGGATCTACCGGCGCGAGACCTCCGACGGGGAGTTCAAGCGCGTCGGCGAGGTGGGGCCGACCGAGACCGCGTTCGCCGATGCGACCGCGCGGCCGGGCGTGCGCTATCATTATGTGGTGTCGGCCTTCGACGGCAACTCACCGGCGAACGAAAGCCCCCGCTCGGAAGAGCGGGCCGAGACCCTGCCGCTCGAAGGCGCGCCGGGCGCGGTGAAGCCCTCCGCGCCGTCCGGGGGCGCGCCGGCCGCCGCGCCGACCCCGGCCGCTTCTCCTTCTCCAGCGCCTCGCCTCCGGAGATGAGCATGACGCCGTTCGAAACCGAGTTCTACAAGATGACCGCCGGCGGCAACGATTTCATCCTCTTCGACGGCCGCGAGACGCCCTTCGGCGGCAAGGATCTGGCCGGTCTGATCCGGGCGGTCTGCACCCGTGCCCTGTCGGTGGGGGCCGACGGGGTGATCGTTCTGGAGCGCTCCCCGCGGGCGCATCTGCGGGCCCGATTCTTCAACCCGGATGGCGGCACGACGTTCTGCGGCAATGGCGCCCGCTGCGCCGCCCGCCTGGCGTACCTGAAGGGGATGGCGCCGGCGATGATGACCCTCGAGACCGATCTCATGGTGCACCGCGCCGAGGTCGAGGGGATGCGTGTCTCGATCGAGATGCGCGAGCCGCGCGGCTTCACCTCCGGTCTGTCCCTGGAGGTCGGCGGCGAGAGGATCCAGGGCTCCTCGGTCGACACCGGAGTGCCGCACTTCGTCGTCTTCCGTCCGATCAGGCCGGAGGAATCGATCGAAACGCTGGGGCGCGCGCTGCGGAACCACCCGCACTTCGCGCCCGACGGGACCAACGTCAACTTCATCCAGGAGGGGCAGGGCGGGGCGCTCGACATCCGTACCTACGAACGGGGCGTGGAGGGTGAGACGCTCGCCTGCGGGACCGGCAGCGTGGCGGCGGCGCTGGCGGCCGCGGCCTCCGAGCGGGCGCGCTCGCCGGTGACGCTGCGGACCCGCTCGGGCGAGCTGATCCGGGTCCGCTTCGAGGGCGACCCGCGCCGCGCGGCGGGAGTGCGCCTCGAGGGGGACGCCCGCCTGGTCTTCGTCGGACAATTGAGCGACGAAGCGGCGCGCGGCTTCACGCCGGGGAGGTAGGCGGCGTGGAAAGCCGTCCGCCACGGACACGCGCGGTCCGCCTCGCCCGCCTCACACTCGGATGGGTGATGACGATCGCCGGTCTCCTGCTCGGTCCGGTGCCGATCGTGCCCGGTTTCGTGCTGCTGATCCCCGGTCTGGCGCTTCTCGCGACGGAGAGCCGCTTCATCCGCGGTCACCTGCGCCGTCTGCGTGAAAAGCGATTGATGCGCCGCGCCATGCGCAACGCGGAAAGAGCGGGGTTCAGGCTCGACCTGGGGCAGGACGGCGACGAGGAGGAGCCGCCTCCTCCAGACCCCGGGAAGGACAGACCCGCCTGAGAGGGCACTCGCCGCACCGCGGCCGCCGGGCCAGACAGACATAGCGGCCGTGCAGCACCAGCGCGATCGAAGCGAAGATCCATTCCGAGGCAGGTAGAAGTCGAATCAGATCGGCTTCGATCCGCACCGGATCGGCGTGGCGGGTCAGACCGAGCCTCCGGGCCACCCGCGCCATGTGCGTGTCGACCACGATGCCGGCGGCGATCCCGAACCCCGCGCCCAGCACCACATTGGCGGTCTTGCGCCCGACCCCGGGCAGGCGGGTGAGCTCCGCCATCGTCCGGGGGACCGCGCCGTCGGGCCGCGCCAGGATCTCCCGGCAGCATCCCTGGATGGCCCGGGCCTTCGCCCGGAAGAATCCGGTCGAGCGGATGGCCCGTTCCAGCTCGAGACGCGGGGCCCGGGCGAACGCCTCCGGATCG
>Ga0137403_10009958_pt1 | contig 10546 bp, 10 predicted proteins | sample CZOMad2_1_16fung_FD_122057 | JGI IMG/M metagenome (GOLD analysis project Ga0137403, IMG submission 122057) | Vadose zone soil fungal communities from Angelo Coast Range Reserve, California, USA - CZOMad2_1_16fungal (Hybrid Assembly) | ecosystem: Environmental > Terrestrial > Soil > Vadose zone... | reverse complement strand
TTGATGCTGCTCCGCCAGAGGCGAGCAAACACACGATTGCAAGAAAACAACGATGGCACCGAAGAACCTTCCGTGCTCGATCCTACGGATAAAGGGCCGACGCCGGAACAAGCTCTCGCAGAAACGGAACGCCGCGCCGCGGTCCTTCAAGCGATTTCATATCTCAGGGAAAGCTTGCGAACCGTGGTTCTTCTTCGCGAATTGCAAGGGCTTACGAGTGCTGAAACCGCTCGACGGCTCGGTCTGACCGTGACCGCCGTTAAGGCACGCACATTCCGTGCGAGACGTCATCTGCGAGAGTATTTGGAACCCCAATGCGGGGCTGCCGGTGGCGGCTTTCGGTCAGAACGCCGAGTATGAATGCTGCTCCTAGCGCAGACTGATCCGAAGGCATCGCGTGTCTTGGTGGGTTACTAGAAAGAAGCGCAATGAACGTCAACGCAGCCTGCCGTCAAAATAACGAGAATCCGACGCAGTCGATACCGCGGCACCTTGCTTGCGCAGAAACGTGGGCCGGCAGCGATCAGACCGCGAGTTTGATCGAACTGCCGGGTTTAACTGCATGGGTGCATTCTGTTCCGGTGGACCTAAGTCACGCTGGCGGCGATGTCCACTATGTATCAGTGTGCCCCAGTTGCGTCGTCTCGCGGATCGCTCTTGCAGATGTGAGCGGCCACGGACAGGCAGTGGCACTGTTCGGCGAGAAGCTGCGAGAACTCATGCAGCGCTACCTTAGCTTTATGGAGCAGACCGCGCTGATGCGGGACCTCAATCAGGCGGTTCGACAAGAGCTCGGCGAGGGGCACTACGCCACGATGGTAGCAATCGGTTGGCACGGCGGTCGGGGTTTGGTAACGATGACGAGCGCGGGGCACCCTCCTCCTCTTTGGTATCGTGCCGCACGCGACGAGTGGAGCTGGCTTCAAACGCGCCGCGCGAGTGAGCCAGGGCGACCGGCCGGTGTGCCGCTCGGCCTGCTCGCCGACGTCAGCTACGACCAGTTAGTCATCAAACCACAACCGGGCGACCTCATAGTGCTATACAGCGACGGAGTCTCCGAAGCCATGAATCCGGCGGGAAATGAATTGGGTCTAAACGGCCTTATGAATATTGCGCGGACGATTGACTGCAACTCCTCCGAAGCGCTCGGCACACGACTGACATCGGCACTCCATGTATTTCGCGGAGGGGTAGAGCCACTCGATGATGAAACCATTATCGTCATGAGAAGGAACGGTGCCTGACCGCGCTTTGGCGCAACGAGTAGGCGGCGCCCAATTGTTGGAGTCCCAGTATTTGGAGGTAAGAAGAGGGCCGTCGTAATGTTGATTGACGGGGTTCGATTCCCATCGCCCGCTCCATTGATCGGAAATCTGGGTACAATAAGGGGACGATAAGAGCTGCCCTACGGTACCTTGTGGTATCAAAAGATGTCCGCCGACACCGTTTGATATCAATCGATTACATCACAACGCTGCCCTGTCACGGCAGAGGTCGCGAGTTCGAGTCTCGTCGTCACCTATGTCTCAGGCCGCTCACAAACACTTGCGGAAAGTTTGGCTTCCCGGCGTAGGAACAAAAAGGAACAATAAGAATATTCACTTCCCTCCTCCCGCCACAGCAGTTTGAGTCTGCTCTGGCAAGATCATCCTCACAACTTTGCTTTGTGCTTCTCTTTTCGCTGGCGTCAACGCCTGGGTATAAGTGTCAAGCGTGATGCGACTGTTGGCATGACGTAAGGATTCTTGAACGGCCTTAATGTCTTCACCGTTCGCCTTGAGATGCGTCGCGTAGCTGTGTCGGAACGTGTGCCAGCCTATCCGCTTGTTAATGCCGCATCGCGTCGCTGCGGGCCGGATGTGCCGACGCAATAAGTTCTCTTGCCAGTAGGGCTGTTTGCCTGCCATGTCTGGACTTGCAAAAACCCAATCGGCTTCCCGATTGAATGGCGATACTCTACGCCACGCAAGAAGCGATTGAGCCAAGTCAGGGTCTATCCCTTCATGGCCGGGTACCGTGATCGTTCGGAAAAGAATTTTCTGAGTGAACAACGACGTTGAAGCTGGGTCAACTTGGAGATCCTTCGGGAGTTCCCGTCTGGCATAAATCTGAAAGCCGGCGCGAGCCTTCTCAGAAAGACCACGAGGGCGGTAGTGGTCCGTCGCTAATTCCAAATCGCGATACTGAATCTGGTTGTCGTTTTCGTTGACATACTCAATGCGAATATCGGGAAAGATTCCCATTGGTGCGGATCTGGGGCGGCTCTTGCCGCATGAGGACGGTATCGAGTGGGATGAGCCCCGAGGACGAGGCTAAGCTGAATGCTTTTGGGGTTTCGTCCAATCCGCTGTTGGTTGACCCAATTCCAGGCCAATGGCAAAGGAACGACCGTCAACAGATTGGCAGTAAGCAACGCGAGCGTGCGAATACAGATTCCCCTGAACTGATCTAACGGTAAGGTGCTGGTTCGATTGCCACGGGTTTTTGGTCAGGACGCGGGCACCGTGAGCACTGACGTCGACGGTGTAGGCGAATTCATGCGTGATATTCTCGAAGCTGCACAGTTCCACGAGCACCTTCATGGGAGTGCGGATTTCCGTACGACTTGATCGAGGCCCGGCTGTCATCGCGTTGCCTTCTCCAGGTGGGAGGCGCGGTGCTGTCAATCGGGCTGGGCGGCTGAAAATTAGAATCGAACGACGTTTATACTGCACTTGCAATAGTACGCTTGGGCAATGTCCCGTTGATATGCTCCTTAGCTGGACTTAGATTCTGCGGGGCTGATTTGTAAGCCGTCATATCTGCGCATGACGGACCACATGACTGGGCGATCTTGGAACTTTCACCCCGATGACAAAGAGACGGTCCTCCAAACCACCTTTCCGCAGGCTGGGTCTTCGTTCCGCGGAGTAACTTGTACCGCATCGCCAAGTTGCCAGGGGCGATTGGAGTAGACGCGAGCGCCGCGTTGACTGATGTTATCGGTGTACGTACGCTCTTCCCCATCGGCGCCCGCACGTTCCGCTGTGCGAGGCGTACCACGACGACGATGGGGAGCCGCCTTTCCATTCTGCCACTGAGCGTGTGGTCCAAAGGCGCTCAGACCTTGATTGGGCACCTGAGGTGCTGTGACGCGCTGATTCAGCTAGAAAACGCGCATCACGGTCTTCGGCTGGGAGTGATTTGATTTGGTGCGCCGATGGTTTCTCTGCGTAGTCCGGCGCTTGGTCCCTTGATGAGTCTCCTGGAAACCGCGGCCGCTAACTCACGTTTCCATTTGGATACCATTCGTCTCGGCCTTTAACAATCGAGTTAAGACCTTAGTACCGAATGGAACGCCTGCAAGCGTTTTGGCGTGCTCGCATCGTGGATTGCAAGCTATCGGTGATCTCGGACCCAGACGACTGGCCGAACCGAAAGAGTGAAATTATTGAGAGATGGCGAAGAGGGAGCGAAAGGAGGTAGGGGAACCCGTGGCATCAGGTAAACACTGCAGTGGCAATGAAAATTATTCCTTGTGCCAGTACCCTCCCAACCCTGCAGACGCCCCGCAAAGCTCGAATTATTAGTTACTTATCTCGGTTCCCGTTTTGGCATTTCATGAGCATATGCCAATCTGCCGAGCCAGCTCATTCCTTCTCGCCCCCCGGGAAGCGGAGGCAGGGGTCCTCCGAAAACTGGGATTGGAGATCGCAGGCAAGACCAATCCTTCAAAATCTTATTGTATCGCGCGGGGAGTGGTGTGTTTAGCCATCCTTGCGCGGACAAATAGTGAGGGAAGCATGAACCCGGCCATCATGCTCGTGGATGTTGTTTCGGCGAATCGCGAAGGATTGAAATCTTTCCTGCAGGGCCAGAAGTGCAACGTAGATACGGCGGCAGATGGCGAATCTGCAGTCAGATGCTGCTTGGAGATACAGCCGGATCTGGTTCTCCTGTACGACAGCTTGCCAGACATCGGCAGTTTCGAACTTTGCCGTCAGATCAAGAAAGATCCTTTCAATCAACTCACGCCAGTCGTTTTGCTGAAACCTTCCCCGGATCTATGGGACATCCAGCGTGGACGGGAAGCTGGCGCAACGGATATCTGGGCTAACCCTGCATCGCATTGGGATTTGCTCGGGCGCGTCCAGACTCTGTTGCAGCTCAAGAAATACATGGATGAGCAGGCGAGGTCCGCAGTGTTTGCATTGGCGCGCAGCGTCGACTCGAAACAAAACTCGCGGAATGGCCACTCGGAGCGTCTTGTGGCATACGCGGAGCAATTGGGAGAAAGCCTCGGTCTTGGAGACGAAGACCTGCACGAACTCCGCATCGCCAGTTGGCTTCACGACATTGGGAAAATCGCGGTCCCGGAAGACATCCTCCTTAAGCCTGGGCCTCTGGACGCGGAAGAAAGAAGAATCATGCAAGAGCATCCGATTATTGGAGAAAAAATCTGCGCGCCTCTCAAGTCGCTTCGCAGAATCCTACCAGTGATCCGGCATCATCATGAAAAAATGGACGGCAGCGGTTATCCGGATGGCCTTCGTGGAGAAGCCATTCCGCTGAAAGCGAGAATTTTACAGATCGCGGACATCTACGATGCACTGACTACCAATCGTTCTTACCGGGGAGCTCTCCCTCCCGAGGAAGCGCTGCAGACTCTTTTAAGCGAGGTCCGGAGCGGCTGGCTCGATGCGTCCGTAGTATTAAAGTTTACGCAAGTCTGCAAACAGAGCGAGTACTCCCCTGTGAGGGGAAGAACGATGCTGGCCTCCTACTACGGTCAGCGGCTCGCGGTTCGGCAGAGCCCCGCTCCTAACTCTGAGAGCGAGGACACCGCCTAGCTTCTCTTCACTCCACTGAACATGCATATCTCATGCGCCACTTCCGGTTGTAGCGGGCCAAGCGTGGTTACCTTGGGAAAACGAGACTACTGCCCCGAGCACTTCATCCAGACTTGCCATCGCCACTCTCGGCGCCCTAAGTAATCCTCGGGAAGTCTTATTGCACCCTAATTGCACCCAGATTCGCCGATTCTCGGCCCTTGTTATAGGCTCTTATTTTGATACCAACGGCGTCGGAGCAATCCGATTCAGAATGCCGTTCAGCCCCCGACCAAGGATGATATCATGATATCGCATGGGAAGGAGGAGATGTGGCCCAGTTTGTCGTACGAAATATCGAGAAAGACGTTAAGGTACGGCTGCAGCGGCGCGCAGCGCGGCATGGACGGAGCATGGAGGAAGAAGTCCGGGACATTCTCCGAAATGCTGTAAATGAACAAGATGCTGCTGCAGGAGGTCTTGGCACGGAGATCGCCTCGCTGTTCGCCAAGGTTGGACTCGAAGAAGACATCCCTGAACTCCGTGGATACCAGACCAAACCTGCGCGCTTTGATCGATGATCGTTCTCGATACCAACGTTCTCTCTGCGCTCATGCGGCACCCGCCTGACACGGGTGTTGTCGAATGGCTCGACAAGCAACCTCGCACATCCATTTGGACAACTTCCATCACGATCCTTGAAATTCGTTACGGATTGCATATTCTGCCGATTGGGAAGCGACGCTCGGCCCTACTTCAGGCATTCGAGAGAGTCCTTGTTGAGAAGATCGAGAATCGAGTCGCTCCTTTTGATACAGCCGCCGCGCAACAGGCTGGGGATCTGATGGCTGTGCGTCATAAGAAGGGACGTCCAGGCGAATTGCGCGACACAATGATCGCCGGCATCGTGCTTGCTTCGCACGCGAAGCTCGCAACACGAAACACATCGCATTTTGAGGATCTTTCGGTTCCGGTAGTCAACCCTTGGTCTAGCTTAGCTAAGCGAAACTGATGATACGCGGGCTGAACGCCGCGCTCCTGCATTGGGAACGCCAATCGTGTTCGCTGAGGAAATCCAATCTGCCTGGTTCGTCAGAGTGCAAAACGTCGCACCGCGCCCACCATCCTGACGCCCGCTGAAATCAAGGCTCTGCTTGATGTCTTGGACTTTCGAGAGCGCGCCCTAGTGTTCCTCGCGGCGTCTACCGGCCTGCGCCAAAGCGAGCCGTTCGGTTTGAAATGGAAAGATGTGGATTTCGCCGGAGGGACCATGAACGTGACACGCTCAATCGCATACGGAGTAGTTGGCCCGTGCAAGACCGAATCCTCGAAAAAACCTGTGCCCATTCATCCGCTCCTGTCCGAAACACTAGAGCAATGGAGAAAGCTCTGCCGCTACAACAAGGCCGATGATTGGATTTTTGCCAGCAAATGTCGTCGGGGCAGGAAACCGTATTGGGGACAGGCGATCTTACGCCGCTACATTCGGCCAGCGGCCTTGAAACAAGGAATCTACAAACGGATCGAATGGCATACTTTTCGGCACTATCTACCCTTCCTGACTATGTCGAGTGCTGTCGGACAACGATCAGCTTAATCGCAGAGATTCGATTTACAGCGCGGATACACTAAGAGAATCGCCCGACATAGTCTTCTCGGCCCTATAGGTTGTTGAGGAACCCGAGGAGTCGATCGCCGGGGTGATAACGGGCCGCCCCGCCATTGTGCGGTGTTGTCTTAGCAAGCGCTTGCTCCTTCATCACCAGGGTCGCCTCCAGATAAATCTGAGTCGTTTCCACTGACTCATGTCCGAGCCACAATGCAATCACAGAACGATCAACGCCCTCCTGGAGAAGGTCCATGGCCATGGTGTGTCTCAAGCGGTGAACAGTCACGCGCTTGTGCTTTAACGACGAACACAACTTCGATGCGGTCAGACGATGCTTGTTCAGCAGATACTGCACGCCATGGACGGTGAGACGGTTGCCCATAGCACTGGGGAACAGCACATTCTCATCACCGCGTTGCGGCTCACGCAGCCAAGCTTTCACCACAGCGCGTGTGGATCGGGAAAGGGGCGTGCAGCGTTCCTTGCGCCCCTTGCCCATGACGCGCACGTGAGCACCGGTGCCGAGTACGACGTCGTCGCGGGTGAGCCCGGTCATCTCGGATACGCGCAGGCCCGTCTGTACGGCCAGGAGAAGAAACGCGTGATCGCGCCGGCCGAACCAGCTGCGTTGGTCAGGAGCGGCGAGCAGGGCGTCGACTTCCGCACGCGTGAGAAACTGGACCAAGGTCCGCGTGAAACGCTTGCTGGGAATGGCAAGCACGCGTTGAATCTGTGCGGAGTGGTCGGGGGCTTCGAACGCTGCGTACCGAAAGAACGAGTGAAGCGCTGTGAGGCGCAGATTCCGGCTGCGAACACTCAAGCCGTGCTTCTCCAACCCATTCAGAAACGCCACGATCAAGGGCGCGTCAATCTCCTCGAAGTTCAAACATGATGGAGGTTTATGCAACCGCTGCTGTATGAACTTCAGGAACTGACGGAAGGTATCGCGGTAGGAACTGATGGTGTGGGGGCTCGCCTGGCGCTGCTGCATCAGGCGCTGGGTAAAGAAGTGTTCCAACAGCGCCGCAAGACTCACAGGAGCGGTCATGGCCGATCCTCCCAGCGGTGCTCGAGCCGGTGCATTGCCTCGCGCATCAGCTCCGGCGAGCCGCTTAAATACCACTGGGTATCAGCCACGTGTACATGGCCGAGGTAGGCGGACAAGAGCGGAAGTTTGCGCTCGGGGTCCTCATTGGACCGATACCAGCGCACGAGTGTATTCGTGGCAAATCGGTGCCTCAGGTCGTGCAGCCGCGGGCCATGACTGTCGAAGGGGCCGCGCAGCCCAATCTGCCGGGACAACGCATAGAACGTTCGACGGATATCTGCACCATCCAACTGGTGTCCAGAGCTCGAGACGAACAAGTGCGAGGAAACTGGTCGCTGCCGCCAGTGGCGGTTGCGTCGACTGATGTACTCGGCGAGGACGCGGCAGGTCGAGCGATGCAACGGAACCAGTCGAGTCTTGCCGAACTTGGCGCCGCGGATGGTCAAGACCGCTGCTTTGAGATCGACATCTTGAACCTCAAGGTTGCGGGCTTCGCTGACGCGCAGCCCCGAGACAGTCAGGAGTCCGAGTAGACAGTAGTAGATCCAGGGACGCAACTTTCCGCGTTCGTAGTGGCATGGCATGGTAAGCGCGGCGCTCAGGAGTCCACGAATTTCGCTATCCGAGTACAGATAGGGTCGCGCCCGCTTCGGCCGAAAGGGCAGCAGACCCTTCGCCGGAATCTGCGTGCGTTGATCGGTTGCGCTGCGATACTGAGCAAATCCTCGGACGAAGCTCAGTCGCTGAGCCCAATGCGCCGGTTGGGCGTGCGACGGTTGTTGCGCCCAGGCCAGCGCCAATGACTGGGTGATGTACGATGCGCGGTGCTGCTCCATAAACCTAGCAAAATCGAGTAATCCCTTGCTGGCGTCATGCAGCTTGAATCCCAGATTACGCCGCATACGTACGTAGTCCTGCACGGCCTGACGAAGTGTGGTCATCGCCCACCTCTTGGCCACGGCAATGCGAGCGTCCGTAAAGCCGTGAGGTCCACCTTGGCGTAAATCGTGGTGGTTTGGGGATTGCGATGCCGGAGGACTTCGCCGATTTCGGTCAAGGAGGCACCGTGGCGCAACATATCAGTCGCCAGCGCGTGGCGAAATTGATGAGCGCCCTTTGTCGGGGCCTGGATACCGGCATGCTGGAGTGCATGCCGAACGATCGATCCAACAGCACATTGGCTCAGGAAACCGCGGATGGGAGCTTTGTTGCGCAGAAAAACGCGACGACTCGTGCTGCGCGGGCGCCCGCCGCGCAGGTAGGCCGCGATTGCCGCGCCGACATCGCTAGGAAGGGGAAGGGCGGTTCGTTGATCGCGTTTACCCCGGACGCTCACCTGTCCGGCGTCCCAGTCAATATCCTCAAGCTCGAGAAAGGCCACCTCTCCTGAACGCAACCCCAGCCGTGCGAGCAGGAGCACGATCGCGCAGTCGCGACGGCCGATCGCGGTGTGCCGATCGATGCTGGCTAGCAACTGACGGACCTGGTCCACCCCAATCGCGCGAGGGATCGATGGCATCGACCAGTTCGCCACGATGGGCACGGCGGCAGCCAAATCCAGAGTCACGTCTCCGCGATAGCGCGCGTACTGCAGGAAGGAACGCAATGCAGTGGTCAGTAGCTTCGCGCGTTTCAGATGCAAATGCGGCGCCTGTTGTTGGACGAATCGCACGACATCGCCTGCGTTCAGCTGTGCGAGTCTCACAGGGCCGGCACCAAAACGATCGGTAAGAAACCCACGAATGAATGGCACGTAGTTGATGATCGTAGTTCTGGCCAGAGCGCGCGCATCGCGCAAGTACTCCGCATACTCATGCGCGTAGCCTTCCGCCGCTGTCGGTCGACGCGCGGCGATCTTCTCGGCGGCGATCACGCCCTCGCGGCAGAGAAAATCTAGCAAGTACCTGAGCGCAGCAGCATCGCCCTGGCGTGATCGCGCTCGACGGGTGCGGCCTTGCAAATACCGCGATAGATGACCGGAGCTGACATGACGCAAAGCTACTCCCTGCTGTTGCAACCAATGACTCAAACGCGCGGCGAGCAGAACCTGCCGGTGAATCGAACTCCGGGCATATCCCTGCGCACTTTGCGATTGGGCAAACGGGCCGATGTGTGCCGCGAGCGGGCCCTCGAGTGCTCGCGACAGAACCACTTGGTTGTTGATGATGCACTTCACGGCGGGACTCCTTTCTCCCCTGCACGGGGACGTCAAGGAGTCCAAGACTATGTCGTCAGATACTCGCGGATGTATAGGAAAACAAGACAAAGAATGCAGGACGAGACATAGTCAGGAACGGTAGATAGTGCAGAGCATTTTTAGCTCGGCGCCGACATAGCCGCCACACGTATTCGACCTTGTTGCGCAGCGTCGGGACCGAATTCAAGGTGATGCAAGAGCTGTTGCGGCATTCATCTCTGCGATCCACGTTGGATATCTACAACCAGGCAATCACGCCTGCCAAACATGCAGCTCAGGCCGCCGTCTTGTCCTTGGTGTTCTCGCCTGAGACAAATGGGACCCAGTCATCAGGTTCGGGCGAAGCCGCCGTGTGAGGATTGTCGCGGAGCAAACCAAAATACACTCTGAAAAGGGTGCAAAAAAGGGCACCAAAACGTGTCCTTTTGCACCCTCGATGGTTTAAACGAAATCAACCTAAGTCTTTTGGAAAGAATGGCGGGGACGACGAGACTCGAACTCGCGACCTCTGCCGTGACAGGCAGCGTTGTAGTGGTAACTAGTTGTAATTTCACGGCGCCGATCGCCACCCTTGGCGCTCTAAGGAATCCTCAGGAAGTCTTATTGCACCCTTATTGCACCCAGATTTTCGGCATTAATTCGTCGCCTTCGAGAATCATTTCCACGGAAAGCCGACTATTCGGCAAAGTGCTCCTACAAGATGATACCCGGGAGCAGCGCAGACACTTTTCAGGAATACAGCTTCGCGTAGATTCCAAGCCTTCTCATTCGGTATATGAGTGTAGTTCGGCTGATACCCAATCGGATTGCAGCGCCATCCGTACCGCCTACGCGGCCCTTGCACGCGGTAAGCGCCTGTATGATTTCCTCGCGCTGCTTCCTTT
>Ga0137403_10009956_pt1 | contig 10547 bp, 9 predicted proteins | sample CZOMad2_1_16fung_FD_122057 | JGI IMG/M metagenome (GOLD analysis project Ga0137403, IMG submission 122057) | Vadose zone soil fungal communities from Angelo Coast Range Reserve, California, USA - CZOMad2_1_16fungal (Hybrid Assembly) | ecosystem: Environmental > Terrestrial > Soil > Vadose zone... | reverse complement strand
AAGCGCAAGCTTCACCGTTTCTTCGCCGTCGGCGGCTTCGACGATGGGCGCATGCGAGGGAAACTCTTTTTCGAGAATCTCGTGCAGGTAGTGGCGCTGAGCTACGTTGTCTTCGGCAATCAGAATTGACATACGGCTGATGATAGCTCGAAAGTGCTGAACGCAAAATGTGGCATGCCACAGAAGGCACTGCGGCTTAACCCTGCCGTGCCAAATCTTCTCCTGGTTTGAGCCGCGAAGACATTAGGGAGAGTGGGCACGGCCTCCAGGCATTTCGCCGCAAGCGACTCCGCTGCCAATCCTGTTGCATCAGCGACAACTTGACGCCCGCGCTGCTTCTTTGCACTATGTCGCTGCTGTAACTCCCGCGCAACACTTTCCTTGAAAGGTTCATCATGTATCTCCGAGAGATCTCCGGCGCCGTCGTTGTCTGCCTGTTACTTGGTTCATTCTTAAGTTCGTCTACAACAAACGTTGGGGCGGCGAATCATAATCGACCTGCTCCGTCAGCAAGTCACACCGGCGCGCCAAAGTTGTCCATCGCCGCCGAGCCGCGCGATGAAAAACTCTGGAAAAGAGCCCTCGAGATTCATCGCAAAGCAATCGTCATCGACACGCACAACGACGTGACCACGCCGATGACAAACGATGACTACGATCTCAGTGGCACGCCGCCGGTGCCTTATCGCACCAGCATCGAGCGCATGAAACAGGGTGGACTGACGGCCGAATTCTTTTCGCTTTACGTCCGCCCCTGGTATGTCGCCCACGGCGGAGCGGCGCGCCGCACGCTGGACATGATCGATTCGGTTTATCGTGCAGTTGAGCGTCATCCAAACGATCTGATGTTAGCTACTTCCGCAGCAGACATTCGACGTGCCAAAAAGCAAAAGAAGATTGCCGCGCTGATGGGCATCGAGGGTGGGCATGCGATTGAAAACTCTCTCGCCGCGTTGCGTGAATTTCACCGGCTGGGAGTTCGGTACATGACTCTTACCTGGAACAATACAAACGATTGGGCCGACGCCGGCCGCGGCGAGAAGAAACACCACGGCCTCTCGCCTTTCGGTGAAGAAGTGGTGCGGGAGATGAACCGGCTGGGAATGCTGGTCGACGTTTCACATGTTTCTGACGAAACGATGAGCGACGCGCTCGACGTATCGAAAGCTCCCATTGTCGCCACACATTCTTCCGCCAGAGCACTCAGCAATGTGCCGCGCAACATTCCTGACGATCTGCTGCGGCGCATCGCAAAGAATGGCGGCGTTGTGCAGGTGAACTTTTACAGCGTCTTTGTTGATGCAGCGACCGTGACGCCGCAGAACGATGAACGCAATCGCCGCCTGAAAGCACAGCAGGACGCGCTTGATGAGAAGTACAAGGATGACCCGGAAAGACTGGCGGAAGAAGGCGACAAGCTTGACGCGTCAAGTCCGTTGCCGCCGCTGCCTATTTCAAAACTAATAGATCATATCGATTACATCGTGAAGGTGGCGGGTATTGATCATGTCGGTCTCGGCGCCGACTTTGACGGTGCAGTCGATATGCCTGAAGGCGCCCAGGATGTTTCGATGTTACCGAACATCACTTATGAACTCCTAAAACGTGGTTATAGCGAAAAGGACATTCGCAAGATTCTGGGTGAGAACTTCCTGCGCGTGTTTGCGGAAGCAGAACGTGTAAGCCGCGGTATGAGCAAATCGATAAGCGGAGATGGCAGTTTGCGCAGGATTGGGAAATAGGAATCCGCAGATTACGCAGATTACACCGATAAGAAGAAGGCCTAAGTCAGCCAAGGATCAGTCGAGTCAGGGGTTCAGTTTTTATCCAACATGGAGTGACCCCCTGGATTGAGACACTCGAATTTGACACACTTTAGCAGAGAAAAGGAGCTGCCAAGTGGGAAAGAAACGAGTAGCACAATATTCTATGAAGTTTCGACGGATAGCCGTTGAGCGAATGAAAGGGTGCAACAACATCACGGCGCTGGCGAAAGAGCTTGGGCTCGAACGCAAAACGCTGTACTTGTGGCGAGAGCAACTGGATCCGGAAAGTGTTATCAGCAGAAAGCCAGGGCCGTCGGCAAAGTCACGTGAAGGAGAACTTGAGAAGGAGGTCTCGCGGCTGAAACGGGTATTAGCCGACAAGACTTTAGAATTGGATTTTTTCAAAGGTGCCTTGCAAAAAGTCGAGGGACGGCGCCGGCAGAGCAAAAACTCTGGCGCCAAGACATCTACGACCAGATCCGGGAAGTGATGTCCTTGCAAGGCAACTTGAGTGTGGAGCGGATGTGTCAGCTGGCCCAAGTAAGTCGGGCGGGCTTTTATCGCTCTTTACAGGAGCAGGAACCAGACCGGGAAGAGATGGAACTACGAGCGGCTATCCAGCAGATCTTTCTGGAGCATCGGCGGCGCTACGGCTATCGACGAATTACCAAAGAACTGCGTCGGCAAGGGATGATAGTTAACCGCAAACGAGTGGAGCGGCTGATGCAGTCAGACAACTTACTCGCGGTACAGCGGCGCGCCTATGTCGTTACCACGGATTCCAAACACGACTTTGAGGTCTACCTGAATCTTGCCAGTCGCCTGAAATTGACGGGCATTAATCAGCTGTGGGTGGCGGATATCACTTATATTCGCTTGCAAAAGGAGTTTGTTTATCTGGCGGTCATTCTCGATGCCTGCTCGCGTAAGGTGGTGGGTTGGGCGTTGGACAGGACCCTGGCGGCCAGCTTACCAAAAGTCGCATTGGAAATGGCCATCGCCGACCGCCAGCCAGGACCCGGACTGGTCCATCATTCCGATCGTGGAGTGCAGTATGCTTCAGCTGAATACCAGGCAGTTCTGATGCAACACGGGATTGTCCCCAGCATGAGCCGGCCAGCCAATCCCTACGACAACGCTAGTTGTGAAAGCTTCATGAAGACCCTGAAACAGGAGGAGATTTACCTCCACGAGTATCGCGACTTGGCGCATTTACACAGCCACCTCGCCGACTTTATGGAGCAGTATTACAATCGTCGCCGCTTGCACTCTTCACTTGGTTATCTGCCTCCGGAAGAGTTCGAGCAAACGCTACCGCCAACCAGCACTAACGCAGGGGCGAAGATGAGTTTTTTCAGGCATGCGGAGGTCTATCGATCCGATGATCTGAAAAGACAAACGGGGAGCAATCTTTCGATTACTCCCCAGACCATCGGCGTCGATGAGTCTCCAACTGGCTATTCCTTGGTGAGTTGCTCTCCAGCAGATCTCACCTCCGCTTCACCAGTTGAGCGTAATTCTGTAGAACAATGATCTCTTTAAAAAGGAAAATCTTCAGACAACCATGTGTGTAAACTAACGACTGTCTCAACAATGGGGGTCACCCCAACATGGTTTGAAGAATCTGTGTAATCTGCGTAATCTGCGGATTGGAACTATGAAGTCAGCCGGAATCTACATTCACATACCGTTTTGCCGTTCGCGCTGTTCGTATTGCGATTTCGCCACCGGAATGTACAGCGCTGCGATGGCGGAGCGTTACGTCCTCAGCCTGGTTAACGAAATTCGATCCTGGCGCGAGGTGGAGCCGCCAGCGACGGTTGATACCATTTATTTTGGCGGGGGAACACCTTCGCTGCTGTCGCCGGCGCAGTTGGAAACTCTCTTGAAAGCGGTAAGCAAGCGGTTTACGGTTCTCGACAACGCGGAGGTGACGATAGAGATCAACCCCGGGACCGTCACTCCTGAGACACTCGCCGCGTTTCGCGCTCTTGGTGTCAACCGCGCGAGTTTTGGCGCGCAGACATTTGACGACGGTGAACTCGCTCGTCTTGGCCGCTCACACACTGCAGATGAAACGCGACGGACCTTCCGCTATCTCCGCGATGCCGGCTTCGATAACATCAGCTTCGATCTGATTGCCGGACTGCCGGGGCAGACGATGGCGGGCTGGCGACGTACCTCGCTGAAGCGTTTTCCTTGCGGCCGGAACACTTGTCTTTCTATCTGCTGGAGGTTCACCAGGGAACACCGCTGGCCCAACACATTCGCCAGGGTATTCAGCCCCAGCCCGATGAAGACCTTGCCGCAGACATGTATGAAGTGATGCTCGACACGGCTACGGAAGCGGGCTACGAACACTATGAAATATCAAATCTATGTTTGCCTGGACTTGAAGCGCGACACAATACGAAATACTGGACCGCGGCCCCCTACTACGGGTTTGGTTGTTCCGCACACTCCTACGACGGCAGGTTCCGGCGCTGGGCCAATGAACGCGACCTGCTGCGATATATTGAAATGATCGGAGAAGACCGCAAAGCGATTGTGGATGAGACTCGACTGACCAACTCGGATCGCCAGGCGGAAGCTGTATTTCTCGGATTAAGGCTGATGCAGGGTTTTAGCTTCAAGGAATACCAACGGCTCTTTGGCGCGGACCTGCGCGAGAAACATGAAAACGATCTGACGCGTTTTCGTGAAGCTGGTTTGATCGAATGCAATGGCGACCTGATAAAACTAACGCGAGCCGGCGCCCTGCTCTCGAATGAAGTCTTCGCGGCGTTTGTTTGAGCGGATACCAGCAGCAGCACCGGCGGATGCAGTGGCGGCATCCGGTCGCTACCCGCTCACGGTTCGGTAGTTGAGAGGCGGCATCCGGTCGCTACTGCTCCCGGTTCTGATGTTCCTGGACATCCAGGCATCTACAAATGACACGTCCTTTAATCATCGCCATAGATGGCCCCTCCGGCGCCGGCAAGTCAACCCTCGGTCGAAAGCTGGCGCGCGCTCTCAATCTGCTTTACATCGACACCGGGTCGATGTATCGGGCGGTGGCCCTGGCGGTCATGGAATCGAGCATCAGCGCGAGCGACGATGTCGCGGTGGGCTCGTTGGCGGGCAGGGTGGACATCGATCTCAAGGGCGATCCTGATTCATTGCAAGTAACGCTTGGCGGGCTTGACGTTACGGACCAGATTCGCACCGAAGAAGTAACCGACCTCTCGTCTATCATTTCAACTATTCCGGCGGTGCGCCGGGCAATGGTGGCCCGGCAACGCGAAATGGGCAAACGCGGCGCGGTGCTCAACGGCCGCGATATCGGTACAGTAGTTTTTCCTGACGCTGAATTTAAGTTTTTTCTGACAGCGTTGCCGCAGGCAAGGGCGGAAAGACGCTTCAATGAAGATCGAGCTCAGGACCCCAGTGTTAGCTTCGAGGAAACTTTCGCTGACATGACCGAAAGAGACGCGCGGGATTCCACGCGCGCTGATTCGCCGCTCAAGAAGGCTGACGACGCGATTGTTATTGATTCCACCGGATTAACGATCAATGAAGTCTTTCGACAGATGATGGCGGCCGTTCAGGAGAAGTTAAGCCATAGAGACGCAGAGTCACAGACACCATTACCATGAAGCTGTTCCGATTCTCATTTAAGTTGGAGCCGATCTGGATGCTGGTGTTCTTGCTTGGGCCGGCAGTTTCAGGCCTTCTCATTGCGTTGGTCGTTGTCCTGGTTCTGAAGCTTGGGCTCTGAGTAAATTCGGAATCCGCAATCCGAAAATCACTTATGTTTACCGGTATCATTGAAGAGCTTGGTCACGTACGAAGTGTCGAGCAGCGTGGTGACAACGCGCGCATTTTCATCGAAGCTCGTCTCGTTACCGAAGACATCCATGAAGGCGATTCGGTTGCTGTTAACGGAGTTTGTCTAACTGCGTTGAATGTTGAAAAAGATTCCTTTGCGGCAGACGTATCGCGCGAGACGCTTGATCGTTCCACGCTTGGCCGCTTGTTACCAGGCGCGCCGGTGAATCTCGAGCGTTCTGTCACGCCCGCAACGCGGCTTGGCGGGCACCTGGTCCAGGGCCACGTGGATGCTCGCGGAAAGTTTCTCAGCGCGACCGACCATGGCGGGTCATGGACGGTTCGCGTTGCCTATCCGCCCGAGATCGCTCGTTATCTTGTCTTCAAAGGCTCCGTCGCAGTGGAAGGAATCAGCCTCACCATCGCGGAGCTTACCGATGAGTACTTCGAAATCGCCATCATTCCCAAGACCTGGGAAGTTACCAACTTTTCTCACCTGCGACCGGGCGATGCAGTAAACCTGGAAGTCGACGTAATTGCCAAGTATGTCGAGCGGCTCCTAAGCCTTCCCAAAACTACCCTGGGATAAAGCAACTCGTAGCCACTGATAGTCAGCACCGAGGGCCACTGGCTCGCGGGCCAATCCCGGGGAAGCCCACGCAATGGGGTATTTCCACAAGACTCCATGCAAAAGAAAGGGCTTTTGGGTTAACATGAACTCCGGAATTTTAGAATCCAGATCTAGATTGCAGAAGATGACTTTTGCCTCGATTGAAGACGCTGTCGCCGAAATACGCGAAGGGCGCATGATCATTATCGTTGACGACGAAGATCGCGAGAACGAAGGCGATCTCGTGTGTGCGGCTGAAAAGGCGACGCCCGAGATTATTAACTTCATGGCCCGCTACGCGCGCGGCTTGATTTGCCTGCCCCTGACCGAAGAGCGCTGCGATGAGTTGCACCTCACTACGCAAGTGGCCGACAACACTTCTTTCCTGGGCACGGCTTTCACTGTTTCCATCGACGCTCGCAAGGGAGTGACTACCGGAATCTCCGCATCGGATCGCGCTACGACCATTCAAGTGGCTGTCGATCCACAAACCCGACCTCAGGACTTGGCTCGACCGGGCCACGTCTTTCCCCTGCGTGCAAAAAAAGGCGGGGTACTCGTTCGTCCGGGACAGACCGAAGCGAGCGTAGACATTGCGCGTATCGCCGGTCTTTATCCCGCCGGCGTCATCTGCGAGATCATGAACGAAGACGGCACCATGGCGCGGCTGCACCAACTCAAGAAGTTTGCCCAGGCTCACAACCTAAAAATGATTACTGTTGCTGACCTCGTCAGGTACCGTATAAACAAAGAGACGCTGGTGAGACGCGCGGTAGAGACGGATCTCCCGACAGTTTATGGGCGCTTTCGTGCTATTGCTTACGAAAACATCATCAACGGAGACGTCCATCTGGCTATGGTTATGGGCGACGTTGAAACTGAGGACCCGATCCTGGTTCGCGTGCATACAGAGAACGTTACCTGCGATATGTTTGGCTCCTTGATCGACGACACCGGGTTTCAACTCCATACTGCTCTGGAAAAAATCTCCGCCGCCGGTCAGGGCGTGGTTCTTTACCTGCGCCAGCGTGAGCACAGTCTTGATCTGGTAAATCAGTTGCGCACTTACTCGGTGATGCAGGAGAAAGCCGTGAGCAAGCGTGAAGCGAGCCTCGAAACAGGCTACGGCATCGACCGCGATTACGGAGTGGGCGCGCAGATACTTCATGACCTTGGCCTCCGTCGTATACAATTGCTGACGAATCATCCCCCCAAAGTCGCAGCTCTTGAAGGGTTTGCGCTCGAGGTCGTGGGCAATGTCCCTCTGGGCCAGCCCGCGCATCTCAAAGATTCACCGGTCGAAGGAAGACAACCGCTGCCGGAGGATAGAGAGCAACGCACCTGAGGTGCTTTGCCATCTGTCTGAATATATGGACCGCGAGCCTTGGTCCGCGAATCTCTCTCAGGTTTCAAAGGCTCGTTTTTAGTTTCGGGGACTCCCTCTCCCATCTTGAAGTAACTACCACCCCGCTCGGGTTCTCCGCGCAGGGACGTGGGTTCAGGCCGCGATAACGGCCAGGGGCAGCCGCTTGTTATGAGTGTAGACGATCGCGATAACGGTCCGGGCAATTCGTCTAACAAGGATTCTTCCGCGCCGTCGAGCGATGAGAAATCCATTCGCGATGCCCTGCAGTCAAAGACTGATGAACCACTGCCCCCGGTCGCAGAAGCAATCGCTAACCGCGATGCCGAAAGTCCCCACCCGGTAACTCCACAGGGCAGACGCAGACGTTTCCTTAACCAACGTAATGCCTTCATCGCGACGATTGCCGCCGCGATCGGCGTCGTTGCCCTGATTCTGCTGATTCTTATTGTCTACAGGCTCGGCTATGTCGATCGCTACGTGGCTGGTCAAATCAAAGATACGTTTGCGAAGTATGGTATTCGCGCGGAGATTAAAGAATTCCACGCCGGCTACCCGCCGCAGACCGTGGAAATGTCCGGGCTCGAACTCTACGACGCGCAAACCGGCGAGAAACTTGGGAAAATTGATCGCCTACTGGCCACAGTGCGCGTTGAAGACCTGTATGCGCTGAATCTTCAACGCAATATCAATCTAAAGGATCTCAAAATTGAAGGCCTCGAAGCCTGGGTAACGTTTGACGAGCAAGGCCGCTCAAACTTTCGCAACATCCATATTCCACCGCCCGAGACAAACCGTCGCATCCTGTTTGCCTACACCGCTGCGAATATCGAGATCAAGGGTGGCGTCATCCATTACGGGGATGCGCGGCACGAAATCTCCGGCGAAGCGCGAAATCTGCAAGCCTTAATTCTGCCCGAAGATCCTAACCTCCCGCTCGAGAGCCGGATGCACCCGGTGACATTCGCTGTCTCGAATTCCACGTTCACCTACGACGGCCGTCCGATTAATAACATCGACATCCAGGCGCAGGTTCGAGTGAATGAAACGCGAGCTGAGATTCAAGAGCTGATTCTGCGCTCGCCTGTGGCAGAAGCGCGGTTGCAGGGAACGATGGACGACTGGCGCGCGCTGAGTTACCAGATGAATATCACGTCGAATGTCGATCTCACGCAGCTTTCTGACGTGCTTCAGTCTGGTACCACTTTGCGCGGCACGGGCAATTTTGCGGGCGTGGTTTCCGGCCGCGGAGATCAATATAAAGTTGAAGGCACTATTAAGTCAGACTCGCTGGCGGCCGACGGTGTGCGTTTGCAGGGATTGAACGTTAGCGCCAGCGGTAGCGGCCAGGGCAAGAGTTACAACCTCAACGGTCGCGCCGTAGCGTCGCTACTGAGCGCCGGTGATTTTCAGCTAAACAATGTGCAGTTGGTGGGCGGCGTAATGGGAACGGGCTCAGACTTTCGCTGGCTTGGTGAATTGCGAGCGGCTGCGGAGCGAAGCTATGGCACCACGATTACCGGCTTGATTCTGCAGGATGCGCGCGCCGAGATGAACGATGGCGTGCTCACTGCATCTTCACGACAATTCATTGCCAACAGTCTGACGTCATCCGGTGCGAGGGCCAACGGAATCACTGCTTCCGATCTGCGCTTGCGCAGTGAAAACAATGTGACTACGGCAAGCGTAGCCAGCGTAAAGGCAGGAACAATCACTGCGTCTGGCGCGAAAGTCAACGGAGTGACGGCGAACAATTTGGACATCGTTAGCCGCGAGGGCGTGACCAGCGTCGTTGTTAAAGATGTACAAGTGGGAAACACCAGCGCGGCTGGGGCAGAAATCGGCAGCATCAACATTGCGGGTGCGCGGCTCTCGATTCGCGGTGGACGAATAGAAGGATCAACTGCCGACATCAACGCCGGCACGGTGAAACTTGCCGATGGTCAGGTTGAAAATGTAAGACTGGCGAAACCCATTTTTGTAGTTGAACCATCAGGCCGTTATCGAGCCAGCGCCGACTTGAGCATCGGGGGCGGCGTGCTGGGCCAGATGAACATGGGCCAGGCGACTGCGAAACTGGTAGCAACCAGCAGTGAAATTCAACTCAACAACTTCACCGCCGATATTTTTCAGGGCCAGGCGAATGGAAACGCGCACATAGCAATCGCGAAAGGCGCGTCGTCGCATATCGCTGCAACTTTTTCTGACGTTGAGGTTTCTGGTCCATTTACCGCCTTTGCCGGCGCTGCGGTACCGCTGGCCGGGAAGGTTACCGGTCAGATTGATCTGACTTTTCCCGGCACCGACTTCAAACAGGCCAGCGGAACACTGTCGACCAGGTTCACTGCGGATAGCGTGGCAACGGACAGCGGGCGCGTTCCGCTTTCCGGCGTCGTCGCGCTGCGCGCCAGTCGCGGTTTGTTTCAAATCGATCAAGTCGACCTGCAAACAACTGCAAGCAAACTGAAGGCGACCGGACAGTTTTCCTTTAGCGGCGATTCAAATCTTAACGTTGATCTGAATTCAACTGACGCCGCGGAGTTACAGGCGGTTTTGATTTCTTCAGGATTGCTGCCGGAAGTTGAAGAACAGATGCACAGCTATGGCGTCGATCTCGCCGGCCAGTTAACGTTCAACGGGACTGTGAAGGGACGACTAAGTTCGCCGGATCTCGATGGTCAAATAGCGCTCGGCTCGCTGTTGATTAATGGAAATGATTTAGGTTCATTGTCGGCAGCGCTGCGAATGACAGCCGCGGAGCTGCAGATTGATAACGGCCGCCTAACTGAGCGCGACGGTGGCGGCATGCAGTTTAAGCTCGACGCTCCGCGTACTGGCGAAAACAACACCACTTTTGCAGCGACGCTCGATCGGATGAATGGCGGCAATCTGCTGGCCCTGTTCGCTCATCACCGTCACCTTGGCGATCAGCGGTTCCAGTCTTTCTTCCAGCCGATTTACGGATTTCACAGCGCGACTGATCATAACCGCGATGGCGATC
>Ga0137403_10009955_pt1 | contig 10547 bp, 5 predicted proteins | sample CZOMad2_1_16fung_FD_122057 | JGI IMG/M metagenome (GOLD analysis project Ga0137403, IMG submission 122057) | Vadose zone soil fungal communities from Angelo Coast Range Reserve, California, USA - CZOMad2_1_16fungal (Hybrid Assembly) | ecosystem: Environmental > Terrestrial > Soil > Vadose zone... | reverse complement strand
TGCGAGGTTAGGGAGCGTGGAAATGACGGAGGCGATAGAGCAACGGCTGCTGGGGGATTTGCTGGACTCGTGGGAGCGGAACAACCGGATTCTGGTGAACCTGCTGCGCGCGGTGCCGGTGAGCGGGCTGGAGGCAAGAGTGATGGCAGGCAGCCCGTCGGTGGCGGAGATGTTTACACACATCCATTTTGTGCGGCTGGTATTTGTTTATGAGGACGCGCCAGAGTTTGCCCGGAGTCTGCCGGAAAAAGAATGGCTGGCGGAGCGCGACCGGGAACGGATCGCGGAGATGTTGAACGAAAGCGCGACGGTGGTGCGGGAAGCAGTGAAGAGCCGATTGGCGACCAGGCGGCAGATGAACATTCACTACGACCACCCGATTTTGATGATGCAGCACATGATTTGGCACGAGGGATACCATCACGGACAGATCAAGCTGGCCCTGAAGGTGGCGGGCCGCCCAATGACCGATGAGGAAGCCGGGCCGCTCACGTGGGACGTCTGGATGCGCAAGAGCCCTTAAGATTAGTTGTAGGAGGGTTGTCGGTCATCCGGCCACGATCCCGAGAGGCCCATCGTCTGTAGCGAAGGAAGTCACTTTACCGTAATAGTTTCTAGCGCGCCTCGTGGAATCGCAGGAAGCGTGCAGCCTCAAAAGTTTTCCGCCATCCAAACATTGCTATCGACGGTGGGTGCTGGAATTGCGACGTATTTTCCGTTGCGCGAGGGAACGGCCCAGCTCGGCCAAATGCTGTTCACTTGCCAGATTGGGTGTGCATTGCCCGCTAAATCTACGTACAGCAAGCTTTGCCTCAAGCCCGCAGGATTGCTAGTGACAAAAAGCCCCTTGGAATCGGCCGCCCAATCTACAGACATGAAGCCGTTCCAATTTTTCACCACCAACTCGCGAGTAGGCTGACCAGAGAGCGAGAACAGCCGGATTCGGTTATCGTCGGTGCTGAAGGTAATCGCCGCAATTGAAGTTCCGTCCCGGGAAAGCCCCCAATTCCAACCGGTCGTGCGCTCTTCAAGCTTCGCTTCTTCGTGCGAAATGCCGGTAGCCGGATCAAAGACTGAAAACACGAACTCTTTCGGCCTTTGCTGGACGAAGGCACAGATGGTGGCAGGTGCACGCGAACACTGAAAGTCAACGATCGCTGGGGCCTCAAGCACGGTCTGGGACGGGCCCCCATTGATAGGCGCTCGCATCAACCGTACCGCCTGGGAATTGTCGCTTGGATTCGTAGGTACCAGATACAGAATTTGAGTTCCGTCTGGATTCAGCCGACAAATGGATTTTCCTTTCGGACCAAAGGGCAGCATTTCTGCCGAGGTTTCATCAATTCGTTGTCGAAAAATGTTGTCCGTACCAGTTCTATTCGAGATAAACAGCACGGCCTTGTTGTCGAGGGTCCAGTCGAAAGGAAAGTCGTCGGCGTCGTCGAGCGTGAGCCGGCGCGGTGTGCTGAGTCGTGCGCCTTTGGCGAAAAACTCGGACACGTAAACATCAGCCTGTGGCTTGGCCCGGTTAAATACGAGGCGCTTGCTATCGGCGGTGATGCTGGGTTTCACTGCGAAGCCATCGCCGCTGGTGATTCGCGCAGGCGTTCCTACTAAACGGCCGGTGCTCAAGTCTATGCTAGCTGCCCAAAAGTTCGAGCTGTTCCGGCTAGGCGGCGGTTCATCCATCGCATAGACCAAACGTGCGTCCGGCAGCCAGATGAACCCCCAACCATCCAGATGAGGCTCCGACATGACAACCCGTTTAGTGCCCTGCTCCAGATTAAAGAGCTCGATCCAATGTTCCTCATTGTTGGGCCCAGCCTTGGATTTCACATAAGCAAGCCAGCGCCCATCAGGCGACCAAACCGGTGAGGCGATCCTTCCCTCCGGAAACGAAATCAGCTTTCGCTGCTCGGACCCATCTGCCCGCATCAGCCAGATTTCCTGCCCCGTTTCCCCGAATCCTGCTCCCTTGAGAAATACAACTTGTGAGCCGTCCGGCGAAGCCGAAGCCGACCAGCCTTCGTCGCTCATTTGCCGCGGGTTGCCACCCATGATGGATAGAGCCCACAGACGCTTGTTTGCCATCGGGGTCTCAGCCCACGACGCCAACAACTGCGAGCTGTCTGGAAACCATCCCAAGAACGTGACATCAGAAGCCTTCGCTAGTAGAGGGTGGACTTCACCCGTAGACAGGAGGCGCAAGTAGGCTCCGGTTTGGTCGGAATATGCCAGGTACTTGCCATCGGGAGATATCGCAGAAGCTTCGATCCGGTTCTCGGTGGCGTTCGTCGTTAAACGTTGCAATGTTACCGAAGCTTGCGACAATTTCGATCGTGATGCGTGGCCCCAGAGGAACCACCCTGCGGCCAGACTAGCCACAACAACAATGGCCAGCACCGCCACAGAGAACTGCCGCTTCCGTGCCCAAGGGCCAGAGGCACTTGGCGGCGACACCTGCGTTACGCTTCGTCCGGTTTCCGTGTCTCGTTTCAAGCGCTTGAGGTCGGCCCGCAGTTCCGCGGCGGACTGGCAGCGGATCTCACGATCTTTTTCCAGCGCCTTGTAGATCACTTCCTCGAGTTTGGCAGGAACTGCTGGATTCAAGCGCACTGGAGCAACGGGTGTGCGATTCAGAATCGCATCGAAGATCACTCCCGAGGTATCACCCCCGAAAGGCAGCATTCTCGTACACATCTCATAGAGAACCGCGCCGAAGGAGAACAGATCCGTCCGGGTGTCGAGTTCTTTTCCCCGGACCTGCTCCGGGCTCATGTAAGCCACGGTTCCGATCGCAACTCCGGGGCTGGTCAGATTTTCGTCGAAGGTCGCGGTGGGCGCGGATGTTGCTGCCCCCAATTCCGGCTTGAGCGTGAGTTTGGCCAACCCGAAGTCAAGTACCTTCGCTTGACCGCGCCCGGTGACAAAGATATTCGCCGGCTTGATGTCGCGGTGCACGATGCCTTTGCTATGGGCCGCATCCAGAGCGTCAGCAATCTGAATGCCGAGTTCCAGAACCGTTTCGATTTCCAGCGGCCTTCCCGAAACCAGATGCTTGAGAGTGTTCCCCTCCAGCAATTCCATCGCGATAAAGGTTCGCTGTTCGCTCTCGTCGATTTCGTAGATGGTGCAGATGTTGGGATGGTTGAGCGCGGACGCTGCGCGGGCCTCGCGGCGAAAACGCTCGAGGGTCTGGGGATCACGTGCCATTTCTTCCGGCAAGAACTTCAAGGCCACGAAACGGCCGAGGCGGATGTCCTCAGCTTTGTACACCACGCCCATGCCACCACCGCCGAGCTTCTCGATGATGCGATAGTGCGATATGGTCTGGTCGAGCATCGGGCTGCCTGTCAGGCTGACATGTTAGGAGGGCAGTTGGGTCAAGTCAATGAGCGCACGGGTAGGAGAAAGGAGCTTCAAGACTGCGCCGCAATTTCTTGTACCTCCCGGTGCGATTCGATATGCGGGCGTGCAAAATGCAATGAGTAGCACATCAAGTCTGCAGTTCAGAAATCCAGCCGCAACGAAAACATAAACTGCCGCTGCAATGCGGCCCCGTTAAATTCTGTGTTGATAATTATCCCGCCGGCCTGACAATCCACGCAGGGGAAGATCGGATTGTCGAGGTTAACTTTGTTGAAAATGTTGAAGATTTCGGCGCGAAATTGCAGGGCAACATTCTCCCGTAGGGGGATGCTCTTGGCGACGGAGAGGTCGCTCTGAAAGAAGCCAGGCCCACGCAGGGAATTCCTCGCGGCACTTCCAAAGGTACCGGCGGCAGGCCGCTGCCACGGTCCGACAGTATCTCCAGGAGTGCCGTTGAGCTCTAGTGGCACGCCCCCCGTGGTCGTGAAGTAGCCATCGCGACTCCCCGTGATGTGAACCGCCCCGACCAGATTGGGGCGGCAGGGACCGGTGTCCCGGTCGAAGCCGCAGTTCGAATACGTTGGAGAAAAAGGCAATCCGCTCTCCCAGGTGACGGTTCCACTGAGTGACCAGCCCCCGACAATGCGGTTTGTGATCCCGCCGACGTTCCCGAGAAAAACCTTGCCCTTTCCGACGGGCAGTTCAACCAGATTAGTCAAGACAAAAACATGTTTTCGGTCCGTGTTGGCGACACCGTAATTAAGCTTGGGATCGATCGCGTAATAGTCGCTGTCGTAGCCCAGCGATTTTGACCAGGTGTAGTGAGCGAGAAACTGGTATCCCCTAGTGAATCGCTTGTCTGCCACTACTTGCAGCGAGTTGTAACTGTCGGAAGCATCACTGGCAAGATATTGGATTTGCTGTGTCCAGCCGAATTTCTTGAAGAAGGATTTTCGCTCATTCGTATCGAGACTTCCGAATCCCACGATGGTTGCCTGATTGGGATCGTAGATCGGCCCATCACCAGCGAACACATGGGTGCCTTTGTTGGCCACATAGCCGGCCGCCAGAGAGAGCGTCGGGGTGATCTCCTGTTGTATGGTGACGTTCCAAGCGTCCACTGTGGGCAGGCGGATCTTGCGCGGAAGAGCAAAGGCGTCAACCTGGTCGGGCAGCAGGAACTTTCCCGAAGACGGGACCGTGGGGAAGCTGGCCGCGGGTGGCCCTTTCGAAAGGCTGAATACGCTCTCCGTATTTGAAGCCGGATTGATTTGCTGCGCCACTAGTACCGGCAGGTTTTGTGTCGCCGTATGCCCAAAGATCGAACCAAACACCCCAATGTCGAAGCTGCGGCCGTATCCCAACCGGACCACCGTCTTGGGTGAAGCCTGGTAAGCGATGCCCAGGCGAGGCGCAAAGTTGGTGAAACTATTCTTCACGTTTCCCTGAAGGTTGACGTTGCCAAAACCCGCCACGTTGACCAGGCCAGTGTCGAGATCCAACCATCCGCCAGCGCCCTTCCCTGTCACTGACTGCGGAAAATAGATTTCCCACCGTAGTCCATAGTTGAGAACCAGTTTGTGCGTGACGCGGAAGGTATCCTGGCCATAAAAGAACCATCGCTTCTGACGCTCTCCTGCATCGGCAATGCTGCTTGCAAAGCGGCTGAACCCGCTCACGTCGCCCAGCAGAAACGTGGCCAAACCCGCGCCGCCGCCGGTCGGTCCCTGGGTCCGCGAATTGAAAAAAGCGAAACTGCCCGTGCGTGAGTCGGTGCTGGCTACGCGAAGATTCTGCGCATAGCGAAAATCCGCGCCCCATTTGAACGCATGATTCCCGGCTGTTTTCGTCCAGTTGCTGACCCATTGAAACTGTTGCTCGTTCTCGAGCAGCGGGCAACCGCACTGATGGCCGAAAAAGAGTTGGTCGCCTTGTTGTCCGTCAACGAAAACGAATGGCATACCAGAGGTGAGGACATCACCAAGGTTCACCCCCGGGATCCCCGCATCCTTTGCGGGCGTCGTTCCCAGGTCGTTCGGCAATACGTTCACGTGGTAGCGAAAGAAACCAAATCGGAAGTCAATCAGCAGGTCTGGTTTGAGCACATAATTGGCACCCACGGCAATGCTCTGGTTCCGAGCCCGGGACTGACCCGCAAAGCGGTCGGGGGACAGTCCCGGACCTCCGGCGATGGGCCCAAATGCTCCCAACGCATGGTGCCGGAAGTCGGCGAAGCTGTAGCGGCCAAAGAGGTTCAGCCTTTCCGAGACACTGTGGTCGACGCGAATATTGAAATCGTCATCGTTGAATAGCTCGGTTCCAGATGTGATGAAGTTCTGGATAAGCCCTGCCTCGGAGACGTTCGGTCCCGGCAACAAGGTCAAGAGGTTGACAGCTTGAGGGGAAATGCGGTTCCGCGGAATCTGGTTATTCGTGAATTGAGTGCCGGTTGATGGGTCAAAGATAGGCTGTGGGTACTCGCTAAAATCGCAAAACGCAGCCGCCGGATCCAGGCAGGTGGAGCGAACCAGGGCGGTCGGCACGTTAAGGCGCGCCGAAGCTCCGTTGGAGCGCCTTGTTCCCTGATAATCCCCGAAGAAGAACAGGCGGTTCTTGATCAACGGGCCGCCCAGCGAGCCGCCGAACTGGTTCCACTTTGTGGCGGGCAGCGGCCGATCGGGTGGCTGGGTAAAAGGGTTCCGAGCCTGCCCCCAACCGGTGCGCCGGAATTCGAATGCACTGCCATGAAATTGGTTTGTGCCTGATTTTGTCTGGACGGTGACAACCCCCGCCACCGCCTGGCCAAATTCCGCGTCGTAGTTCTGGGTCGTCACTTTCGTTTGAGTAACCGACTCCAGCGTGGGATTGATCACGATAATTCCCAGGACCGGGTCGCGATTGTCAGTGCCATCCAGTTGGAAGGACGTGCCGCTGAAATGTTGCCCGTTGACCATGATTTGAATGCCGCCCTGCGGGTTTTCGGCCGAGGTGTGCTGCCAGCCTAACTGCGACGTGCCTGGGCTGAGCAGTTCCAGGCTGGTGAAGTTTCGGTTAAATAGCGGCAGATTTTCGACCTCTTTCTCGCTGAAGGTGATGGCAACATCTGAGCGATCGGTTTTCATCAGGGCTATATCTTCCGCCGATACGGTTACCTCTTCCTGGGTCCGCCCAACCTGAAGTCTTACATCGACCCGGGCAGCCTGGTCGGCGTACACGGGAATGCTTGTAGATTCGACAACTTTGAAACCAGCCGCTTCCGAGCGAACGTCATATTGGTCTGGAATCAGGTGAGTCACGCTGTAATTGCCGGCCCCGTTGCTGGTCGTCTCAAATTTGGTGTTTTTTTGAACAGAAGTTACAGTCAGCTTCGCCCCAACCACCGCAGCTCCGGATTGATCTGTGATCGTGCCGAAGATGCTCCCATAGACTGCTTGAGCGCGTGCGGTTCCAGGCACAAGGACACATGCAACCAGGATAAGCACTATAGTGACTGGCGGAGGCAATGGACGTGCCGCTCTCGGGGCTGACTGTAAGAACTCTTTTTTGCTAGAACGCGGCTCAACTCTCGGATGCCTCAGACGGGCAGGTTTGCCGCCAGAACTTCGGAGGATGAAGGGAGCTTCAGGAGTAAGCGGTAAAGACATGGGGCTACCCCCAAGCGCTGCCCGAACTCTACCATCCCTGCTCAGCGTTTGTCAGGACTTATCTCAGAACGCCGGGTCGATTGAGTCCGATGTGACTCTGGCAGGAACCATCAGAAATTTTCTACTTGCCACACGTTGTTATAGACGCTCTTTTCGGCGATGGCCAGGGATCGCCCGTCGGGTGACGGGATTGCCCCCAATATTTCCGTAGTGGTGGAACGAAGCAGAACGGAAGCCTTGCCATCGAGCGTGATCCTCAGCAGCGCACTCCCACCTTCCGGCGTCTTTCCTGCAACCAAGAGACTCTTTCCATCGGCGGCCCATGTGATGCTGTCCAATTCGTTCCGTCCGGTTACGCGTACATCACGCATTTTGCCAGTGAGTGTGGAGCGGAAGCGGATCGCTTCCTTGAGACTGGGACAAACTAGGGCACGCTGCGAACCATCGGGAGACAAGCTCCAATTGCACACGGGATCGACCTGCGATGGGTATGAACTCTTGCTATTTTTCACATCAAACCGAAACGTTTCCATGTCGTCGCCTTTGGCAACGCTGTATAGGCAAAAGTTCAATGGCGAGTTTGCACACTGCACGTTCCAGATGCCGACATGCTTGAGGACCAGGCGAGGAGCTCCGCCGCCAATCGGGATGGCGAAAAGCGATGATGGAGTTTCCAGGCTGGCGGACTTGGGCGTCGAAATATATAAAATCTCGGAACCGTCGGGTGTCACTCTGGGTTGTTTGAGCTGCTCGGCGCTGGTCGTCAAACCTTCAGCCAAAGGCTGATCGGTAGCCTGTTTGAATATCGCTGAAGTACCGTTACGATCGGAACTGAACAGGACGGCCTTGCCGTCGGGTGTCCAGGCAAACGGGTCGTTTTCATTCTCATCGAGGGTTAGTCTCCGGTGCGCCAGCAATTGCTTGCCATCCGGCGCCAGCGTGCCGATGTAAGCACTCGAGACTGAATTCTCTCTCAGAAACGTCAGTACTTTTCCGTCGCGGCTCGCACTAAGTTGCCAAATCCAACCGACCCCTCGGGTGATGCGTTTCGGGGACTCGGCAGGCTTTCCAAATGGTGGCAAGGATACCGTCCAGAGGCTTGCGCCATGGTGGTCAATTTCATCCCCCATGACGTAAACCAGGCGGCCATCCCGCAGCCAGTGCAGCGAAGGGCCCACGCGATTGTCAGAAAAGAAGGTTTGGGCACTTGCCTTCCGCCATTCGTTGAGTTCCACGGAACTGGCGCGTGCGTTGTAGGTCTCAAGGTCTCGGATGTATGCGATTCGATTGCCGTCCGGAGACCAGGTGGGACCTCCCACCCAGGAAGGCTGGGCAGCTGCGACCTTGACCGGATCTGTTCCGTCCGAACGCATGACCCACTCTTCCTGACCAAAGCCACCGCGGTGAAAGGCGATGTGCGCTCCATCCGGAGAGACCGCCCCTGACGAACCATCATCTGTAAGCTGGCGGGGCGAGCCTCCAAAGATCGAAACACTCCACAAACTTTGCTTGCGGGGCTGGTCATCATGGTGGACGAGCAAATGCGAGCCGTCCGGAAACCAGTCATCCACCTCAGCAGAGAAATTTTGCGGCAGGGTCACACGGTGAGTTTCTCCCGTGCGAATCTCCTTCAGGTAAAGACCCGTGTTGTCTGAATAGCCTAGGAACTTGCCGTCCGGAGAGACTGCCGCGCTCGTTACCCCGTTATCCGATGAATTCGCAGTCAGTTTCCGTTCAACGACCTCGGTGGTCCGCGGTGGATGCCGCCATAAGATCCATATTAGAACGGCGATCGTGGCCGCCGAGAGGAAGGCGATGGCCATCCAGGGATGAAAGAAGGATGTCTTTCCTCCTTCGGGTGCGGCCTCGATTGCGGGACCACTCGGTAGGGGCGCTTGTGGGCCCGGCTTGTCCACCGTGGCGACGAAGCGATAGCCCCGGCGAGGCAGGGTCTCTACAAACCTGGGATTGTCGGCCTCGTCTTCCAACGCGACCCGGATCTTGGTAATGGCCGTATTGAGCGCGTGATCAAAGTCAACAAAGGTGTCTTCCGGCCAGACTCGCCGGCGCAGTTCCTCCCGCGTGACTAACTTCCCTGAGTTTTCCAGCAGGATGGCACAGACCTGGAAGGGTTGGTCTTGCAGGGGCACCTTGAGCCCATTCTTGCGTAGTTCCCCAGTCTGCAAGTCCGCTTCAAAGACCCCGAAACGAACGATTCTTGCCGAACTGTTGACCTCGGCCATATGCAACGCCCGCCGTTGAACTGGAACTCTAGCACTGTTGGCCCGGTGATAGGAACTCGGAGCTGTGGAGGTGCTCTATCCAAACCGCCTGCAGACAATAGCTTAGCTGTAGTGGAGAAATAGCGAAGCAATCCATTCACGGTTCATTGAGGTACCAGCTGTCGTAATTGAACGTTGGCGTCGCCGACGAGGTGAACGCCATGAAACGCTTGCTTGTCTCTAGTTTCTTGCTGGTAATCCTTACACTGTTTCCCCTCGACCTCGGTTGGTCTCAACCGACTGACCATGCAACGAAGGCACAATTGGTCCCGCGCGTCGGATCGGTGCCTGCTATCACCGTTGCGATTTACGACGATCTGCATCTCTCTTTGCAAATATTGGCCGCCGCCCAAGATGAGGCTATGAGAATCTATCGAAAAGCCGGCCTCACGATCTACTGGATGGTGTGCAAGTCATCGACGACGGAATTGGACTTGAGATGTCAGGATTCACCTTCGGCAACGCATCTCAACTTACGAATCGTCCAGCACGCGTCGAAAGCGAGCGACGGCGTTTTCGGCGTTGCATTTCTCTCTGCCGAAGGAACTGGAGCATACACCGACGTATCCTACAACTCGGTGGAGGAACTGGATCGGGAATGGCATGTCGGTGTCGCACGAGTATTAGGCCATGTAATGGCACATGAAATCGGACACCTGCTGCTGGGTTCGAACGCGCACTCACGACAAGGCATAATGTGCCCAAGCTGGCATAGAGAGGAACTTCGTCGTGCGAGCATGGGAGCTCTATTATTCTCAGAGGAGCAAGCTCGATTCATGCGGGAAAGGCTGGCGCGCTAGTTCGTTAGACCACCCCGTGAACTTTCCCTAATCTCCCCTGAGCATGACAATTCGCTCACTTATGGTTATCTTGCACAACTGAATCACTGGGGCATCCTTTAGGGCTAAAGGGTATAGCTGCCCGTAATCATGCCGGATCACGCTCCGGAGTGGAAGACGAGAGCCGCGGGTTTCCCATAGCTGGGGAGATACTACCTGCCGCAGATTCACATGGTCTATAAAGGCCTGGCCGGGTGGCTGACAAGCGGGGACTGCTCCATTCGTGGACACAATCGCGTCTATCTGGTCAAACTTCCTACACCGACTTCCGTTACTAATCCGTAGAGTCGGTTTGGGGTACATCCGGGTGGAGGATTGAGGTGCTCCGCTTAGCGAGCGGGCTCAGGCGTGACGTTAACCAACATGTTCGTCCGCAGATTCAGGGTCTCGACGGTCACCTTCGCGATCAAGCC
>Ga0137403_10009954_pt1 | contig 10548 bp, 13 predicted proteins | sample CZOMad2_1_16fung_FD_122057 | JGI IMG/M metagenome (GOLD analysis project Ga0137403, IMG submission 122057) | Vadose zone soil fungal communities from Angelo Coast Range Reserve, California, USA - CZOMad2_1_16fungal (Hybrid Assembly) | ecosystem: Environmental > Terrestrial > Soil > Vadose zone... | reverse complement strand
TTACCCGCTCAACGGCTCCGATCTCTCAGCCGATCGCAATCCGATCGAGGCCGGACTCGGATTTTTCGTCGATCTGGAGAAACCAAATTTCACCGGACGCGAAAAATTGCTTGAGACCAAAGCCAACGGTGCGCGCGAACGGCTCATCGCATTCAAGATGAACGGGAAGGGTCCGCCGCCGCGCCCGCACTATTCGCTCCTCAACAACGGCGCACGCGTTGGCGAGATTAGCAGCGGCACGCTGTCGCCGAGCTTGAACATTGGGATCGGAATGGGGTATGTCTCGTCTGCGTCCGCGAAGATCGGGACGCCGCTGGAGGTGGAAATCCGCGGACAAAAATTTCCGGCGACGATCGAGAAAAGGCCGCTTTACAAAAAACCATCATGAACGTTCCCGACGACCTGCTTTACACGAAGAGTCACGAATGGATTCGACGCGAAGGCGACACCATCCGGGTCGGAATCACCGACCATGCCCAAACCGAGTTGACCGATGTTGTTTTTGTCGAACTACCCAAAGTTGGCGCGAGCGTGGAAGCAAAGGCGCCGGTGGCGGTGGTGGAATCGGTCAAGGCCGCGAGCGACATTTACGCACCGGTTAAAGGCACGGTAGTGGAAGCAAACAATGCGCTGACCAATAACCCTGCTCTGATTAACAGTGATCCATTCGGCGAAGGCTGGATTTTCGCGCTCAAAATCGACAACGCCGACGATCTGAAAAATCTGCAGAGCGCAACGGCCTACAAAGACCAGATCGAGTCGTAATCGTATCGGCTGTGTTACTAAGACCGGCCTTCAAGCCGTTTCACGAAGGAGGGGCTGGTCCGCCCGACCCGAATCAAGCCGTGCTCCCCAATCCATCTGCATCCGCGTAATCCGCGGTTAGACTTCAATCCTGGCCGAAAAGCAGTTGCTCAACGCCGCGGAGGAGTTGCTCGATTTTCACCGGCACGGCCAGGAAACTATAACCGCGTACGATTCCGGCGGACATGAATTGGCGTTCCGAAACAGAGTTGCTCAGGCAAAGCAACGGGACATGGCAAAGATCGCGATCTTTCTGAAGTTGCCGGGCAATGATTTCTCCGTCAGTGGCGGCGCTGATGAGATCGACCACGATCAGGTCGGGTTGAAACCAATGCGCAACGTGAAGAGCAAATGCGGCATCGTGTTCCTGGCGGATAGAATACTTGCCGACGCTTTCGAGAGCCCGGCGAACCGTGCGAGTAACGTGCGGCTCGTGATCGATGAGAAGAATTTTTTTAAGGACCTTCACGAAATTGCTTCTTATTCCGAGCATCGGTTATGCCATTGGATTGAATGACGAAGCACGAATGACGAATGACGAAATCCGAATGACGGAGCGAGTGCGGTATCGGAGTCCCTTCTTTCAAACATGCGTCAGTGTCTCGGGGTTAGGCCCGTGAGCCTATTGAACCGTTAGCGCCTGCTTTTGAAGTTCGCGCCAGTGAGTCAAAGAAAACTCGACACCGTGTTGATGGTGAGCGCTAGGATCACAGTGTTGAAGCCGAACGACAATATCCCGTGCAGCAGCACCAGCCGACGCATTTCGCGCGACGTGACATCCACATCAGAAACCTGGCAGGTCATGCCGATAACAAACGAGAAATAGACGAAATCACGATAGTCGGGCAGATCGTCCTCGGGAAACTTGAGGCCACCGGCGTGTTTCTCTACACTATTGACGCTGTCGTCATAGAATTTGTGGGCGTAACGCAATCCGAAGACGGCGTGCATCAGCAGCCACGAGAGCACCACCGTGGCGAGAGCAAGCAACAAATGAATCGACAGGTGCCGCCCCTGCGGTTTTCCGCTTCGGATCAGAAATGCGACCGCAAAAAGAGCAGCGCACGCCACAATGACAACAAAGATGAAAATGACCGTGCGGCCGACGTCCTGTCGTTGCGCCACTACTCGAATCCGCTCTCGTGGAGTGAGCGTGACCGTCACCCAAATCAAACCGAGAATGGCAAACGCAAACGCATCATAAGTAGCGAGCGACGCCGTCCAAAGCGCGTGGGTGTGCAGAGCAAGCCCGACAACCGCGGCCACGACAAATCCAAGCAGCAATCGATGGTGGGCGTCCATCTTCGCAATCGCGTCCAGTGTTCGCTCCATGTCATGGAGAAAACGAAAAGTCGCGAGGATAGGCAAGCGAAAGTCAGTGATGATCGAGCTATCAATTCTTGCTACTCATGCTCCGATGATCGGTCTTTTCTCGCCTTGAACATTTGCGGCGACAAAGGAAATAAAACCGATACGATAAAAACCCCGGCGTTCCAGCAATTCTCGAAAATGAAACATGTTTGCGTTGCCGCCCTCGTCGTAATTGCGACTATCACACCGAGCCGAGCGATCTGGCCGGAAAAAAATCCGGCGGACGCGCTCCGTAGTTTCTACAGCTGGTATGTGCATGAGGTCGCGAATGGTAGCCGGCCACTGGAAAAAGAACGGGACCAAATGCGGAAGTTTGTCACGGACCGCCTGCTCAATCGCATCGACAAAATGCCCAAAGGTCCAGGTGGCTTGGACGGCGATTTTTTCCTCAACGCCCAGGAAGTTGATCCGGAATGGGGAAAAAATATTGCCGTTGCTAACAATTATGTCGGGAGAACAATGTCGAAGGTGGGCGTGATTCTCACTGGCCGAAAACTCGGTGACCGCCAATTTGAGGTGAAAATGCTTTTCCAGGAAGGTGCATGGAAGATTGATGAGGTAAAATTCAGCGACTGAGAAAAAAGCTTTGACGGTATCCTGCGCCAACGCCTAGCCTTCGCCGACAGTAGGCAAGTAGGCTTACTTGAATATGGCCGGCCGCTTTGGTGTTTGAATCCGGACGCGCCTCTCCTAAACCTCAAACGAAAGACAATCCGAAATGAAATTAATTATCCGCGTCTTGACTATCGGAATAGCTGCTCTGTCCCCGCTCGCGCTGGTGTGGGCGCAAAGTTCGCCCAGTGAAAAGCCGGCAGCGGGGACTTCTTCGCCTCCGGCCCGCAACGATGTTTACCACGTTTACTTTGGCAAGGCTGCCCCCGGCAAAGCCGCCCAGTTGGCGGAACTGCTGAAAACACCAAATCCGAGAGACCCGATGCCGGGGCATTTCATTGTTCTGCGCCATCAGGAAGGCGATGCGTGGGATTATTGCGTAATCGCCCATATCGGTGCCAAGGCGACGGTTGAGGCCGCGCCCTTTCAGGTCCCGTCGGCAATGCGCGATGTGAGTGATTGGCATAACGATACCTTCGTGAACGGACCGTCATGGGAGGAATTCACCAAGGCGATGGCTATTTCCGATGACGCCAAGAGCAAGAGTGGAGGATCTGTTTACGTGGTCTCAGTCTTTCGGCCCACACCGGGACACCGTGAGGACTTGGAGAAGATACTGTCGGCGCCGCCGAATCGTCCCAGCGACACTTCTGCCGGGACGGTGCTGATGCAGCATCTCGAAGGTGCCCCGTGGACTTTTCTGACCGTTGTTCGGTACAACTCGTGGCAGGACTTTGCCACCAACGATATGAACAACGTCACACAATCTAACAAGAATGAGGGCGGTTGGTTTGCCTTTCGGGCGTACAGCGCTTTCCATACGGATACCCTTGCCAATCGCATTGCGCCGTAACGTTGGGGTGATCCGAGATCCCCGAAGTTCAATGCCAAAATTGAGTGTGGAACACAGGCCTGTGGCCTGTGCGCCCAGCGGACATTTTCTCCGCTGTCGCTGTGTCAGCGGAGTGCAACTCCGCTGGGCGCACAGACCTGGAGGTCCGTGTTCCCGTCCGCTTTGCGCGAAGAGTTCGACGAAAAGACGGCAGCGATATCCGAATAATTCGCCGCATCTAATAACATCATCACTAATTATCGCGACGTGCGCGCTCGTCGCTGGTTGCCAGCACGAGCCGAATCCGGCCGACACCGTTCGCAATGCCTATGGCTGGTATATGCGCCAGCTGAAGAGCGGGGTTAACCCACTGGAGCAAAAGCGAACTGAGCTCAAGCAATTCGTAACCGACAATTTTTTGGCAAGCATCGATAACATGCGCCCTGAGCTGGAGGACAGCCCGTTTATGGATGCTCACAGCTTCGATGCCAAGCTTTCAATTGAAAAGGTTACGAGCGATCGCCGCGCCGCGACCGTGCGAATCGGACTAAGCGGCCGTCTCTCTGGTCAACACGCGCTGAATGTTTACCTGGTAAAAGTAGATGGCAGATGGAAAGTGGACGACGTAAAGCTACTTGAACAATTGTCGTTAGGCGAAAAATCGGAGCGAGCCGGCTGAAACTGAAAAGCTAGTGAAGCGTAACATCGCCCTAGGGCTGCCGAGTCTTACTGTAGCGGCCGTCTGCGACCGCCGACGTTTTTTTAGCACACCGGCGCGGCGGTCATAGACCGCCGCTACAGTAAAGGCAACTCGCGCGGTCGGCAATGGAACGCAGGTCACAGACCTGTGGGGCGCACAGACCCAAGGTCTGTGCTCCGTAGATCCGCAAGCGGGGACTTCTTGGTCGCTAAGAATTTACTGCGCACGACGGTGGCATAATTGCGGTCTTCGATCCATGGATAGTGGTCAGTGACAAGCGGCGACCAGAACAAATGGCCGGAGTGTCGCCAGCAATCGAGAATGATTCCTTCTCGAAACGGTTGGCCTTTGGCCGTGATAACAACGCAATTATGTTCTCGCCGGCTTCCGGCCCAGGCTTCCGCCCAATGCAGCTCGAGAGTCCTGAGTTTGAGCGCGTCGAGTTGGACGAGTAAATCCTCCGCCCATTGGAAACAGAGTCCGCGTTTACGGATGCCGAGGTTAACGAGAAAGTTGTGGAAACTGGGCGGACCCCCAATTACACCGTAATCGCGCCGGAGGTGTGCGGCGGTAGCGTAGCCACATTCTGCGATGCGTTGCGCCTCGCCTGCGCGGACGCTCGGTGAAAGCGCGGCAATTCGGTCGCGTAAAGCTTGGGCCGCGGGTAAATCGGACGGCGCAACTTGTGCCAGCAGGTCGCAACGAAAGTTCACTAAAACGATCAGGGTGACGCCCGCCAATAGCCGACGAAACTGCATGGCCAAAGTTATTGCTCACGGCAAAAAAGTCACGGCAACGCTTGCCTTATGAGTTATGAATAAATCATGAGCTTCAATACTGTATGCTGGGCCGATATTCCGGTGAAAAATCTCGATCGCGCGATTGCCTTTTACACGGCCGTGCTGGGGAGCCGGTGAGCAAGGAAGGCGACGGCGGTTTCACCTTCGGTCTCCTGCCGCACAGCGAGCAAAACGCTTCTGGTTGCTTGGTGGAGATGGAGGATAACGAACCATCGCAGAAGGGACCGCTGGTCTATCTTTCGGTCGAAGGCCGAATGGATGCCGCCTTAGCGGAAGTGGAACGAAATAACGGCAAAGCGGTTTCACCCAAACATTCGATCGGACCGCACGGATTTCGCGCCATCATTATTGATTCGGAAGGGAACAAGATCGCGCTCCATTCTCACACCGAGTAACTCTTGTGGCGTGCGTAGCGGGAAGCTTTTTCGAGACAGCACGGCACGGTAATCGCATTAGATTGATTCGTGGTTCACGAAACCGCCATGATCGGGGGCCTGGATCGCGTCCTGCACACGCGTGCCGGTCGCCAGGTGGAATATTTCAGCATCGCCTGGACCTCCCTGGAGGCGATCATCGGAGTTACCGTCGGAATAGTTGCCAGCAACGTTGCGTTGATTGGATTCGGAGCCGATTCAATTATCGAGGTAGCATCGAGCTGTGTCTTACTATGGTAGCTGGCGGAGGGGTCGATTGATCGCGATCGCGTGGCGCATCGATTGGTCGGCGGCTGTTTTTTCGCGCTTGCCGGCTACATCGCACTCCACGCCTCGGTGGATTTGCTGAAACACGAAGCGCCGCGCATCACTTACATCGGCATCATCTATGCGGCAGCCTGTGTAATTGTCATGCCTCTACTAGCGCGAGCTAAACGTCGCGTCGCCGTGCGGCTTAACAGCCATGCTCTTCATGCTGACTCTCATCAGAGTGATATCTGCGCTTATCTCTCGGTCATATTACTTCTCGGTCTGGCGCTCAACGCCCTTCTCGGGTGGTGGTGGGCCGATCCAATTGCCGCCCTTTGCATGCTGCCCATCATCATCCGGGAAGGAGTTGCCGGGTTGCGTGCCAAAATCTGTTCGCACGCGCATTTTTGAGATGGAGTCAGGTTGCCCAGCAGCCCTTCCCGGGCAACTGTGAACGCCCATGCCGGATCGACTAACCACCGACATCATCGACGCCGAATTAGCCCCCGGCGCGCGTAATGCCATTCGCGTTTGTCTCCGGCTGCAACCCACCGAGCGCATCACCATTATTACCGACGAGGCGACGACGGAAATCGCGGCGGCGTTGCAGGCGGAGGTGGAAGAAGTGGGCGCCGCTCACGCTGTTTTCGTTTTGGAAAATTACGCGGAGCGCCCGCTTACTGGCATGCCCAAAATCATTCTGGATGATCTGGCACAATCGCAGGTCTCAATCTTCGCGGCGCGAACTTTGACCGGCGAACTCGGCTCACGCATCGAGATGACCGCGGTGATAAACAAAAATCGCATCCGTCATGGCCACATGGTCAACATCAACCGTCAGATCATGGTGGAAGGAATGCGTGCCGATTTCATCGCGGTCGACACGCTGAGCCAGCGCCTGATCGAGCGCGCCCGTAGGGCTGAACGCATCCGCTGCCAAACACCACACGGGACGGATTTCGAAGCGGAGTTTTCTCCAAAACTAAAATGGTTGAAGACCAGCGGGCTGATCACGCCTGAAAAATGGGGCAACCTCCCTGGTGGCGAAATTTTTACTTCTCCGAAGGAGTGCCGCGGCACTTTCGTTGTTGATGGCGTAGTGGGCGATTATCTTTGTGCGAAATATGGTGATCTGGCGGCCGCGCCTCTCACTGTCGAAGTGGAGGACAGCCGCATTCGCACAATGCAATCGGAAAACAAAAAATTGCTCGAGGAATTTCGCGCTTACACCAGCACCGATGAGAACAGCAACCGAGTGGGTGAATTTGCCATCGGCACCAACACGGCATGCACCCATGTAATTGGCAACATTTTGCAGGACGAAAAAATTCCCGGCGTTCATCTCGCCTTTGGTCATCCTTATGCCGAGCACACCGGCGCCGATTGGATTTCGAAAACGCACATCGATTGTGTGGGACGCGATTTCGACATCTGGTTCGATGGCGAACGAATAATGCGAAACGGGAGGTTTCTGGTGTGACTTTTGCCGGAACTGACGGGCGCGTGATCTGGCGGAGATCTCCTAGAAGCCAATGACGAAGCACCCGCCTTCGCTGCTGTGCTACGGCGCGGCAGGCGAATGACGAAGGAGTACGTGCAAGGCTTTTGCATTATTCGGATTTCGTCATTCCTTCGTCATTAGTCATTCGTCATTCGTCATTCCAAGGCCATGCATCCGGAACTTCGTTCCCAATTCAACGCGGACTTCACGCAAGAGAAATACATGGCCCTGCTGCGTTGCGTGAATGAAACCGAGAAATGGCCGGCTGATTTCCGGATTTCGGAAACACCGATTTTTCTGACCCGCGAATTTTGTGACGAAGTGGTAGGCGCGGCTAACGAGCTTGTGGCGAAAACGCGCGCGCCGGAATTCGCGCGTCACGCTGCAACTGCCATTCCGCCCGGACTGGAGGTGCCAAATGAAACTGCCCATCCGAACTTTCTGGTGTTGGATTTCGGAATTTGTATCGAGGGCGATCGCTTGACGCCGCGCTTGATCGAACTGCAGGCATTTCCCAGCCTGTTCGGTTTTCAATTGCTCCTCCTCGGCTGCATGCGCAAAGCTTATCCTGCGATCCCGCGGCACTGGACCTCGTCCTTCGGCGGAATGCAGGATGACGACTATCTTAAACTTTTGCGCAAAACCATTCTCGGCGATTCCCGGCCGCAAAATGTCGTTTTGCTCGAGATTGAACCCGCGAAACAGAAAACCCGGGTAGACTTCGCCTGCACCGAGTCGCTTCTCGGCATTCCGCCCGTTTCGCTCACCGATATTACAAAACGTGGGCGGCAATTGTTCTACGAACGCGGCGGACGCGAAGTGCGGATTGAACGCATCTACAATCGCGTGATTTTTGATGAGCTGCTAAGACGATCGGATTTGGACCTACCATTCAGCTTTCAAGAAGAGCTCGACGTAGTCTGGGTTGGTCATCCAAACTGGTATTTCTGGATCAGCAAACATTCGTTGCCGTTCCTTAAGACCGCGCATACCGCGCGGGCATTCTTTGCCGATGAATTTCCGGCTGCCGAATCGACCGGCGATTTCGTCCTGAAGCCACTCTACTCCTTTGCCGGCTTAGGTGTCGATATGGAACCTACTCGGGAAAAGCTAGCGGCATTGACAAACCCGCACGAGTGGATTCTGCAGCAGAAAGTTCACTACGCGGAATTTGTCCCGACTCCGGAGGGTCCGAAATCCAAGGCGGAAATCCGGATGATGTTTGTCTGGCCGGATAACGAGCCTGACCCAATTCTCGTTAATAATCTGGTACGGATGAGCCAGGGCAAAATGATGGGGGTCGATTTCAACAAAGATAAGACGTGGGTAGGATCGAGCATCGCGCTACACGAACGCGGGAGTTAAATATATTATGAAAAACGAAAATCCGTGGATCGAAATTTGCCCTGGCATTAGGCGACGCACGCACGCGCACGGGCGCACAATGTATCAAATGGTCGCCGAGCTGACTGCGGGAAGTCGCATGCCTGAGCATCGGCACTCGCAGGAACAGATCGTCCATATTCTTTCTGGGCGAATGCGGCTGATTGTGGAAGGCACACCGCACGAACTCGCCACTGGGGATGTCTTTTACCTTGCGAGCAACATTCCGCACGGCGTCGAAACGATCGAGGACACGCGCGTGCTCGATACGTTTAGTCCGCCCCGCGATGAGTATCTGGCGATCGACGAGGAGGAACGAAATTCGAGACAAGATTAAAACCGTTATATCGTTAAAAACCTTTTAACGTTGTAATCCTTTTAACTTTTTAACCTATCTGGGTTTGCTCAACAATCGCTGCTGTTTCGGCCGAGGTTCGCACCGGCACGATTTTGAATTCCATTAAATCGTCCCAGTTTTCTGTCCACTGCGGAAAGAGTGCGGGCTCTTCGGTTTCCATGAGCTGATAGCAGACTTTCAAGTCGGTATCGATCCAGCTCGAGATGTAGTTTAGCCCACCGGGCATCATCCGCCCTTTCTCGCGAAATCGGCGGTAGATGCCGGGAGCGTCTTTGAATTGCTCGATTACCATGTACAACATCGTTGTTTCTGTAGTGGCGGGCGTGTCGCCCGCAATCTCTAATTTTGCAGCCGGCACGGCTGCCGCTACAGCTACTTCAACTCCTCGTTTGTTTCAGCGAAGGCGTTGACGGCAAACTCCAGGTCCTGGCGGGAATGCGCCGCGCTCACCTGCGTCCGCACCCGCGCTGTGCCATGTGGTACTACGGGATAGAAGAAGCCAATGACGTAAACGCCTTTCTCCAGCATGCGGGCGGCAAACTTTTGCGACTTGGCGGCGTCGCCAATCATAATTGGAACGATTGGATGGACTCCAGGTTTGATCGTGAGTCCACGTTCCGTTAGGGCGGTGCGAAAATATTTCGTGTTCGCTTCGAGCTTGTCGCGCAACTCGGTTGAACCAGTCAGAAGCTGGAGGGCTTTAAGAGTCGCCGCCACAATATGTGGCGCGACGCTGTTGGAAAAAAGATACGGACGCGATCGTTGCCTTAAGAGCTCGACGATGTGCTGACGCGCGCTGGTGAATCCACCACTGGCGCCGCCGAGAGCTTTCCCCAACGTGCCGGTAATGATGTCGATTCTACCTATGACATCCCGGTATTCGTGCGTGCCGCGCCCGGTCTTCCCCAGAAAACCGGTCGCGTGCGCATCATCAATCATCACTAGCGCGCCATATTTGTCGGCCAGATCACAGATAGATTTTAGATCGGCGATCGTTCCGTCCATCGAAAAACAACCATCCGTCGCAATCAGTTTTACCTTGCCGTTGGTAGCCTCGCGCAACTTCGCTTCCAGATCGGCCATGTCGTTATGCTTGTAACGAAAGCGTTGCGCCTTGCAGAGGCGAATGCCGTCTATGATTGACGCATGATTTAGTTCATCGGAAATCACCGCATCCTTGTCCGTCAATAGCGTTTCGAATAGCCCGCCGTTGGCGTCGAAGCAGCTGGGATAAAGAATCGTTTCTTCGGTGCCGAGAAATTTTGTCAGCGCGGTTTCCAGTTCCTTGTGAATGTCCTGCGTGCCGCAAATGAAACGCACGCTCGCCATGCCGAAGCCGTGAGTGTCGAGCGCTTCCTTGGCCGCGGCGATGAGGGCCGGGTGATCGGCCAGGCCGAGGTAATTGTTCGCACATAAATTAAGAACGCGCTTCCCGCCCGCGACGGCGATGTGTGCGTCCTGCGGCGTTGTGATAACCCGCTCAGTTTTGTAAAGACCTTGCGCT
>Ga0137403_10002755_pt2 | contig 10548 bp, 16 predicted proteins | sample CZOMad2_1_16fung_FD_122057 | JGI IMG/M metagenome (GOLD analysis project Ga0137403, IMG submission 122057) | Vadose zone soil fungal communities from Angelo Coast Range Reserve, California, USA - CZOMad2_1_16fungal (Hybrid Assembly) | ecosystem: Environmental > Terrestrial > Soil > Vadose zone... | reverse complement strand
TCAACGCCGCGTTTCCGAAGATCGACAATCTCCGCGCCCGAAGATGTCCCACAGTCGAGCGCGATGAGAAGCTGCGGGTGAAATTGCTGGATACAGCGCTGAACACTGTCGTGACTCAGCCCGTAGCCTTCTTCCATCCGCAACGGCAAAAACAAATCCGGAATGGCACCGTAAGCGCGCAGCGTTTCGGCGAGTAGGGCGAGGGACGTGACTCCATCGACGTCGTAATCGCCAAAAAGAACAATTCGTTCACGTCGATCCAAAGCCGCGAGAATCCGCGTCACCGCCGCTTTCATGTTCGGCAGTGAAAATGGATCGCTCAACGATTTCAGGCGCGGCTGTAAAAACGCCTGGACTTCATCGACCGTGTTGAAACCCTTTCGAAACAAGAGGCGGGCGACCGATTCGCAGCCGCAGATCTCGCTCCAGGAAATTGGACCGCCATTGAGTTCCTCAGGCGGAAGAAGGATCCATCGGGTTTGCACTGATTATTTTATCTGCCGGACATTTCCTGACAACTCGGAGAAGACGCGTCCATAATCAGTTGACTCGCGCTAGGGCACTAAATAGAGAGGGGCTGTGAAATCGATCGCAATCATGTTGTCCGCGAGTCTGTTTGCCTTGTCCGGATGCGCACTTGGCAAAAAAATGTTGGAGCAGCCAAGCGGACTGCCACAAAAACAATCGGCCAAGCTCGAACGTAGGACGGAGGTGTTCACTGGAAAAGTTGTCTTGGTCGATGGTGCATATCGTTTAAGTCCTTTGAAAGATCCGGACACGCTTTTGCGTCTCACCCGCGCTCGCAGAGAAACCGAGTTTGCGCAACAGCAGATTAATCTGAGAAAGTATTACGAAAAAACCATCTCCGTGAACGGAACTCTTCAAGATGATTGGATTTTCGGCGCCGATATCGTCGGACAATGGACGCCGCCCGGCGGTGCCACCGGACCGAACATGAACGCGCCCAAACAGACTAGGCAGTAGCGCTTCGGCGCATTACACGACGCTGAACGCGATGTCGCGTTTTGGCAGCAGATCGTGTTTTTGGCATAATTGATGGAAGGCGCGGAGGCCTTCCTTCTCGCGCTTTCCAAAACTGAATCGGAGATGCTCCCGGTAATAGCGGTCGCAAAAACCGCGGTCGAATTCCTTCTCGTTGGCAATCAGATTTTCGATGTTCGCAAGATTTTGATCGCGCAGAGCGCGCAGCCGATCCGCAATTGATTTTGGATCGACAACTTCCGGTCGAACGAGCCAGAGCGCATAGACAAATGGAAGGCCGGCAAGTTTTTGCCAATTTTCGCCGAGGTCCCAAAACTGGAATTCGTTTCCATGCTGTTGCCGGAACCGAATGGCTTGATCCCCGATGAGCAAGCGCGCCCTTTCTTTCGCAAGAGAGGATGTCGACGTTGCGACGAACCGCGGCCTTAGCTTCAATTCGCTGAGCAAACAGCGCAGCAAATTGCCGGAAGTCTCCGCGGCCGGGTCGAGCTCGATCTGTTCTGCCGCGGAGATCTCGCCGACGTGCGCGACTACAACGCTGTAAACCGGGCCATCCGATGAAATAGAAATGCCATCTACGATCCGGTAAATCGGGTTCCGAAGAAACTCGAAGCTGGAAACAAGCGCGACGTCGAGCTCGCCGTCGGCAAGCTGCGCGCAAAGAACCGATGGATGATCGAGCACAACATCGGCTGGGCCGCCGAAAACGAGCGGACGCGCGTTGAGATATTTAACGCAGCCAATTCGCAGCGGTTGTCGATCCGGCACTCTTTAGGCGCAGGCGAGCTTCGCTTCAGAGCGCGGTTGGCTCGACGTCGATCTTTGCTCTGAGCCATTGAGATGCCGGTAATAACTGTCGCGCTGGACCGGAATTCGTCGAGCCTCGCGAATGGCGTGCTCCAGCGCAGCGATGCTTTGCTGCTGCGGCGTGGTCGCGCCGGCCATATGGAAAATCTTTTCTTCCATGATCGTCCCGTGTAAATCGTCTACCCCGTAACTGAGCGACACCTGCGCCAGCGGCAAACCCAAGCTTACCCAATAAGCAGTCAGATGGTCGATGTTATCGAGATAAATCCGGCTGACGGCGAGATTGCGAAGTTGCTCAATGGCGGAGGCGCGTTTGATATGAGCAAGCACTGTGGTTTGCGGCTCGAAGGCAAACGGGACAAAGCCGCTGAAGCCGGAGGTTTCATCCTGAAGGCCGCGTAGTTGTCGCAAATGATCGACGCGCTGTTCAAGCGTTTCAATGTGACCGTAAAGCATGGTGCAAGTGCTGCGGCCGCCCATCCGATGCCAGGTCCGATGAACATCGAGCCATTCCTCGGCGGTTTCTTTGCCGCGGCAAATGCGGTCCCGCACTTCCGCATCAAAGATTTCGGCGCCACCGCCGGTGATGGACCCTAATCCGCAATCCCGAAGAAGCTCGAGCGTTTCCGGGATCGACATCTTGAAGATTCGCTGAGCGAGATGGCGCATTTCAATCGCCGTAAACGCCTTGATGTGCAGATCAGGGTCGAGAGCGCGCAATCCGCGCAACAGATCGAGATACCACTCCTTTTTCAAGGTCGGATGCAAACCGCCGACCATGTGCACTTCGGTAATTCCGAGCGGCAGGGCTTCCGCTACAGCCTGAATAATTTCACTGGCGGCATGCTCGAAGGCATGAGCGTCCCGTTTTTTGGCGGCAAACGCGCAAAACTGACACGATAAGACGCAGATGTTTGAGTAGTTGATGTATCGATTGTGGATGTAAGTGGCGAAATTTCCGTTCTTTCGCTCGCGCACGACATTGGCCAGCATTCCGAGCGCGTTAAGATCGTTTGAGCGATACAATATGAGAGCGTCGCTTTCCGAAATACGCGAGGCCGCCTCGATTTTCTCAGCGATCGGTCTAAGTTCCTTTGGAATAAGTGTGTAATTCATCCGGAGCCGACGCTGAAAATCTATGGCCTACCATGCACAGACGACTCACGAGTTGCAACAAAAAGCACTGTGGCGGGGGCGGCGGAAACGGCGTGCCGGCGCATAGCGCAATAACCTTCGAATCCGCGCCCATCAACCACCGTCTGTTTATCAATGGCCGATCCCGAAGTACCGGCGCGATCCGAGGATGACGCCGAGGACGTCCGCCTGATGCGATTGGTTTCAGGCGGGGATGCTACCGCGCTTGAACAACTGATCGAACGCCACCAGGGCCTGGTTGCCGGCACCGTCGCCCGCATGCTCGGGAGCAATTCGGATGTGGAAGACATCGCGCAGCAGGTCTTCATCCGCGTCTGGAAAAGCGCCGGCCGGTACGTCGCGCGCGCGAAGTTCACCACTTGGCTACTGAAGATCACGCGCAATCTCGTGTTTAACGAAATGCGCCGGGCCAAGCGTCATCCGCATTTGCCGGTGCAAATCGAACCAGAAGCGGACGAGATACCGTTAAAGGACGAGGCAGCGGCCACCCCCGACGCGACGCTGCTTCAAGCCGAATTACAGGCCGCGATTGAAAAAGCCATCACGCTCCTGCCGGAAACGCAGCGCATGGCGATCGTGCTACGACGATACGAAGAGTTGAGCTATGAAGAAATTGCGGACGTTCTCGATCTGTCCGTGCCGGCAGTGAAAAGTCTGCTCTTTCGCGCGCGAACGGAATTGCGCGAGCGTTTAAAGGATTACCTAGGGCGATAAAACCAAAGAGGGCGGGACCCTCGCGGGCGCCCGCCCCCTCTCAACCCCACATTCCGAAATTTATTCGTCGCGATCTTTTACGTCGCTCTTGAACTGGACTTGGGCGGCTTCCTCAACCGCTGGAGGCGACCCCGGCTTGGCGTAATCGGCCGCGAGCTGACGATGGGACGTTGGAACCAAGCGCACCGCGCCTTTGGCGTTATTTCGCCAACCGTTCGGATCAGCGTATTCTTCGCCGACGTGATGGAGCCCGGAAACCTGATCTTCTAAACCAGTCCCATAGTGCTGATCGATAATCGTTGGCGTGACAAAAATTAAGAGATTGCGTTTGTGCCTTTCGTTGGAGTGACTCTGAAACGCGTAGCCAAGCACTGGAATGTCTCCAAGCAACGGGACCTTCGTTTTCGATTTGGCCACTTGATCGGAAATCAATCCGCCAATTGCGAGCGTGTCGCCGCTCTTGATCAAAACGTTGGAATCGAGCGAGCGCTTGTCGATGATCGGGCTCTTGACGTCTGCGCCATTAAATATGAAATCAAAATCCCCTACCTTGTTACTTATTTCTGGCTTCACTGAGAGGGTAATGAAGTTGTCCTTGTTTATCGATGGCCGGACAATCAGCAGGTTGCCAAAAGTCTTGTCTTGAAATCCGCCGAAGACCGCGGTGGCGGTTTGTTCGTTAAAATTCAATTGCGGCACCGGCTGATTCCGGATGATCTCGATCTTGGCCTGTTGATTGTCGGCCGTCACCACGCGCGGATTAGCAAGAAACTCGGCGTCCGAGTCTTCGTTCAACGCCTGCATTGTCGCGGAAAATTGCGGCACAGACAGAATGGCGAACTCACCCGGGACCAACTTCCCGAGGCTACCAAAAAAATTCATGTTGTTTGGATTGCCGAGCGCGAAGCCGCTCGTTGGCGGATTTTGCCCGGGGACCGGGCTGCCGCTCGCTATGGGATTCCCATAAGTAACTGTCTTCGGAGCTGACGCGCTGCCAACCGTGCCTGCCCAATTGATTCCGTAAGCCTGAATCGGATCGGCCGTTACTTCGACTAACCGCGCTTCAATCATCACTTGCTTGGTCGGTTTGTCGATCTGCACCAGCATTTTGCGGATGTTGTCGATGTTGCTCCGGGTCTCGCGGAAGAAAATGGTGTTGGTGCGTTCGTCGATTTGCGGTGGATCTTTGCTCGCAAGTTGGGACGCGACCAGCGGCGAAACTTCTTTCGCGCGAGCGTAGCTGAATTGGTAATTGTCAGTTTCAGTAGGCTCGGCCGTCCGCTCAGTTGCCGTCTTGATGTAGTAGACGTTGTCGATCTTATCCATGAAAAGCCCTTTGGCTTTAACGATAATGGAGATCGCTTGAAGCGCGGTCACATCTTCCAACCGCATCGTTACCGTGCCGGTAACGGCATCACTCACAACCATGTTGACCTTGGCCTGGCGGGCGAGCAATCGGAGCACTTGGCCGACGTCGTCGCCTTGAAATTCGCGTACGCCAACACCGCCGCTTTCAATTGCGGCATCGGCGTCAGTCAGGGCGGGAGCAGCCGTGGTCGACTTAGGGGCGGCTGGAGAAGCGCCCTGCGCCGGAGCTTGCACCAGCAACATCGGCGAGTGGTCAGCGGGTTTGATCGGCTCGGGTGCCTGAGCTGGGCCAGCAGGAGCGGGAATTGTCTGTGCTTGTGACAGGGAAAGCATGCCCAGGAGCGCCACCGCCGCGACGCATCCCCGTTGCTTAAGAGAAGTAACCATAATTAGAAGGAGTGAGATAACTGCTGCCGCGATAAAAGCAGGAAGCAGACCAGCCTAGGGGAAGTTTCCCCAGTGGATCGGCCAAACTAGCCGCTATCCGGAAGTGTTTAGCCCTCGACGCGACGAGCGGCCCGAATAAAGGCCTCAATCAGCCGGTGATCTTTGCGCCCGGGAGAGGCTTCGACGCCAGTGGTAACGTCGACCCCATGGGGACGGACGCGACGAACGGCTTCGGCGATATTTTCAGGCGTCAATCCACCGGCAAGGATTACATTCAGATTCGGGTGCGTCTCGACGAATTGGCGCGCTAATTTCCACGGAAACACTTGGCCGGTCCCGCCGAACTCGCGGCCCGAAGCGGAATCCAAAATGACCGTGTCCGTAGAAAATTCGGGCACGTTGAGGAGCGATTTCGAATCTTCCACTGGCAGGGCTTTGGCAAATTGGATTCCGGCTTCGGCCAAACGCCCGCAAAACTCCGCCGATTCATTGCCGTGCAATTGCAAAGCATCGATAAAAGGCAGATGACTAATTCGAAACGCCTCGTCCCAACTCGGGTTCACCGTCACCGCCACCTTGCAGATTTCCTTCGGCAATTTGTCGATCCAGCCGGCGTCCGCCTGAATGTCGATGTAACGCTTGCTTTCGCGAACGAGATTGAATCCGAGCGCATCCGCGCCGGCCTCGATCGCGGCGAGCGCGTCTGGCTCATTCGTGATCCCACAGATTTTGACGCGAACGCGGCCGCCTGAGCGTAACTTACCGCCAAACATGCTCGCGATTATTCGCCGGGGTCGATCACCCGACCGCGAACCTGTTTGATTTGGCTGTGATGCGTCAGCACGTGGACCCGTCCGTCACTGCCGCGAAAGAATGCGCTCAGCAGCCAGCTCACAATCGAGATGATGATCGCGCCAAAAATCGCGCTCCAAAACCCATGCACTTTAAAACACGGCACAATTTCGCTCACGAACTTCAACATCAGCGCGTTGATGATCAAAATGAAGAAGCCGAGCGTTACCAGAATCAACGGAATACTCAGGAACAGTAGAATCGGTCGAACAAAAGCGTTGATGATTCCCAAGAGCAGCGATGCGCCGAGCAAACAGCCGATCCCGGTGTAATCAATTCCCACGATTGGCGCCGCCACAAACACGGCAAACGCCGTGACGAACCAGCGAAAAACGAAATGCCGCATGGGACACGTTATTGGAAGTTTATCTTTTCGCCAAGCAGAGTTCAGAAACCGCTTGTCAAGCAAACGCCCCTCGCTAAAGCGTTATTTTGGGAAGGAGTTTTAGTTGTGGCGACGAGGAAAAAGGGAATTGGAAAACAATTGGTGCCTGACGTGGTCTCGATGGCCGGCGACGGCAAAGTGGACAAAATCAAGGCGGGCGGAGGATCGACCTCTCCAAGGAAAAAATCTCCGCCGCGAAAAAAGCTGGCTCCTGAGAAGACAGACCAGCCAACAGCAGCTCAGCTCGGCCCCGAGCCAACGGATGAACAGATCCAGACCCGGGCTTATTTCATATCCGAGCGGCGCCGCCGATTCGACCTTCCGGGCGACGCAAATTCCGATTGGCTGGAAGCCAAGCGACAGCTTCTATCCGAAACACGCCACTAGCGTTGTAGCCGCGTCCGCCGCCGGGGGACGAAACGTCCGCCGGCTAGGATGATGTGGCCGACTGGATTGCGGGAACAGCTGCTTTGATTTTTTCGAGCAGGCGATTGATTGCAAAAGGCTTGGCCACTAAACCGGCTACGCCAGGCTCCTTGAGGAGCTCTTGTGCCCGCTTTTCCTCAGCCTTGCCGGAAACAAGGATAAGCTGCGGCAGCTCCCTAATCGGCTGGATATTTTGATAAACCTTGCCGATCAAAAAAAATAACATCGAGCCGTCGATCATCGGCATTTGGAAATCGAAGATGAACAGGTCGTATTTCTTCTTGAGCGCCAGTTCGAACGCGTACTCCGGCTTGGGCGAGGTATCGACCTCACACTGGAGAGACGCCATCAACGCTTCACGCACGACGCGCAGAAGTGCGACATCATCGTCTACCATCAAAATGCGTTTCGGCTCGGCCGCCACGGCGTTCATTTACCACGAATGGACGCGACTAAGCACGAATGAATTGTAGGGTAGGCGCATCGCCTGCCGACTTCTAAGATGGCAAGCGGAGCGCTTGCCCTACAACCATGCATTCGTGTTTATTTAACCAGATGGAAAATGTGATTGCCGATCTTGCCGCCGCCTTACGAGAGCGGCTTGCCATTATCAGCAATGAAAACAGCCGGCGCGATCCGGAAGCGCACGCCGCCCGGTTGCGAGCCGTTTCAGAGAAGATCGAGAAGCTCGAAGCCGCGTTACCGAAACCAATCGACCCGCAGCTCGCCCACTTTCTCCAGCGCAAAAGCTACGACAAAGCCTTGGAATTCTTGGAAAACAACCGCGTCTAAAGAGCGCGTTTAGCGCGAATACAACTCGACGATCAACTGTTCGTTGACGATCGGCTGCATTTCTTCACGCGACGGGATATGCGCGACTTTTCCTCTGAGAGCGTCGCGATCGACCGTCAGCCAATCCGGCACCGGTACAATTTGAGTGAGCTCGAGATTGCGGAGAGCGAGCTGCCGCGATTTCGGTTTGTCTTTGATCGCGATCTCGTCGCCGGCTTTCACATTGAAGGAAGCGACGTTGACGTTGCGCCCGTTGACCTGGACGTGCCCATGCGAAACGAGCTGGCGCGCCGCGTTGCGAGTGTTGGCCAGACCTAGACGATAAATCACATTATCGAGACGCGTCTCGAGCAGTTGCAGCAGCGTTTCACCGGTGACACCGCGCTTGCGGAGCGCGTTTTGGAAAATCCGGCGGAACTGTCTTTCGAGCAGGCCGTATTGATAACGCAGCTTTTGCTTCTCGCCGAGCGCGATCGCGTAATCGGATTGTTTGCGCCGCGAGCCTTTGGGCCCATGCATCCCGGGTGGATAATTCTTTCGTTCGAGCGACTTCGACGGTCCAAAAATCTGCACGCCGTAACGGCGGCTGATCTTTGTTTTCGGTCCGGTGTATCTACCCATAAAAATCAGACGCGGCGTTGTTTCGGCGGCCGGCAACCGTTATGCGGAACCGGCGTGACATCGCGGATCAAGGTGAGATCGAGGCCGATCGCCTGCAACGCACGCACTGCCGACTCGCGTCCGGCACCGGGACCTTTAACAAGGACCTGGACCTCTTTGAGCCCGTGGCCCATCGCCTGTCGCGATGCATCTTGTGCGACCAATTGCGCCGCATACGCCGTGCTCTTGCGCGAACCTTTAAAACCAACTTTCCCGGCGCTCGACCAGCCGATCACATTTCCGTTCAAATCCGTAATCGTGACGATGGTGTTGTTAAAGGTCGCGTAAACATGCGCGATGCCGGAATGAATGTTCTTGGCCCCTTTTGCCTTAACTATCTTCGGCTTCTCGACGTCGTCGGCATCTAGCGAAAGATTCTCGCGCGGGGCTTCAGCCGGCGCTGTTTCTGGTTTACTTGGCTTCGCCGGCCTTTTCGCCGGTTTTGCCGCAGCCGCGACCGGCGCCGCCGTTTCAGGAGTGGGCGTTGGTTGCGCTGCCTCTTCTTTCACGTCGGCTGTCGGAGACTGCTCTTCCGCTTGTGGCTTCTTCGTTGCCTTCTCCGCTTTGGGCCTCGCTGGTTTTTTGTGTTCAGCCATCTTGATTAAACCTTGCCTGCTTTTGCTTCAGGGTTACGGATCACGCCGACCGTTTTGCGCGGCCCCTTGCGCGTCCGCGCATTTGTCGATGTTCGCTGTCCACGCACGGGTAGACCGCGACGGTGTCGTTGCCCGCGATAACAATTGATCGCCTGCAACCGTTTCAAATTTCCCTGAATGTCGCGCCGCAGGTCGCCTTCGATTTTGATTTTGTTGTTGGTGATCGCGTGAATGATCTCGTTGATCTGCTGAGGAGTCAGTTTATTGGCACGCAGATTGGGATCGATGTTGGTTTGCTCCAAAATCTTGCGCGCGGTGCTGAATCCGATCCCATAAATATAGGTCAGTGACGCTTCGATGCGCTTGTCCGCTGGGATTTCAACTCCGAGTAATCGTGGCATTGGTAATCCTTTTAAAATCAGCCCTGGCGCTGTTTGTGGCGCGGATTTTTGCAAATCACGCGCACCACATTCTTGCGCTTCACAATCTTGCAGCTTTCACAAAGTCTTCTAACTGACGGTCGCACTTTCATGTTGGTCGAAACAAAAAACGCGGAGCCATTTCCGCGTTGTCACTTCTGGCGGAAGGTGATCCGCCCCTTCGACAAATCGTAGGGAGATATCTCTAGCATAACTTTGTCGCCGGGCAAGATACGAATGAAGTGGAGACGCATTTTGCCGGAAATGTGGGCCAAAACCCGGTGGCCATTCGGCAGCTCGACCCGAAACATGGTATTCGGAAGCAGCTCGACGACAGTGCCTTCTACTTCAATTGCGTCTTTCCGCGCCATGTCAGGATTTCCGGCCCGTCTTTGGTAATCAGGACCGTATGTTCAAAATGGGCCGATCGCGTGCCGTCAGCCGTGCGCACCGTCCACCCATCATCGAGGAGGCGAACCTCTGCGCTGCCGATGTTAATCATCGGTTCGATCGCCAGCGTCATGCCGGATTTCAGTTTGGGTCCGCTGCCGCGCCGGCCGTAATTGGGAATTTGCGGCTCTTCGTGCAATTTGCGGCCTACACCGTGTCCGACAAACTCGCGCACAACCGAGAACCCGTTGCGCGCAGCTTCATCTTCAATCTCCGCGCAGATATCACCCAGCCGAACGCCTTCCCCGGCGATGTTGATCGCGCAATCGAGCGCTTTTTCGGTAACGCGCAAAAGCTGATCGGTCCGTTCATCGACAATTCCAACCGGAACCGTTGTGGCCGTGTCCCCCACCCAACCCTCTTGAATCACACCGATATCAAGTTTGACGATATCGCCGTACTGAATCCGGCGTTGACTACCGATGCCGTGCACAACTTCATCGTTCAGCGAGATGCAAATGTTACCCGGGAAAACACGATGACCCAGTCGATAACCGAGGAACGCGCTCTTCACCTTCGCTTCGTTCATGAAATC
>Ga0137403_10009953_pt1 | contig 10549 bp, 5 predicted proteins | sample CZOMad2_1_16fung_FD_122057 | JGI IMG/M metagenome (GOLD analysis project Ga0137403, IMG submission 122057) | Vadose zone soil fungal communities from Angelo Coast Range Reserve, California, USA - CZOMad2_1_16fungal (Hybrid Assembly) | ecosystem: Environmental > Terrestrial > Soil > Vadose zone... | reverse complement strand
GCGTGAACATGACGCTCTATAACTTCGGCAAGCGCGAGGGAACCGTACAATCCGCTCGGGATACTTTGGATGTGACGAATTTCAACTATAAGACCACAGTGGATGGTGTCATTCTTGGCGTCAAACAGTCTTATTTTACCTATCTGGGCCTCAGAGCCATAGTGAAAGTAAGAGAAGAAACTGTTAAAAGTCGGCAGTTGCTGGCGCGCCAAGCGCAGGGTTTCTATGACGTTGGAACCAGGGCAAGGATTGACGTCGCCAGGGCTGAGTCCAATTTGTACCTCTCAGAAGCCGACCTGATTACCGCCCAGAATGCCGTCAAGGTTGCCTGGGCGATCCTTAAAAACGCGATGGGCGTGAGGGACCTGCCAGAGCGGCCTTTGGTTGAGGATGTCACCATGACGCCCATCCCCTATACCCTCGATCAGGCAAAAGAGATTGCGTTTGGGTCTCGTCCGGAACTGAAAAGCTTTGATTCTCAAAGAAGGGCCCAGGATCAACTCATCGCCGTTGCTCGCCGTGGGCATCTACCGGATCTTATCTTCGACGCGAACTACCGGCGGAGCAACAGCAGCACTGCCGAAAATACATTCCCTCTGTTGGGGGGGTGGCAAGTCGGGTTGAGTCTTCTGATACCAATTTTCGATGGATTTCGCACCACCAACAGAGTTCAAGAGACGCTACATACCTATTATGTAATCAAGTCCCAGGAAGAGCTGCAGCGGCAGCAAGTTGCTCTCGATGTGGAGCAAGCCTACCTCAGGTTGGTGGAATTGCTGGAAAGGATAAAAGCCAATGAGGCGGCGGCCAACGCTGCCAAAGAGAATCTGGATCTGGCCAACGGAAGATATGAGGTGGGGGTAGGTTCCATCATTGAAGCAACTGATGCCCAGAATCTTTACACGGACGCCCAGACGACGTATATTCGGACGCTTTATGATTACAAGATCGCTGAAGCCGCACTGGTCAGGGCTATAGGACAATAACGGGTACAGTGCTATGATCCAAACGGCGTAGAGACAACAATGGTTCAACAGCCCATGGGTTAGGGAGAATAGGCATGCGGCGTTCGTTCTGGATTGTCATACTTGTGCTGGTTCTGGGTGGCTTCGCGGGAATTCAACAGTACAAGTCTTGGTCGCTCAACAAACCTCAAGCTAAGTCTGAAAGTGGGCCGGAAGGACCATCGGAAGGTCGATCCGCTGACCAGGCACAGCAGGGCCGCGGTGGACGGTCTCGCGAGACCGTCCCTGTCCTTGTGGCTACAGCCGTGCAGAAGGCGACACCGATCCAGGTTCGAGCGGTGGGAAACGTCGAAGCTTACTCGACCGTTTCCATCAAAAGTCAGGTTACGGGTGTGCTCACACAAGCCCACTTCAAAGAAGGCCAAAATGTCAAGAAAGGACAGCTGCTCTTCACCATCGATCCCCGGCCATTTGAGGCTGCACTTAAGCAGGCTGAGGCAAACCTGGCGCGAGATACAGCGCAGCTTCAGAATTCGCGTGAACAGGCCCGCCGCTACGCCGAACTCGTAAAAAAGCAATACGTGTCGCAGGAACAATATGATCAAATCCGCGCCAACGCCGATGCTGCCGAGGCCGTGGTGCAGGCGGACCAAGCCGCGGTAGAAAATGCTAAGGTTCAGTTAAGCTACTGTTATATTTTTTCTCCCATAGACGGGCAGGTCGGCACCTTGCTGGTGAACGAAGGCAACTTGGTGCGGCTTAACGATGGTACCCCTTTGGTGGTGATTAATCAGGTCGCACCGATCTACGTCACTTTTTCCGTGCCTGAGCAAAATTTGACGGACATTAAACGTCAAATGGCTGCGGGCAGTCTCAAGGTTGACGCGCGGTTCCCGCCGGAAGAGGGGCGCCCGGAGCAAGGGAGTCTCGCGTTCATCGACAATGCCGTTGACCGCACCACCGGAACTATTAAACTGAAGGCGGAATTCAAGAACGGCGAAAGACGGTTGTGGCCGGGTCAGTTCATCAATGTCGCGCTAACTCTCAGCACCCAATCGGATGCGGTGGTTGTACCTGCTGAAGCGATCCAGGTTGGGCCGGAGGGGCAACATGTTTTTGTCGTGAAACCGGATAACAGTGTGGAGGTGCGGCCGGTGGTGGTGGCACGGACCGACGAAGGCGAAGCGGTGATTGCCCAGGGGCTTCAGCAGGGCGAGCAGATTGTGCGAGAGGGGCAGTTTTTACTAAGTGCCGGTTCCAGGGTGGAAATTAAGGAGACCAACCAGGAGACAAAAGCGAGCGAGACAAAAGAGCGGAAGAGGGACCGGGCGGGGAAAACAAAAGCAAAGGCGCAAGAAGGGGGCGAGTCATGAACATCTCCGGGCTCTTTATTCGCAGACCGGTTACCACAACGTTAGTGATGCTCGGGATTTTTATGTTCGGTGTTATGGCTTACAGGTCCCTTCCCGTAAGTGACTTGCCGACCGTCGACTTCCCCACAATCACCGTCAGCGCCAATTTGCCGGGCGGCAGCGCCGAAACCATGGCGTCCTCGGTCGCTACCCCACTGGAGAAGAATTTCGCTACCATAGCCGGGCTCGACTCCATGAGCTCGACGAGCACGCTGGGGCGGACTCAGATCACACTGCAGTTTAGCTTGAGCCGAAACATCGATGCCGCGGCTCAAGACGTTCAGTCGATGATCGCGCGTGCGGCGCGTGACTTGCCGCCGAATATGCCGAGCCCACCTTCCTATCGAAAGGTCAACCCGGCCAACAATTCCATACTGCTCTTGGCCTTGAGTTCGGAAACGCTGCCTTTATCGGCGGTGGATGAATTTGCGCAGACGATCTTGGCCCAACGCATTTCCATGATAAGCGGAGTCGCCCAAGTCGATGTCATAGGCTCGCAGAAATACGCAGTCCGACTTCAGTTAGATCCGAACCAGCTGGCGGCCCGGCAGATCGGCATCGACGACGTGGTCAATGCAATCCAGCGGGGCAACGTAGATCTGCCCGTCGGCACCTTGAACGCCCCCACTCGGGCTTACACCTTGGTTTCGGATGCCCAGCTTACCAACGCTGCGGCCTATGGACCGATGGTCGTGACCTATCGCAATGGGGCGCCTGTGCGGATCCAAGACATCGGTAAGGCCATCGATGGCGTTGAGAACGACAAAGTGGGGAGTTGGTTCAATGACAAGAAGGCTGTCATTCTGGGAGTGCAGCGACAACCGGGAGCCAATGTCGTGCAGGTGGTGGACTCCATCAAAGAGGTTCTGCCGACTCTCCGCGAGCAGATTCCAGGTTCCATTAAATTAGATGTATTCTTCGACCGCACACAGTCGATTCGGGAATCGACACATGATGTACAGCTGACCCTGATCGGCACAATTGTCCTCGTCATCCTGGTCATCTTCCTCTTCCTGCGCAACGTTTCAGCGACCATCATTCCGAGCTTGGCCTTGCCTATGTCTATCATGGGCACTTTTGCCGTGATGTATCTGCTCGATTACAGCTTGGACAATCTGTCGCTCATGGCGTTGACCTTGGCGGTTGGTTTCGTCGTCGACGACGCCATTGTCGTGCTTGAAAACATTGTCCGCCATATGGAGGAAGGGGAGCAGCCCTATGAGGCGGCGGTCAAGGGCGCCAAGGAAATCGGTTTTACGATTGTTTCCATGACGATATCGTTGGTCGCCGCCTTCATCCCGGTGCTCTTCATGACCGGCATGCTCGGGCGGCTGTTGCGCGAGTTTTCCGTTACCATTTGCGTAGCCATCCTCGTTTCCGGGTTCATCTCCTTGAGTCTCACGCCGATGTTGTGCAGCCGTTATCTCCGTCCACCCGCCGACGAGAAGCACGGTTGGCTTTACCGCTTTCTCGGAAGCTGCCTCGATGCGATGAACAAGGGTTATGAAGTATCACTCCGATGGGTCATGAAGCACCATGTGATGACGATGGTGGCTTCCTTAGTCGTGTTGGCTGCGACGGTCCACATGTTCGGATTAGTGCCCAAAGGTTTTATCCCGAGCGAGGACACAGGTCAGGTGCTCATCAATACCGAGGGCGCGCAAGGCGTCTCCTATGAGCAGATGGTGCAATACCAGCAACAGTTGGCGGCCATCGTCGCCAAGGATCCAAACGTGGAGTCATTTTTCTCTGCCATTGGATCGGGCGGTATCTCGTTGGCGGGCAACACCGGCCGTATCTTTATGAAACTCAAACCTCGATCGGAACGGCTTCTGAGTGCCGATGAGCTGATTCGGGATTTGCGGCCGAAATTGATTAAGGTTCCGGGGATCCGTGTTTCACTGCAGAACCCGCCGGTGATCCGGGTCGGTGGCAGGCTGACCCGAAGCCTTTACCAATTTACCTTACAGAGCCCTGACGCCCAGGAGCTTTACCGCAACGCCGCCATCTTCGAAGAAAGGCTGAGAGCGCTTCCTGACTTCAGGGATGTCGGCAGCGACCTACAGCTCAAGAATCCTCAGTTGCAGGTGGTGATTGACCGAGACAAGATGGCGACGATGGGCATTACGGCTCAGGGCATATCGCCGCGGCAGGTTGAAGAAGCTTTCTGGAACGCCTATGCGACGCGGCAAGTCTCGACTATCAACACGCCGAACAACCAATATCAGGTGATCGTGGAGATCGATCCGAAGTTTCAAAACGACCCGTCGGCGCTGTCGATGCTCAATATTCGCTCGACCGCTAATCAAGCCGCTACCGCCCAGCCAATGGTGCCTTTGGGTTCGCTGGCGAGCCTCAAGTACACGGTGGGACCGATGTCAGTAAACCATTCAGGGCAACTCCCATCGGTCACGATGTCCTTTAATCTGCGTGAAGGCGCGGCTCTCGGTGACGCGGTTGAGACCATCAACAAACTGGCGCGCGAAACTCTGCCGGCATCCATCAGCACGAGCTTCCAGGGCACGGCTCAAGAATTCCAATCCTCCATTAAGAGTTTGTGGGTCCTGCTGGCTTTAGCGGTCTTCGTCGTCTATTTGGTGCTCGGTATCCTCTACGAGAGCTTCATCCATCCGCTGACGATTCTTTCCGGACTCCCCTCCGCCGGTCTGGGCGCGCTGATCGCTCTCTACTTTTTCAAAATGGATTTGAGCATTTATGCCTTTGTCGGCTTGATCATGCTCATCGGCATCGTGAAGAAAAACGCTATCATGATGATCGACTTCGCTCTTGAAGGGCAGCGTAACGAGGGTAAAAGCCCGGCCCAAGCCATCTATGAAGGCGCTCTAGTGCGGTTCCGACCGATTATGATGACGACCATGGCTGCTATCGTAGGCGCTGTGCCGATCGCTCTGGGTTTGGGCGCAGGGGCGGAAGCGCGCCAACCTCTGGGAGTGGCTGTAGTCGGCGGGCTGCTAATCTCCCAGCTGTTGACTCTGTACATCACGCCGGTGGTTTACATCTACTTGGAGAAGTTCCAGACAATGATGGTTTCGCTACCTGAAAGGCTGCGACGGAGCTCAGGGCGTCGCCCTGTTGAGGTAGGAGAGCCTGTGCTCACCCACAAGCTGACGGAAAATCCGGGGACGGGGAAATTACCGTAGCATGATTTGCGACAACAAGTCGTAGCTGTGAACAAGTGCGCGGGCTGCCGTTTCATGAGAGACGGTAGCCCAGCTCCCCGACGCCGTCGGTAAAGTCCGTTCCTGAATGCCCAACCCCCAATCAAACTAAAAAGCGAGTTTCTTCTTTCCAATGGCTCCCACGTGACGGAGTCGGCGCAAATGAAGCAATGGCTGCTAATCATACTTGCTATGGGCGCTCTGATCATTGGTTACCGCCAGCTAATTATGGAGAAATTCTTAGGCTGGTTTGTTACTCATGATGCAATCCGGGTGATGGCGGCGCCGGTCAACAAAGCATCGATCCCCCATGTCGTCCGTGGTCGTGGACAACTCCAAGCGGTCGAAGTGGTCGATGTAGTTTCTCCGGTCGCGGGCCAACTGAGCAAGGTCAAGCTCAAGGTCGGCGACAAGGTCGCGAAAGGGCAAATTCTAGCCACTGTGCGGTCCGGTGAATTATTGCAGCGCGTGGAGAAGATAACAGCGGCCCTCGAAGCGGCCACGGCGGATCTCCGGCAAAAAGAAAGTCGGCTTGCCGACGCAGAGAAGGCATTGGAAAGGGCGCATGAGTTGCACAGCCGAGATCTGATTCCCGCCCGAGATTTGAAGGAAGCTGAGGCCGCACGCGATACGGCCGGTGCCCAGCAGGCGCTGACCCACGCACAAGTCGCGGAACAGCAAGCTGCGCTCGAGCAGACGCGATATTTGCTGACTATTGCTAAGTTGGTTGCACCCCTCAGCGGTGTGGTGACACGTATACTCGCTGAGTCTGGCGCCGATGTTCAGACTTCGATGCCGGTATTTTCAGTCGGGGCCATGGAGCCCTTGAAGGTGATGATTGAGATTCCCGAGACGGATCTTGCCTTTGTCCGTAACGGCGTAGCCGCTCAAGTTCGCGCCGACGCGCTGCCGAATCGTGTCTTCGAAGGCCGGGTGACCCTTCTGCAGTCTCAGTTAGGAAAAACTCAAACGGTCGTAGCCGAAGTCGAGTTATCTAACCGTGATCGCTTGTTGGTTCCAGGGATGAACGTAGAGGTAACCCTAGTTCAGAAGAACGGTCAATGAGATCGCGCCTTAATTGGTGGCGCAGCAAACCGGATTGGACATTCTGCTTACACTGGCGCTCACCTACCAGCGAAATGGGTTGAGGACTTTGCCCACGTTTTCCGCGTCGCTCTTCAACTGGTCAAAAACCCCTTTTGCGTCATCTTCTTCCCCTGGAATAGTCCGCTTCGGTTCTGCGGTTTTTGCGACAGGTTGTGGCTGAGCCGGCCCTTTGACTAGAGTTCGGGGAAATTGCCGGTCGCCGGACGCTTGTTGCTTTTCGGAGAAATTGGCCTGTTTTTCTTGGTTGGCCGCTGCTCCAGTGGAAGGCGTCCTTTCTTGAGCTGGAATTTGCGTCGGGTCTAGGAATAACGGCCCTTTCTCGACGGCCACCTTGGGTTCCAGCTCTACTTTCCTTGTGGGTTCCCGTTGCGGTGTCGGATTCGCCGTGGGCGGCGCTTCAAACTTCGATGGCTCCAAGCCCTGACTCTTGAGCTTTTGGTCGATGCCGCTCAACAGGCCGCCACTGACTACGTCTTGTTGCGGTTCCGGGTTAGTCTTTGTCTTGGCGGCTACTGCCTCTGCGACCGCCGCGTCTCTGAAGGCCGCATGGGCTTCCGGCGGCGCCGGCATTTCTTCCACGCTCTTGCCACTCTTTTTCAGATTGGCGTCAATGTCTCCCAGGAGCTTGCTGGTGTCCATAGTCTGGGGCGAGGGCTTAGCCTCCTCGACTTTTGACATCGCTTCTGGCGTGGTCTGTAGGGATGTAGTTTGGGTGCTGGAATCGATGCCCTTTTGTTTGAGAGAGCCGTCGATCTGATTTACCAATTGGTCATTCTTCGCGGTGGCTTCCGCCTTGACGGGCTGTGGTTTTTGCCCGCCGAAGGGATTTATTCCGTTCCACAGACTTCCTAGGACACCGGGGGAGTCTTCCTTCGCGCTGGTATTCTTTTTCGCCGCGAGCTCGGTTGGGCTTTCCGGCGCCTTCTTCCCGTCGTCAGAGGAAGAGAAAGGATTGATCTTATCTGCCACCCGGCGGAAGATGCTTTTTTCATCGCCCGGCTCTTCGTACACGATGTCGGTTTTTGCGGTGAGGTTAACGTCTTTCAGCTTCTCGTTATTTGCCGTCTCCTGCGCTGTTCCGGCGGCTGTTGCCGCAGGTCTACGGTCACGCATCAGCAGCATCGCTAAGGGATCTTGTTTTTCTTTCTCTAACTGGGCGAGGTACGTCTTGGCTTCCGGGGCGAATTTGCTCTCCGGGTAGTATTGAAGCAACGCCTCGTAGGCGAGAGCTGCCTTGACGTTATTTTTTTCTTTGCGGTAACTCTCGCCCAGGAAGAACAGACTTTTGGCCGCGACTGGAGTGCCCCGATACTTTCGCACGATCTCTTCAAAACGCTCCCGAGCGGCTGGATACTTTTCTTGTTGCAAGTAGAAGGAGGCCACATTGAATTCATGTTCGGCGAGATATCCGACGCTTTTGGCTAATTGTTCTCGCGCTGCGCTCGCGTACGGCGATTTGGGATAGTTCGTAATGACGTTTTCAAAGTAGCTTTTTGCGATCTCGGTGTTCTTTTGATCCCGCTCGATGGAGGTGAACTGGTCTAGATGAGCCTGCCCCAAGCGATAAACCACGAAAGGAATATTTTCGTTCGTCGGGTGCATCGACTGAAATTCTTTGAAGGCGTTGATGGCCTCGGGGTATTGCTGGTTCAGGTAGTAGGCGTCGGCGATTTTGAGTTCCGCATCCGTCAGCTGCGGGCTAAACGGATATTCGGTCTTGAGCTTCGTCAAAACATCGATGGCACGCAGGTAGCGTTTTTCGGCGAAGTATTGCGTGCCCTCTTCATACAAAGCCTCCGCCGTGGGATCAGGTTTCGCCGCTAAAGCCGGCCACGGAAGAGACGGCATCGAAACCGACGAGCAACCTGCTGCCCAGGTCGTCAAGAGTAGAGCTAGTAGAATCAACTTTAATGTTCTCATGCGCTCACCATAAACGATTTCTGGCGATAATACACGGCACGGCGATATAGAGTCAAGAATTAGTCCTCACTTGTTTTGTTCTTTGTAGGCCAAAACCGGTGTTCGTGACCGGACCAACGTAGTGGATGAATTCATTAGTTTGCATATGTATGGAGTCCGCTGTAGTCGTCCAGGCGGCGATCCTCGCTACAGGAACCAGTGCAATATCTTTAGAGCGCCTTGCTTCACTGCGGAGCGGTGGTGACTGGCGTCCCCGGTCCCTGCCAAAACGGCAGTACGGTTTGCGAGATACCATTCGTAGCTTTCGACGAACATCTCGTTGTTTGAGTAGCGGGGCGACCATCCCAGTTTAGTGCGTGCTTTCCTAATGTCAAAATAAAAGGATCGTCCGTACATCGAGGCGTGATAGGCACCTAACGGTGAGATTCCCAGACCGGAGGAGAGGTTCATCGCGGCCACCATGGGCCACATCGGCAAAGACTTTACGTTCGATCCTGTGCCCGCATGGCGGCAGAGATGCTCCAGCACCTCGCGCATGGTCCCGAACCGGTCCGTACCGCAATTAAAGGCGTCGGCGCCCTTCAGCATGCTCGCCTGAACACACGCTTCCGTGAGATCGTCAGCGTGGACGAACTGGTAGGTATTCTTGCCGTCACCGAGCACCGGGATGTTTTTCCCTTGGTAAATCCACTCGAAGAGGATCTGAAAGATTCCAAGCCGACCGTGCCCCACGATTGTACGAGGCCGGACGATGCTGACATCCAAACCGTTCCGTGCGTATTCCCAACAGAGGTTCTCTCCGGCAAGCTTGGCTTTGCCATATGCCTCTATCGGGGTCGGGACGGTTTCCTCCGTCACGGGATTCGACTTGGGTATTCCATAAACCGCACTCGACGAAGTGTAAATCACCTTCTTGACCGTCCGGTAGGCACACGCCTCCAACAGATTCTTTGTTCCATCCCGGTTCACGCTCCAGAATAAGTTCTTGTCTTTTGCCAGCGGCACTTGCGCTACATTGTGAAAGGCGACATCGATTCCCTCACAGGCGTTCAAGATCGCACCTGAATCGCGAATGTCCGCTTGCATCAGCTGGATACCGGGATCGGTGTATGTGGGCCGATTGACGTCAAAGATACGAACCGAGTAGCCTCGCTCCAGGAGCTTTCTTGACAAAAGCTCGCCGAAATAACCCGCGCCGCCGGTAACTAAGGCTTTCATGGTTCGCTGCGGCTCAAATTCGGATTCCTTGCTCAATACACCAGGCCAATGAACGACGCATGCCCTCTTCAAGGGCGATCTTGGGCTGATAACCGAGTTCCTTTTCAGCCTTTGTGATGGAACAAGCGATGGTCTTGTTCATCTCCGATAGAACGTGGATCTTCTGGTTGTACAAACCCAACCCTTGTAAAGTCGCATCCGCCAACATAGCTACCTCGCTTGCGAAGTCAGGGAGACGGACCCGTTTGTGGGCAACTGTGAATTTGAATTCTTTCTCCAACAGCCTCTCCACCGTATCTACAATCTCGTTCATCGAATAGGGCCGCCGGTCGGCGATCCAATAGATCTCGCCGCGTGCTTTCTCGACAAACCCAGCGAGCACCAGCCCGGCACACAAGTTATCCGTATAGACCATGGAGCGAAGGTTATTACCGGAGCCAACTATGGGTACCTTGCCGCTACGGATCATGGAGAAAAAAAGCACCTGTCGCGGCGGCTGATTAGGACCGTAGAACCAGGGCGGCCGCACGATCACTGTCTCGATCTTTCCCGCTGCTTCGAGTTGTTTGATCTGCAGTTCCATCTGCATCTTGGAGCGGCCGTAGTTCATGTAGGGATTATACGGCGAAGATTCGTCGAACAGATGCTGCGGGAGAGGGTTCAAACCAACGGGGGAATTCGACGACACAACGACTGCACGTCGGACCCCCGCCGCAATGGCCGCCGACAACAGGTTTTCGGTGCCGCC
>Ga0137403_10009952_pt1 | contig 10549 bp, 19 predicted proteins | sample CZOMad2_1_16fung_FD_122057 | JGI IMG/M metagenome (GOLD analysis project Ga0137403, IMG submission 122057) | Vadose zone soil fungal communities from Angelo Coast Range Reserve, California, USA - CZOMad2_1_16fungal (Hybrid Assembly) | ecosystem: Environmental > Terrestrial > Soil > Vadose zone... | reverse complement strand
GACCACTTCTACATCGCCAGGCGACAACATGTCTAGCAGGGGCTGATGGACCGAGATCAGTGTTGACTCTTTTTTTTCTACCGTTGTAAAACTCACTCAAGTCAGCGATTTTTAAGAAAATAGAGGCCTTGGGGGCGACCTCATGGGTGGTGGGATCATGAGGGGGAAAAGGACTCGACCTCATGAGCACCCCACGGGACCGACGTGAAAGGACACAGATAGACTTCTATCCTGAAGAGCTGGATTGTCCCGCCTGTCAGCATGCCTTGAAGGAGCGCTACCACAAGCAACGATGGATCATTCGACTCGCTCAGCACGTGAAAGTGGTGAGCCATTTTCTGGAATGCGGGAATGCAGCTTGTACACGACAAGCCGTGATCTATCGACCGCAACAGGAAGATGCACTGGCCTTACGTGGATATTCCTTCGGACTGGATGTGGTGGCACGTAGAGGAGAATTGCGATACCGGCACAACTGGTCCATTATCAAGATTCGAGAGCAGCTTCAGACGGAATCGAAGCTGATGATCTCTCTCACAGAGGTGGCCTGGCTGTGCGAGGTCTTTTTAGCATTGGTCACAGCGGTGGTCCATCAAGATGAAGAGCTCATCAAGCCATTGAGACCATTGAATGGCATCGTCCTCGCCATTGATGGGGGCCAACCAGAAAAAAGCCATGCAACGCTCTATCTCTGGCGAGATGTGCGTTCGGGACGCGTCTGAGTCGCCAAGACGCGGCTGTCCAGTGCCACGGCTGCAATTGAGCCATTAATTGAAGAAGTACGACGTTTCGGGTTGCCGATTGTGGGCGTGATCAGCGATAAGCAAGCATCCATCTGCTGAGCTGTACGCCACAAGCTACCCACAGTGCCGCATCAGATGTGCCAGTATCATGATTTGAAAGATGTGGCGCAACCCATCTGTGATGCGGACCGCTATGTCAAGAAGGAGCTGCACAAGAAGATCCGCGGCATCAGAGAGATCGAGCGGCACGCAGAAACATCGCCGAGCCAGGACGCGCCGATGGTCGCGGACTATGGCTTGGCTATTCGGACGGTCAGGCGAGACGATGGGCAGTAGCCTCTCGATCCACCAGGAGTGAAGCTGTATCAGCAGTTGCAGCTCATTGCGGCGTCGGTGGCACGGGTCATGGTCGTACATCCGTCAGCCCTGCTCAAAAACCTCTCACGCATGCTATCCGTATTGAACGTATTCCAAAAGGACTACGAACAGTTGGTGATACTCTTCAGCTGGGTGTACCAGATCGCCCATCTCTTGAAGGCTCACACCAGCTGTGAGGAAGCTCAAGCCCACCTATTGACAGTGGTGCATGAACTTCAACACAGCGGTCTTCCGACAGAACTGTGACGGGTGATGACCTCTGTTGAGAAGATCACCGTCGCCTTTACTCCCCATCTGTTTGAGTACTTGAAGCCACCCCTGTTGCCTCGTACCAACAATGATCTGGAACTCTTCATTGGTCGTCTCAAGAAGTCCAGACGACACATCACGGGCCGCAAGAATACCCAAGAATTTCTCCTCCGGGAAGGCACCTTTGTGGCCATACTGTTTGGCCTCCCTCAACCTGACAGCTGGGTTGATGCCTTGTCGAGGGTCAATCCCCAGGATTTTCATCACAACCTTCATCTTGTGCGGCAAATCGATAGACGTCGAAAGTGCTGGCATGTCCGTCGTGATTTACCAGCGTATCTTACGGCATTGGAACGACCTTGGGTGCCCCAGGAGGTAGTTTTACAACGGTAGAAAAAAAAGGGCTCGGTCTTGACCACCGAGCCCCCAACGACACAGACAGCAGCACCTGACAAGGGAGACGTCCATCTATGTCAGATCCCAGCCTACCACACGACCCCGCACCAACGCAACGCCATCCTGTGGACCCCGCCACCTCCGCGTCAGGAGGTGCCCGATGACCTGGTTTCCCTTGCAAGCCGCGCTCAAGATGTCCACCCTCCCCGGCGCCATCCGCGCTAACCTCGACGCGCTCCTGGACCACATCAACCCGGCCCCCGATGACCCCACACGCCCCGACACCCTCACCGTGTGGGAGAGCCGCGAGCTGTTGGCGGCGGAGACCGGCTTTCCCGAGGTCACCACTAGGGACCACCTGCAGCGCCTGCGCGGCGAGAAAGACCTGCGTAAAGGGCAGCGGGTGATGGTGCTGAGGTGCGTGGAAGCGCCCCAGTCGCACCGGGCGGCGCGCTACGAACTCCTGCCGGCGGCGCTGGATGCGCTGGTCGATCCCGCGCGGCTCGAAGCCTTCGAGGCTCGCACACCCCGCGGCGCGCATCCCTATCACCGCTGGCGGCAGTGGCGCGCGGCGCAGATGGCCCAATCTGAGATAGGGGTAAGTGGCTTACCCCACAAACCGCGTCATGATTTTGTTTACACCAGTGCGGATGTAAGTCGACCGTGTTGGAGTGCCGTAAGTCCTTGTATATCAACACTCGGCCTCTCACGTGCTGAGGGACTCATCAGGCCGTAACGCCGCATGGTTGCTCGTCGAGTTGATGTTTACCAAACACGGTCGGGTTAACTCCGCACAGGCGTCAAGGAAATCGTGACGAGGTTTGACTAGTGCAGGAGCTGTTATGGACCGCCCCGACCGATCGTCGATCAGCGATGTCGTCGTAGATGCCTGATGCTGACCCTCACGGTTGTCGAAAGGAGCCACGCGATGCAGCAGACGATGCGGACCCTGGTTGCGGTCTTCGTGGTGGTGGTCATGAGCGTCCCGGCCCACGCGGCGACGGTCGTCACACTCGATTTCGAGGATCTGCGCATCGACAATACCGCCATTAACTGTGGCAGCCCGACCTACAGCGCCGAGGGCCTGACGCTCACCGCACTCTCGGATGCAGGCAACCCGCCTGCATTCTGCGCGGTGGGGACGCTCTCGCCCAGTTTTAGTGGCTCCGTCAGCCTGTACCACCACATTGGGACGAGGGAAATCGTCCTCACGCGCACGGATGGGGGACCCTTTCAGCTCCTGTCCATCGATCTGGTGGAGCTGCCGGCCCTTGACGTGTTTGGCCAGCCGATCGATTTTGGACCGTTCCCCGTGACGTTTGTGGGCGTCAGGGCGAACGGCAAAACGGTGACGGCCACCGCGACCGTGATCCCCTTTCCCGAGGTGACCACGGTCACGTTTCACGGGTTCACCAACCTCGTCGCCGTCCACTGGTTTCAAGGATCTGGCCCCAGCCCTGATACGGCAACTGGAACCCACCAATTCGACAATATCGTGGTCAGAATTCCGCAATAGTCTGTTCACGACCCCTGTCCAATCGTCACCCCCCGGACGAGGGGCTGCGCGTGGAGATAAGGATCGATGCCCCCTATAAGGCCCTAACCTAGCGAAGACCAAATTTTTGGCCAAGTACAGCACCGTCAACCGGGTTGACCGTCTGCGTGGCGGTGTAAAACCAGCTCACGCGGTACGGGAGTAGGAGGAGAGTGAACGCTTTTCCGTCATCTGAGCACAACAAAGAAGCCGTGCTGGCTGCGATACACTCTTCTGCAGGACCCCTATGCACGCGCGTAGGCCACTGGCGCAGGCGGCCTCCAGGCTACCTGGCCGTTTTTTCGACCTTCGCTAGGTTAAGGCTTTGAATGAGGCGGTGAGTCTAGCCCTGATCAGTTTCGCTCGCGTCCAGCGGCGCTCGGGCTGCAGGCGCTGGAGCTGGGCTGTGCGCGTGTCGAGCCATCTCTGCAGGGGCTCGGGCAGGTCCACGAGCACCAGGTGTGGCAGGCGATCCTGCATCAGCTCGTGCAGTTGGGCCAAGAGTTGGGCAATCCCCGCCCCCATGTCTTCATCGCCGCGACATATGCCCTGACTACCAGCAGCTGTACCGGCCATGGCATCCCATGACGGACTGTTCCGCATCATAGACGACGAGATGTCACGTCCTCTAGCGTAATGGTCCGCTCCCCTGGGTTCGACCCCACGGTCCCCTCCCGCAGCGCTGTGGCTGGCAAGGGTGTGGCCTGCGCCGTGACATAGTTCCCTATCCCCAACTCATCGATGAGCACGAGCTGATCCCCACGCTTCAGCCAGGTCCCTGACTGAATGGCTAACGTGACCTCCTGACCCCCCGGCTGCGCCAGGATCACAGAGCCTTCACACGTGCCCGGCTGCAGGCCACAACGATCGATCTTGATGGATTTGATCTGCCCCGTATACTGCTTGACAGGTGTCGGCTGTGGTGCGCCCGCGCTGCCCCCGGCCACCCAGCCCCCGAACAGTGTGGTCCAGAGGAGAACCACGACGATCGCGTTGACGTGTCGCATGAGGAGACCTCCTTCGCTGGGTTCCTGATCCCTCTCTGTGCTCATGCTCCCACCTGACGTTGTCATGAATGTTTGGCCTCTGTCCGCTGGGCTCGATAGAGTAGGCGCAAGATGGCCGCCCGTGGCCCTTCTGGACGCTTCCCGAGCCACGCGTGAAGATCGCTGTCGAGCGGAACCAGGGTCATGCCTGGCGCCTGGTCGTCTTCGACAGCCTTGAAATACCTCAATACCAGCGTCGTCACTGCCCATACGCACCCCCTCCTGTGCCCATGATATCATGCCTCTCCCCTGATGATATCATAGGGTCTCGCCCTGTCACCTAAACGTTCGTCTACGGAACACTCTCCAATCAGCCTCCACTCGCGGCCTCAGTGTCACATAATCCGTCACATAAACTATGCGCTCTAAACGTCCAGGCGAGAAGTCATGTGACAACTCGGCAGGCCTTCGGACCGGCCGCATCATGGGCACCCACGAACGCCCACAGTGGTAGCCCAAACGCACCAGGTTGCCCCACCATCACCGATCGGCCCTGCCCCCCTACCCATGCATCCCCTGACCCTCGTATAAAGCCCGCCGCAAGCCTCGTGGCCAGAACACGGGCTACTCGGAAGTCCTTGATCGTGCAGACAACGCATCGATGCGGAGTCGCGAGAATGTCGCTTATGGGATCCTAGGCGTCTGCAAGCGCATCGGCATAGCGCAGGATCTCACAGGCTCGGGGATACTCCGGGTGTGCCCGTCCCGCCTGATACACGTCACGGGCGAAGGTGACCGCATGCCGCTGACAGAAGTTGCGAGAGAAGGCGCCTGTCCATTCCGCACAGCCCTTCACATGGCACGGCTCTGTGGTCTGGGGGTGCCTGTCCGTCGGGTGTGTCGTGTCTGCCCTCTCGTGCGATCGCACATCGCTCGCACCAGGTTCATACACAGGTTCACTATCAGGTTCAAAAACAGGTTCGGCGGGATTTCCCTTCTGGCCACTAGCGTTAGGCGCCGAGTACTGCGCATATCGTGGCAGTAAGTGCGCATATCGTGGCAGTAAGTGCGCATGTTCGGCAGTATCTGCGCATATCCCATCAGCGTCTGGAATGATATGCGCACTTACTGCGCATGTGCAGGTGTCCGCCTCGGTATCGTAGAGGTCAAGCTGGTACCGATAGGACCGGCCGACTTTGACGCGGATGATTTCCCCCATCCTGACCAGCGCATCCAACGCCATTTCCACCCAGCGGCGTTTATAGCCGGTCTCCGCCATGAGTAAGGCGACTGAGGGCCAGGCGAGACCTTGCAGGTTGGCGTGATCGGCCAGGCGTATGAGGACCAACTGATGGGACTGCAGGGCTTTGGTGTGTTTGATGACGTGCAGATGCGCAGGGATACTCATCGACAACCTCCTACATGGTTGAAGGAAGGCAGCCAGGCCCCGCAGTGTAGGCTACGAGCTTTTCATCGAGGGGGAGCGACCCCCTACCTGGCTGCGGTGGGTAGTGTACTACGCTTACACGCCACGCTCGCGCGGCAGGTTCCAATAGGCCGACTTGCATCGGGCACAGCTCCGCGGCAGGCGTCGGCCGTAGGGTCGCCATTGATACCCACAGCGCAGGCACGTCACAGGACGCCGGTGGGTTTTCAGCTTCCGAGGCGTCGGAACGCCATTCATCATAGGAGCCATAGTCATGAGTAGCTCTGGACTGGGCCATACCTGAATCGCGCTGATCGCGTCAATATCGGCAGCTGTCAGGTGATACCATTCCCCACGTACATGGCATGAGGCAAACCTTACATGCAGATAGCGCTCAAGCCCCGCACTATCGCTGGTCTTGAGTTGATAGATCACCTTGACCGTCTGCGGGCAGTCCGATTGGAGCTTCGTTAGGCGGGCCTCAAGATTGTCAGTCCGGCCAATCTTGTAGAGTTGGCGGCTACGTACCACGTAGACCATGCGACTCATGGCCCTCCCCCCCCTCTGGCGGCTGCCTTCGCTTCCGTTGTCGTGGTGGATCCATGAGGAAATTCGGGCGCTCCTGTAAGAAGGCGTCGGGGAACATCAACGCTTCCAATGGCAGTCCTGTGACCTCCGCAAGACGCCGTAGCGATTCTCCCCGCGGCACACGGGTGCCCGATTCGTAGGCCGAGATGGCCTTCTGGCTTAAGCCACAGAGCTTGCCAAGCGCGTCCTGGCTCATCTGGCGTCGATGTCGCCAACGTCCTAGTGGGTGGTCCATATTGCAGGACAATACTTCATTTTGTAGTGTCGCAGCCATGTATTTTTTCTCCTGTGGCACTTGACATACTACTACGATATGTGGTACATATTACTGCAGAACGTGGTAATTGTCAAGGGAACTGTCAACTCAGGAGGTGACCATGGGCAGACTGGCAGTGAAAGACCAACTGGGCAGCATCACCAAAGACGGAAGCTGCTGGCGCGTCGCAGGCAGGGATGGCTGTCATTACTTGTGGCGTGGGGCGCAGGGCAAGCTTCGGTGTAGCTGTGCAACCTTCCGCACCACACAGCGGCCGTGCCGTCATGTGCGGCGCTTAGTGGAGCATTTGACGGCCTGCTTACGGGAGTATGCGGATGAGATCTAAGGCGAAGTGGTGGATCCCCAGTGTCGGCGAAACACCGAGGATCCTTGGCAGATCAACCGAACCCTTCAGACACCACGAGGAGTATAGCACATGGCCGTCTATGATATCGACGTACCAGCACTCAACACGGTCGACGCCTTAGCCGAACAGCGTGAGCAGCGTGATCAGCAGGTGCGGGCCCGCATGTCGAAGGCCGCGTACCAGGAGGAAATTCTGCGATATGTCGCGGATGCCCTGCAAGAGATCGGGCATCCACTCGCCGAAGTAGCCGACACCTTATTTGACGCCCCGATTCGAGACGCGTGGGATGGCAAAGCCTTTCTGCACATGCGGGATGGCCAACGGGTAGGAGCCGCGGTGCTGAGGCTCGTGGCCGAGGCCTCATTGGCCGCGTACCAAGCCGCCGACGATATTGGCTTCTGATCGAGGGGATACGCCACGGCGTCCGGACTGGTGCTGGGCGCCGTGGCATCGCACCGACGAGATCGGGGGACAGATACGTTATCCCTAACGAATCTCGTCTGGAATGTCCGGGGATTCGTTACCCCTATCGATGCCACGGCGATGTGCCGATCAGTCGGGAAATTTTGGGCCAATTATTGGGATACCCAAGACGCCAGAAATTTTGCTGCAGCGCTCTCGACCGATATAGGAATTCCTATATCTGAATTGGTCCAGTCGCTTCGCGGGGGAGCACAGCAAGGCACGTGGGTCCATCCCAGAATCGCGATTCACCTGGCGATACGCCTCTCGTCAGAGTTTGCCGTCAAGGTGACCGGATGGGTAGAAGATTGGTATAAAATGAAAGATAACCCCCTCGCCTCCCGTGGCCAGAAAACCCTCCCGTTTATTCAGAAGGCCGTTGTCAGACAATTCTTTCGGATCCTAGACACGATGCGCGAGCATCTCGGGGGGCACTTTGTCTTGCCCTCGATGGACTTAGAAAAGGGCAAACATTTGATTCGTACCCCTGGCGGTCTGCAATCTATGAACATCATAAGCGAGAGCGGCCTATACAAATACATCATGAGGAGCGAAAAAGATCAGGCTGAACCTTTCCAAAATTGGGTCACTGGTGAAGTCTTACCCACGATCCGCAGGACCGGTCGCTATGAGCACCAGCCATTACCCGCACAAGTGACGCCCTCTCTCCTCATGCCAGAGCTACAAGCGATCACATTTTCTCTGGCGCAGTCCATACAGGCCCTTGTGGGACTAGGGCAGCATCATGCCCAGGAGATGTCATCGGTTCGTCAAGACGTGGAAGCACTGAAGGTCCAGCAGTCGATTGGCACTGGCTATCTGTCGATTCTTGGATATGCGAGAAAGCACAGATTGTCGATTGCCGTGTTTCACGCGCGCATCCTTGGGAATCGGGCCGCGAAGGTTTGTCAGACTCGCGATATTCCTGTGGGGAAGGTAGATGAGGTCGAGATGCGCCGCCAGATTGACGCACTGGAGGCCGATATTCGGCGACAGACTTCAGGGGCACTGACCAACAAGGCAACCGACCGCATCATGAAGCAGGCGCTTGCACGGTCGCAACAGCTCATTGATATCTTCCAGGGCGAGACGCCGACCGAGAACAAGCAGCAGTGGCTTCGTAATCAACTGGACGACATCTTGCGTGGGATGGATTTGTAAGTAGTCGCTAACTGACTATTTGGAGGAGAGAGACTATGGCACAGGTCATCACCTATCAGTCGCCCACAGGACGGACCATCGCCATCTGTCAGCCCCATATCGCCACCCTGCGCGAGCAGCGGCAGTGGCCGAAAGACGCGACTGGCCAGGAGTATTGTATTGTGTCACATGGACTCCACCAGGGCACGTGCGAGTATTGCGACTTGGAGGGGAGGTGACGATGGATACTGCCACAGCCACAGCACCGGAGTTTTCTTTAGTCGCCTGTCCCGAATGTCACGGCACGGTCTGGTATGGCGAGAAGTGCCTGATGTGCTGGCAGCAGCAGTCGGGGAAACGGGAGCATAGCGCGACCTGCCGCCGACCGTGCATGGTCGTGCACTGGTGACTACCGACGTCGCTAGGGGTCAAGTCGAGAGGGGGAGATGAGAGAATCCCAGCAGGAAGAGCTGTTTTTCTGTCGAAAGAGGTGACAGGAAAATCAGCCAAAAAGCGCCCACGAGGACGCCCACGATTCCATAAGCATCGGGTTCTGACGAATGCCGAAATGTGCCAGCGCTATCGCCAGCGCAAAAAGCGCCACTTTCGAGCGCTGGGCACGGGCGAGGAGGAGTGGTACACGCCACAGCTCTACATCGACGCTGCTCGCGCGGTGTTAGGCGGCATCGACCTGGACCCCGCGACAAGCCTGCGGGCGCAAGAACGCATCCAAGCCGCACGCTTCTATACCGCCGACAATGACGGGCTCAATCAGGAATGGCACGGCCAAGTCTGGCTCAATCCTCCCTATCGACCGCCGTTGATGGGGCGATTCATCGACAAGCTCATCGGTGAAATCCGCGCGGGCCGTGTGTGTGAGGCCATTCTCCTCAGCCACAGTTACACGTCATCGGCCTGGTATCATCGGGCGCAAGCCGTGGTACGGGCCGTTCTCTTGCCAGAGGGCAGGATTCGGTTTGAAAGTCCAGAGGGCAAGCTCGCCGATCCGACGCAAGGACAAACGTTCTTTTACTTCGGACCACACCCCGAACGTTTCAAAGAGGTGTTTGGCGTGTTCCGTGGTTCCATCGTGCAGCGAATGGGATAAATGTCGCTAACGATCTGATTGGAGAGATGCATGAGGTATGTACTGATGCTGTGCCTGTTCCTGATTCTGCCAGCCTGGGCCCTGGCACTGAACGACTCGACGGCCGTCCCAGACGCCCTAGACCTATGCGCGGCGTTGATGTCGGGGGGCAGCGTAACGGAATGCATCGTCACGGCCTCGAAGCGTCGGATCGATCTCACATCACCGTTGACTATGAGCGATGCGAAGACGGCGTGCACAATCATTTCGAAAGACGTTCTGGCCAAGCGCCCAGAGTTGCGAGGGTGGACGATGCGAATCTTTCACCCGTCTCGCAAAACCCACGCGTTGATCGCGTGCTTATTTCAAGAAGACTGATGGAGAGAGAAGACACATTGGAGGGACAATGTCAGAACAGCTCTCACTGATTGAGATATCAGCGCTTGAAGACTACGAACGCATCATCGCTGAAGGCATGATGAGCACACCTGTCGAGGGGCTGGAGGGATTGAGACGGCGTGAGCATGCCGAATACGATCTGGACGAAGGCCTGCAGGTGTGGAGGCAGATGACCGCATAGGAGAGAAGCGTCCCATTCTTCCCCGCGCCGCGGGGAAGAGAAGGAGTCCCGATGTGCGCTGAACTGAGGATCACGTGGTACAGTTTTATGGCAGTGCTGACCATCGCTGTCTACGGGTACGCACAACCGCAGTATACCGTCACCGACTTAGGGCCATTCACGCCAAGTGCGATCGCCGGGCCCTGGGTCGTGGGAGAGGAGAACAACCTGCCCATCCGCCTGAACCTGGACACCATGCAAAAAATCACGCTGGGCCATCTCGGCTTCGGCGGCATCGCCTATGCCGTCCTGGCCAGCGGGGAAGCGGTGGGCACCGTGTACCGGTCGGCCTCGGTGCAGGATGGAGCCGCGACCTTT
>Ga0137403_10009951_pt1 | contig 10550 bp, 8 predicted proteins | sample CZOMad2_1_16fung_FD_122057 | JGI IMG/M metagenome (GOLD analysis project Ga0137403, IMG submission 122057) | Vadose zone soil fungal communities from Angelo Coast Range Reserve, California, USA - CZOMad2_1_16fungal (Hybrid Assembly) | ecosystem: Environmental > Terrestrial > Soil > Vadose zone... | reverse complement strand
CACCGCGACCGGCAGCTTTGAGTCGCCGATAATTTTCATGGCGTTCGGCGTTTGACGAGTCCCCACCTCCATGTTCACGCACTGGCTGGCGTAGAGCGAAAGCGTGCGCGACTCACGCAGACTCGAATTCTTCCACTCGTTCTCAGACGCCGGAAACCAATAAAGCACCAGGCCTTTCGCCGGCGGATCTTTCGGCGTGTGCACTTTCCAGGGCACGACATAAACCGGAGTGTTCGCTCCGCCACCACCACCACCATTCGACATGCCGCCACCCCCGCCGCCGCCGCCACCTCCGCATGTGGCCCACGACGATTGAGCAAAGAAAAGTACGAGGAGAAGAACGGATATTGAGCGAAAGAATTTGTTATTCATGGGCCGGATTATAGCAGCGAGGTGTTAGCAAACGAAAACTTTGGCGGTCGTGTCCAACAGTCCCGACGAAAGCATCGGAAGGAAACGCGCTTAGGCCGTGGTTCAGCTTTCAAGCGGAAAGAGCCAGGGAATGCGCAAAGCGACGCACAGAAAGAACTCTCTGCGCCCTTTGCGTCTAGCTAGCCGTTGAAAGCTCGACTCGAAGTCGGGTATCGATCAGAAACTGCAGTTATAAGCCTTCATCGATGACTTTGCCTGCTCCAGGGCCTGCTTGCATGCCGCGGCCAGGGTTCCCCTGGTCATGTCGTTCTTAGCCAATTGACGCCAGCTATCGCGCCACTGCTTGATCGAGGACTCGTACTGGGCCCTCTGAGATTCCGGCACGTTCTTGGTAATGCAGTCATCATATTTGGCCAGGAAGTCGTCGCATTCGGCAATGCCGATCTTTTCTCCGCTGGATGAAGACTTGGTGGTTGACGGACTGCTCTTGGTCATGGGCTTGTTGCCATCCTTGGCCATTGAGTTATTGTTGTTTGACGTTTCCGTCTTGCTACATCCGATCAAAATGGCCGCGCAGAGGACTGCAAAAATCAAGAGACTCTTTCTTAACATCGGGTGACTCCTTCTGTCGTTCAGCCGGACCGCCTGAACTGTTATGGAAAGGGATTGAAAAAGCGGCGCTATGATACACGAGAGGCGGGGAATTAACAGCTAATCCAATACGCGGATCGCGGACATCCTGTCCGCCAGCGGGCGAAGCGCGCTCAGACTTTTTGGAAAAGACTAACTGCGAAACGTATTCGCGCTACGCGCTCAGGCGGACAGGATGTCCGCGATCCGCCAGAAAGGTACTTTGAAGCTTTGATCCACCCTCTTCCGCTAATTCAAAAACTCGTCCGGCTCGACTATCTTACCGGCGATGGCCGAAGCGGCCACGACGTAGGGTGAAGCGAGGTACAACTTGCCGGGACCAGAGCGGCCGGGGAAGTTTCGGTTCTGCGCGCTGACCGTAACGGTCTCGGCGGTCCTGGAAGCGCCAGGGCCGGCGTTGATGCAGGCGCCGCAGCTTGGATCGATTAATTCCGCACCGGCCTCTTCAAAGATCTGAATGTAACCGCGTTCCCTCGCGTACTGTTTGATCTTCTGCGAGCCGAATTGCAAATAAAGGTGGACGCCCGGCGCGACGCGCTTGCCCTGAGCCAGCGCGTGCTGCAAGACGGTCGCGTACATGTCCATGTCGGCCATCTTGCCGCCGGTGCATGAACCGCCATAGGCCGCGTCTATTCGGACTTCCTGCGGAAGTTCGTCGATAGGGATTCCGTTGCGCGGGTCGCCCGGCAGCGCCACCATCGGTCGAACTTCGTTGAGATCGATCTCAAACGTGGCCGCATATTCGGCGTCCGGGTCGCTGAAGACAAAACCTTTGCGCACTTCGTCAGGATCGAGTCCGCGCATCTTCACGATATATTCCAGTGTCTGCTCGTCGGGCTCGATTATTCCCGTCGTCCCCCCGGCCTCAACCGCCATGTTCGTCAAGGTGGCACGCTCATCCATCGCCCAGTTCGCGAGATCGTCGCCCGCGAACTCCAAAACCTTGCCGATGCCTTTACTCGTCTTCATATAGTCGGTTGCCAGGATGTAGAGCATCACATCTTTTGCCGCCACGTCCGCGCGCTTGCGGCCTTTCAAAACGTAGCGCACGGTTTCCGGCACGCGAATGCGAATGTCTTTCGTGAACCAGGCGTTGGCCATGTCAGTTGAGCCGACACCGAAGGCGAAGCACCCGAGCACGCCCGCCATGCAGGTGTGCGAGTCGGTACCGATCACGATCTGGCCGGGCAAGGCGAGGTCTTCGACGACTGCGTTGTGACAGATCGCTTCCGAACCGCCCTCAGGATTTTCGCCGTAGAGCTTGATACCCTGGTTCCTGGTAAAGCTTTCCTGCGTGGTCGCCAGCCCTTCTGCTTTCTCAAGCAAGCCCATCTCGCGATGCTTTGGCGACATCACTTTGTTTAGGAAGGTCAGGTGATCGCGAAAAGCGAAGACGGATTCGGGCTCAGTGACACGCGCGTCCGCGCCTAAAGCTTGCGTTAAAAGCGACGCCGCCATGGGCGTTACGTATTCATGCGAGAAGCGCACGTCGGCTACGGCGAACAAAGCATCGCCAGGCTTCACCGATTCGACGCCGATTTCTCCTGCGGTGACAAAAGCGTGCCGGGCGATAATTTTTTCGACGATGTTCATCGGCCGCGGCGTGTCAGAAGCCCGACCGTCAGGGAGTCCCGACACGTCGGGATTGCTTACGCGCGGGCTTCCGACACTTGAGGCGGGGACTTGTATCGGCGGCGGCGAAACCACGCCGGCCACGCGAGCCTGGTTGTAATTGAACAGCCCACCATACTCGACGATGTCTTTCGAGATGGGATCGAGACCTTTAGTGAATTCTGCCAGCGCGATTTCTTCGCCACGACGGATGCGTTCAATCAATCCAAAGTCAGTCGAAGTAAGCAACCCAATGTTTTGCGAGTTCTGTCCATAGATCTTCTCGATACTTTTCGCAATGACCAGTTGAATCCCGGCCCATTTTTCGGCATACGGCGCGGTTTCCCTCGACGAACCGCAGCCTTTGGATAACCCAGAAACGACAACCGCAAAGCCACCGTTCTTCACTTCATCTTTCTTGACGGCGCCGTCGCGCATGCCGACGTAGACGTACTGGCCCAGAGTTTCGTCGTAATAGAAACAAACCCACCCGGGCGTAATCTCGTCGGTGGAGATGTTATTCATTAGCGGCAGATCGTCGCTTAGCAGGCGCTCGGTGAGTTCAGTCTCGAAACGATTTGCTTCGGCGCCTGTCGCCTCGAGCTGCCGGCGCACCAGCGATGTATCTTCGGTTAAGAAAAGAATGCGGCCGGCAACCTTGACGCGGTCAGAACGTTTAGTTGGCTTATCTACAGACATTAATGCTTCCCTATAGGTTGTTAGATCGTAGCACTCTGATTATAACCCTTCGCCTCGCAAAGTTCGGAGTTGAGCGACGCAAGCGGTTAGCTTCCGCCGCAAACTGATGGGTTGGGCTACCAGCGCCCCATGAGAAGGTTTAGCTCTTGTAACTCTCTTCAAACTGCATAGCGCCGACGACGGTACCTTCGGTGTCCTCGAAAAAGATCAGCGTGCCGACGGTCGGTATCGTGAATTTTGGCATGACGATCTTGCCGCCATTGCCTTCGATGGCCGCGATGGTTTCGTCAATTGAATCCACGCCGACAGTACATTCAAATCCAAACATCGGTTTGCCCTCGACGACCTCGCGGCGCCCCTGGAGGGCTCCGTGAATTCCGGGATCCTCGTCAGTGCCGGTTTGAATCAGATAGAAATTTGGCGGGCCCCACGGCTTGAACTGCCAGCCAAATACCTTTTCATAGAAGGTTCGCGCCCGCGGCACGTCGTCGGCATTGATCGCAAAGTGTTTGACGTTGTTCGGCATGGTGATCTCCCCGTATTTGCTTCCAAGCCCTCTCTAACGTTCGGGCCTCTGACAAGAGCCGCTGCTGACAATTCCTGTGGCTACGGCGCCGGAGTGGTGAGTAGATACACGGCAAATGAAGCCAGCCAATGCTCGCCTTCATAGTTACCGCTGGCCACATAAGGCAGTGCTGCGCGGGCGTGGGCCGCAGCCGAGCGCGCGAGAATCCTGCGTGCGGGATGGTTTCGCGGCAAAGCGTTCGCTATGCTTCGCATGCACCAGGCGCGGCTGAGATTCAGGCCATCGAGATGCACTAATTTCGGATCGCTGCGGTCGGTCACAATCGCCGGTTGCAATAACTCTTTCGGCGCGCCGTGGGCGATTCCCGGCAGAAAGCGTTGAAACCAACTCGCAAACTCGCGCTGGTTCATCACACGCCGCATCAGGTCCGCTTCCATCAGCGCCGGTGAAAAGAAATCCTCGCCGCCGGGCTCCCATGAGCCGGGGTAGTTCACATCATGACCAAAGTAAGTGCGACTGCGCTCGACAATCAGCGATGCCAGCTTTGTATTGCCGGCGGTACGAGCATAGTCAAGCGCGAACGCCAGACCGAATGCGGTGTTCGGATGAACTCCGGTGCGAATCGGATACGCCTGTTTGGGCAGGAAGGCGAGATACTTTTGGGCAAATGCGTCGGCGAGCGGCTGAAGATTTTGCGACCAGCGCTTTCCATCTGCATCGTTCCAGTCGTGCAGTTCTTCCGCGAGTTTCAGCAGCCAGGCCCAGCCGTAAGTGCGCTCAAATGAAGCGCGGCTCGGCTGGTTTAGATAGGCAACTTCATTCTTGATGTTTCTGGCGCTGAGATTCGCATTAAGCGCAGCGCGAACGTCGGGCGCCTCAGGCATGGACGGAAACAGGCGCAACAAATGAGCCAGCATCCAGTGGCCATGCACCGTTGAGTGCCAGTCGTAACAGCCATAAAAAGCTGCATGCATCGCTCGCGGATTGCGCACGTCATCCGCATCGTTAATCGTGTGATCGGGTTTGTTCGGATATTCTTTGCGCACGCACTTCAGCGCCAGGCTGGCGAAGTGCGAAGCTTCAGTTTGAGTAAGTGAAAGTTGATCGGCCTTCGTCTGCGGTGTTACGGCGAAGGATGGAACAGCAAGAAGCCCGAATAAAACCAGCACCAGAGGCGATCGTGTCTTGAGCATTAATTTGTCGGGAGTCTATCAGAATACTTAAGCCGGCGTAAGATAGTATCTGGTGATCGCATGAGCCCGGACATTCGCAAACATCGTGGCGCGCATCCTGAAGATAAAAAGCTGTTCGCGGCCGAGCAGCTTCCGGCGCTGCGCTCGGCGGTCAGCGAGTTGTCGTGGCTTTTGACTCGGGGCTATTCGCCAAAAGGAGCGCTCAAACTGGTTGGTGATAGATATACGCTAACCGATCGGCAGCGGCTGGCTGTCGCGCGCGCTGCGTGTTCCGATCAAAGCCGGACCCTAAGACTCCACAGCCTGGTTTCCGCCGAAGCCGTCGCGGACGAGGACTTAATCGTAGACGGCTTTAACCTGATCATTACAGTCGAAGCCGCATTAAGCGGCGGCGGGTTGCTGGTTTGTCGCGACCATTGCATCCGCGATTTGTCGAGCGTTCATGGCTCGTATCGGGCAGTCAACGAAACCAGTCAGGCAATCGGGTTGATCGGCGAGGTTCTTGCGACGTTGGGGCCGAAATCTGTTGCGTGGCTGCTCGATCGTCCGATCTCAAATAGCGGGCGGCTGGCAAACCGAATCCGCCAGTTCGCCCGGGAACGGGATTGGAACTGGAGCGTTGAGGTCGCCTTCAACCCGGATGCCGAGATGGCGGCTTCAGACCGCATAGTGATTTCGTCCGATTCGCACGTCCTGGATCAGGTTCAGAGGTGGCTCAACCTCAATCGCTTTTTACTTGAGAAAGTGCTGGCTGAGTCATGGCTGATTGATCTAAGCTGATAAAGTTGGGAGTGCCGCCTTTAGGCGGTTCTTTTGTAACAGGTCGACTGTAGTCGGTAATCCGAACTAGCATGAGATTCTCAATAATCATCCCCGCTTACAATGAAGAGAGATTTCTGCCGCGTCTTTTGGATTCGATCGACGTGGCGAGATCCAACTTTTCCGGCGGAGCCGATCAGCTTGAAGTGATCGTCGCGGACAATTCTTCTACCGACAGCACGGCTGAAGTTGCCGCGGCCCACGGCGCTCGCGTAGTCACAATTATGAAGCGCCGCATCGCCGCCGCCCGCAACGGTGGCGCCCGCGCCGCCTGCGGAGAGATTCTCTGCTTCATTGATGCCGACTCAGCCCTGCATCCCGACACCTTCAACGCCATCGATCAGGCAATGGAAAGCGGGCGCTACATCTGGGGCGTTACCGGCGCGGTTCTGGAAAGAAGATCGTTCGCTTTGCTGGTCACTTACTGCCTGATGATGCCGATGGTGTTCCTTACCGGGATCGATACCGGTTTGGCATTTTGCCGTCGCGAAGACTTTGAGACGGTGGGCGGCTATGACGAGAGTCGTATGTATGCCGAAGACGTAATCCTGCCCCTGGCGCTGCGCCGTCTGGGCCGCACGAGGGGCCAGAAAACGACCCGGCTGCCGCAGGTCAAAGCGCTCGGCTGCACACGCAAGTTCGATCAATTCGGAGACTGGCATTACTTCTGGATGCTCGGCCACGTCTTCAAGAGTCTGCTGACCTGGAACTGGCACGACGAAAAGCTGGCCCAGCGATACTGGTACGACTCCGGACGCTAATAGATTAAACAACAGCAGATTCGAGCCGGTTAGCCGTTGGCATCTGATCCCAGGTTTGACCTTCTAGCGTTCGTCCGAATCTCTTCTTGCGGACTCCGCCCCATTGTTTGAAGAAGAAAGGTACGTGAGCGTCGACGCACTGATCACGAATGGATATAACCCATTCAGAATCCATGCGGCGAGCGCCAGGTCCGGATTCGCCACCAACAATCACCCAGTCGATGCCGTCTAACCCGAGATTGTCGAGAGGGCCAAGTAGTGGTTCAAGCGAAAGAAACTTTATGGCGGCACTGGTGTTTCTCAGATGGTCAATGCGATAGGTGTACGATTCGTTTTCTACGCTTACCCCCATCCAAATATTGTCAGCCCATGGTAAATCCTCGTTCAAAGCCGTCAGTCGGTCAGCGCGTTTTGTTAAGACCTGAAAACGATGCCAGTCTGCCCGTTGCATCACGTCGAATGCTCTGAGAATAAACTCACGCGGTACTCTCGCATGAAACATATCACTCATTGAATTCACAAAAACAATCTTTGGATGCTTCGCCGCAATCTTCAACAGCACCTTGGCCGGGCCGGCGGGCTTGCGACGGCCCTGTTCCCAGTTTTGCAGTGTGTCCTCACTGATGCCGAGCAGCCGGGCGAATTTGATTTGCGGCAGACCGAGTTTGTTACGCACGCGCACCACGTCGTTGGCCGCCTTGACCGAGTCGAGGTTGGCCTGGGCCTGGTTCATCGCCGTCTGGGCCTTGGCGACGTCGGCCGGGTCGATGGCGCCGGCGAGCTGCTGCCTGGCCGCGTCGAGCTGGGCCTGGGCCTGGGCCAGGGAGGCGGCCGCCTGGGCCTGCTGGGAGGCCGTCAGCGGGGTCTTGGCCTGGTCGAGCTTCTGTTGGGCGGCGCCCCGGGCGGCCTGGGCCGACTCCAGGCCCACCTCGGCCTTGGCCGAGTCGATGGTGGCCAGGACCTGGCCGGCGGTGACCTTGTCGCCCGCCTTCACCTTGACGGCGGTGAGGACGCCCCCGTTGGTGAAGTTGAGGTCGTAGGACGCAGCCGGCTGGACCGTGCCCGTCGCCGTGACCGTCTGCGACACCGTGCCCACCGTGGCCGACACGAGCCGGGTGGCGGTCTTGGTCGAGGAACCGCCCGAGGAGCCGATGGCGGCGTAGGCCAGGCCCCCGGCACCCACCACCGCGACGGCCAGCGTGGAGTAGAGGACGATGGTTCGAGTTCGCATGTTCATGCTGCGAAGCGTCGGATCGGCGGCTGGGGGCATTGTCGGAGATTTCTGTGAGTTCGGTGTGTGTTCGTCGCTCCAGCCGCCCACCCACCGCGAATTCACAGCAATTCCGAAGTCCCGCCCCAGCGACGGCCATCACATTCGTCCCATGCGCGTCGAACAGGACCTTTTGAGCATGGGGAGCGCCGCATCCGACGTCGGGCCGGTGCGGGTCGACATCGTCGTGCCCGTCTACAACGAGGCCGGCGGGCTCGAGGCCAGCATCCGCCGCCTCCACGGCTACCTCCGGGCCCGGTTCCCGTTCGCCTGGCGGATCACGATCGCCGACAACGGCAGCACCGACGGCACCGCCGCCGTGGCCGAGCACCTGGCCACCACGCTGGCCGGCGTGGCCGTGGTGCATCTGGCCCAGAAGGGCCGGGGCCGGGCGCTGCGGGCGGTGTGGTCGGCCACCGACGCCGACGTCGTCGCCTACATGGACGTCGACCTCTCCACCGACCTCGACGCCCTGCTCCCCCTGGTGGCCCCGCTGGTGTCGGGCCACAGCCACCTCGCCGTCGGCTCCCGCCTGGCGCCCGGCGCCCGGGTCGTGCGGGGCCCCCGCCGGGAGATGATCTCCCGCAGCTACAACCTGATCCTGCGCTCCGTCCTCCGCCTCGGGGTGCGCGACGCCCAGTGCGGCTTCAAGGCCGTCCGGGCCGATGCGCTGCGGACCCTGCTGCCCGAGGTGGAGGACGAGTCGTGGTTCTTCGACACCGAGCTCCTCGTCCGGGCCCAGCGGGCCGGCCTGCGCATCGTGGAGCTCCCGGTCGACTGGATCGACGACCCCGATTCCCGGGTCGACATCGTGCGCACCGCCCTCGACGACCTGCGGGGGGTGTGGCGCCTACTCCTTCACCGCCACACCCCGGTCGGGGAGGGCACCGGCCCTGCCCTCCGACCGACGCGCGCCGGCGTCGTCGGGGCGGTGTGCACGCTCCTGGCCATCGTGGCCGCCCTGGCCCTGTGGGGGCTCGTCCGTTGACGGCGCCGGTGGTCCCCTCGCCGCTTCCGCCTTCGCCGCCGACCGCCCCCCCGGACGGGCCGCCTGCTCTTCCGGTCCCGGCGGTCGGCACCGGCGCCGGGCCGGGGACAACCGCTGTCGCCTCAGGCCGGTCCGGTGCGCTCGCCCGGCGGGTCGGCTTCGCCGGACCCGTATTGACGGCCCTCGTCCTCAACTGCTGGCGCCTGTCCGGCAACGGGCTCGGCAACACCTACTACGCCGCCGCCGTGCGGGCGATGACCCACTCGTGGCGCAACTTCTTCTTCGGGGCCTTCGACCCCGGCGGGTTCATCACCGTCGACAAGCCGCCGATGGCGCTGTGGTTCCAGGCCGCCTCGGCCAAGATCTTCGGCTTCTCCAGTTGGAGCCTGCTCCTCCCCGGGGCGCTGGCCGGCGCCGCCTCTGTGGCCCTGCTGTGGGCGATCGTGCACCGACGGTTCGGCACGGTCGCAGCCACCGTGGCGGCGTCGGCCCTGGCGCTCTCCCCCATCAACGTGGCGGTGAACCGGATCAACCTGCCGGAGCCGTTCATGATCTTCTTCCTGCTGGCGGCGGTGTGGGCGCTGCTGCGTTCCTTCGAGGCCCAACGGTGGGCCCGGTGGCTGGTGCTGGCCGGCGTGTTCTTCGGCGCCGCCTTCGACGCCAAGATGCTGGCCGCCGCCATCCCGGCCCCGGCCTTCGGTCTGGCCGTGCTGCTCGGCAGCCCCGGCGGCATCGGGCACCGCACCAAGCGGGCCGCCGTGCTGGCGGCGGCGGCGCTGGCCTTCGCCCTTCCGTGGATGACGATCGTCGACCTGACGCCGGCCTCCGCCCGCCCCTACGTCGGCGGCAGCAGCGACAACACCGAACGCAACCTGATCCTGGGCTACAACGGCATCGGCCGGGTCGACGGCCAGGGCCAGCTCCGCGGCGGAGGCCGCCGAGGAGGTGGCGGCCGCGACGGCGCCGACGGCGCGCCCCAGTTCGCTCCCGGGGCCCCGGGTGGCGGGTTCGGCGGGTCCAATGGCCCGGGCGGGATCTTCGGCGGGGCGCCGGGGACGTTCCGGCTGTTCTCCGACTCCGTCGGGCCGCAGATCGCCTGGCTCATCCCGGCGGCGCTGCTGGCGGCCCTGGTGGCCCTCTGGCACCACCGGCGCTCCCGGGCGGCGCTGGGCGCCCTCGCGCTGTGGACGGGCTGGGTCGCTCTCCACGCCGTCGTCTTCAGCTACGCCAAGGGGATCTTCCACAGCTACTACACCAGCGCCCTGGCCCCCGGCCTGGCGGCGCTGGTGGGGATCGGCGCCGCCGCTGTGCTGGCCGAAGCCCGCCGGGATCGGGCCTGGTTGGCCTACGCCGGCGGCGGCGTCGTTGTTTCCGCCGGGCTGGCCGTGAAGCTCAGCCATCGGGCCGGCCCCTTCTTCGGCTGGACCCGCCCGACCGTCGTCGCCCTGACCGCTCTCACCGTGATCGGCCTCGTGGCCGTGGCCGCCGTTCGTCGGGGACGGAAGTTCGTGGCCGCCCCCCTGACCGCCGCCCTCGCCGCGCTGCTCATCACCCCGGCGGCCTGGGCGGTGAGCGAGACGACCAACCGGTCGTTGAACGCCACGCTCCCCCAGGCCGGCCCCCGGGGCGGCCCGGCCGGCGCCACCTTCGGTTCGGCGGC
>Ga0137403_10009950_pt1 | contig 10551 bp, 9 predicted proteins | sample CZOMad2_1_16fung_FD_122057 | JGI IMG/M metagenome (GOLD analysis project Ga0137403, IMG submission 122057) | Vadose zone soil fungal communities from Angelo Coast Range Reserve, California, USA - CZOMad2_1_16fungal (Hybrid Assembly) | ecosystem: Environmental > Terrestrial > Soil > Vadose zone... | reverse complement strand
GAGATACACCTGCGTGGCGATGACGTGCTTTTCAAGTGTCAAACCTGCGGGACGTTTTACATGGGCCCACCCCTGGGGCACGTGCGCGATCCCAACAAGCAAAGTCGTTTTGTGGAAGCTGAGCTTTCGGCGTTGTTACAAGCAGCGGGCGGCACTTTGCCGGTTGTTAAGAAGGATGCGCGAGGCGTTTTCATCATGGAAACTACCGGCCACGCGCCAGCATCACCTTCGCCACCTGCCAAACCCGCGACCGCGCCTGCTCCAGCCGCGTCAACTCCTGTCGTGAAAACTTTAGCGCCTGCTGTTGCCGCGAAGCCCAGCGCTGCTGCCGTGCAAAAACCTGCGGCGCCCAAAGCTGGGGCGGAACCTGATCGCAAGTTGAATAGACGATCCACATATGCCGGCGTAGTCGATACTGGACCAGTCCCTGGTGAAACTTTTGAACAAAAGGTGGCTCGGCTTAAGGCTGTAGCAGCGGCAGCCAAGCAGCGCGCTGAAGAAGGCGGCGATCAAACAGCGCCCACGGCCTCAGTGGCTTCGGATTCTCCAGTTGTTGCGCCAGTTCTGGAGTCGGCGATTACTCCCCCTCCTGAGACTGAGACTTCTGGTATCGCGCCTGCCGCTGGATCTACTCCGGCGCCGGCACCACCTGCCGGTTCGGCAGAACACAAGCCAACCGGCCAGGCCGATCGCACCTTGATGCTCCGATCCACCTACGGCAGTGTCGTGGATACTGGTCCTATTCCCGGGGAGACTTTCGAACAGAAGGTAGAACGCCTGAGAGCGTTGGCCGCGGCTGCAAAGCAACGAGCCGACGGTGGGTGATCGATCAACCGCAACGCGGTTACGGCCTCCAGCCCAGGGTTGCCGCGCGAGCGGCTACCCTGGGTTTTGTTGCCAACCCAACCCAACCGCAACGCGGTTGCGTCAATCCCAAACATAGCGCTCATCCCAGTCGATCTTGTGCTTTGTCAAGAGCGCTCGAACTTCATCCTGGAAGCTCAGTTTTCGATGGTGTTCTTCCTGGTTAGCGATATATCTCCTAACCTGCTCAAGGTTCGATTGGCTCACCGAAAAATCTGCGTAGCCGCCCTGCCACTCGAAATTGGCGAGCCCACCTTCCTCTTTCAACCAAAGGTTCGACACACGCTTCAATTCCTTTACCCAATCCGCTTGCGTGATAGTTCGACCAAATCGAGCTAGTAGGTGCACGTGGTCTTCGATGCCCCCTACCAAAATGGGAGGGCACTCAGAGTGTTTTTGAGGTACCTCCGAGGAATGAATGCAAGTCGTTGCGTAGACTTTCATCCCGCAAGAACGGCTGACGGTGCTTCGTAGAAAATACGAGATGAATAAAAACAGCGGATAGAGACTGGGGCATGAGATGTCTCCTATGTTTTGTTTACAACCCCTTTGGGGTTGGACCGTTATCTCAAAATTCTATACCCAGGGTAGCCGCATGCGCGGCAACCCTGGGCTATAGGCTAAGCCCCGTTGGGGCTGAAAACCGTGCATATTTACATGCTTTGGAGTTTGTGAGGTAGTGAGGGCCGAGACGGACCACTTGCTGCGTTAAGCAAGAGTTCTTTCAAGTTAACTCGTTTTTCTCATCTGCGTAATCTGTGAAATCTGCGGATTAAAGTTTTTTCAGGCCAACTGAACCACGCGTCGTCCGCGTTTCGCCTGCAGCAGCGTGTGGCAGACTACCGCGGTGACGATAATCGCGCCGCCAAGCAGCGCCCACTGCGTTGGCCGCTCACCCAAAACCAAATACACCCAGATTGGATTCAACACCGGCTCGATATAACCGATGATGCCCGCATCGAGCGAGCGAACGCCGCGGGCCATCGCCACCGTAAAGAGCGTATAGGCTAGACCGATCTGCACTACGCCAAGATAAATCACACTTAAGGCATCGTGCGAAGTCATTCGCGGAAGCACTTGCAAACCTGCCGGCGCCGCAATGAGAACAACCAGCAGGTTGCCGTAAATCACCGAGGAAGCGCGATTCACTGCGCGCGATTTCGCATGACGCAGCAACAGGAAATAACAAGCGAAGCACAGTCCTGAAGCAAGCGCCAGTAGATTGCCGGTCACGTCCTGCGGGCGCAGCTTGCCGACGAAGAAGAGCGACATCCCCAACACGCAAGCGATCACTACGATCAGATCCCGAGAGCGAAACTTCTCTTTGTAGAACAAGGGTTCAAAAATCAACAGGTAGACGGGTGCGGTGTATTGCAGAAAGATCGCGTTGGCAGCGGTAGTTTCTTTCGTTGCCAACACGAAGAGGAGTAACAGCGCGGCATAGAGCACTGACGCGAGGGCCGTGACGGGATTCAAGCCAAATCCTTCTCGTCTGGTGAAAATTGCAACTGTAATTGCCGCCAGCAGCGAGCGACCAAAGGAGAGCTCAAGTCCCGAGAGCGAGGTCCATTTGATGAACAGTCCGCCCGTGCTCCAGAGGACCGCGGCGGCAACTACAAAAAGCAGAGGCGAGAATTGTGCGGAACTACTCGGAGCCTTCTTCACTTGTTTGCTTCAACGATCGCATATACTTGCCAAACACACCGTTCCACGGCGGGATGACAATTGAAACAGCTCCCAGCGCCTGCGCCTGGCACGCCAGCCGGATGAGTGGCTTCGGTTCAGTCGTATCGATGTAGCCAAACTCCTTGATCTGCTTTCCTTCGCGCACGGCCACATCGGAAAGCTTTTCCGCGCCACCCAGCACTCCAACCCAGCAGGTGCCGCAGGAAGCCGAGCGACACTCCACCGGAATTGGTCCTTCGACGCGCCGCGGATCAAGCTCACGCCAGTTGCGTGAGCGATCGGCCTCGGCTCCCCAGGCGAGGTCCTGCGCATTGTTCAGCTTATACTTCGCCGCGTCATCGTTCTCGTCGTGAGTGACTGTCCATTTCTTATCTACTGTTTTCAAAAAACCAAGCAGACCCTGACTGTCGTCAACGGCGCGCTGGCGCAGGACCTGCTCCGGCGACTTTCTGGCATGATTGCGGTCAAGCAGCATCTCGCCCTTCGCGTTCTTGAAAGTCGCAAGCCCTGTCTGCTGAATGGTCATGAAAGCGACCGCGGTAATGCCAACGATTAAAGATTCATCAAGCCCGCCGGTCTGGGCCACCTGGCGCGCAATTTTCAGGATTTGATCCGAAAGCTGGCTGGTTTCTGCGGCGTTGAAGCCTGCCGCATAAGCTTCTACGGCCTTTTTCACTTCCGCCCAGTAGCGATGGCCATAGAGAAATTTGTGCGACGAATCAATTTGATCCTTGAGTTGGTAAACGCCTTTCAGGAGTAGCTGCGCGGCTAGTTTTTCGGGATCCTCAGCCGCCTTGAAAGCACGAAATAATGAAAGCGGGTAGAAGGAAAACCAAATCTGGGTGGCGTTCTTATCAACCTCATGAACTGAACGCAACAGCGTGGTCAGCGTAGCCGCCCAGGCTTCCTCGCCCTGCCCCTTGAGATAGGTCTCGAATGGTGTCTCGGTGATTATGTTGGTTATTGTAGTCATAATAGGAAACGGTGATTATAGCTATGCGGCGCGAAAACCGCACACCGCCGCGACCGACAGGCCGAATTGTTGACAATAATTGGGCAGGGAGAGTAAAAATCAATCCTGCCAACCCGTGCGATAACTAGATCAGCAAATGAAGGAAGTTACAAATGAGCGCCAAGGAACCAGTCACTGAAAAGCCGGGCCGTACGCTGGATAGTGCCTACAGTTTCTCATTCGCAATTGCTATCGGTCTGATTCTCTTCATTGCCGGCTTGATTATCAGCCTCACACTCGCCGACAGTTCAAGCATCGGTCTCTTTTTCGGCATCCCCTTGCTCCTCGCCGGTTTGATTGTGCCACTTATCATGCTGCGCGATTTCTTCAAGCAGAATGAGGTTGCCGGACCTTGTCCTTATTGTTCAGCGCCTATCAGAACTTCGGATGCAACGATAAGATTAGAGTGTCCGAATTGTAAGGGACTGGTGGCGGTGCGAGATATGAAGTTGTACGCGACGGAGACTTAAAGCTAAACAGATGTGGTTTAGTTGCTGGAGCGGAGTTCAGTAAACAGAAAGCCAACCTCTGGTCCAGTAGTCACTGAAAGTGAGAGCGAAGAGAATTAACAGCCAGAACAACGCGGAAGTAAAAACCACCCAGATTAGTCGCGAGCTGTAGCGAACGTGCATGAAGTAGAGCACTACGAGGGTGGCCTTGATCACGGCAATCGTCAGCGCAATTATCACGTTCAACTTTCCGGGAAAATCGTGGAGGCCCGCCCACACAGTAAGCGTTGTTCCCGCCAACAAGGCAAGAAAAATCGTAACGTAGATTCTGAGAGGTACGATGTGTTCGCTCATTCCTGTCTGTCCAACTGATTTCCAGCTAACAAGTCCGAACTAAGATTTTCCATTTGTCATTTGTCATTTCCCATAATTTCCCATTTGTCATTGCCCGCCACCCGGTAATTCCAATGGCAAATGAAAAATGTCAAATGAGAAATGGAAAATCTTTCTTTTACGCTCGCAACTAACGCTTACCACGCTACGCTACCCGCCGTGTTCCAAGTGCCGGCCCAACAAATAGAGTAACGGGAACAGGAATATCCAGATGATATCCACGAAGTGCCAGTAAAGGCCTGAAATCCCCACCGGGTTGTGATACTCCGGACCGTAGCGCCCACGCGCTGCAAAAAACATGATTACCGAAAGCACTACGACGCCGATGATCATGTGAATCGCGTGCATGCCGGTCATGGCGAAATAGATCCAGTAAAACATCTCGACGTGCCGCGGGTTAGCGCCGGGCAGGAGGTGTACGCCATGCGGGTCAAAAGGCCGGCTGGGAATTAACCTGCCCGGAATAAGTTGATCTTTGTACTTGTCGTAGTATTCGATTGCCTTGATTCCCAGGAACGTCAGGCCCAGCAGGATCGTTAACCCGAGGTAGACGATCTGAGCGCGACGCTTGCCTGTTTGCGCGCTGTAAACTGCCAGCGCCATCGTGAAGCTGCTGAAAATAAGCACGGCGGTATTGACAGCGCCCAACGGCAGCGAAAGGTGATTGCTGGCGGAGGCAAATTCCAGCGGATACTGGGTACGGTAAAGCGTATAGGCGAGAAACATGCCACCAAAGAACATGATTTCGGTAGCCAGAAAAACCCACATGCCGAGCGCGCCCGCCTCGCGTTGCTGCTCCAGATTCTCGAAGTGGTGCTGCAGCGCCGGGTGACTGGCAGTGTGGTCCGTTGCGATGTGGCTTTGAGCCAAGTTGACAGTCTCTCCTAATTCGCTTAATCGATTTGGCAAAATGCCCGTGCCCGCTGCTCGCCTTCCGAGCATCATGCTTGCTCTATCTCTTCTCTAAACTTGCCGATTACTTCCAACTCCTCCGGCGGAGCAAACTCATATGCTTCCCACGTAACGACCGGAGTTGCCAGGAAATTCTCGGTTGGCGGTGGCGATGCAGTTCTCCATTCCAGACCCGGCAAGTGCCAGGGATTTGGTTCGGCGCGCTTGCCGTAACGCATAGACCACAACAAATAAATGAACGGTATCACCAACCCCACGCCCAGAATCGAGGCGCCCGCAGTTGAAAGCACATTGAATACTTGAAACTCCGGCGGGTAAGCGTGATAGCGTCGCGGCATGCCCAGGTAGCCGGCAATAAACTGCGGCAGAAACGTCAGGTTGAACCCAACAAAGACAACCAGGGCCGAGAATCTGCCCCAGCCTTCCGGGTACATGCGCCCGGTAATTTTGGGCCACCAGTAATGCAGCCCGCCCAGATAAGCCAGCAACGTCCCACCAACCATAATGTAATGAAAGTGGGCGACGACGAAATAAGTGTCGCTCAGGTGCACGTCAACTGCGAGCGCGGCGAGAAACAGTCCGGTCATGCCGCCGATCGTAAACAGTCCAATGAAGCCGAGCGCGTAGAGCATCGGCGTGTCGTAGGAGATTGAAGCTTTGTAGAGCGTTGCCGTCCAGTTGAAGACCTTTATTGCTGACGGAATTGCCACGGCAAAACTCAGGAACGAAAAGATCATTCCCGCATAAACTGACTGGCTGGCAACAAAGAGGTGGTGCCCCCAAACAAGAAACCCGAAGACCGCAATCGCCAGGCTCGAGAACGCGACAAACTTGTAGCCAAAAATATTTTTACGGGAGAAGTTGGCGATCAGTTCGCTGACCACACCCATGCCGGGTAAGACCATGATGTAAACGGCAGGGTGTGAATAGAACCAGAATAGATGCTGAAAGAGCACCGGATCGCCGCCGGTGGCGGGATCGAATATTCCCACGTGGGCCAGGCGCTCAAAAGCCATCAGCAAAATGGTGATGGCGATGACCGGCGTGCCCAGGATCATAATCAGCGAAGTTGCATAGTGGGCCCAGATGAATAGCGGGAGTCTGAACCAGGTCATTCCCGGTGCGCGCATCGTATGAATCGTAACGATGAAGTTTAGTCCCGTCAGAATTGACGAGAAGCCGCTAATGAAGACTCCGAGCCCGGTGGCCACAACGTAGGAGTTTGAAAATGTACTGCTGTAAGGAACGTAGAAGGTCCAGCCGGTATCGATCCCACCCGCCAGCAATGCCCAGATGGTGATGATGCCGCCGAGCAGGTAGATATACCAGCTCAGCAAATTGATGCGCGGAAAAGCCAGGTCCTTGGCGCCGATCATCATGGGCACCAGAAAGTTCCCGAGTGTTGCGGGAATCGACGGAATCAGGAAGAAAAAGATCATGATGATTCCGTGCTGGGTAAAGACTTTGTTGTAGGTTGCCGAAGAAAGCAGATCGCCCTGGGGTGTCAACAACTCCAGACGAATAAACATCGCGTAGAGACCGCCAATGAAAAAGAAAGCCGAGATTGAGCCGAGATAAAGCAGGGCAATGCGCTTGTGATCCTTCGTCAGCAGCCACGACTTGAGACCGTATTCGGCGTTGATATAGTTAACGCGAGCCGCGGTTGGTGTTTCGAATGTTTCGAATGCTTTCATAATTCCTGCCGCAAACTTATTGCTGATTAGGCGCCGACGTCGTGTTGGCCGGAGTCGAAGGCGCTGCTTTCGGCGCGGGGACTGCCGGCGCTGTCGCTGATTGCGGATTTGAAATCTGCAGCGACTTAATAAACGAGATGATCTGGATCAACTGCTCCGGCGTGACCTGCCCCTGGAAAGTAGGCATGATTGGGTTAAACCCTGAGACTATCTTCGCCTGTGGGTTTTCAATCGACTCGCGGATGTACGCTTCATCCGCCGTCACAGTCTGGTTATTTGTTAGAAACACCTTTTGGCCAAACAAACCCGCCAGCGCCGGACCGCGTCCACCTTCGCCGTTGGCGCCGTGACAGGAGACACACCCCAACGACTGGAAGAGTTGCTGGCCCGCGACGGCCGGAGATTGCTGGCTCGCATTGCCACTCAACCAGTTATCAAAGTCGGTCGGCTGCATGACGATCACCGAACCAATCATTCCCGAATGATTCATGCCACAGTATTCAGCGCAGAAAAGGTGATAGCTCCCCGGCTTGGTCGCTTCAAACCATTGCGTTGTGTATCTGCCGGGCAACACGTCCGCCTTGATACGAAAAGCCGGAATGAAAAAGTCGTGAATCGTGTCCTCGGAAGTCATTATCAGTTTGATCTTGCGACCGACGGGAACGTGCAATTCATTTATCTCACGCTGTCCGGTTGAGTGCTGAATCTTCCACATCCACTGTTTGCCGACCACGTAGATTTCGTTGGCATTTTTTGGCGGGCGAGAATTCTGGAAATAGATCTGCGCGCCCCAGGCAAACATGCTCATCGCTATCATGAAAGGGATGACGGACCAGATCGTTTCCAGTTTGTGCGAGCCTGCCACCGGCCGCGGAATCTCATTGGGCATGCGACGCCGATACTTGATAACGAAAAAAATCAGCACGCCCGAGATGAGCAGCGTGAAGAACGCCGTCACGCCGGAGAGATAAAAATAGAGCGCGTCAACCTTCCCTGAAACAGTGGAGGCGCTTTCCGGAACGAATGGAATCCAGGAGGTCTGCATAAGCTTAGGCTGCGCCTCCAGCCGGCAAATTTGACCTTGCCTGCTCACGCCGGCGGAAGAATATAAACATCGCCACCATAACGACCAGCATTGCTAAGCCGCCCGCCCGCATCATGTTCATCACCACCGCGCCATACTTTCCGGTAGCCGGATCGTAGTGGAAGCAATAAAGGAGCAACTGATCGACCGGCGAGCCGATCTTGTTGTCGGCGGCTTCAATCAAACCCAGGCGCAGATCGCGCGGGGCGTATTCGATCCCATAGAAATAGCGCGCCAGTTTCCCCTGCGGCGTAGTCACGTAAATCGCGCTGGCGTGCGCGAATTGGTTTGTGGCTTCGTCGAAGTGATAACGAAACCCGACCGCGTCAGTGAGGCGTTTGATGTTCGCCGCATCCCCGGTCAAAAAATGCCAACCGTCGGCGGCGCGCGCGCGCCTGGCCTCGGGCAGGTAGTTCACATAAGTATTCTTCTTCGCTGCGGCAAGTGCGGCAGTCTCGCGCGGATCGAAACTCACCGTCACCGCTTCAAACTCTTGTCCGGGTTGGAAAGCCATAACCTTGAAAGCGGTCACCATGCCATTGAGCACCTGGTTACAAAGCATCGGGCACTGGTAATAGACCAGCGACAGCACCACCGGTTTCTTGCCGAAGTAGTCGCCAAGTTTTACGCTTTCGCCGTTCTCGTTACGAAACACGAGGTCGAGCGGAAGTTGTTCGTTGAGCTTCTGATCAATGCCGACGCCATTCAAAGCTTTCGGCAAACCGCTGGCGGCCCTTGCCTCATATGGTCGCGAGCTGTAGAGCGGCGAATTTCCCTGCGTCTGGCTGAACTGCGCCTGAGCCGTAGGCAGGAGCAGGAGGCAGGAGCAGGAAGCAGCAAGCACTAAGAGGAACCTCACTGCAGCTTTAGAAATGTCGCAGCCGTTCCTGCCATCTGCCGTCTGCCGTCTGCCGTCTGCTTTCATTGCTTTCCTTTTTCTGTCGCTCGCCCTGAGCTCGCAGCGGTGGGCGGATCGATACCGTAGTCTTCCGCACGCCAGCCCGGTCCTTCTTCTGAAATCGTCTTGACTCTCGAAGGTAAGCCAAGCACTTTCTGCATAGCCTGGTCGATTGGCACGCACCCAGCCCGGACGCTGGACGCTGGCTCCATGGAACATTTCAAGTCACGTTCCCACTGTTCACGCAGCACGCGATATTCCGCCTCGGGCTCTCTTTTTTCGAGCGGCACCCATTCACCGTTTTCCAGCTTCACACCAAATCCCGGCGCCGCCTGCAGCCTTGGATCAGGCGGCAGTCGCTCCTGCGGTGACATGGCCATCGGCCCTGGCTTCGGCGCCTTCCCTGCCTCCTGCGTGTCGAGGAACCGGAACAATCCCCACATCAACACGAACACTACAACGCCCAGTACGCTAAGGCCGAGGACAAACTTCGCGATGACGGAAACGCTAACGTCACTTGCTTCATGCGTCACATCCAGATTCTTGATGTGCGAGACATCAGGCGTTTCTGTAACGTGTCGCCGATCGTGGCCGTTGCCGTTGTGTTTAGCTCTGGACATTAGTTACAACTCAGTGGCCTGCGTGTGCGTGCTTCTGTTCGAGCACAGTTTCATATAGAGGATCGTTAATCGGTATCAACGGCCGTTGCCGCAAGGCCCAGGCAAAGGTGGCGAGCCACAAACCACCCATGCCGATGGGCGCAATCAGGTCCATCCAGTTAAGGTGAAACTGCCCGTCCGCAAAGCTTGGCGCGAGTGTCCAAAACAGATCTACCAAACGCATCACCAGGATCAATACGGCCACGATGACGAGCTTGCCGGCATTGCGTTTGAACGAGCGCGACAACAAAAACAGAAACGGGAAAGCAAAGTGCAGGATAACAACCGCCAGAGCGATCACGCCCCAGGTCCCGCGCGTTCTTGACAGATACCAGCTAATCTCCTCCGGCAGATTGCCCGACCAGATAATCAGAAACTGCGAAAACGCAAAGTAAGTCCAAAGCATAACCAACGCCAGCAGCAGTTTGCCGAGATCATGAAAGTGTGACTGACCGACAACGTTGTTCATCGGTTCGTGTTTGGCCAGCGCGGCCATCACGGCAATAACGAAAGCCAGGGCGCTCAAAGCCCAGGAGGCGACAAAAACAAAACCGTAAATGGTAGATGACCATTCCGGGTCAAGCGACATGAACCAGTCTATTGAGGCAAAGGTTACGGTGAAAACGAACAGCACCATGCCCGGTCCGCTGAGCAGTTGCATGCGTTTCGTAAACTGGCGGTCCGCCGTCTTGTCCTGCATTAGCGACCAGCGATTCAAAAAGAAAGCGAGTGCCAGCCAGATAGCAAAATAGACTGCCGCGCGGAGGGTGAAAAACGATAGGTTCAAATACTTCGCCTTTTCGCTGAGCACCGGGTGTTCAGCCAACACCCACCCGTTTGTCCAGCTATAGATCCGGCGCGCACCCAGCACGATTGGCACGAAGAGAATCAGCATCAATG
>Ga0137403_10009949_pt1 | contig 10552 bp, 9 predicted proteins | sample CZOMad2_1_16fung_FD_122057 | JGI IMG/M metagenome (GOLD analysis project Ga0137403, IMG submission 122057) | Vadose zone soil fungal communities from Angelo Coast Range Reserve, California, USA - CZOMad2_1_16fungal (Hybrid Assembly) | ecosystem: Environmental > Terrestrial > Soil > Vadose zone... | reverse complement strand
TGGTCTGACCGACATCGGCGGAGTTGGGCTGTACGAAGAACCCGAGGCCCGACGTGCCGTTGCCGCCGTTGCCGCCATCGCCACCGGATATACCGACCAACCCGGAGCCCGTGCCGCCAAAGCAGCCGCCGGCGACCAGAAGGAGCAGGGCTCTGATGACGTTCGCATGTGGAATGCGCATAGCGACCTCCTGACGGAATGTCCCATGCTCAATGATTGTTGGCTTGTCTACCAACTACTACCCGGCGCGGTTCCCTCAGGTCACCTCTTTGTGGTAAAATGGGTGCCATGCCTACACAGGTTGAAGGCCGCCGCGGCGGCGCCGTCGGAGCCAAAATCGAGTACCGGGATGGGCACTGGATCGTACCCGACCATCCGATCATTCCCTTCATCGAGGGCGACGGCACCGGTCCCGACATCTGGCGAGCATCGGCCAAAGTCTTCGATGCGGCGGTGGCGCAAACGTCGGGCGGCAAGCGGAGCATCGTGTGGCACGAAGTCTTAGCCGGCGAAAAATCGTTCAACCAGAACGGCAACTGGCTGCCTGAGGAAACCCTCGGCGTGATTCGCGAGCATCGCATCGCGATCAAGGGCCCGCTCACAACCCCGGTCGGCGGCGGGATCCGCTCGCTCAACGTCGCGCTGCGCCAAGTGCTCGATCTGTACGCGTGCATCCGGCCCGTCCGCTACATCGCGGGCGTGCCGGCGCCCGTGAAGCAGCCCGCCAAGCTCGACGTCGTCATTTTCCGGGAGAACATCGAGGACGTCTACGCGGGCATCGAATACAAAGCCGAGAGTCCCGAGGCCGACGCGGTCATCGAATTCCTCCAACGCCGCTTCGGTGCGAAGATCCGCGAGAAGAGCGCCATCGGCATCAAGCCGATGTCGAAATTCGGGTCGCAGCGACTCGTGGTCAAAGCGATTCAATACGCCATCAAGCGCAAGCGTCCATCCGTGACGCTGGTCCACAAGGGCAACATCATGAAGTTCACCGAAGGAGGCTTCCGCGACTGGGGTTACGAAGTCGCGAAAGAGCGCTTCGGTGACCAGACCGTGACCGAAGCGGACGGCGGAAAGCGGAAGGAGGACGCGGGTAAGGTCGTCATGAAGGACCGCATCGCCGACGCGATGTTTCAGCAGCTCGTGCTGCGGCCCGACGAGTACTCTGTCATCGCGGCGCCCAATCTCAACGGCGATTACCTGTCGGACGCGGCGGCCGCGCAGGTCGGCGGGCTCGGTCTCGCACCGGGCGGCAACGTGGGTGACGGCTACGCCGTGTACGAAGCGACGCACGGCACGGCGCCGAAGTACGCCGGCCAGGACAAGGTCAATCCCAGCAGCGTGATTCTCTCCGGTGTGATGATGTTCGAGGAGATGGGCTGGGACGAGGTCGCGCGCGCCATCGTGCGCGGGCTGGAGGGAGCCATCGCATCGAAGCATGTCACGTACGATCTCGCGCGCCAAATGCCCGGGGCAACCGAGGTCGCGACCTCCGCGTTCGCTGACGCCATCATCGAGCACCTGGCATGAAAACTCTCATCTCGACCAAGCCGCTCGGGAGCGTCGAGACGCCGTTGCTCGCGGTGCTCGTTGCCCAGGGATCAACCGCGGCGATCGATCCGGATGTCCAGCGCGCGGTCGCGACGGGCGACTATAAGGGAAAGAAAGACGAGACCCTCCTCGTCTACGGCAGCGGCAAGGCGCAGCGGATCCTGCTCGTGAGTGTCGGAAAAGGGAGCGAGATCACGCGGAGTGCGGTCCGCCGCGCCGCGGCGATCGCCGCCAAGCGCACCCGCAGCCTGGGGACGACGACCTTCTCTCTGGCTGTCACGAAAGAAGCCCGCGGCAGTCTCGGCGCCGCCGAGCTGGCGCAGGTACTCATCGAGGGCGCAGCGCAGGGCGGCTGGCAATTCACCGAGCTCAAGAAGCAGCCGGAGGACCCCAAGCCGGACCTCGAGTCCGTCGAGTTGGTGATCGACGCCGGGGATAAGACCGCGGCGGAGGCGGGGCGCCGCATCGGGGACGCCATCGCGGCCGGGTATCTCTTCACGCGCAATCTGCAGATGCAACCGGGCAATGTCTGCACGCCCAGTTACCTCGCCGAAGAGGCTCGCAAGCTGGCGGCGGCGCACGGATTCAAGGCGACCATCCTGGACAAGGCGCAGATAAAGAAGGAAGGGATGGGCGCGCTGCTCGCCGTCGCGCAAGGAAGTGCCGAGGAGCCGCGGTTTATCGTGCTGGAGTACGCGGGAGGGTCAGGCCCCCCCGTCGCCTTGATTGGCAAGGGCGTGACCTTCGATTCCGGCGGCATCTCGATCAAGCCCGCGTCGAACATGGAGGACATGAAGTTCGACAAGTCCGGCGCTACCGCCGTGCTGGGCACGTTCGAGGTACTGGGGCGCCTCAAGCCAAAGATCAACGTGGTGGGCCTGATCCCCGCGACGGAAAACCTTCCCTCGGGCACTGCGATCAAGCCCGGGGACGTCGTCAAGAGCCATCTCGGCAAGACGATCGAGATCATCAACACCGACGCGGAAGGGCGCCTGATTCTCTGCGACGCCCTGTCGTATGCCCGGCGTTTCAAGCCGGTCGCCGCGATCGATGCAGCCACGTTGACGGGCGCGGTCGTCATCGCGCTCGGCCATCACGCCATCGGCATGCTCGGCAACGATGAGGGGTTGCTCGCGGAGGTGCGCGACGCGGGCGAGCGCGCCGGCGAGCGCTGCTGGCCGCTGCCGCTCTGGGAGGAGTACCGGGAGCTGCTCAAGTCGGACGTGGCGGACGTCAAGAATTCCGGCGGCCGCTCCGCCGGTACGATCGCCGGCGCCTGGTTCCTGCGCGAGTTCGTGGACAGCTTCCCGTGGGTGCATCTCGACATCGCCGGAACCGCCTACCTCGAGGGGGAGAGCGCCAGCCACGCGAAGGGACCGACAGGGATTGGCGTCCGGTTGTTCACGGAGTTTCTGCTCAAACGCGCCGGCGCTTGATTCCTGCGCGGGCGGGACTCCTGGTCCTCGCCCTGCTGCCTGCGGCCCTCTCTGCCCAGGTCGATACCACGGGCCGAGCCACGACGGCACGAGACACGTCGGCACGGGATACCACCGCTCGCGACACGATGCCCGCGCTGCTCCCGACGTTCGAGCCGGCGATCCTGCCCGGTCCGTTTCCCAAGGGCGCCCGCTACACGTTCACCCTCGACTCGATTCTCCTCTCGAACGCGCGCACGTTGAGTGATCTGCTCACTCACATTCCCGGAGTTTACGTTGCGCGCGGGGGCTGGTACGGGGAGCCGGAGATCGTGTTGTACGGCGGCCGCGGGCCAGCGTCGCTCGAGCTGTATTGGGACGGGGTGCCGATGTTACCGCTGGGCCGCGACTCGATCTATCTCGATCCGGCGCGGATCCCGCTCGGACCGATCGAGCGCGTGGATGTCATCGTGCTTCCCGCGTCGCTCCGGGTGTACCTCGTCACATCGCAACACCGTCCCACGGCGCCGCGCACGCAAGTCGGTGTTGTCTCCGGACAGTCGGACATCGCGGATTACCGGGCGGGCTACGCCACACGGACACGTTCCGGGTTTGGAGTCTCGCTGCTTGCCGACTGGGCCAGCATCGGCGGCAGCTCGCCCAGCATAACCACCCCGCCGTTCGGGACGAGCGACATCTGGCTCAAGGCCGATTACGTGCCGCCCGGAGGACGCGTGGGCGCATCGTTCCAGGTGTCGAGCTCGAGCTGGCATCGCGCCACCGCGAGCGACAACCGCGTGGACGGCTGGCGCCAGGATCGCCGCGACAGGCTGCTGCGCTTCTTTGTCGCGGAACGGGATGACGGTCTGGGGTGGCGGCTGACGGCATCCCTGGGAACGAGCGGCATCAGTCACGACACACTGGTCACGCGCCGCTCCGTCTCCTTCGCCAACCTCGAAGCGAGTCAGACGTGGCGCACTGCGACGGTTTCGGGAGTCGCGCGGGTCGGTGCCGCCGGGGCACCACAGCAGTTCGAGGCGCGCGCGGGGATGCCACTCTCGCCCATCACACTTGCTGGATCCTTCCGTCAGAGCTTCTACACCGCCAATCGATACGGATGGCGGGCCTATGGAACCGCCGGACTCGCGTTGCCGCTCGGGTTCTCGGCACGGGCGGAGGCATCCTGGCAAGAGGATGCGGAGGCGGCACTCGTGACGACGGACGCGATGCATCGCACGTTGGACGTCGCGGCCTGGCTGCGCTTCGAGAACCGCCTGCTCACAGTCGAAGTGGGCCGTGGCCGGCGCGATCCGTTCGCGCCGCTCGGCTTTGCGCAGGGAATCAAGAGCGTGGATTCGTTGAGTCCCACGCCCCTCACCGAGTTCGTCGCGGCACACGCCACGCTGCACGTCGTCCCCGGAGTGATTCTGACCGGCTGGTACTTCGATCCCGTGGTCGGCGGTGGAGACTTGGAGCCGCCACGCCACGGGCGCGTGTCGGTCACGTTCTACTCCAAGTTCTGGCGCGTCTTCAAGAGCGGGATCTTCGCGCTGCGCGGCGAGGTCGCCATGGAATCGTGGAGCCGGTCGGCGTTCGGCGGCCTCGACACCGCCGGGGTGCAGCTGGGGATGACCGGATCGAGCTTCGTCGATACGAACCTCGAGATGCAGCTCGCCGGGGTCACGCTCTTCTGGAGCGTCGCCAACATCAACGTCATGCGTTCCAGCTACGTGCCCGGGCTGGGCTACCCGAGGAGCACACAGCAGTACGGTGCGCGGTGGTTCTTCACTAACTAGCACACCCGACTACATTTAACGCCCTGTGCCGCGCAGTATGACGGGCTTCGGCTCGGCCGAAGATCGGGTGCTCCGCGGACGGTTGCGAATTGAAATCCGCACCGTCAACCACCGCTATTTCAACCCGCAGCTGAAGCTGCCGGCGGATTTGGCTGGCGTGGAGATCGAGATGCGCGAGCGGCTGCGCCAGCTGCTCGAGCGCGGCCACGTAGCGGTCACCGCGCGTTGGGTGGACATGCCCGGTTCCGAGCGGGAAGTCACGATAGACCTGTCGCGGGCGAAGCAAGTGGTGGCTGCGGCGCAACAGCTCAAGAAGAAGCTGAAGCTGAAGGGCACGGTCGACCTCGCGTTTGTCGCGCGCCAGCCCGACGTCATGACCTCGACGAACGGCGCCAGCGAGCAGCCGGTGCAGTGGGCGGATGTGCAGCCCATCGTCGAACGCGCCGCGAAGGACGTCGTCGCGATGCGAGAGCGAGAAGGGCAGGCGCTGGCCGCGGAGTTGAACGGCCGCCTCGACGCGCTCGAAGCGGCGGCGCGGATCGTCGAAGAGCAGGCGCCGGCTCGGCTCACGGCGGAGCACGAGCGTTTGAAGAGGGCAGTGGCGGAGCTGACCGCGCAGACGACCGTCGATGAGCAGCGTCTGGCGCTCGAGATCGCGTTGCTGGCCGATCGGGTGGATATCACGGAGGAGCTGGTGCGGTTTCGGGCGCACGTGGCGGCGGCTCGTGCCGCGCTGCGGTCCGATCAAGCGGTGGGCAAGCAGCTCGGGTTCCTCGCGCAGGAGCTGCTGCGCGAGGTCAACACGATGGGCTCGAAGGCAAACGACGCGCGCATTACCCAGACGGTGATCGCGATGAAGGGGGACCTCGAGAAGTTCCGGGAGCAGCTGGAGAACCTGGAGTGACCCCGCGAATAGTCGTCTTGTCCGCGCCATCGGGTGGCGGCAAGACGACGATCGCCAAAGCGGTGCGGGAGCAGTATCCGGATCGATTTGGATTCTCCGTGTCGGCGACCACGCGAAAGCCGCGTAGCGGTGAAACGGATGGCGTCGACTACTACTTTTGGAAGCCCGACGAATTTCTCAAGGGCGTGAATCACGGGAAGTTTCTCGAGCATGCCCGTTACGGCGGAGAGCTGTACGGTACGCTCAAGAGTGATGTCCAACGGATTCTCGATTCAGGGCGTCATGTCCTATTGGATATTGAAGTGCAGGGAGCTGAGCAGGTCAGGAAGCTAGATCCAAACGCGCTGACGATCTTCATACTGCCCAGTGACCCGCGAGTCCTTATTCGACGACTGGTCGAGCGCGGGAGTGAAACACCCGAACAGATCGCGCAGCGGTTGGAACGCGCGACCTACGAGATAGGACAGGCGACCGAGTTTCACCGCTGGATCAGAAACGACGACCTTAATGAAGCGCTGCGGGCAGTAGTGAAAGCAGTTGAAGACCGCGCGGATACGGTCGTTCGCGACAAACATGACATTGCCTGGCTCAACAGTTACTTGAAACAGCTAAAGTCAGAACAACAGAAAGGTTGAACAATGCGGATCGTGACACCGGCAGAAGTCGCAGGGCAGACGCAGAATAAATATCTGGGGGTCCTCGTGGCCGCCAAATTCGCACGCTTTGTGAACGATTTCCCGCGCGATCGCTCGGTCGACTGGGAGGAGAAGCTCACCACGCGGGCGTTCGACGAGCTCGTCCGCGGCGGCCTCAAGTACCGCCTGGTGCGGCGGCGGCGCGGCTCGCAGGAAACCTGATGCCTCATGTCGTGCTTGGGGTAGCGGGTGGCATCGCCTGCTACAAGAGCTGTACACTGGCACGACGACTCACAGAAGCTGGCGCGACGGTGGACGTGGTTCTCACGGCCGCCGCGGCGGAGTTCGTGAGGCCGGTGACGTTTGAAGCCCTCACCGGCCGGCCCGTGCTGACGTCACTGTGGGAACGCGGCCACGCGCTCGCGCACATCGATCTCGCCAAACATCCTGATCTCGTGATCGTCGCACCGGCGACCGCCAGCATTCTGGCCCGCGCCGCGATGGGCATGGCCGACGATCTGCTCACCACGCTGCTGCTCGCGCGCGCGGACCGTCCCGTGCTCGCGGCCCCGGCGATGAACGACGCGATGTATGCCAATCCGGCCACGACAGCAAACATCGCCACACTGACAAAGCGCGGCTGGCACTTCATCGGCCCGGAGATCGGCGCCCTCGCCGAGGGGCCGAGCGAGCGGCCGGGACGGATGAGCGAGCCGGAGGCGATCTTCGCGGCCGCCGAGCGTTTGCTCGGTCACACCAACACCAGCAAGTGGTCTGGCAAGCGCGTCGTGGTGACCGCGGGCCCGACGCGTGAGCATCTCGATCCGGTGCGCGTGATCACCAATCCGTCGAGCGGGCGGATGGGCTACGCGCTGGCGGAAGCCGCGCGGGCGCGCGGCGCGAACGTCGTCCTCGTGACCGGACCCACCGAGCTGACGCCCCCCCCCGGTCTCGCGACCACGCACGTCGAGACGACCGAAGAGATGCAGCACGCACTCGAGTCCCTGGTCCCTAATGCCGACGCCCTCATCATGAGCGCGGCGCCGGCCGACTACCGACCCAAGAGCGCGGCCGACAAGAAGCGCCCGCGCTCGGCCGGCCCGCTGACGGTGGAGCTCGAAGCGACGCCGGACATTTTGAGCTCGCTGAAACGGCGCAAGGGGATGGTGGTCGTCGGATTCGCGCTCGAGACGGGGAACGGATTGGCGAATGCGCGGTCCAAGCTGCAGAATAAGGCGCTGGATTTCGTGATCCTGAATGACGCCACTGAGCCCGGCGCCGGATTTGAGGTCACGACCAATCGCGTGACGATTCTGGGACGCAACGGCACGCAAGTCGACTTGCCGTTATTGCCCAAACGCGACGTGGCCGAACGCATCCTCGACGTGGTGGAAGAAGCGCTTTGAGCGACAGCCGGGCTCTCGCAGCTGAGTATCTGAAACAGCAACGGTTGCTGGGTGGGGATTCGGTGATTGTGACGGGCGGATGGGCGGATGGGCAGATGGGCCGTCCGCGATCCGACGTCACAGTTCCGGAACCCGCTCCGGCCGTGCAGCCCATCGGCCCATCGGCCCATCCGCCCGCCGGCATTTCCTTCGATCCGCCAGCGCAAGATCTCTTCGCCAACGATCCGATCCAACGGACGGCCAGCCTCGAGGACGTCGCGACGCTCATCGCGGCCTGTCGCAAGTGCAAGCTCTGCGAGGGGCGCACGAACACCGTCCCGGGCGAGGGCCCGGCAACGGCGCGGCTCGTGGCCATCGGCGAAGGACCGGGACGGACGGAAGACGAGACCGGCCGGCCGTTCGTCGGTCGGGCGGGCGAGCTGCTCACCAAGATCCTCGAGGCCATCAAGCTGCCGCGGGATCAGGTGTTCATCTGCAACATCGTGAAATGCCGGCCACCGGAGAACCGGTTGCCGCAATACGACGAGATCGCGGCGTGCCTGCCGTTCCTGTACCGCCAACTCGAGCTGGTCAAGCCGAAGGTCATTCTGGCCATGGGCGGGACGGCCGCGCAAAGCCTGCTCAACACCAAACAGTCCCTTGGGTCCTTACGCAATCAGGTTCACCGGTTCCGTGGCATTCCCGTGGTCGTGACCTACCATCCGGCCGCGCTGCTGCGGAACCCCAACTGGAAGAGACCAACCTGGGATGACGCAGCTCGCCTCCTCGACAACTGAGCGCCCGGGGGGCGGAGCGGGGGAGTGGGCCGGCCGCCAGACTCCGTGGAGTAACGAGGCGGAGCAGGCGGTCTTAGGCGCGATGTTGCTCGACCAGGATGCGGCGCTCAAGGCCGCCGAGATCCTGGACGACACGATGTTCTATAAGGAGAGCCATCGCCTGTTGTTCCGGTCGATGCTGTCGTTGACCGAACGCGGCGACGTCATCGATCCCGTCACCCTGCGCGACGAGCTGAGCCGGCGCGCCGACCTCGATCGGGCCGGCGGGATGGAGTACATCGCGGCATTGATCGACGTCGTCCCCACCGCCGCGAACGTCGACTACCATGCCAAGATCGTCCGCGACAAGGCCGTGATGCGCCGGCTGGTGGAAGCCGCGACCGGAATCATCCAGGACATCTACGAAGGACACGGGACCGCGGGGGAGGTGCTCGACAACGCCGAGCACCGGGTGTTCCAGGTGGCGCAGTTCCGCCGTGCCGAAGAGTTCATTCGCATCAAAGAGCTCATCTGGCCGACCATGGAGCGGATCGAGCAACTCCAATCGGGGGCGGGCTCAGTCACCGGCGTGCCGAGCGGTTTCGCCGATCTCGACCGTCTCACGGCAGGTTTCCAGCGCGCCGATCTGGTCATTCTCGCCGCCCGGCCATCGATGGGAAAGACAGCGCTGGCCTTGAACATCGTCCAACATGCCGCGATCGAGCACAACACGGGCGTCGCTTTCTTCTCGATCGAAATGTCCAAGGACGCACTGGTGCAGCGGCTCCTGTGCTCGGAGGGCCTGGTCGACGCGCAGCGGCTGCGCCGCGGCCAGCTCCGGGATGACGACTATCCGAAACTGGCGCGTGCCGCCGGATTGCTGGGGACCGCGCCGATCTGGATCGACGACTCCCCGTCCCTTACACCACTGGCCATGCGGTCGAAGGCACGCCGGTTGAAGGCCGAGCACGACATTGCCCTCGTGATCGTGGACTATCTGCAGCTCATGCAGGGGCCGGGCGACGTCGAGAACCGCCAGCAGGAGATTTCCTATATCTCGCGCTCGCTCAAAGCGCTGGCGAAAGAGCTGGATGTCCCCGTCGTCGCAATCTCCCAGCTCTCGCGCGCCCCCGAACAGCGCGGCGGTGAGCACCGGCGACCACAGCTCTCCGATCTTCGCGAGTCGGGAGCGATCGAGCAGGACGCCGACGTCGTCTGTTTCATCTACCGGCAGGAGTTCTACGACGGCCCGGTCGACCCCAAGACCAACGAGAGCATCGAAGGCATCGCCGAGGTGATCGTCGGGAAGCAGCGCAACGGCCCGACGGGCATGGTCAAGCTGCACTTCAAGAAAGAATACACGCGCTTCGACAACTACACGGCGCGCGAGGCCCCGGTTAGTGTCGAAAGGTAAGTCGGTCTTTCGCTGCACCGAATGCGGCGCGGATCAGCCGAAGTGGGGCGGGCGGTGCGACGCGTGTGGCGCCTGGAATTCGCTGGTGGAAGAGGCGGTTGGGCGGTTGAGCGGTTCGGCGCTTAGAGCTGCTTCTCCAACCGCCAAACCGCCCATCCGCTTATCCGAGTTGAAAACCGACACGTTGGACCGTTGGCGGACCGGTCTCGCGGAATTCGATTTCGTGCTCGGCGGGGCATCGTCCCCGGTTCCGTCGTGCTCGTCGGCGGCGAGCCGGGGATCGGCAAGTCCACGCTGCTCATGCAGTGCGCGGCGCGGCTCGAGAGCCAGGGCGTCTCGACGCTCTACGTCTCGGGCGAAGAGTCGCCGGACCAGCTGCGACTGCGTGCCGATCGTCTGGAAGAAGACGCGGGCAACATTCACGTTCTCGGGGAGACACGGCTCGAGTCCATCATTCATCACGCGACGCAGCTGAAATCGAGCGTCGTGCTGCTCGACTCGGTGCAGACCACCTATACCGAGGAGCTCGAAGGAGCGCCCGGCAACGTCGGGCAGGTGCGCGAGTGCGCCGCCCGGCTCATGCGCTTCGCCAAGGAGTCGGGGCCCGCGGTCGTGCTCGTCGGTCATGTGACGAAGGGCGGCGGCATCGCCGGCCCCAAAACGCTCGAGCACATCG
>Ga0137403_10009948_pt1 | contig 10552 bp, 8 predicted proteins | sample CZOMad2_1_16fung_FD_122057 | JGI IMG/M metagenome (GOLD analysis project Ga0137403, IMG submission 122057) | Vadose zone soil fungal communities from Angelo Coast Range Reserve, California, USA - CZOMad2_1_16fungal (Hybrid Assembly) | ecosystem: Environmental > Terrestrial > Soil > Vadose zone... | reverse complement strand
ATAACCTGCTTTCGACACGGTATTTCAATAACGCAATTTGCTGATTCAATTCTGGAAGCGTGAGAGCCGCGGCTTCGGCGTCCGTTGTTATGCAGCGGGGCCATACACCGGTCGGGTCCCGCCGCAATTTTCGTTGTTAACTCACTTTTTGCCCGGTCTTATTTTGGACCTGGCAGCGGTTCCCATCCCCATTTGGGCTGGGACCAAGTTTGTTGAGTGGGCTCGGCCGGGGTTTGTGCAACCGGATTTGCGAACGGAGCTGGCGCCATGGTCCCCGGAGATGGGGCTTGGGCCATTTCCGAGCGCATCGCTCGGCTAAGATGCATTGCGCATCCGCTCATCTTGCCACTGAGCATTGCGTCCTGCGCCTGAGCGATTTCCCTTTCCGCCGTGAACTTGCCGGGACCGTCGGCCATAGTGTCAACTCCGCCTTCAGCTTTGGCCAGGTTTTCGCTACTGCACCCGGCACCGACGTGGACGTGCGCGGCATATGCGGGCACAAAAGCATAGGCAGTTGCAGCCATCGCGGCTGCACCTAGCAACTTCCTGAGCATTGTTCTTCCCTTTGCTTTTCAATCCGGCCCCATTGCCGGACCACCAAACAACACGGGCCGCGTCCAATGGACGCACACGCTTCGAATGAACTTCGCGCGATTTCACGCGATCCAAATGTGATCGGCGCTGGCTGCAAAGCCTCATGCGCGCGCCGCAGCCTCAGCCCTTCTCGGTTCCGACCCGGTCATGGCGGTCGTTTCGCCTGCACAGCCAGCGTGTCACGGTCGCCGCATCGGCGGGTGATCAAGCGGCCTTGATGTTGCTGAGGAAGGCTTCGACCTGACCTCGCATCGTCTCGGACTGCCTGGACAACTCGCCGGATGCCTGGAGAACCTGATGGGCCGCGGCACCGGTATCGCCGGCGGCTTGCTGAACGCCGGTAACGTTGGACGAGATTTCACCGGTGCCGAGAGCCGCTTGCTGCACGTTGCGCGCAATCTCCTGCGTAGCCGAGCCCTGTTCTTCCACGGCACTGGCAATCGCGGCGGCGATCTCGTTGATTTCATTGATCGTCGCCGTGATCCCCTTTATGGCGGTTACGGCCTCACTGGATGAAGTCTGGATCGACGAAACTTGAGCGCTGATTTGATCTGTTGCCTTCGCGGTTTGCTCGGCGAGACTCTTGACCTCGGCTGCCACTACTGCGAAGCCCCTGCCGGCCTCACCGGCGCGCGCTGCTTCGATCGTGGCGTTGAGCGCGAGAAGGTTGGTCTGGCTTGCAATGTCGCTGATAAGCTTGACGACATCGCCAATGCTGGCAGCGTCATTGAACAGGCCCTGGACCGTCGTATTGGTGCGATCGGCCTCCGCAACGGCTTTCTGCGCGATCGCGGCCGATTGCGCTACCTGACGGCTGATTTCGTTGACGGAACTGGCTAATTCCTCCGACGCGGCTGCAACAGTTTGCACGTTCGTTGAAGCCTCTTCAGTCGCGGCGGCCACCGCCGTTGCCTGATTGCTGGTTTCTTCGGCGGTCGCCGTCATCGACGATGCCGTCGCCTGCAGTTCGGTTGAGGCTGATGCCACTGACCTCAGCACCGTCGAGATATCCTTATCAAACGTTTCGGTCAGATCGTTCACCCGCGCGGCACGGGCGACTCGCGTACTGATTGCTTCGGCTTCCTTGGCAGCGAGTTCCTTGGCCCTGATCATGTTCTCTTTGAAGATCAGGACCGCCCTGGCCATCAGACCGATTTCGTCTTTCTTGTCAGTTGCGGGAATTTCGACGGAGTGATCGCCACCGGCAAGCTGCCCCATCGCTCCAACCATCTTGAGAATGGGCGGCACGATCGAACGGTTGGTTAGATACACGACCGTTACGGAGACGCCGATGCCGACGCCCAACAGCACCCAAAGCAACGTCGTAAGGAAACTGATTTCAGCGAGAACCGCCGCACCGTCCGCTTTTAAATTGTCTTGTTGGCGCGAAACCATTCCACCCGAACGCGAGCCCGCAGTATTCTTTTCTCCCGCGAAGATATCGAGGAGCTTGTTGGCGCGGGGCGCGGCTTCATTGGTGAGGAACCATTGCGCCATGTTCCAGCGGTCCGAGGCGCGGATATCGAACATTTTCTGCGGCAGGGGAGCGAATTTGGCACGGGCTTCAACGAGTGAGTCGAAGGCCTTCTGCTGATCGCTCGTCATCTCCGATCGGCGTTTCGACAACGCATCGAACTTTTTCTGATTGAGCGCCCAGAGCTCCACGAACTCGGTCTTGAAAGCCGCGTCCGCAGTCAGCAGATAGGCGCGGATGGCGCCGATCGCCATTGCCATGCTGCCACGCATGTCGGCAAAGCCAATCAACAAGCTTTTGCGCTGATCGGTCGAGGCAATGTTGCCCTCCTCGTCGATAATGGAGGTTGCTTTCTGCAGCATCAGCTTGGCCAGAGGCGCTGCCTCGGTCGCAAGGATTTTTGCCGCGGGCTGCTCATCGATGGTGTGGGCAATCGCCTCGGCCTTGTCCTGCGCGTTGCGCAATTCGTCGAGCAACGGCTTGGCCTGATTCCAGTCCTGCTTATTTTTCTCGACGGTCCAGCGGCTTGAGAGACGGTCCATCTCGGTGCCGTGGGTCTGGATGTCTTTCCAAAGGCCGGCGCGTTCAGCCTTGAACGCGTCGTTGCCGGTAATCAGCCAGCCCCGCAGCGATGCAAGCGAAGCATAAACGCCCGCCACCAAATCGCTTGCCGTCATGGCGGTCGGAACCCGCAAGTTGACCGTGCGATCGGTCGCTTCGCTGACCGTGTGAACCTTGGTGATTGTGGTGCCGATCACACCGGCCAGGAGAAGGCAAAGCACGCTAAAGCCGAGAATCAACCGGCCGCGGATGTTCAATTGCAGAAATGCCACGGTGAAGTCCCCCCAGATGCGAGCAGCCGACAGACAAGCTCAAAGGGTATGCTGTCCGTTAACCATGAAGATTGGAACAATGCCTGATCGGTATTAGTACGGGGTCTCTAACCACAAGGCGCCGGCACCGCGCATGGCGAGCGCGCTCGTCTCCGACTTACAAACCGCGATAGGGGGAAGAGCGGACCGTATTCAGGACAACCCTCAAGTCCGGAAATGACGACCAAACCAGTAGAGACCCATCCGGGGTGACCCGGAAGACATTTGCTCGCAGTGAGTTCTTCGCTGTTTTGACCCGGACCATACTTTCCTTCGTGTGGTTTTTTGTCACGCAACGAGTTTCGCCTGCGGGAAGCCAATGAGCAACCGCGGAACTGCATCAGCGGGCACGGCTTTGCTGAATAAAAATCCCTGGCCCTGGTGCGCACCATACGCAAATACAGCATCGGCTTGGGCGACAGTTTCAATGCCTTCGGCAGTAACGCACAGATCGAGACCCTTGCAGAGACCGAATATAGCTCGCATGAAGATATCACTTTCGGAGCTTTTCCCGATCTGTTGGATAAACCGCTTGTCGACCTTGAGCTTATCGAACCTCAATTCATACAGTTGGGAGAGACCTGAATATCCGGTGCCAAAATCGTCAATAACGATTCGAACCCCGGCACTACGCAAGGTCTGGATGGCGTGACGTGTCGCTTCGAAATCCGAGACAATCGCGCTTTCGGTAATTTCAGCCTCAAGGCGATAGGGCGGAAGCCCGGTATCGGCGAGGATCGTCAGGACATCTTGCGCAAAATTCTTGTCGCTGAGTTGCGTCGGCGAAAAATTGAACGACAAGGAAACATGCTCTGGCCAGTTCGCCGCATCGCGGCAAGAATCGCCAAATAATTGCCCAGACAGTGCGTCAATCAAGCGCAACTCTTCCGCAAGCGGAATGAACGTATTTGGGGCGACCAGGCCGTTCATCGGATGGTACCAGCGCGCCAAGCTCTCAAAACCGACGATCCGCCGCGTTTTTAAATCGACGATGGGTTGATAGTGGGGTCGAATGTCGTAGCCGCCAATCGCCTCGCGCAGATCCTTCTCTAAAAGGGCTCTGGTGCGGACATGTGCATCCATTTTTGGATCGAAAAAGCAGCAATCGACTTGACCAATTCTCGCCCGCGAAAGCGCGACGTGGGCGCATCGGAGAAGCTCATCGACGGTCGTATGGCCACGGCCTACCTGCACAATCCCAATGCTAGCGCTGATGTTGTGATGTTCTATTCCGATTTGGACCGGTTTTTTGACGACCTCGAGCAACGCACCGGCAACCCTCAGAGCGTTTTCTGGGTCCATGCCTGCCAAACACAGCGCAAATTCATCGTCACCGATCCGCGCGAAGACGTCGCCTGAATTGGCGCCATCGCGTATCCGCGAGCCGATTTGCGACAGCGCTTCGTCACAACCTAGGTGCCCATATACTTCATTGAGCTTTCTAAAATGATTGAGGCCGAGCAATAGGACGCTCATTGCGTTTTTTGAATTCTTCAGCGCAGTGCTCACCTCAATTTGGAACTGCCGCCGGTTTGGCAATTGAGTCAGCGGATCCCGCGTAGACGCCAGATAGGCATTTTGTTCGGCGGCAACCCGCTTTGCGCGTTCGCGTCTTTGGTCGCCAATGCGTCGAATGCTAAAGACTACCAACGCGACGCCGCAGAAATATAGTAGCGAAGGGGTCTCGATCTCAAGGCGGAGGACGTTTCGAAGAATCAAAAGTCCGCCCCATTCGGCGATCAACATATACGTCAGAAACGACATCGAGAAAATCACCAAGGCTTCGGTTATTTCTCGAAAGATCGCTTTCGACAAGTCGATCGTGAAGAAACGCTTCAGCGTCTTACTCAAGCGACACCTCACTCAAACGGCTGACTCTGGAATAAGCCACGATACGGCGACCGCCAGCGATCCGGTGCGGCTCGGCGTGGTAGCCAGTTACGCCAAATCGGGCGGTATATCACTGGCGTCACGCTCTGCTGAAAGATCAGATGGCGTCGTAGGCTTCCGTTGGAAGCCATCGCGGTGCCTGCATCATCGCCAACGGCGACAGTGTCTCCATAGCGGCCCGACGGGGTTGGTCGGCCGACGGATGGCTCGCGAAAAAGCCCAACGCACATATGAAAGCAACAAGCACGATGATTTTTTTCATCTTAAATTCCCGTTTCAATGCCCCATCTCTAAACGAGACGGTTTAACGGGCGGTTCAGGCGTCCCTATTCGCAAGATCGATCTAGCAACGGGGTGAATGGGGGGTGTATCAGAGAGGCGATAGTTTGAATTGACGGTGCCATCACACCCTACATGGGGCCTTGTCTCGCCCGCGCCGACGAGTCCTTGAATGAATAGGGCCATCTCAGAGTTTGGCGCAAATGCGATGCGCCGACTGGCTCTGAAATTGTCTGCTTATCGTGTTAGACCGGAAGTCATCGGCACGCAGTCAGAACGACGCGATTGACCCATATGTATGGTCCGGCCGTGCGTTGCAAGAAGATTTCGTCGAATTGGCGGCGGCGGTCTTGCATCAACGAGTTCTTGCCGATATCGATGCCGATCACGGCGATCGCGGTATTGGCTGTCTGAGACATGGCGTGCTCCTTGTCTTTGGCGCCCCCTTGCCAGCTTCGCTTGCTGGCGGGGCAGGAGCACGGCCGGACCATCCCATTAACGGACCTGCGCTGCTGTTAAAGTGAGTGGGAGAGCTGTGAAAGTAACATCGGCTGCCGCACGCCATACATGAGCGTGCGCCACAGCCACTCGACCGGGCCGTATCGGTAGCGCAGCAGCCACCACTTGCTGAACAGCACTTGTGCGACGTAAACCACGATGCCGATCGCAAGCGCCGCGGCCGGTCCGAGGCGGCCGAACAGCCCAAGGCCGTAGCCGTAGAAAATCCAGCCGAAGATCACGGATTGCGCGAGGTAGTTGGTGAACGCCATCCGTCCCAACGGCGCGGCCCAGCCGAGCAGCCTCTTTCCGCTATCCAGATTGGCGATGCCGATGATGGCCGCACCATAGCCCAGCGCCAGCAGGATGATGCCGAGGGGTTCCGCCAGGGCGCCGATCCGGCCGACCCTAATGAAGCCGCCGGCTTCGGAAAGGATCAATGCCGCGCCAAGGCCGATACAAGCGGCGGCGATCGAAAAGAGCAGATGGTGAGACGGGTTTCGCAGAATACCGGTACGCCAGGCGAACGCGCCGAGAAGAAACAACCCGATCGTGCGCGCAAAGATATAGGCGTGCAGGGGAGCGAAAAGGGGAATCTCGCGGAGCCGGAATGCCAGCACGTCGAGGAAGCCGCCCGTCGGATAGATGCGATGCGCCTCCACGATATCCTGCGCCATCGCGGCCGTGCTGGGAAACAATCCTGGCGGCGGAAAGGCCTGCATCGCCAGATACAGCCCGAGAGACGCCAGCGCGGCGACAGCCAGCAGCCAGCGCGGACCGAACAGGAACGGCAGGACGATCAGGCCAGCGAGCGCATATTCGGTGAGAATATCGCCGTTCCAGATCAGGCAAAGGTGAATGAGCCCGAACGCCAGCAACACGGCGAGCCGGCGCACGAGGAGCGCCGTGCGGCGACCGCTGTTCGCAAGCCGCTCGAACTGGATGGCAAGGCCTGCGCCGAACAGCAGCGAAAACAGCGCAAGCGCCTTCAGATCGACGGCCAGCATCAAGATCGTTTGGACAGCGCTGTCGATCGGCGATCCCGTGGGCTGGTGGAAAAGGAACCGTTCAAAGATCGAAACGCGAAATATCGTCACGACGTTGATTGCGAGCACACCGAACAAGGCGATGCCGCGAAGTGCGTCGATACTATTGATCCGGTCCGATGGGCTCACCGGTCCGGATCGTATTTCTTCAAGGGTTGCGGCGCGGGCCATTGCAGTTAGATTACCGCGCCGGGAAAAATGCGATAGATGTCCATGTCGCTTATTTGGCACAAAGCGGACCTGCCGCGATGCCCGCCCACATGTCTGCTTTCAGAGGGTAAAGCGGACATTCGGGAGCCGCATTTCCAATCTGGATTTATGAGTACACGCCCAATCTTTTCCCGTTCGTACCCGTCACACACGAAATAAGCGCGAATGCGTTCGCTGGTTTGTCGAGGACCGAGAAGATCATCGGCGTGGCGCAAACTCTGCTTGGTACGCCGCTTCTCTTCCTCCTAGGTCTTGTACTGCGCAAACGATTCCGCATGAGGTGATCGCTTGATGCTTCGCCGCCCCCAAGTTCGGAGAGACCGAATTTGGCAGGCGCAGCCGAGGTACCGGACTTCAAGGTAGGGGTAGCCCGCGTTGAGCGCGTCACCCAACGTTGGAGATGGCTGGGCTGGGGCCACGATAGCCGAGCATGCGCTGGTTCCATGCCGCGCAGGCCAGCCGGTCAGCTGCCTTGCGCGCCGCAGCGGCGCGTTCGGCCGACGCCCTGATCGAGCTGCCGTAAATCGCTCTCGTGACTTGGTGCCATGGCGGAGGAATGCGCCGGGCAGGAGCGGCAAGACGCTACAGATTGTGCACTGCGGTTGATATCGGCCGGGGAACTGTCCCGAAGGACGCCCTCACAAGAACAAATAGCTCGAGTAGAATAAATCAACCCTGAACAAGTCGTACAGCCGGTAATGAACGATGCTTTGACCTACTAGGGACTGGTGGCACATCGGAGCGTGGCAAATGAAACGCATGATGTCTGCTCTATTTCTCAGTGTGGTGCTTGCTTGTTTTTTTGGTGGTGTAACTGCGCGTGACCGGGATGGTCGCTACGACCACTCGCCGCTCAAGCAGTGGTTCGATCACCTAGCCAGCGGTAGAGGACTTTGCTGCTCGATGGCGGATGGCGAGACTGTCGCTGATCCGGACTGGGACTCGAAAGATGGTCACTACCGCGTGCGCCTCGATGGAGCGTGGATTGACGTTCCTGATGATGCGCTGATCACTGAGCCGAACCTGTTTGGCAGAACAATGGTGTGGCCGGTTAGATTGATAGTTGAAAACAAAATCGTGATCAGGTGCTTCATGCCGGGAAGCATGACCTAGGATAGCTGCCGCCGGTTGGCTGTCACCCGCCTTTTTCTGCCCCCGGCGGCGAAAAATCTGGCCGCGTATCCGCACCGCGCTTGCCGCACGTACAGCGCGGGCCCGTTCATAGGCTGTCCAAGGCTCCAGAGTTTCGCCGCCTCTGGGCCGTCATTGTTTTTGCCGGGTCTTGACTCAATCGAACGACAATTTTTTGCCGTTGCTTGTGCATTTCGACTTCGACAGGGAGGTAGTTGATCCTGCCGCCACCTCTAAATTCCCGCGACGGTCGTCCGTCGTCTGCGAGGGGAGTGCCTGATCGATCAGCTTACTCACGCGCGGGTTCGACCCGGTCGCGAATGACCGAAAGCGGGCGTTGAACCTCTGATCGTATATCGAAATGCAGCTTGTCGAGGTCATCCCTTCGGCACGTCCAGAATACCGGAAGGCCGAGACCCATTGCGAGCCCTGCCTCAAAATAAACTCCACCCCGGTGGCCGGTAAAATTCGCAATCAGAAACTTTGACCTCCTGATTTGCGAAATTATTTCATCGCCGATCTTGTTGATGTGTTCATGGTCCTTGGAAGATCGAAAATGGGTTTGGAAGTTGGACACCAAAGGCGTAGCGAAAGATGCTCATCATCACGCTGTATATCAAGATGAGCGAAAACACCCAATAAACAATCGTCATTAATAACCCGATGAGCTTGAGCTTCCACATCCTTCACTCCCGCTTCATCAGGTCCGGGAAAGCCGTCCTTGCAGCGCAATTGTACCCTGTGTAGCGGTGTCGCGCGCTAAAAAAAGCGATCACGCGATCACCTTGCGGCTCACCGGAATCAAAAAGATCGTGGGCCTATTCATCCGCTTCGCGCGGCAGCACGGACGATCTCACCGGTCATCGTCAGGATGCACCCACGGATACGGCGCAATCTCTCGCTCAGACCGCGAAGCAGGATGCCCTTCGAAGCCTTGGCGAAGGCGGGCTGTTGAACGTTATCTGAAATCCGGTTCAGGGCACGCCGTCGCCAGAAAAAGGCTATGGTGAGTGAAGTGGAGGCCCTGAATTCAGAGCAAACAATTCGCCACCCATCGCCAGCATCACAGGTTTCCGGCGTGCCCCAGCGAGCCAATGCGCTTCACAATTCCAACAAGCTGAAGCTCGGGCTGTTTTCGCTCAACGCCGACGGCGGCATTGCGATCACCAGGGTGCCGGAGCGGTGGCAGGCGGGCTGGCCTGATATCGCCGATGTCGCCAGAATGGTCGACCGCGCCGGTTTCGAATTCATCCTGCCGATCGCGCGCTGGAAGGGCTTTGGCGGCGAACTCGATGTCCGCACGCTTTGCTTCGAGACCTTCACCTTTGCCGCGGCCCTTTCCGCCATGACCGAGCAGATCACGATCTTCTCCACCGTGCATGTGCCGGTGGTGCATCCGGTGTTCGCGGCCAAGGCGCTGGTGACGGTGGATCACGTCAGCGGCGGCCGTGCCGGGCTGAACATCGTCGCCGGATGGAATCAGGGCGAGTTCGACATGTTCGGACATGCGCTGGCCGAGCACGACCGGCGCTACGAGCAGGGGCTCGAATGGTTCGACGTCATGACCCGGATATTCACCTCGAAGGACCCCTTCGATTATGCCGGCGAGTTTTATAAATTGACCGAAGTGATCGGAAAACCGGCGCCGCTGCAAACCCCGCGCCCGCTGACGATGTCGGCGGCGTCGTCGCCGGCCGGCCGCGCCTTCGCGATGAAGACCAGCGATCTCCTGGTCACCGTGCTCGGCGTCGCGGGCGAGGGGCTCGCACCGGTGCGGGCGCTGGCGGCCCAGCGCAAGGCCGAAGGCCGCCCGCTGCAGATCGTCACCACGACGCATGTGGTTTGCCGCGAGACCGATCGCGAGGCCGAGGACTATTATCAGCACTACGCCGTCGACAACGCCGATACCGGGGCGGTCGACTATCACATGAACATGACGCGCCGAAACCGGCAACTCGACACCGACCAGATCTTTCGGGAACGCAAGCGATATGCCGGGGGACTGAGCTCGCATCCGCTGATCGGCCGCCCGGAGAAAATCGCCGAGGAACTGGTACGCCTGCATCAGGCCGGTATCGACGGCGTCACCCTGTCATTCGTCAATTTCAAGGACGAATTGCCGTTTTTCATCGATCGCGTCCTGCCGCTGTTGAAACAGGCGGGCCTGCGGCAATAGAACCTTGCGGCGACAATTCTGGAAAGACTCTTGTGCCCGACCAACCCCATCCTCTCAACGAAATCGCGCGCTTTCTGGTTCGCGGCCTGAAGGCGAGGTTTCGCGATCAAAGCGCCGAGTTCGACATCATCCGGCGGCACGTCCGGCCGGGCGATATCGTCTGCGACATCGGCGCCAACAAGGGCAGCTTTGTCTACTGGCTGTCGCGCTGGTGCGGGGATGGCCGGGTGGTCGCGTTCGAGCCACAGCCGGAGCTGGCCCAACGTCTGGCCGACGTCTGCAAGGCGATGAAGCTCGGCAATGTGACGGTCGAAGCCAAGGCGGTCTATTCGCATTCCGGCGAGCAGGATCTGTTCTTGCCGGCGGGCCATCAACCCGGGGC
>Ga0137403_10009947_pt1 | contig 10553 bp, 7 predicted proteins | sample CZOMad2_1_16fung_FD_122057 | JGI IMG/M metagenome (GOLD analysis project Ga0137403, IMG submission 122057) | Vadose zone soil fungal communities from Angelo Coast Range Reserve, California, USA - CZOMad2_1_16fungal (Hybrid Assembly) | ecosystem: Environmental > Terrestrial > Soil > Vadose zone... | reverse complement strand
CAGGTGCACGGTGACGCGCTCGCCAGGCATGATGTTGCCGACCCGCATGGTGAACACGCCTGGCCGGTCCTCCTCCGCGATCGACGCGCGCTTGCCCTCGGTGATGGCGCGGTCGTAGTCCTCCCTCGCCTCACCGCGTTCCTTGAGCACGCCGTCGACCACCCGGCCGTCGGCCTCCATACGCATCGCGGTGACCGCGGACCTCGGCGGCAGTGGGAAGATGTAGGTCGCCTCCAGCGGCTCGGCGTAGCTGTTGCGGAAGCCCTGGGTCAGCTCGACACGGGTGGCGAGGCCGGTGATGGCGGCCCGCACGTCGATCTCGTCGAGCGGTAGGTTGCCACGCTCGGTGCGCAGACATCCGAGGCCGACGTCCTCGGGCGTGTCCTGCCGGGTGGCGGCGGCGAGGTCACGGTTCCGCTGCTTGCTCGAAATATCGAGCTGCAGCTCAATAATGGCGCTGAGCTGGTGATGATCTTCGACACGGCTGCCGGCGAATTACCGCCCGAAGTCTTCCAGAACATGGTTGTGCCCCAACTTCAATTGATGACGACGAAAGGTTCCGAGCGGATCGGCTACTACTCGAAAGGGACTCAGCCGGCGCATCTTCGTCACACGCTTTTTACCCAGGAGCAGCTCGCCGGCGTTGGCGTTGATTATCGCTGGGAGATGGGCGAAGCGCTGAATATGTTTCCCAGGGGTTTTGTTCAGGGCAACTTTGATCCGGCGCTATTGCTCTGTGAGCGGAACGAATTCAAACAACGGCTCATTCGTTATCTTGAGCCGCTGAAGCAACACGAGCGCGACGGTTGGGTGTGCGGGTTGGGCCACGGTGTTTTGCCGGGTACGCCGGAAGAAAACGTGAGGCTTTTCGTTGACACAGTTAGAGAGGTAATGCAGTGAGTGATCTTTTTGCCAAGTATGACGTTCCGGCGCCGCGCTATACCAGCTATCCGACTGTTCCGTTCTGGACTGATTTGCCAACCACCGAACAGTGGCTGAACGAATTAGAGACCGCGTTCAAGGATGATGCAGCTACCTGGTCGCTCTATTTTCACTTGCCCTTCTGCGAATCACTTTGCACCTTCTGCGCCTGTAACACGGTCATCACACGTGACCACGGGCGCGAGGAAAATTACATTGGGCTGCTGTCAAACGAGTGGGACCTTTATCTCGACCGGGTGCCCGCCCTGGTCGAGCGGCCGCTGCTCGGTCTGCATCTCGGTGGTGGCACGCCGACGTTCTTCTCTGCCGAGAATCTTGAACGAATCCTGAAGCCAATTCTGGCCACCACGCGGACAGATGCCGATCGGTTTGAAGCTTCCGTCGAAGTTCATCCGGGGCATACGACGCGCGAACAATTGGTCGTGCTGCGGCAGCTTGGGTTCACACGCATTTCAATCGGCGTTCAGGATTTCGATCCTGAGGTGCAAAGGCTCGTCAATCGTCATCAACCATACGAAATTACCAAATCTGTCACGGACATCGCGCGGGAACTTGGTTACACGTCGGTCAATTACGACTTGATTTACGGCCTCCCTCGTCAAAACCTGGATCGTTTCCAGGAGACAATCACGAAAACGATCGAACTACGGCCCGATCGAATCGCGCTCTACAGCTTTGCGCGCGTTCCCTGGATCAAGCCGGCACAGCGGAGTTACAAGGACGAGGATTTGCCGGTGGCCGGCGACAAGCGCGCGCTTTACGAAGTGGCGCGCGAGATGCTCTCGACGGCGGGTTACGTCGAAATCGGAATGGATCACTTTGCCCTGCCACAAGACGGAATGGCGGAAGCACAGCGTAAAGGGACTCTGCACCGCAACTTTCAGGGCTATACCGAAACGCGCACGAGCGTGCTGCTTGGGCTTGGTGTGAGCGCGATTTCCGAAACGCCGACATGTTTTCATCAGAACGAAAAAGCGTTTCCGGTTTATGAACGGCGGGTGCTCCAGGGCGAGATCCCGACTTTGCGTGGGCATTTGCTCTCGGAAGAAGACCGCCGCCTGCGCGAGCAGATTCTCACTTTCATGACCGGCTTTGAAGTTGACTTGCAGCCTGAACAGCAAAGGGACGCAGAACAATTTCTTGCGCCGCTGATTAGCGACGGCCTGGTTGAATTGAACAGAGAGAAGTTGATCCTGACGGAGCAGGGCCGGCCTTTTCTGCGCAATGCCTGCATGTTTTTCGATCAGCGTTTGCGCCGGCAGGAGCCCCGGGCGCAGGTGTTCTCGCAAGCGCTCTAAGCATCGCTATTCGAAGCACTCCATCCATCGAGCGCACTCCAATGCCAGGAATCAAAGTGATCGGCGCAGGTTTCTCGGGCCTGGTGACGGCGTATTTCCTCACCAAACAAGGCTTCGATGTACAGCTTTACGAGCAGAGTTCCAGAGCCGGTGGATTGATTAAGACCATTCGCACTCCGCACGGATTGATAGAGACTGCGGCCAACGGTCTGCTCAATTCCGCGCGCCTGGAAGCGATGTGCGCGGACATCGAAGTTCCTTTGCAGGCAATCCGGCGCGACGGACGCAAGCGATTCATTTTTCGTGGTCACCCGAGGCAGATTTCGCTCGACCTCCCGGAAATACTAAACCTTGGCTGGCGCTTTACCCGCAACATAAGAAATTTGCGACCGCGGCAATTCGAAACGATCGGCGAGTGGGGCAACCGCGTAGTTGGCGAGGGCGCGACAGACTATTTGCTGACGCCGGCGCTGGGTGGCATTTATGCCGGCGATCCCCAACGGATGAGCGCGCGTTTGATATCTGGCCGCGCCGAACTTCCGGAGCACCTCCACACAAATCGCCCGCAGCGAGCAAGAGTCCACGGCACTGTTGCGCCGCCGAACGGCATGCAGCAACTGATTGACGGCCTTTACGATTATCTTAACGACGCCGGCGTCGAGTTTCATTTCAACCATCCCGCGCCCAAAGAAGATTGCCCGACAGTTGTTTGTCTTTCCGCTCGCGCTGCGTCGGAACACCTCGCCGAGCGTGCGCCCGAAGTCAGTAGGGCATTAGGCAAGGTTGAGATGCTCTCGATTGTGACGGTAACTTGTTTCTACCCGCCTGAAGCTGGACGACTGAAGGGTTTTGGATGTCTGTTTCCTCGCGATCAAGGCTTTCGCGCACGCGGTGTGCTTTTCAATGATTGCATTTTTGAGGGTCGAGGCCCGGCGCATGCTGAGACCTGGATTTTTGGTGGCGCGCTCGAGCCTGAAGTCGTGAATCTAAGCGACCAGGAGTTTGCCGAATTGATCGCTGCGGAACGCAAAAGGTTCTACGGCTATAGAGATGAAGCTCTGGACATCCACATAACTTGTTGGCCGGAAGCGATCCCTCACTACACCGTCGATCTGGAACGCATCCTGATGACGTTACCGCCGCCACCGCCGAACATTGCGCTGGTGGGAAACTATCTGGGACGGATTGGTCTGGCAAAGATTCTCGAGCGCGCGGCGATTGTCGCGGAAGATTTTCGAAAAGACTTATGAGTCAGACCGGCGTACTTCTCATCAATCTTGGTACTCCCGACGCGCCCACACCGGAAGCTGTGGGTCGATATCTGCGCGAATTTCTGATGGACGGTTTTGTAATCGACGTGCCAAAACCTTTGCGCTGGTTTCTGGTCAACGTCATGATCGTCCCGCGGCGCAAGACGCAATCAGCGAAAGCATATCAGCAGGTGCAATTGCCCGAAGGTTCCCCGCTGCTGGTTTACACGCGGGATTTTGCGGAGAAAGTTGCCGCCCAGCTTGCCGGCCCGGACAATCGATATGTAGTCGAATACGCGATGCGTTACGGCAACCCTTCGATTAGGAGCGCCCTCGAACGGTTACGTGTTCACGACGTCTCGCGAATCACAGTGATGCCGCTCTATCCGCAATATGCTGAATCGAGTTTTGAGACTGCCGTAGTAGAAACGAAAAAACGAGCGGCAGAGATGGGTCTCGCTGATCGTCTCGTATTCTTTCCGCCTTTCTATAACCGACCTGAATTCATCAACGCCTATGCCAATCATGTCGCCGAGACCGTTAAAACTGAAGCGATAGATCATTTCGTTTTCAGTTTTCACAGTTTGCCGGTTCGTCATCTAAAGCGCCTGGACGTCAGCGGCCGGCACTGCGCCATCAGATCGGATTGTTGCGTTGAGATTAGCGCGGTGAACCAAAACTGCTATCGTGCGCAATGCATGTTCACGGCTCGCACGATGGCTGAACAACTTGGCTTGAACAAAGATGCGTATTCGGTTTCGTTTCAGTCGCGTCTGGGACGCGCGGAATGGATCGGGCCCCAGACCGAAGACCTGTTGCGCGCGTTGGCCGCCAAGGGCGTGAAGCGCGTCGCAGTCGCGTGCCCGTCGTTTGTGGCTGATTGTCTGGAAACCGTCGAGGAGATCGCAATGCGAGCTCGCGACGCTTTCATCAAGGCAGGCGGCGAAGAGTTGCGACTGATTCCTTCGCTGAATTCGGATCCAGCCTGGGTGGATGCGGTGGTTCGCTGGATTAGAGAAAGCTGAGCCGAGTTTGCTTGAAGATAATTCAAGCGGCAACTTGTTCAGCTCACCATTGGATTCTTCATCAGAATCGATCTCTCCATAATCGAATCCCGGCCCTGCGCGCGTTATCACCAGGGCGCTCAAATGAAAAGCGGTTGGCTGGAAACCAACCGCCGTTGCTGTTTCCTGGAAAGTGGTGAGCCGAGCAGGACTCGAACCTGCGACCCACTGGTTAAAAGTGCGGCTAAGCCGCTTCTAACCAGGCACGGCTTTTGAGACTATTACGATTTATCACAGGTTGCACCCGCCTTGGATACAGCAGTAACACCTATTCGTACGTGATTTCCGGTATTCCGTCTCAATCTGTCACAAAAATTCCGCACGGCAGGGTCACCAGGATTATCACGATTTCTGCAATCCATGCCACTGACCATTCTGCCCGAGTGCTGGGAGACACCAAAGCGCTCGGCGAGATTAGTAAACCCTTCATATTTTAATGGTATCAACTTCAATGCAACGTGTGAGGACGCTCAGGGGTGGTTGCCGGAGGCGGGGTCTACTGAAGGGCTTCCGCGAGCGCCTCGAATTCCGGGTCGATCTCTTCAAAATGCGAAGGTTTCTCAAGGAGTTTTGTCAGAGAGGGCGGCACTGCCAGTGGTTCTCTGATGAGTGGCTCTACGACTGACTCAAACTTTGCGGGGTCTGCTGTTGCCACAATGATCCAGTGTTGGTCTACAAGGCTTTCGTGCACATGAACAGCGGTAGCGGTGTGGGGACACCAGGTCCGCTGCCAGCTCGTGCCACCCCGAGCGATTGCGCTGGCGATCTCTTCATCGCTGACCGAAAACGCCTGCGCGATTCTTCTGAGCTCCGAAACCTCTGGGTGCAGATGGAGGAGCCTCTCCATGTTGCTCGGATTTCCCACGTCCATCGCGTTCGCGAGAGTGGGAATGGTCTGATGTGGCTCCCACGAGCCGGAAGCGAAATAGTTCGGCACGGCATCATTGGCATTGGTGGCAAGAATTATCTGCCGTACCGGCAGCCCCATCTCCCGCGCCCAGAAGGCGGCCACCGCGTTACCCAGATTGCCTGTTGGAATAATGAAACCGGGGCGCGCCCCTTGTTGCCGTAAATACCAGAGGCCCGCCGCCGCGTAGTAAACAGTCTGCGGAAGGATTCGCCCCTGGTTAATGCTGTTCGCGGACAGAAGACCTTTGACCTCTGCCCACTCCTTGTTCCTGAATGCGGTTTTAACGATGCGCTGGCAGTCGTCAAAGTCCCCACGCACCGCGAAGGCACGTACACTATCGCCCCAGCAAGTGAGTTGCTTCTGCTGTCGCAGGGAAACTTTGTTCCTGGGGAAGAGGATAACCACGGTGATTTCGGGATGTTCGTGGAAGGCCGCCGCCACCGCTCCGCCAGTATCACCCGAGGTGGCCACCAGCACCGTCCGTCGGCCTGGAAGTCGCGAAACGCAGGCAGCGAGGAAGCGTGCCCCTACGTCCTTGAAAGCTGCCGTCGGTCCATGGAACAACTCGAGCACGGCCGTGTCGTCGCCGATGTAGTTCAGAGAAATGGGGAAGTTGAATGCCTCGCGGCAAATTTCGTCCAGCTGAGGGCGCAACACGTCGCCGCTGAAGAAAGGCTCAAGGAGCTTTGCGCCGATCTCTCTCCAGGACTCAAGGCCGTCGAAATCGTCGATCTCGAAGACAGGAAAACTCTCCGGCACATATAGACCACCGTCCGGCGCGAGACTCGTCTGGATGGCCTCGGAGAGAGTCAGCGTCGGAGAGGCCGAGCGCGTGCTGTGAAATCTCATCGAATGATAGTCGCCCCCTGTTGGCTGACGGAAGAGACCCACGAGTCCACCTCTGTTAAGCCGCTTGACCTGAAGGCCTGGACCATCGCATCCCGAACTTGTGACGCCGCCTGGTCCGACGTCACCCAGGCAAACACGCTCGGGCCAGAACCGGATATAGACGCCCCGATCGCTCCGCTGTTCATTGCCGCTGCCTTAACTTCGGCGAAGCCGGGAATGAGGGACGCCCGCTGCGGCTCGATCACCAGATCGGAAAAGGAATGCCTGATCATCTCAAGGTCATTGCCAAAGCAGCCCGCAATGAAGCCTCCGAGGTTAGCCGACTGCTGGACGTGGTCGGCCAACGGGACGTTCGGTTTAAGAATGCTCCTCGCGTTGTGCGTGTCAACGCGCAGCCGTGGGTGGACGATCACCGCGAGAATACTTGCCGGCACGGGCAGCGACACGTAACGAACGGGATGCACCGAAAGGACGAGCGTCATACCCCCGAAGAGGCACGGCGCGATATTGTCCGGGTGCGCTGTGCCGCTCGCGGCTTGCTCTCCGAGTAGGGCGTACTCCAGTAGTGCGTGTCTGGGGAGCGGGGATTGCAGAAGTGAGTTGGCTGCGACCAGCGCACCCACGGCCGAAGCTGCGGACCCGCCCATACCTGAACCGAGCGCAATGCCTTTGCGAATCGTAACCTCGAATCCGAAATTCAACCGCAGTTCATCGCATAGCCTAATCAAGCCGACGGTGGCCGCGTTCCTCGCTGGATCAAGCGAGATGTCCAGCGCCCCCGACGTACCCGTGTCGTTCACTATCTCTTTAATGCGAACCGACGCGCGGTCAGTCCCCCGCTCAGTCAACGTAACCATAACGACGTCGCCGACAGACTCAATAGCGAATCCGAGAATGTCGAAGCCGACTGCGACATTAGCCACTGTGGCGGGAGCGAATGCGGTGGCCGATCTCATAGCGGCGCTCCCAGGAAGGACGCGAGTCGGAGCAGGTCAGCAAAGACGCCTGCTGCCGTCACCTCGGGGCCGGCGCCGGGTCCCCTAACGATCATGGGCTGCGTGTTGTAGCGGGTGGTCTGAAAACTCACGATGTTGTCGCTGCCCGTCAGGTTCGCGAAAGGGTGATCAAGCGGATACGTCCGCAACCGCGCCGACATGCGCCCATCTACCTCAATGGCGCCGACATAGCGCAGGACCTCACTACGTGCGCGAGCCGCGCCCAGAAGTTTGGCGACTGCCTGGTCATGTTTTCCGAGGCTGTTGAGATAATCCTCCACGCCGGCCGAGCGTAAGTCCTCGGGAACCAGACTTTCCAGATCAACCTCCTTCAACTCCACCTCGAGTCCCATCTCACGCGCCAGGACGATTAACTTGCGGGCCACGTCAACACCCGAGAGGTCCTCGCGCGGATCAGGCTCGGTAAAACCCTGTGCGTGTGCCTCTCGCACAATCTCAGAAAAAGTACGCGTGCCGTCGAACGAGTTGAAGATGTAAGAGAGAGTGCCTGAGAGAACGCCCTCGATTCTGATTATCTCATCGCCCGTTTCGAGCAGGTCGCGTAGCGTGTGGATTACGGGCAGGCCAGCGCCGACGTTGGTCTCGTACAGGAAATACCCTTGATATCTGCGGGCGGTCTCCCGCAGACTGCGGTAGGAAGCGAGGGGCCCCGAGTTCCCCTTTTTGTTCGGCGTGATGATGTTGATTCCTCTGGCGAGCCAGCTTTCATAGTGCCGGGGTAGTTCGGCGCTCGCCGTGGCATCGATAATCACCGCGTGTGGCAAGTGAGTGGCGTACACGTGTTCGACGAACCGTTCGACGTCCGCCTCGGACGTGCTCGCGCGCAACTTGTCATCCCACCCCGCCAAGTCAAGCTGCGGGTCGTGAAGGAGCATCTTTCGGCTGTTCATGATGCCACGCACCCGCAGGTCTATGCCCCGCCGTGATCTGAGCGTCGCGATACGTCTGCTGAGTTGATCAAGAAAGGTGCTACCAATCAGCCCGGTACCGATCACTCCGATGGAGAGGGTCTGGCTCGAAAGATAAAAGGCGGAATGCACCGCCCGCAGGGCCTTCGTTGCTTCATGCTGTTCGATGACGGCAGAGATATTACGTTCGGATGATCCCTGCGCGATGGCACGTATGTTGACACCTGCTTTGCCGAGGGCGGTAAAAAACTTCCCGGCCATCCCTAACCTTTCGATCATCCCGTCGCCAACCATGGCGAGAATGCAGCAATCCTCCCTAAGATCTACGGTTTGAACCTCGCCGCGCTGTATCTCAGCGAGAAATGTCTGTTCGACCGTCCGCTTAGCGGGTTCTGCCTGCCGCCGCGGGACAGCGAAACAGATCGAATGTTCGGAACTTGCTTGTGAGATCATCACAACCGAGACATCCACCGCTCGCAGCGCCCCGAAGAGTTTATGCGCCACGCCGGGAATGCCAATCATCCCCGTGCCCTCCACATTGATTAACGCCATGTCTTCGATCGCGGCGAACCCCTTGATCGGCACATCGGACGGTGAAGAGGCTGAGATTTTCGTGCCCGGCGCCTCAGGCTTGAAAGTGTTTTTGATCCAAACGGGGATGCCCTGCGCAATCGCCGGGAACATGGTGTTCGGGTGAATCACTTTTGCACCGAAGTAGGCAAGTTCGGCGGCCTCCTGGTAGGAAAGCTCGGGGATAATGAACGCGTCTGGGACGCGCCGAGGGTCGGCGCTCAACACCCCGTCAACATCAGTCCAGATCGTCACCGAGCCGGCTTCGAGCAGAGCGGCGAAGATGGAGGCGGAGAGGTCACTGCCGTTTCGCTTCAGCGTCGTGGCGACGCCATCGCGTGTGGAAGCGATGTATCCGGTGATGACCAGGAAGTCAGCATCCTGATCCTTCTGCCAAATTTGCAGCTTCTCTTGCGAAAACTGCCAGTCGACTGCGATGGTTCTGCTGTCAGGCTCAACCACCAGAACGCGGCGGGCGTCAAGCCAGGCCGATGAGTGGCCACAACTTTCGAGATGGGCGTGGAGTAGTTGCGCAGACCAGAGCTCTCCGTGTCCTGAAACGAATTCTTTGGTGCGCTCGGAGGCGAGCCGGGTGATCCAGGCCCCTCGAAGAACTTCTTCGATCTCCCTGAAATCGGAAGCGATGGTTTCCTCGAGAGACTGCTGTCGAGTTTCGAGAAGATGCAGGCCGGCTACTGTATCGAGGTGTCGTTCTTTGAGAGTCTGGAGCTTGGCCAGGTAGGAACTGTCCTGAATGGCTGCGAGTTCGACCAGTTGGATGAGGACGTCGGTAACGCCGCTCATCGCCGAAACCACCACGGCTGTGCGCGCCCCGTCCGCCTGCAGGGAAAGCAGAATCTTGCCGACAGCCTGATAACGCTCCGCATCGGCGAGGCTGGTGCCGCCAAATTTGTGAACAAACCATCTGGAGATCATTTTTGATTGTCGGCCGATTTGCGACCGCCGCTGGAACAGAATGAAAAGTCAAACAGCCCAAGTAGTGTCCTATTTTTGTAAACGCAAACTGTTAGTTTGCGACGATTGAATGGCATTCAACGGGCGCGCAAGCTAACAGCATGCGTTACAAAAAACCAAATTAGGACCCTACCACAAGAGTACGGTAGTTCAACCCATAGACACAAAGTCTTATCGAGAAAAAGTAAGAGAGGTTGTTGGTAGTAGAGAATAGACCAATTGCCAATCGATTGATCATTTTTCATTTGTGGGTCCAACTTGGAAGAGCAGCTTTTTATCGACGGTTCTTCGCTTTGGATTGGTACCGCAAAGCGGTTAAGGCTTAAAGCCCAGGACCCGGGGAGCGCCGCAGCCCGCGTGGGTGGTAGCGTTGCTTCAACCCTGGGTTGCCAGCATGTCGTTCCCAACCCGGAACGGGTTATGTCAACCGGTCACAACCGCGTTGCGGTTGGGTCGACCATTCATTTTCAAACCCAGGGTAGCCGAGGCGCCAACCCTGGGCTGCAGGACGCAACCGCTTTGCGGTAAAGCAGACCAGGTTTCAGCGTGAAGTTGTTCTCAAAATCTACTGTTGCACTTCAAAGTTGAATCTGCCATTGAACGCTCACCTTCGCGTTGTAGCTATGGCTCACCTGTTGACTCTTCCGCTTTCTTCCCTCCTACCCTATCATGTGGGCATTGCAAGGGCGGGAGAACCTCGGGCCTGTTTCAGCGGGAGCCGCAGGAGAGCAAATGGCTGAAGACTTACCCGCGACAGAAATCCTCAAACAA
>Ga0137403_10009946_pt1 | contig 10553 bp, 9 predicted proteins | sample CZOMad2_1_16fung_FD_122057 | JGI IMG/M metagenome (GOLD analysis project Ga0137403, IMG submission 122057) | Vadose zone soil fungal communities from Angelo Coast Range Reserve, California, USA - CZOMad2_1_16fungal (Hybrid Assembly) | ecosystem: Environmental > Terrestrial > Soil > Vadose zone... | reverse complement strand
TGTCTACGGCTTGAACCTCGAGGCTGTCTACCATTTTTCCCTCGGATTCATCGAGCTTCTTGTCTGCACGCTCCCACACGTTGAGCAAATGCCAATAGGACAGGCTTCCGGATTTGCGGGCCCTCTTCTTCCGGTCGAACAACCGGACTGCGATTTCGTTGAATGCTTCCGGTTGGAATTCGGCGAGGCAACCGACGGGCTCGAACAATATGCCTTCAATTATTCTCATAGAAAGGCCTGGATTTTATATGAAAGATAGGGGAAAACAGCCGCGAATTACGCGGATTACGCCAATTATCCCATTCGCGTAATCCGCGTAATTCGCGGCTATTTCCCCCCAATATTCCAGGAAACGGTTTATTTCGGTGTATTTCGCTTGTCGGTTCGAAGGCACTCCCGTGTGATAGGTCTGCTAGGCAGAAATTTATACGCGGCCAGGAGAGGCTGCGACGAAAAAAGAGCTGTTTTGGAAAAGCTCAAGAGTGAATCATGGCACCCCCGGTGGTTAAGAATGAACTCGATACGAGCGCTATTGTGTCTCCACAGGATTGGCAACGTGCGAGGCCTGTTTTGACGGTAGCAGCCGACCTTGAAGAAAAGGACCGAACTCGTTTGATTGAAATGCACTTTCCTACTGAGCCGACGCTTCGCGACGAGCTGCTGTCGATGCTGGAGACGCATGACAGGCTCAAGCGCGCCCTGGGACCCGAACGAGTGGCCGCATTCTCGCTCGGGGAAACCCGGCAGGAGGCGACATCGGCATCATCCAGCGACGAACTGGTACACATTGGCGAAACCTACGGTCCATATCGCGTTCTCCGAATGATTGGCGAGGGTGGCATGGGCCGTGTCTTCCTCGCCGAGGACATGCGCCTTGGGCGCTACGTGGCGCTCAAGAGTCTGGCGGGCCAATGGCTTGGGTCTCCTGATGCGCGGCGGAGACTATTAAAGGAAGCCCGCACTGCTGCCGCACTCACTCATCCACACATCGCGACGCTGTACGACGTTCTCGAGGATCCGCGTTATCTCCTGCTGGTCATGGAATACGTCGAGGGACGCACCGCCGGAGCGATCGCGGCTGAGGGGCGGATTCCGCTGAGCCAGGCCGTACGTCTGACGATTCAAATCTGCGAGGCTTTGATCTACGCCCACGACCGCGGGATTATTCACTGCGATCTCAAGCCCTCCAACGTGCAAGTGTCGCCGGACGGCACAGCGAAGGTCCTGGACTTCGGCCTGGCCCACGCGAAATACGAACGGGACGGCGACTCCGCGACTTCGCGAGGACCGCTCGTCGGCACACCGCCGTACATGCCTCCCGAAAGGTTGCTTACCGGGGTGCTCAGCGTTTCGGGCGACATCTACAGCCTTGGCGCAACTCTTTTCGAGATGGTCACAGGCCGCCGGCCCTTTGAGGAAACCGATTTTGCCACGTTGACCGGCGCCATTGTTGGAACCGCGGCGCCTACCGTCTCGTCCATCGTGCCGGAAAGCCCGGCCAGTCTGGACAAGGTGGTCGCGCGAGCGCTGGAGAAGTACCCGAATCGGCGCTATCAGACCGCGAGCGAGTTGCGCACCGATCTTCAGGAGGTTCTTCGTGAACTGGATCCCGAGAACGTCGTTCGAACTGCTTCGGTTACTCGGCCTGGCTGGCGGTACTCCCGACCGGTGTTGGCCGCGCTTCTGGTAATAGCAGCTATTGTGAGCCTGACGTTGATCGGCTTTGCAACGTCGACGGCCTACAGTTCGCCCATGGGCCTCACGATGTCTTTTGAGGGAGAGTCGCCGGTCTGGTGGCCTGTCTGGGGTCTGCGTTCCCTCGTTCTTCCGTTCGCCCAAATCAGTTTCGCACTAGTGGTCCTCGGAGTGGCCAGCCAGGTGTGGCGAATAACGCTCGCGGCGTTTAAGCCACTACAGCATTGGTGTCAGCGACTTTCTGCCGCCACTACTAATTTCAGCGGCTGGCTGCGCTCGATTCCGACTGCCACACTTGCCTCCGGCCTGCTGGTCGCACACGTGGTTACATTGACTGTTTTCTTGTGGAGGTCTAAAGACGTTCTTCTCGCCATTAACAGCTTTTTGCTGCAGTCGGGGAGTCTTGCAGTTCTTGGGCCTGACTATGCCGACGACCGCAAGCTGTTTGTGCGCCTGTTATCGCTTCTGGTGCTCGTTTTCGGTTGGAGTTGGTATCGTCTCCTGAAAATGAACTCGCAAACTCGGCAGCAAACAAGCGCCACGATTTGGGTCGCCCCAGCCGTAATGATGATCTTTACTTTTGGTCTGATGGTCACCCCGTACCGATTGTTTTTCCAAAGCCGCGGCGAGCGGGTTTCGTACGCAGCGCAATCGTGCTATCTTGTCGGGCAAAAGGGAAACGAAGCAAAGCTCTTCTGCCCGTTTCAGGGGACTGCCTGGAACAAGGTTGTTAGCTTGAACGACCCTGCATTGAAGCGCAGCGGTACGATTGAGACCATCTTTCCGGCAACGAGTGGCAGCGAGCCGAAACCACAATAGATTCCATCGCGATAGAAATGCGTATGAGGTGCGACATGCTCCGAACGCTGCGTATTACCACTCTGCTCTTGATCACAATGTCGACCTTGTCCCAGCCAGCTAAGGCAGACTGGTGGGACTTTTTCGCTGAACTGAGCGGGCCCGGACCATTTAACGGCCGAGGAAAATTGCCGGAGAACGCGACGGCCACGATCTACTGCCATGGTGTCAGTTCCGGCTCCGGCTTTTTCCGGCTTCTCGACAGAGGGGACTCCAGGGGCCCGTGCATTTTTGCCGATGTGCGCTTCTTCGAGGCTCCGGACGACGACAAGTTCTTCAGAGTCCGAATGACTGTCACGGAAGTCGGTCCAACCTATCGGCTGGCGCCTCCGATTGAGGTGGGAGTTGGCATCGGGGTGATCCATTTCAATAGCAACGGTCGTACCGCGGATAGATTGACCGTCAGTCTTCCTCGACTCATTTTCAAACCCTTTCTTCTCAGTTCCAGTTTGCAGGAAAAACGCAAGGGCAATTGGGGCTTTTTTCAGATGTATTTCAGGGAAACACACATCGTGGGCGAGCTTAATTCAAACGACGACTTTCGACCAAAACAGGGCCATACGTTCAAAACGAATGACGACCTGGTCCCATCCACGGGCTTCTTGATTGACGTCGTCGGACTAACCCGTCTGATTCTCAACAAGTAGGCAATATGACTGACAATCCGATTCGGCACACCAACCCTCCGGCATTGTCCACGCCGACGGGTTACACGCACGTCGTTGAAGTCCTTCGAGGCAGAACCGTCTACATCGCGGGCCAGGTCGCGTTTGACCGGTCGGGCAACGTGGTCGGTGCGGGAGACTTCAAAGCCCAGACGCGTCAGGTTCTGGAAAACCTCAAGGCAGCCCTGGCTGCCGCCGGAGCCACGTTTGAAAATGTCGTCAAGGTCAATACCTACGTCACGGACATGGCACAGATCCAGACGCTGCGCGAACTTCGAGCCGAGTACTTCGGCGCCAGGCCTCCGGCCAGCACGCTGGTTCAGGTGGTGCGACTCGCCCGGCCGGAGCTGATGATCGAGATCGAAGCCATCGCCGTAGTGCAATAGGGGTCTGCGGAACTGTAGCGGCGGTCTATGACCGCCGGCGATCTCGCACGTTGTTGTATTGTCGGCGGTCATAGACCGCCGCTACAGTTCGATCAAGCCGCTGCGGAGCCCGCGGCTGACGGCTTCGGTGCGAGACGAAGCTCCGAGTTTTCCCAGAATAGACCGGATGTGGAATTTGATCGTGTGCTCGGAGATGTTCAGATGCGCCGCAATTTCTTTGTTGCCCAGGCCATCAGCGAGCAAACGAAGGACCTCGGTTTCGCGGGCGGTAAGCGGTTCCGCCAGCGGCTCGTCTTCGGAGCGTCGAGGCATGAGAGCGCTGTCGAAGATCATCAGTCCCGACGCGACGGAGCGGATGGCATGAATGATCTGCTCCGGAGAAGCATCCGCCTGCAGCATGCCGCCGATCCTGGCCTGCAGAATTCGATTGAATACGGCCTGGTCGAAATCGGAATCCAATAACAGAACGGGGACTGCTGCCATCAACTCGAATAACCAATCACGAGAGACGGCGGAGTCCGGCTGCGATTGCAAATCCACAAGAGCAAGGTCCGCCGACGTCTCCGACATCAACGAGCGCAGGAATGGAAATGTGGGCGCCATGCCGGCAACGCGTATGGTGGGGTCTTCACTGACCGCGCGCAAAAGCCAGCCGCGGCGTGCCTGCGCATGCGCCATGATCCAGAGATCCACCATGCGACTAGCGTAACGGACGTTCACCAATTCGGATCGTTAATTCAACTTTTTGTCCGCCGCGGACCATCGTTGTACGAACATCATTCCCAGCGCCCTTCTTTCTGACGGCGTCGTGAACGTCTTCCAGGTCTTCGAAAGTGCGGCCATCCAAATCCACCACGATGTCGCCAAGAAGCGCGCCCGTCGTATCCGCCGGACCTCCGGACTCGACGTGCATCACCAGCAGGCCTGTCGAGGCAGTCACACCCGCTTTCTTTTGAAGCGATTCGGGAATCGGAACCGGCTGCATCACCAGGCCGATATAAGGCCGCGCAACATGACCTTTCGCTGCGATCTCTTCGGCCACGCGAACCAGCGTCGATGAAGGAATGCTGATCGCTTTTCCACGGATCAAGCCGCTGGTGTTCATTCCCAGAACACTGCCATCACTACTGACCAGGGCACCACCCGAGAAGCCCGGATACAAGTTCAAGTCTGGACGGATGAATTGATCGATGCGCGTCCGGCCAACCTGCCACTCCCCCATGAGTCCGCTGATGATTCCAGCGCTTGCCACGATATTGCCCCGCCGGGTACGCGCGACAGCCACTGTCAGTTCGCCCACAGCAAGCGATGACGGACTTCCGAACTGCACGGGAGGCGCTTCAATTTCTCGATCGAGTTTGAGCAGCGCGATATCGGTGCTGCGGTCTCTGCCGGCCAGCCGCGCCTGAATAGAGCGGCCCGGCTCGACAATTACTCCGATATTCGCTTCATGCCGAATCGCATGCGCGGCCGTCAGGATCGAATCCGCACGCCAGACGATGCCGCTCGAGGTGTGTCCCGACCGCCCGTCCACCGCCACAATCGATTTGCCGGCCTGTCCGGCTGCCCCCGAAATTTCCTTTGAAACCTGTTGCCATGTGTTCATGGGGCTAGAGTGCATGACTTTGCCTTTAAGGCGCATCCCCCAAATGGTCAGGATAGAAAGAATGAGCCGCGAATTACGCGAATTACGCAAATGGGCGCATCAAAGGTCTTTTAATGCGCCCATTTGCGTAATTCGCGTAATTCGCGGCTCATTCTTGCCTCTGTGTCCGTATACTCCACTGTAATCAACGATGACTCGAGCACACGAATCAAGCTTCCCGCGTTTCCTGGAGGACGCGCGGGCACACCTCGAGAGAATCCGCGACGACCGTAAGGCCTTATCGTTTTCGCTGCGTTCCATCTACCACTTCTTCAGGGCGGACGAAGCGTGCATCGCGATTCTCCCGCCAGGTAAAGAACAAGCCGAAGTGCTTTTCGCTATTCCCCGCCGGGCGGCGTGGGATTCCGATTTACTTACGGCTTTTCTTCAGAGGCGGAAACCCTCAATTCCTCCAAACATTTTGCTGACGCCGTTGAATCGCCGGGGCCGCTCGTGGGCAGTGCTGGGCATCAAGCGCAGGGACGGTACTTTCAGCAGGGATGCCGCCCGGAATCTCAATCGGGTGGCACGGGCAATTTCGGAATCGATCGACCGAAAGGACTGGGAACGCATCGTTGATGTGCGATCGCGAATCGATCGGAAAGTGATGGAGCAGCTCCGGCCCAAGGATCTCTTCTATCAGATCCTCCATGGATTACGCTCGCTCACCCGCTACGACCATTCTTCGGCGCTGCTCATCTGTGAGGACGGTGAGAGCCATCTTGAATTGGTGGCCGAGCAAGTGGCGTGGCTCAAGGGAAAAAGCCGGCGCATCGGCTTGAAGATCGCCCTGACCGACGAAATCTGGAAACTCATGCGCGGCGGAACGGTGTACGGTTTTGACCGCGAGGAGCACGGCTGGCAAGGCTGGTCCGGAGATGGCACGATTCCCCTGGCCCATATCCTGGACTATAACTGGCCGGCCTCGGATGGCGAGCCTGTACCGAGAGAAGCCGCCATTCTCTGCGCGCCCCTGGCCACGCTGAATGGCGTGTTGGGCGTGCTTAAAGTGGCCGGTCGTTACCCGCGCAGCTTCGGAGCCTACGAAGCGAAACTCATCGAGCGTTTTATGCCGCTGGCCGCCGTAGCGATCCAGAATTCCCAGCGGACGGTGACGCTCGAAGCCAAGATGCTCGCCGCTGAACGGAAGCACGCGATTGCGGACCTGGCTCGCGGAGTTTCACACGACCTCAACAATGCGTTTGGGTCGATTCTGCCGCTGGTCCAGCAGATGCAAGCCGACGTGGAATCCAATCGGATCGACGCCTCCGTCCTCCTGGAAGACCTCCGCCAGGTCGAACAGTCTGTCCAGACGGCTCGCCGGATCTTCGGCGGCATGCTGGGTCTCGCTCGAGGCGCGGCTGAAAAGACCGGCCACGGTGACGTCACGCGTGCGATCGATTCGATCGTTGCGATTCTCAAGGACAGCATCGAGAGGCAGGGGATTCATCTGGAACTCCAGCTACCCGAAGCGTTGCCTCTGGTTCGAGGCGGCCAGGGAGATCTGGAGCAGCTTTTTCTCAACCTGGTAACCAATGCGCGGGACGCCATGCCTCGCGGCGGCACGCTCGATGTGACGGGAAAGCCGTCCGGCGTGATGGTCGAGATCAGTATTCGCGACACCGGGTGCGGCATTTCTGAAGAGCACCTTTCTCGCATTCAGGAGCCGTTTTTCACAACGAAACCGAACGGTAATGGCCTGGGATTATCCATTTGCCGTTCGATCATCTGGGAGATGCAAGGCGATCTGGCGATCATCTCCACCGTGAGCGCAGGCACTGAAGTGCGCGTGCTCATGCCGATTGCCGATCGAGGTTCTGCACCATGAGATTGCCGCGCATTCTTGTCGTCGATGATGATCCGGGCATGCTCCGCGCCGTGGAGCGGGTCCTGAGCCAGGACTACGAAGTGGCCGGCACGCGTCTTCCAAGGGAAGCCCTCCGGATCATGCATGAATTCAAGCCCGACCTGGCCGTGGTCGATGTTCGCATGCCCGAAATGGACGGGTTTGAGCTGACGCATCAGCTCAAGAGTATTCGCGATGACATGGACATCATTCTGATGACCGGAAGCGTGCATGAGATCGATGCGAACCTGATTCGGGCCATCCGGGAGAAGGCGTTCTACTTTCTCCAGAAACCCTTCGACCGCGAAGTTCTTCTGACCCTCGTCGCCAGGTGCCTCGAGCTTCGGCGGCTGGAAAAGGAAAACCGTCGTCATTTGAGGCGCCTCGAACGCGAGATCGCGGACGCTCGCGCCTTTCAGCAGACCATGCTGCCCGCTGAGCATGGACGTATCGGCAACGTTTCCGTCTTCGCGCGCTACACTCCGTGTTCGGAGCTCGGGGGCGACCTTTATGATTATGTCGGCAGTTCGGCCGGTGCAGCTCTGCTCATCGCCGATGTTTCAGGCCACGGCGCTTCCGCCGCGATGTTGACAGGGATCGTGAAGTCCGCCTTTCGATCCGCGGGCGCCGACGACTACAGCCCCCTTTCCGTTCTGGAACGGGTTCACACCGGCGTTCGAGCTTTCAGCGACGAACGTTTCATCAGTCTGATTTGCATGCGCTGGTTCGCACGTGGATCGAAGCTCGAATACGTCAGTGCCGGCCACCCACCCGCCGTATTGTGGGGAAAAGCGTCCACGCCCACATTGATCGATGCCACCGGTCCCATCATTTCACCCGCCTTTCCAAATTTGTCATTGTGGAAGCAGGAAACCCTGCAGCTTCGCGGTCAGGATCGAGTGCTCCTTTTTACAGATGGTATTTTGGAGGTGCATGGGGACACCGGGCCCTTTGGGCTTGAAGGGATCCTGCAGGAGATCTCGAAGACTCCGGGCGGTGGCCTCGAATTGCTGGACCGGATCCTGCAATCGGTACGGAACTATTCAGGCGGCCGTCCTCTTGAAGACGATTGCACGCTTTTGACGGCGAATCTCGGATGAGAAAAAAATAGCCGCGAATTACGCGAATTACGCAGATGGGCGCATTGAATTGATCCTTGATGCGCCCATCTGCGTAATTCGCGGCTATTTTTTCTTTTCACCCGGACTCCGGTGACTCTATGTAGAACTCCAGGAACGCCACCACGATCGCAAATACGAGCGGTCCGAAGAACATTCCTAAAATCCCGAAGTACCCGATTCCGCCCAGAATACTGAAGAAGATCACCAGGCTGTGCATGCGAACGCGGCCCTCGATCAACATGGGGCGAAGGAAGTTGTCGATGGCGCCTACAACAATAATCTGAGCCACGAGGAACGTCACCGCGCGGCCATACGATCCGATGGCGAACAGGTAAATCGTCCAGGGAACCCAGACCGTGGCTGTACCGACGACGGGCACCAGAGAGAGCAATGCGGTCAATGCACCCCAAAGAATCGGATTGGGAAGCCCCAGGGCGAGAAAAATCAGGCCGCTGAGCGTTCCCTGGGCCAGCGCCGTTAGCAGGGTGCCGACGACGGTCGCCTTCGTCATCTCGCGAAACCGGTCGATGAACAGGTTCTCCTGTTTCTTCGACAGCGGGCTGATCCATCGAACCCCTTCGGCAAAATACGCCGAATCGCGCAGCAAAAAGAACAAGACCACGAGCATGGTCAGGTAATCCATCAGGAAATTGAACACACCCGTTGCGAACGTCGCGGCTACAGCGAGAACAGCCCCTCCGATCCGCTGTGCCTGCGATCCAAGCTGAGCACCGATGTCGAAGTTCTCGAACCGCCACGCGCTCGGGAGCCACGGTTCAATCCACTTCAATATCGGATTCGCCCCCGGCTCCAGCCACGCCGAGATCTTCTTAACCGTTTCCGGATCCTTCAGGTTCTGATAAGCATCGTTCGCTTCCCGTGCGAGCGAGATCGAAAGAAAAAGGAGAGGCAGCAGTATGGCCACCGTGAGCGCGAGACACACGACCAGTGCTGCGAGGGTTTTGCGGTTCCTCATCCGCTGTACGAGCGCTTCGTAAATCGGGTCCAGCAGAGTGGACAGGATGAGGGCGAGTAAGATCGGTATCAGAAAGGGCTGGATGATGCGGATACACAAGTACAGGACGACGCCAAACATGGCGAGCAGGAACCATTGCCCGAGAGTCTTTCCCGTAACCTGCATCTGCTTTATCTGTGATTGTGGCTCAATTATTTGGAAATAGCCGCGGGAAAACGCGGGAAGGCTAGCCCAGGAGATCGTCGATTGTGAAGATATTATCGGGAAACGCCATGGGCGAAATCGATTTGCCGCGCTCGAGTGTGAAGGATGTACGGAAGCCCGTTTCGGCAGGATCGCGATAAACAAGAAGCCGGTCGTCCACAAGGCTCTCGATCCAGACTTCCTGGATCCCGGCGGCCGCGTAACGGGGAACTTTGATGTCGCGGTCGTACGAAAGCGTCGTGTCGGCAACTTCCAGGACTAACAGTACATCTTCGGCCATCGGTTTCTTCGAAGCGTAGAAATCAGCCCGGGGTTTGAGGACAACGATGTCCGGCTGTGGCTCCGTCCAGACACTCAGTTGAACCGGATTCTGCGTGCTGACAACACACCGGCGGCCGAAAGACTCGACGAAGAGTGTCGATGCGCGATTCACGCAACCCAAATGCCTCGATCCAATCGCGCTCATCTGAAGGATTTCTCCATCGATAAGCTCGACCCGATCGTCCTCGGTGAGAATGCCGGCCTCTGCCATACGGTAGTAGTCATCCACCGTGAAGAGCTTTTTACTGATCTCGAAGCGCATTTAACTCCCCTCGTTCGATAGAATAATCCAGCACCACAAAGATTGCCTAACCGTCCTGACACACGCCATGCATTGCAAGGCGGGATCCAAAAATAAAGCCCTGTAAATTACGCTCCGATCGACGAATTAATCGTGAAAATACCGGCTAATTCGATCGCGTTCTCGGCGAAAACGCGATTTTGTTCGGGATATCACCGGTGCTCTCAAGTCCGCCAAGCATTGTGCTGAGCATCGCAAGGATGTTACCGGCCACGCCGAACACAAGGAAGAATGGATTGTCGTACCTCCAGTTGGGCAGCGACCAATCGTGTAGCGTCTTCCCCAGAACGAAAAGGAATACTGGAAGAAGGGAGACAAACCACGACGCAACAAACGTGAGAATCGCGGTTCGCTGTTGGGGTCGATGGAGCCGGGCTATCACCCAGCCGAGACAAAGACCGCCGATGCAAGAAAGCACCACCATCAAAACGGCAATGCCGTTCGGAACGATCCATCCGCGTACATAACCCCAGCGGACAGTCGACCAGCTCGCGGGCAGCATCGATGTCGCCTTCGAGCGCGAAGAACGGGTCCT
>Ga0137403_10009945_pt1 | contig 10553 bp, 13 predicted proteins | sample CZOMad2_1_16fung_FD_122057 | JGI IMG/M metagenome (GOLD analysis project Ga0137403, IMG submission 122057) | Vadose zone soil fungal communities from Angelo Coast Range Reserve, California, USA - CZOMad2_1_16fungal (Hybrid Assembly) | ecosystem: Environmental > Terrestrial > Soil > Vadose zone... | reverse complement strand
CGCACCCGTGTCGCGCTCGGAATTTCGGCTGCCGCCCTTTCGCTCAGCCTCGTGTTCGCTCCCGCGGCCTTCGCCCAGGACAAGATGGGCAAGGATGATGCCATGAAGAAGGACACGATGTCCAAGGACAGCATGAAGAAGGACAGCATGAAGAAGGACACCATGTCCAAGGACACGATGTCCAAGGACGGCATGAAAAAAGAAGACGGGATGATGAAGAAGAACTAAGTTCCAGACAGCTTGTCGCAGGCTCGGTCCCTCAAACAGGGGCGAGCCTCCGACGGCTGCGAGATGCGGTCCGGAAGCCGTCCAGACGATTCTGGGACTATTTCTTCTTGCCTTTGCTCTTCCGCGCGGCATAACGCGCATCGCGCTTGGCCTTCTGCTCGGCCTCGAGCGCCGCCTGTCGCTCTGCCTCTTCCTCTTGTTCCCGCGCAATGTGCGCGGCTTCGGCGGCTGCGGCCTCGGCCTCAAGGCGCGCCTGTTCGGCCTTGGCGGCTTCGCGCTCCAACCTTGCCTGTTCCCGCTTGGCGGCGATCGCCTCGCGCTCGGCGCGCCGCTTGGCGACTTCGGGATCATCGGGCCCCGGTTGAGAGCGGAATTTGTTCAGGAGGTTTTGCTTCGCCTGCTCCGCCGCTTTCTGTCGGTCTGCAAAGCCGGGTTCCTTGAATCCATTCATTGAGCGAACCTTGTCACTTCTTCTGTCTGATGTTGTGTGGTGCTTTCATTTCGCTGCGGCGCTCAAAGCAGTCGCACGCGCGATCGGAAGCGGTGTACAGCGCGTTGCGGCCGGAAGCCACCCCATTATCTGCCATTATCTGCATCCGCCCGCCGCCAGATGTCAAAAAAATGTTTGATCGGGACTCTAGCATTTCTGCCGAAGCGCTTGTTTCGGCAAAGAAAACCCTCCTTAGAATTGTGAATGGCTTCACAAGCGATCCCGCCGCGCGGTCCTATGCTCGGCGCACTTGATCCGGAGTGACGCCCATGACCTCCAATTGGCGAAAACCGAAAGTTTTCGCCATCGCCATCGCAACGCTCGCCTGCACGGCGGCATTGCTTTCGATGGCGTTGGCGTTTCCGCAAACGGTCTTCGACCCGGCGCTCGGCAGGGATTGGCAATGCCGCCGGTCATTGTTCTTCACTACCTGCACCAGGGTTGAGCAGCCAATACCCACTGCCCAGATTTCGCGCCAAAAGAAGTGCCCGCCACGGGTGTGATGGGGCAGGGGTGCATGCTAGGACGAGGCGCCCCTTCGTCCCGTTCTCCTATCTGTGGCCCTGGCATGACCGATCCCGAGCAAGGCGACAACCGGCGCGGCGCGATCGCGGGCCTGATCATCGCGGTCGTCCTGTTGGCGGTCGGGGTGTGGCTCGCGCACGATTTGACCGCCGCCAGCAAGATGCAGGACTGCCTGATGTCGGGGCGGACCAATTGCAACACAATTGAGCCCGCGCAATAACGGCGGTCCACTCCCGATGCGGTTCGGTGACCGTTGCGCGATCACCGCAAAATAGTCGCGATCTTACGGATTTGTAACAAGACAAACAGCCACAGGCCAATCAGCAATGTTGCCCGCGCCGGCAATCGACGCAGAAATGGGCGCGGAATAAAGCCCAAGGTGTTTGGCATCACCGCAATGTCTGAAGAGGGGTTTGCACGAATGAACGGATTCAGCCGATCGAGGATCGTTCTCCCACTGATTTCGCTGGCGTTTGCCTTTTCGGCCTATGCCGAGGAGCCAAACCATGGTCAGGGCGGTCACTCCGGGCAAAAAGGTCCGCCGCCGCAGAGCAGACCGGCGGTCCAAGCGACCAGACCGGGGCTGGCTCCGCAGGCAGCGCCGATGCATGCGGTGCCGATGCATGCAGCGCCGATGCACGCTCAGGGCGGCCGTCCGCCGGGAGCCATGCCGGGCCGCGGGCCGGGGCCCGATGCGCATTTCGCGCGCGGCGCGATCAGGGCGCACGATTTCGGCGGCCATGCCTATCGCGGCCGTGTCGGCTGGGATGGCGGGCGCTGGCGTCACGAGGTGCATAATGGCCGTAACGGCTGGTGGTGGGATGTCGGCGGCGTCTGGTACTATTACCCGCAGCAGATGGATGGTCCGCCGGCCTATGTCTCCGAGGACTATGCCGACGACGTGGTCTATGCGGACGCGCCGCCTGTTGCCGCGGTAGGGGGCTATCCGCCGCCTCCCGGCGCACCTCCGCCGCCGCCGGATCCGGGCGCGAGCGCGGTTGGTGGCGCCATCGTCGGTGGCGTGCTGGGCGGACTTCTGACCGGACGCGCAAGCGGTGCCGCGGCAGGTGCCGTCATCGGCGGCGCGACCGGTGCGCTTGCCGGCGCCACGGCGGCGGCTCGACCGGGCTACTATCTCGCCGAAGGCAATTGCTACTACCGCTATCCGTCGGGGAGCTACGTGCAGGCCGACCCGCGCTGGTGCTATTGAGCAATTGAAGTCGTAAGACGTCCTGGGCCGAAGCGCGGCAATCGCGCTTCGGCTTTTTTGTGTGCGTTGCTGGCCGAAAAATCCGGCGGACAAGATATACGACGTCGCGACTTCGTCTTGCCGCGATGTCTTGCCGCGATCGATGCGAGCAAGAAATCATGAGGCCGGTCGCGCTCAGCGCGCAAGCCAAGGGTGATCAGGATTTGATTGCGACGTTATGAACGCCGGAGCCTGCCGCCGAGGGCTACGCCTCGACCGCTTCCTTCTGCGGCTTCTGGGCAGCGTGCATCCCGGCGCGGCGTGTCAGCCAGCTCGGGATCTCGCGGTAGCAGGAGCCTTTCTCATTCATTTCAGCGACGGTCCAGCGGCTCGGATGCCGTTCCTTGCCGACAAAAACCCAGTCATCGGTGGCCGGCGGCGGCTCGTTGGGCTTGGTTCTCAACCAAGCCGATCCGGCTCCCTGGGGAAGCCGATCTGCCTTCATCTGATACAGGTCGTAAACCGGAGGACGCATGCTCACTGTTTCCCACGCAGAACTGAGTGGCCAACGTCACGCCCGCTCGCGGCAGAATTATGAACCGGGTGGGACGAGGATGTGCCTAACTTGCAGCAAGGCGGTGGTCAGGTACGGTCCGCCGGCATTTTTGGGCCAAAAGCGAGCATCTACGCGCCGGAACAATTTCCGGTGGCATTGATTGATTCGACAGGGTCTTGCGGTGAACCGGCCTAATAAATGCCCGCGAGTGGAAGCACGCGTTGCAGGATCGCGCCCAGGCAGATCAGAACGACCAGCAATTTGAGAAGATTGGCGAGCCTGCGGTCATTGGCAAACTTGTCGATGGCCCAGAAACATATCGCCCCAATGACGACGATGATGAGCACGCCGATCAGTGCAGAAATCATGTTGCAGCCCCCTCTTGCATTTTGATGGCTCTCACCTTCAGCAAGCTTGGCCCGAGGTCAAGGCCGCCTCTGCCGGGTAGCCTCGCCGCGCAGGCGATTGTGTTACCCATGTCACAGGAGAACCGGTGGCCGGCAGCTATAAAAGAGGGCGTATGGCCGCAAACAAGGTAACGGCGGTACACAGGCGCTGGAATTTGAGTTTCCGAGCGGACCACTAGGAGCCGACCAGGGGAAACCCGGCGGCTCCTTCTTTGTTTTCGCGGCTCCTTCTTTTCATCTTTGCGCGCGTAATCGATCTATCGCCACATGTTGCGCATGCGGGCGCCGACATCGATCTTCGGCGCTTGATTGGGGCCGCGCGCGGCGGCGGGCGCGGTCGCCGGCCAGGTCGTGCGCTCGAACAGGCCGAGCAGCCGGTCCGGAATGAAGCGGCTTCGCGCGGCGTAGACATGGCGGTCGCCTTGCGACCGCTGCCCATGCGTGAAGAAGCGTTGCGGAATCACGAGATGCAGCTCGTCCTTGGCCCGCGTCATCGCGACATAGAGCAGGCGGCGCTCTTCTTCGAGTTCGGCGGAAGTGCCGGCACCGAGGTCGGAGGGCATGCAGCCGTCGACGACGTTCAGCACGTAGACCGATTTCCATTCCTGTCCTTTCGCGGAATGGATCGTCGACAGGATCAGGTAGTCCTCATCCAGCAGCGGCACGCCGGCCTGGTCGCTGGTCGCGTCGGGCGGATCGAGCGTAAGGTCGGTGAGGAAGCGCTCGCGCGAGGGATAACCGCTGGCGATTTGCTCGAGCTGGACGAGATCGGCGGAGCGGGTGTCCGCGTCCTCGTGGATGCGATGCAGATGCGGCTCGTACCACAGGCGCGCGCGCTCGAGGTCGGCGGGCCATTCCGAGTATCTGAGATCGCCGATGGTCTGCACGAACGCACGCCAGCCGTCGCCGGCGCGGGGCGGAGCAGGAAGCGTGCAGAGGGTGCGGATCGGGTCGGCGGCCTCCGCCATGTGATCAAGGATGCGCTGCGCGGAGGCCGGCCCTATACCGGGCAGCAGGTGAAGAATCCGGAAGCCGGCCACGCGGTCGCGGGGATTCTCGGCGAACCGCAGCAACGCCAGCACGTCCTTGACGTGGGCGGCATCGAGGAATTTGAGGCCGCCGAACTTCACGAAAGGGATGTTGCGGCGGGTGAGCTCGATTTCCAGCGGCCCGCTATGCGACGAGGTCCGAAACAGCACGGCCTGCTGTTTCAAGAGCGAACCTTCTTCTCGGCTCGCCAGCACGCGATCGACGACATAGCGCGCCTGATCGGCCTCGTCGCGGACGGCGACGAGCCTCGGCTTCACCGACGAAGCGCGGTCGGTCCAGAGATTTTTCGTGAAGCGCTCCCGGGCGAGATCGATCACGCCGTTGGCCGCCGACAGGATCGGCTGCGTCGAGCGGTAATTGCGGTCGAGCGTCACGATCGCGGCGCGCGGCGTGAACTGATCGGGAAAGTCCAGGATGTTGCGAACCGTTGCGGCGCGGAACGAATAGATCGATTGCGCGTCGTCGCCGACCACGGTGAATCCGTGGCCGCCAGGTTTCAATGCCAGCAGGATGGACGACTGCAGGCGGTTTGTGTCCTGGTATTCATCGACCAGGACGTGGTCGAAGCGGTCGCCGATCTCGCGCGCGATGTCGCCATGCGACATCATCTGCGCCCAGTAGAGCAGGAGGTCGTCGTAATCGAGCACGTTCTGCCGCTGCTTGGCCTCGACATAGGCGGCGAACAGCTCTTTGAGCTCACAGGCCCAGCCTGAGCACCATGGGAAGAACAGCCCAAGCACCTCGGCAAGATCTGTCTCCGCATTGACGCAGCGGGAATAGATCGCAAGACAGGTGCCCTTGGTCGGAAATCGACGCTCGGTCTTCGACAAGCCGAGGTCGTGGCGAGCCAGATTCATCAGGTCCGCCGAATCCTCGCGGTCGTGAATCGTGAAGGCTGGATCGATGCCGATCTGATCGGCATATTGGCGCAGCAGACGCGCGCCGATGCCGTGGAAGGTGCCTGCCCATGTCAACCCATCTGTCATGACGTTGGCTTTGTCACCCAGAACCTTGCGCGCGATCCGCTCGACGCGGCGCGCCATCTCGCTCGCCGCGCGCCGTGAAAAGGTCATCAGCAGGATCCGGCGCGGATCGGCCTTGTTGACGATGAGGTGCGCGACGCGATGGGCGAGGGTGTTGGTCTTGCCGGAGCCCGCGCCGGCGATCACGAGGAGCGGCGCGCCGATATGGCCGTCCATGGTCACGCCGTGCTCGACTGCGCGCCGTTGTTCCGGATTGAGCGCGTCCAGATAGGATGCCGCCGCCATCGCCAACACGAATCATCCCCCGCAAGTCCTGCCAAGCTGTGTCAGCTATTCGGGAACGATTCAAGAACGGTTAGTCAGCCGCCAGCGTGCGCAACGTGATCGAATAGCGCGGCGCTTCGACGGCGGGAATGCTGTGCTCCCATGCCTGTCGGGATGGACCGGTCATGACGTAGATCGAACGTGGCGCGGCATCGAGCGTGAACCGCTCCTGTCCAGTCGCGGCGGATTTTCTGAACCGCAATCTGCAGGCCGAACCGAGCGACACGCCGAACACCCTGTCATATTGCGGCTTGTCGCGATGCCATCCGATACCGACGCCGACATCATACTCCGTACAGAGCACCTGTTGAATCCGCGTGCTCGGTCCGCCGAAAGCTTCGACCTGTTCGATTAAGGGGCCAAGCCATGGCGGGATCGGTTCGGCATCGACGTGCCGCCGCAGCGTATAGTCGTACCGGAATCCAAAGGACGCCACCCGGCGCTTGCCTTCGAACTGGCCGAACTGAAACGGATGCAGCGGCAGTGCGGCGACATGCGCAACGAGTTCCCGCTCGTTATCCGGCGAGATGAACGCGTCGCGGTAAATCAATCCCTCGGGCATCGGCGCGTCCGACGCGAACAGGGCGAGTTGCTCGGGCAAAGAAGGTTCTTCCGCTTTTTCTGGCTGCCGCCCCTAGATAGGTCGTCACCGCCGCCGGGGAAGAGCGCCGGCCGATGGCGCCCTCAGGAACCCCGGCACGTCCCAGGCAAGCACGGCGGACAAGCGGGCGTGCCGACGCCGCGGCCGACCAAAACCGAGCATGACAAGGATAGGTCCAAAGCGTCTAAGCGTTAGTTAGATGCGCGCACTGTGTAAACAAAGGTGGAAGCAGAATCCGCTCGGGTCAGACTCCCCTCCCATACAGCGTCGACAAAAAAGCGAGGCGGCCAATTGGCCGCCTCGCAGAACATCCGAACCTCTTTTCTTACCGATTATTGGCAGAGATGCCGCAGCCCATCTTCGCCCACGAAGGTGGTGCCGGGCCGGCAAACGAATCCACTGCTGTAGCCATAGGGGCCGTCATAGCCGTTGTAAGCGTAGGCGTCGGAGCGGAACGGCGCCGTTGCGATCGCACCACCGGCCGTTCCGATCGCGCCGCCGACCACGCCGGCAGCGACATCACCCGGCCAGAACCCGCTGTTTCGATGAGCCTGCGCCCGCTGCTGCTGCTGATGTTGAACAGCTTCGGATCGCGCGTGCGGTCCCATCGCCAGTGCCGGCGAAACGATCGCGGTCGTCAGGATGGTGACTGCGGTCAAAAGCCTTAGATTCATGAGCTGTCTCCATTGTCGTAACATGGAGCCAACAGATGACGCGCGCCGCCGTTTCCGGAACTCGCGCAGTTTCATCTCAAACGGATGTGAGGTTAAGGTTCCAGTTCTGCCGTATGACACTGCTCGATTGCATCGGCCGAGCCGTTTGTTGTCACCGCTGTCCGCGGCATCTCTATCTGCTTTCCGCGACATACTCTCGGGTCCTGCAGCGGAGACTGAACGTGGGACTCGACGGGCGCTAAAACTTTTCGATCCCCATCGGAGTCGAGCAGCCGATCGATCGAAAGGTTAATCGTCCAGACCATGAGGCAGCCGGCAACGCCGAAGGCGAAAGCAAAAAGCGTCAAATCGCGCTTATTGGGATACTCGAACACGCAATGGATTTCCTGCCGGCGAATAAAACACCGATCGACGCATTTGGTTCCGAAGAGAATGCCGTCGTTGTTTTGAAAGCTGGCTCGGGATGTCCGCTGAAAATTGCCCGTCTCCGCGCCATGGAACGGGGCGTGACAACGCACTGGGACTGCTTGTGTTCAACCAGCAATTCCGTGGTTCGGCGGGTGGTTAATGGCATGCGCCAGTATCGGTTGAGTAGCCATGCAAATAGCGGCCGGGGGCGTCCCGCTGGCCGCAGTTCGGGTAAGCGGGTGTGCCCCATTTTGGTCACAAGTGGTTTCTTTAAGGCCACAGCGGATGTTGATCCGCTCATTCGAACCGCGCCGCTTTGGCACTGTTTTTAGTGCTCTCCCATCAGCGGCTTCTTGATCGCCAAAGCGCGATCTCCCCTCGAGTAAGGAATATCCATGAAGCGTACTATCATGGCTGCGACGGCAGTATTTTGTTTGATTGGATCGAACGCGCAGGCTCGGTCGCACCATCATCATCATCATCGCCACCACCACTATGCCGGAGGTCACCACTACGCGGGTCGTCCCGCGGCATGGTGCGGCTGGTATATGCGCGGGCAGGTCGGCAGCGACCCCGGCCCGTCCTATAATCTTGCCCGCTCATGGGCTCATTATGGGTCCAATGCCGGTGGACCGTCCGTCGGCGCCATCGTTGTCTGGCGTCACCACGTCGGCAAGATCGTCGGCCAGGAGAACGGCCAGTGGATCGTGCAGAGCGGCAATGATGGCCGTGCCGTGCGGACACGTCCGCGATCGCTGGCCGGTGCCATCGCTTTCAGGAATGCCTACGCGGCGTTCTAGGCGAGCTAACCAAATCAACGACCCCGGCGTGATGGGCGCCGGGGTCGTTTTCTTTTTGTGATGAACGCCACGGCTTGCATCCACCATGGGTCGGTCGGCGCAAGCAGCAAGGCATGACGACGGACCACCCGTGCGCACTTCGAGCTCCAGGTCTCGTGCGATCGCCTTCACCGAGTTAGCCGTCGAGACGGCTTCCCACGATATTGTCAAGTAAAATTCAAGCCTTAATCGACCGCTATGGTCGAGTTACGCTGGTTCAGTTGGTCGTCTCCTAAGGCAGACTCAGCGTGCTGTGTCGGAGGCCGGGATGTCGCTTGGATCGATCGTCAAGCGTAACGTTGAACCGCAGACATGGCGCAGGCTGCGCCGCGTTGCGTGGCCGCTCGTCCGCCGCCATCGGCTGCGCTTCGCGATGTCCTACATTGGTCCGCTGGTCGACATGGCCGAGGCCTGGGCCCGCAGCGACAGCGAGGACAGCAATTTCCTCTATGCACTGACGCCGATGAGCCGTCTCAACCTCACCCACACGCTCGCCAATGTCTTCGACGTCTCCGTCGCCGATGTCGGAGGCCTGATAGAAGAGATCGAAGCCGATCGCGCGTTCAACGACCATGTTCGCGCCGGACTGTTGCAATTGTTGCCCGGCGTCTCTTCCTTCAGCATCGGCCGCCGGCTTGGCTGGTATGTCGCCGCCAGGCTGACGAAGCCGAAACTGGTGGTCGAGACCGGCGTCGACTATGGCCTCGGCTCCTGCGTTCTTTGCGCGGCGTTGCTGCGCAATGCAGCCGAAGGATCGTCCGGCCGGTATTTGGGGTTGGATATCCGCAGCGACGCCGGGCAGCTGCTGACGCCGCCCTATGCCAAGGTGGGACGGATGATCTATGGCGACGCGCTCGAGTCTCTGTCTGCGATCAGCGAACCCATCGATCTCTTCATCAACGACAGCGACCATTCCTTCGACTATGAGGCCAGGGAATACGAGACGATCAAGAATCGACTGTCGCCCGCCGCCGTCATCCTGGGCGACAACAGCCATTGCTCCCCGTCGCTTGCCAGGTTTTCCGAGGACAACGGACGGCGGTTCCTGTTCTTCAAGGAAGAGCCCGCGCAACACTGGTATCCAGGCGCGGGCATCGGATTTTCATATCCGCGCTGACGGTCGGGCTTTACGACGTCAGCCAAGTCCGTCGCTTTTCGGCGCAATAGGTCCCTCGCACGCAAGGCCCTCCGCGTTGGCACGCAACGCGGCCGCTGGACACACCGTTTTGATAGTGCCAGCCGAGCGACGGCTAAAGTTTAACGAAAATTGCTGCTGAATATCCGCGAAACTTGCGAGTTCCATCTTTAGCGGATCTTTAAGCTTCAGCCTGCAAGTTCCAAATCTGGAACGCAAAGAAATTGCGCTTCGTCGGAAAACTGAAAAAGAGGAAGCGATGAAGGCATTGGTTAGTAATTTCTGGCGGGACGAGTGCGGTGCGACCGCAATTGAATACGGATTGATCGCGGCCGGTATCTCGCTTGCGATTATTGCTGCCGTGAACGGTCTCGGAACGACGCTGAACGAGAAGTTCACCTCGATCAACAGTTCGCTGAAATAGTTGGTGTCGTCTGGCTTGCGTTTCTCAGGACCGGGCGGATGCGCCCGGTTCTTTCGTTTTGAAACGGTCATCCAAGCGTTGGGTACGAATAAGCCCCGGCAGGCGGCCAGGAATTGAGCAACCTCGATTGACGGTCGGAAACTGGGAAAAATCTATGCCTTCGCTTCTGGGCGCTAGATTGCAACGTCGTACAAGCGCTGCAATCGCGATGTGATGATCTCGCAAAACCGCTGTAGCTCCGCTTTGTTGCGGACAGGACCGGCGGCGGCGCCGAATGTCAGCATCGAATTCCAGGGGTTGAGACCGTAGACGGTCACTGTAACTCCGAGCTTGGGGCAGCCGTCCACATTGCCAAGGTCCTCGCGGATCATCGCAGCCAGCTCTTCGGCCGTTTTCACTTCCTTTGTGGGATTCACGGGCGCCAGACCTTTGTCCCGAGCGTCCGCCGGGGCCGGAACGCCTGTAGGAACGTCTTTTGAGTCAGAGCCCATCGTCAGCCCCCTGGTTCGCCTTCAGTCTGATCTTGACCGGCGGAATGATGTTCCTGCGACCGCAGGGCGTGCGCAAGCAAAAAGCTCCCGGCGGTCATTCCTGTGACCCGGCGAAATGGACGCTCCAGAAATCAGATGAAGTGGTGATCCCAGCAGGACTCGAACCTGCAACCCGCGGAGTAGAAACAAACGGCCTAGCGGGTGGTTTCTAGCGGTCCCGCAAGGCCTT
>Ga0137403_10009944_pt1 | contig 10553 bp, 10 predicted proteins | sample CZOMad2_1_16fung_FD_122057 | JGI IMG/M metagenome (GOLD analysis project Ga0137403, IMG submission 122057) | Vadose zone soil fungal communities from Angelo Coast Range Reserve, California, USA - CZOMad2_1_16fungal (Hybrid Assembly) | ecosystem: Environmental > Terrestrial > Soil > Vadose zone... | reverse complement strand
GCGCTGCGCGGTCTTGCCGAGAAGCGTCCCCAGGAACTCGTCGAGGAGCGTTTCGAGCGCCTGATGGGTTATGGGAAGTTCAAGGAACTCGAGCTCAAGTGAATTGCCCGAAAGGGCGGCAGCGGTGCTCGCGCCGGCGATTTTTCCCGGAGCACACCTCGCGCTGGGTCTCTCGGGCGGCGTCGATTCGGTAGCGTTGCTGTCCATCCTGCTCGAGCTGGCGGCCGCGCTCAAGTTTTCCCTGCGCGCTGTGCATGTCAATCACGGCATCAGCCCCAACGCCGCCCGATGGGCCGAGTTTTGCACCGGTTTGTGCGCCAGGTCGGGGATTGCGCTGCAGCTGGAAACCGTCGACATCGGCCCCTATCGCAATCTCGGACTGGAAGGCGCGGCGCGGCGGGCCCGCCACGAGGTGTTCGCCAGCGCCGACGCCGATTTCATCGTCCTCGCGCAGCACCGCGATGATCAGGCCGAGACGCTGCTGTTGCGCCTACTGCGCGGAGCGGGCGCGCGGGGCCTCGCCGCCATGTCGCCTCTTCAATCGCTCGCCGGCGCGCGCGGCCGGTTGTTGCGACCGCTGCTCGGAGTCTCGCGCGCGGAGATCGAGACCTATGCCCGTCTTCGCGGCCTCGAGTGGGTCGAGGACGAAAGCAATGCCGATACGATCCGCCGGAGAAATTTTCTGAGGCACCATGTGTTTCCGCTCCTGGAGCGGCAATTTCCCGCGGCGCGCGCGACGATCGCCCGGACTGCGGCCCACCTCGCCGAGGCGCGCGAGCTGCTCGACGAGATGGCGCGAACCGACTTCGAGCGCTGCTCCGGGCCCGACGGCGTCGATACCCGGGACTTACAGCGGCTCGGTGACGCTCGTGCCAAGAACCTCCTGCGCTATTGGTGCGAAACGCACGGGATCGAGCCGCTCCCGGCGGCGCGGATCGGCGAGCTGCTGCGCCAATTGAGGGAGTCTCGAGCCGAGGCCAGAATCGGCTTTGCGGTCCGGGGCTGGAAATTTGTCCGGTACCGCGACAAGCTCACCCTGCAGCGCACAGCAGAGCCCGTCAAGGGAGACTTGCGCGAAGTGTGGGATGGCGCAAACGCCTTGCCCTTGCTCCAGCTCGGTGGAGTGCTGAAGTTCAAGCCGGAGGAGGGACGGGGCCTGAGCCTCGCGCAACTGCACGCGGCGCAGGTCACCGTGCGCCTGCGACGAGGCGGGGAGCGTTTGCGTCTGGATCGCCACCGGCCGCGACGCACGCTGAAGAACCTGTTCCAGGAGCAGGGCGTTCCGCCCTGGAGCCGCGACCGCCTGCCCCTCGTTTTCTGCGGCGAGGAGCTCGTCTCGGTTCCGGGCATCGGCGACGCGTGCGAATACCGCGCGGCGCCGGGCGAGGCGGGCCTTATCGTGACGTGGGAACCGTTCGAGTAGCAAGAGGAGGGACGGGGCGACCCGCCTCCGCGGCGAGCCGCGGGAAAACCGCGCGGACCAGCGTGCCGCGTCCCTCCGCCGGCACGGTCAGGGCCACGCTCGCGCTGTGCCGTTCGGCGATCTCCGAAACGATGGACAATCCCAGCCCGCAACCCTCGCCTCCGGTCGCGGCGATGCGATAGAAGCGCTCGAAGACCTTCTCGCGCTCGGTTTCCGGAATGCCGGGCCCGTTGTCCTCGACCTCGAGCACCGACCCGCTGTCGCGCACCGCCGTGCGCACCGTGACGCTGCCGCCCGCCTCCGTATACGCGAGCGCATTGTCGAGCAGATTCGCGACCAGCTCGCGCAGCAGCAGGGGCTCACCCAGAGTCCATGCATCCTGGAGCTCGAAGCCGAGATCGATGTTCTTCGCGACGGCACGTTGCACCCAGTCGCGCAGATCGCGGCTGATGATCTCGTGCAGATTGACGGGCTGTCCGCTTGCCGCTTCTCCGGGCTCCGCACGCGCCAAGGTGAGAAGTTGATTGACGAGGTGGCTCGTGCGTTGAGTCTCGCCCGCGATCATGTCCAGGAGCGACTTCAGCTCCGAACCGGATGGCTGGCGGCGCGCGAGCTCCGCGTGGGTCTTCAATCCCGCAAGAGGCGTGCGCAACTGGTGCGCCGCGTTGGCGATGAAGCGCTGCTGCGATTCGATCGCCGCGTTCAACCGGGAGAACAGTCCGTTGAGGGCGCCGACCAGCGGCCGCACTTCCTGCGGCTTGTCTTGTTCGGGCACAGGCCGCAAATCGCGCGGAGAGCGCGCGGCGATCTCCTGGCGCAGGCGATCGAGAGGCCTCAGCCCCTGGCCGATGCTGAACCAGAGCAGGGCCACCGCGGCAAAAGCGATCAGCAGCTGGGGCGCGGTGGAAGCGAGCAGCAGCTCCAGCACGAGCTTGTCACGTTTCACCAGCGTCTCCGCAACCTGGACGATCGCGGTTCCGGGTTCGGCTTTGACCGCGCGGGCGGCGACGCGCACTCGCTCTCCTTCGAGCCTGGTGTCGTAGAAGATATGTTCCTCGGGAGCCAGCCGCTCCGGCGGCGCCGGCAGCCGCGGCGTTCCGGCAATCAGCTCGCCATCGGGCCCCAGCACCTGATAATAAACTCGGTCCTCGGTGTCGATGCGCAGCGCTTCGATCGCGATCGAAGGCAGGTCGAGCTCGAGGTGATCGCCCGTGCGGCGAAGGTGACTGGCAATCGCGAGTACCGGATCGAGAAGCGCGCTGTCATAGGCCTGGGTTGCCGCGTTGAGCGCGATGCGGTAGGAGACGAAGCTTCCCGCCGTGACCAGCAACAGCAATGGACCGATCAGCCAGTAGGTGAGATGCCAGCGGAGGCTAGCCTGCATCCGGGTCCTGGACCATGTAACCAAAGCCTCGCACCGTGCGAATCTTGATTCCGGCGTCCTGGAGCTTGGAGCGAAGTCGCGAGATATACACTTCGATGGCGTTGTGAGTCAACGAGTCGTCCCAGCTGCACATGGCCTGCAGCATATGCTCCTTGCTGACCACCTGCCCGACCCGCATCAGCAGGTATTCGAGCACCGCCCACTCGCGCGGGGTGAGGTCGAGGAGGTCCGATCCGATGCTCGCCCGTCGTGCCACCGTGTCGACGGTGAGACGGCCGAAGCGCAGTTGCGGGCTCTTTACCGCCTGGCTGCGGCGGATAAGGGCCCGAACGCGTGCTTCAAGTTCGGGAAGCGAAAAGGGCTTGGTGACGTAGTCGTCGGCTCCGAGGTCGAGTCCGCGGACGCGATCGGCCTCGGCATCGTGCGCGGTAAGGATCAGGATGCTGCCGGAGTGGTTGTCGCGGCGCAGCTGGCGCAACACCTCGAACCCGTCGATTCCAGGAAGGCTGACGTCGAGCACGACCAGGTCATAGTGTTCCTCCGCGCAAGCCCGCATTGCAAGCTCGCCCGTCTCGGCGTGGTCTACGGCATAGCCCGACTGTCTCAGCGTTCGTATCAGACCGTCCGCAAGCGCATTGTCGTCCTCTACGATCAGAACTCGCATGACAAGTGGTTGAACTGGTTCGAAGTTCAGGATAGCACGCGGACGGGCTCCGGATTCTTGAGCAGGGCACACGGAAATCCCGGAAAAAAGTGCGTGGGAGCGCGAGTTGCGCCCCCACGCCACAGAGGAGGAAAGAGACTACGCGTGAAACTGTACGCCGTCAGGCTTGCAATAAGCTGATGCTAGACTTACAGGATGCTGACATGACGAACCGGTTTTCCCCGGCCTTTGAGTGCCTTTCGGTAACGGCGGGCGAACCGCCACACGCAGTCCCAGGCCGGGCGCGACGCTCCAGCAAAAGCCTGATAAAATAAAACGTTAGGCGAGTTTCTTGCGTCGCTCCCCGAATCCAACCGGAGATCTTGCATGGCTGTAGAGCGAACCTTGTCCATCGTCAAACCGGATGCTGTGGCGAAAAACGCCATCGGACAGATCTACTCGAGGTTCGAGCGGGCCGGCTTGAATATCGTGGCCGCGCGCATGCGCTATCTGTCGCAAAGAGAGGCCGAAGGCTTCTACGCCGTGCATCGCGAGCGTCCGTTTTTCCGCGACCTGGTCAAATTCATGATATCGGGGCCGATCATGGTGCAGGTGCTGGAAGGCGAGGACGCCATTGCGCGGAACCGTGAACTGATGGGCGCGACCGACCCGAAGAAGGCGAAAAAGGGCACGATCCGCGCCGATTTTGCCGAGAGCATCGACGCGAACGCGGTACACGGTTCGGACGGACCCGAAACCGCCCGCACCGAGATCGCATACTTTTTTCCCGCTTCCGAGATCTTTTCCCGCTAGATGAGCGTCAATCTCCTCGATCTGGACGGCGAAGGGCTCGCCGCCTTCGTCGCAAGCCTCGACGAGAAGCCGTTCCGGACGCGACAGGTCAAGCGCTGGATGCATCGCTTCGGCGAATCGGATTTTGCGCAGATGAGCGATATCGCAAAGCCGCTGCGCGAAAAGCTCCTGCGGACCGCGTGCATTTCGCCGCCGCAAATCGTCAGCGACAGCCTGGCCAGAGACGGAACCCGCAAGTGGCTGCTCGACGTCGGCAACGGCAATGCCATCGAAGCGGTGTACATTCCGGAAACCAACCGGGGCACTTTGTGCATCTCCACCCAGGCGGGCTGCACCCTGGCCTGCGAGTTCTGCTCGACCGGCAGGCAGGGATTCAACCGCAATCTCTCGGTGTCCGAGATCATCGGGCAGCTGTGGCTTGCCAACCGGGAGCTCGGCGCGACGCCCGGGGGTGAGCGCGTCATCAGCAACGTCGTGTTGATGGGGATGGGCGAGCCGCTGCTCAACTTCGACAACACCGTCTCGGCGCTGAAGCTGATGATAGACGAGGACGCCTACGGGCTTTCGCGACGCCGCGTGACGCTCTCCACCTCGGGCATCGTGCCGATGATCGACCGCCTGGGCGAGGAATGCCCGGTGGCGCTCGCGGTCTCGTTGCACGCCCCGAACGACGCGCTTCGCGACAGGCTCATGCCCATCAATCGCAAGTACCCGCTCGCCGAATTGCTGGCCGCGTGCGGGCGGTACCTCGAGCGTGCTCCGCGCGACTTCATCACCTTCGAGTACGTCATGCTCGAAGGGGTGAACGACGCCGAGGAGCACGCACGCCAGCTGGTAGAGCTGGTTTCGCCGGTGCCTTGCAAGATCAACCTGATTCCGTTCAATCCGTTCGCGAATTCTGGCTTTGTGCGCTCGCCGCGCCGAGCGATCGAACGGTTCGGCGAGGTGCTCGGCGCAGGCGGGCTCGTCGTGACTACGCGCAAGACGCGCGGGGACGAAATCGACGCCGCGTGCGGGCAACTGGCCGGAAAGATCCACGACCGTACGCGAAGGCCGGCGCGCCTGGAAGGGACGGGCTCTTGAACCGGCTGCCGCGCGCAGCGACTGGCTTCGCCTGCGCCGCGGTGCTTTTCGGCTGCGCAGGAGGCCCGCTCTCGGGGGACTTGCCCGGCCAGAACGACGGCGGGGCCGTCATCGGGGAAGTGGCCGGCGCCCGGGAGCGCGCGCGCATTCACACCGAGCTGGCCGGCGCCTACTACCAAAGAGGAAACCTCGGAGTGGCGCTCGCGGAAGCGCGCACCGCGGTCACGGCCGACTCCTCTTATGCGCCCGCCTACAACGTGCTCGGCCTGGTCTACGGCGACTTGCGCGAAAAGGACCTGGCTGAGGAGGCGTTCGAGCGTTCCCTCAGGCTGAATCCCAACGACCCGGATGCCAATCACAACTACGCCTGGTTTCTCTGCGAAAACAAACGCGAAGAAGAATCGATCCGCTATTTCCTGATGGCAATCCGCCATCCCCTGTACGCTACGCCGCAAAAGTCCTATGTCATGGCGGCGATGTGTGCGATGCGCAAGGACAACGAACGCGATGCCCACGATTATCTCGAACGCGCGCTCAAGCTCGATCCGAACTATTATCCGGCGTTGATCAATCTCGCGCAGCTCAAGTACCGGCGCGGGGAGCTCGACGCCGCGCGCAACCTCGTGGGTCGTTACAACAAGATCGCCGAGCCGACTTCGGAATCGTTGTGGCTTGCATTGCGGATTGAGCGCAAAGTGGGGGATTCTTCCGCGGTGACGAGCTACGCCAGCCAGCTGCGCAGGCGCTTCCCCGGTTCGAAGGAATACCAGGAACTGCAAAAAGGGCGATTCGAATGAACCAGGCGGTCGAAACCGACGTACCTTCCGTCAAGCTGGGGCCCGGACGGTTGCTCGCGCAGCTGCGCGCCGAGCGCAAGCTGTCGATCGCCGACGTCGCGCAACGACTCAAATACGGCGTGCGTCAGATCGAGGCGCTCGAAGCGGAGGAGTTCGACAAGCTGCCCGGAGCGACGTTCGTGCGCGGCATGGTGCGCGGTTACGCCAAGCTGCTCGAAACGGATCCGGAGCCGGTTCTGGGCGCGCTCGACCAGCGTTACATCCCCGGGGAGATCGACCTCGATCTGCGCGACAAGGGCATCCCCTTTGCGCGCACCGGCAAACGCGGTACGCGAACTTATCTCGCCCTTTCGGTCCTCGCTCTCGTCGTCGTGGCCGGCGTGCTCTACGAGTGGCGCGCAGGCGCTTTCCCCTGGGCAAGATTCGAGTCGAGCATGCCTGCCCCGCAAGCGCAGTCCAAAGCGCCTCCGGTGATACCGCCCGCCGCGCCGCCTGCACCCATAGAGGTTGCGGCGGCGCCGCCGATGAGTGTGGTGGAGGCCCCTGCCGCGCAGGTGCAGCAGCCCTCTGGAGGAGGCGGCGGCGTCGTGGGCGAAGCGCGGATTCGTCTCGAGTTCGACCGCGAGTCCTGGGTCGAGATCAGGGACCGGGACGGCAAGGCGCTGATGTCGCAACTGAATCCCGCCGGAAGCCGCAGAGTCGTCCTCGGGCGGCCTCCCTTGTCTCTTGTGATCGGCAACGGCGCGGCCGTGCGTCTTACGTACAACGACAAGCCCGTCGATCTGAAACCCTACATCGAGATCGAAGTCGCCCGATTGACGCTGAATTGAATCACCGATGACGAATATTCCGAGGCACAAAACGCGCCAAGTCCGCGTCGGGCACGCGCTGATCGGAGGAGGCGCGCCGGTGTTGGTGCAGTCGATGACGAATACCGATACCGCCGACGCCGGACGTACCGCGGACCAGGTGTTCGAGCTCGCCCGCGCCGGTTCGGAAATCGTGCGCGTCACGGTCAACACCGCCGAGGCGGCGGCGCAGGTCCCGCGCATCCGCGAGCGGCTCGACGCCAAGGGCTGCGACGTACCCCTGGTGGGTGATTTCCATTTCAACGGGCACAAGCTGCTCGCCGAACACCCCGATTGCGCGCGGACCCTGGCGAAGTACCGCATCAACCCGGGCAACGTCGGCCGGGGCGCCAGGCGCGACGAGCAGTTCGCCACGATGATCGAGATCGCCTGCCGCAACGACAAGCCCGTGCGCATCGGCGTCAACTGGGGCAGCCTCGATCAGGAGCTGCTTGCGCGGCTCATGGACGAGAATGCGCGCTTGCCCGAGCCGCTCGATGCCGACGCGGTCACCCGGTCGGCACTGGTCGTTTCGGCGCTCGAATCCGCCGCGCGCGCGGAGGAGCTGGGTTTGCCCGGGGATCGCATCGTGCTCTCGTGCAAAGTGAGCGGCGTCCAGGACCTGATCGCCGTGTACCGCGACCTTGCCCGCCGCTGCGACTATCCGCTGCATCTCGGCCTCACCGAGGCGGGGATGGGAACAAAAGGCATCGTGGCCTCCACCGCCGCGCTCGGCGTATTGCTCCAGGAGGGTATCGGTGACACGATTCGCATCTCGCTCACCCCGGACCCGGGTGGGGACCGGACGCGCGAGGTCACGGTCGCCCAGGAGCTGCTTCAGACCATGGGCTTGCGCTCGTTCTCACCGATGGTGATCGCCTGTCCGGGCTGCGGCCGCACCACCAGCACTTATTTCCAGGAGCTCGCCGAAAAGATCCAGCGCTTCCTGCGCGAGCAGATGCCGAAGTGGCGCGAGCGCTATCCCGGCGTCGAGGAGATGCACGTCGCAGTCATGGGCTGTGTCGTCAACGGCCCCGGCGAAAGCAAGCATGCGAACATCGGCATTTCTCTTCCCGGTTCGGGCGAGCGTCCGGTAGCGCCGGTGTATGTGGACGGCGTGAAGACCGTGACGCTGAAGGGCGATCGAATCGCCGAGGAGTTCCAGCAGAGGGTCGAGGAATACGTTCGAACGACCTACGGAGAAGGCGGGCGCCTGCGGCACCACACAGCGGAAAAGAAGAGAAACATTCCGATCAAAGCCGCGGTGTAGTTCGCGCCGCCCCATCGACATGAGCGAGCCGATCCGCGCAGTTCGCGGAATGAACGATATCCTGCCCGAGGAGGCCGAGCGCTGGGAGGTTTTGGAGGAGATCCTGCGCGGCTGGCTTCGGAGCTACGGCTACCGCAACGTGCGCACTCCCATCCTCGAGCACACCGCGCTGTTTCGCCGCGCGATCGGCGAGGCCACCGACATTGTCGAGAGGGAAATGTACAGCTTTACCGACGAGCTGAACCAGGAATCGCTGACCCTGCGTCCCGAGGCCACGGCTTCGGTCGCGCGCGCGGCGGTCGAGCACAGTCTGCTCTATGGCGGCGCGCAGCGCCTCTACTACATCGGTCCCATGTACCGCCACGAAAGGCCGCAGAAAGGCCGCTACCGCCAGTTTCATCAGGTCGGGGCCGAGGCGCTCGGCTTCCCCGGCCCGGACATCGACGCCGAGCTGCTGCTTATGTGCGCACGCCTGTGGGACGATCTCAATATCTCGGGGATACGGTTGCAGCTCAATTCCCTGGGCTCGGCGGCGGAGCGCGCCGCGTACCGCAAATCGCTGGTGGCTTATTTTCAGTCCCGCGAGAGCGATCTCGACGAGGACTCGCGCCGGCGCCTTCGCACCAATCCTCTGCGTATTCTCGACGGCAAGAACCCGGCGATGCAAGCGCTTATCGCCGGGGCTCCGCGTCTTCTGGATGTCCTGGGCGAAGAGTCGCTCAAACATTTCGAGGGCGTGCAGGCCATCCTCAAAGACGCCGGGCGCGAGTACGAGATCAATCCGCGGCTGGTGCGCGGACTCGACTACTACAACCTCACGGTGTTCGAATGGGTGACAGACAGGCTCGGCGCTCAGGGGACCGTATGCGCCGGCGGCCGCTACGACGGCCTGTTGGAGCAAATCGGCGGGAAGCCCGCCCCGGCCTGCGGCTGGGCGATGGGAATCGAGCGCCTGCTCGCGCTGCTCCCGGATTCCGGAGAGCGGCCCTGCCCGGACGTGTACCTCGTGAACCAGGGAGAAAGGGCGGCGCGTGCCGCGTTTGGCATCGCGGAAGCCCTGCGCGGGGCCGGCTTCAGCGTGACGCAGCACTGCGGGGGAGGGAGCTTCAAATCGCAGATGAGAAAGGCCGACGCGAGCGGCGCGCCGGTCGCGGTGATCGTCGGCGACGAAGAGGAACAAGCGGGCGAGGCGAGCGTCAAAGCTTTGCGCGAGGAACGCGCGCAGTTTCGCGTGCCACAGGAACGCCTTGCGGATGCGATATCGGATCTGCTTTTTGGAACGGGTGAAAAGGAATGAGCACGTACGATCTCGAAGAACAGGAACAGCTGGCCGCCCTGAAAGCCTGGTGGAAGGAGAACGGCGGCGCGATTCTCCTCGGCGCGACTCTGGTGCTTGCCGCCATTGCGGCCTGGAACGGCTGGATGTGGTATCAACGCTCGCAGTCCGCGCAGGCCGCGGTGCTGTACGACACGCTGCAGAAGGCGGCGCGCGCCAACGATCTCAAGACGGTTCGCGAGACCGCGGGGGCGATTCTGGAGAATTTTCCGCGTAGCGCCTACGCGCCGCTGGCGGCGCTGGTTTCGGCCAAAGTCCACTTTCAGGGGGGAGATCTGAAGACCGCGCGCGCGCAGCTGCAATGGGTCATCGAGCATTCGGGGAGCGATGAGATACGCGCGATCGCCACATTGCGGCTGGCAAGCGTGCTCCTCGACGACAACGAGCCCGACGCAGCCCTGAAAATTCTCGAAGCGAAGCCTCATCCCGGTTTCGAGGCCCTCTATGCCTCGCAGCGCGGGGACATTCTCGCCACCCAGAAGAAACGCTCGGAGGCGCGAGCCGCCTACAAGGCCGCGCTGGAAAAGGCCGAAGCGGGTGCCCTGCGCGATGCGCTGCGGCTCAAGCTCGAGGCGCTTGGAGACGGCTGATGCGGCGGCTCCTTCTCGCCGGCCTGATGCTCCTCGCCGGCTGTTCGGGTTCGACCGGGCCGAAGATGGCCGAGCTGTCGGAGTTGCCCGCAAGCATACCGGTGCGCACACTGTGGCAGGCGAGCGTCGGCGAGGCGGGAGATGCCATATTGTTCCCCGCGCTGGCGGTCGACGGCGTCTACGCGGCCGCCCAGGACGGTACCGTCGCCCGCTTCGAAGCCTCGACCGGGCGGGAATCGTGGCGTGTGAATGTGGACCGCATACTTTCCGGCGGAGTGGGTTCGGACGGAACGCTCGTAGCGGTCGGAACGTTCGACGGCGAGGTCATGGCGCTCGATGCGCGTTCGGGCGAGGCGCGATGGCGCG
>Ga0137403_10009942_pt1 | contig 10554 bp, 13 predicted proteins | sample CZOMad2_1_16fung_FD_122057 | JGI IMG/M metagenome (GOLD analysis project Ga0137403, IMG submission 122057) | Vadose zone soil fungal communities from Angelo Coast Range Reserve, California, USA - CZOMad2_1_16fungal (Hybrid Assembly) | ecosystem: Environmental > Terrestrial > Soil > Vadose zone... | reverse complement strand
CGATCCACGCGGAGCGGAGGTGATGGTGGCGGAGATCGGGATTGCTAGGTCACGGTTTGAGACGGCGCCACGTCTGGCTGCGTGGGCTGGTGTGGCACCAGGCAACGACGAAAGTGCGGGCAAGCAACGCTCAGGTAAAACGCGCAAAGGCAATCGCCCTCTCCGGGCGATCCTGACCCAGCTGGCGCATGCGGCCGTGCATACCAAGGACACCTATCTCTGTGCGTTGTATCAGCGTCTCGCCGCACGCCGTGGGAAGAAGCGGGCCATCATCGCCGTGGCCCACGCGATCATGGTCAGCGTCTTTCATATGCTCTCCCGTCAGGAACCGTATCGCGAGCTCGGGGCCCACTATGTTGATGAGCGACGGCGCCAGTTCACCGTCGACCGGCTCACCCGGCGCATTGCGCACCTGGGGTATCGGGTGCATCTCGAACCGGTGGCAGTGCCCGCGGTGTAAGAAATTTTCAAGGCAACCTAAAACCGAGCAGGTACGTCCCCACTTGCATCTGCTCTGTAAAATTTAAGCTTTGTTCATAGAATAACCTGAATTTTGGGTTTGATGGAAGGTCATCTGGGCGGACGAATCATCAGAGAGGTCTGACCTCGCGATGGAGAGACAAAAAAGCCACAGGCACAAGGTCGACGCAGGACAGCCGCGTATCGCCGTAGTCTATGCTCGCGTCTCGTCCAAAGAGCAGGAGAAGGAAGGCTTCTCCATCCTTGCCCTGCTGCAGCTGCTTCGAGGGGACACCGCCGATCATCGATTGACGGTGATCGCACAGCTCATCGACGTGGAGACCGCAGAGCGCACCGGGCGTCACAGCTTTACCGCGATGATGGCTGCTCGCTTGCCGGTGAGATCAAGAAGGGCTGCTACATCGATTACCACTGTACGGGTGTTAAGGGGAAGTGCCCCGAGCCCTACACACATGAGGAAGTCTTAGAGGAGCGCTTCGCCTTTGTACTTTCGAACTGCACCTGGATAGGTGGAAAACTTCAGGCCACGTTCAGTCAACTCTTTGATTTAATGATCGCTTCGGCTAAAGTCTACGAGCATAAAAAAGCCCCTGGAGTGACCTCCAACGACCTTTTTGAAAACCGGCAGGGTATGATAAACTTGAACGTCTTCTGAGCGTTATAGAGTGCCCTCCATGGTTCTCGACACCCGTTCGTGTGCAACGCTGGACGTGAGCCCATGACCATGTGACTCTCCGTAAGGAGATCTGCACCGCGTGGAAACGAAGACCCTGGCGATCCTGGTGGCGGCGACGATGAGTGCAGTTGGCATCCTGGGCGATTACTTCCTGAAGCGGGCCAGCGAGGCACAACAGCCCCTCGCCACACGATCCTTCCTGGTCGGTTTTGTGCTGTACGCCTCGACTGCGCTAGCCTGGACCTTTGTGATGCGGCATCTCACCTTGGCGACCATCGGGGTCATCTATGCCATGTGTATGATTCTGTTGTTGGCCCTGATGGGTGTGGTGGTGTTCGATGAGCCACTTCATCGGTCTGAGATCGTGGGTATTGTCCTGGCGTTAGCCGCACTGGTCTTGCTGGCCCGATTCGGATGAACGCTGGCTGTCGCCTGCCCTTGAGCGTGGGCATGGTCCTGGGCATGAGCGACTGCAGGTCCTGATGGCCCAAGGAGGCTGCATGGCTGTATTGATCAGGAGCAACAAACCGGCGTTTGCCAGACCGGAGAGGCCCACGACCAGGATGAGATCGGACCTGGAGCCAGCCGTTTCCTGCTTTGATCAGCTCAAAAAGCGTCATCGGCCCCCGAACACTCCTGTCGTGACCGCGTTGTCCTGCGTGAGGTGTGGCATACACTGGGATCATACAGGAAGCGTTTATGCTTCGATGATCTCAAGATGCCCTTGCCCCTCCAGAGTCGTGAGGTCGATATCGGCGATACAGCGTACTTTGACGTAATCGAGCGTGAGGCCGCCCTCCAGGTGTACTGTACCTTGCTGGGTTTCGAAATCGGCCCGGCTGAAGTCGCACGCTGCGGTGTCAAGCCTGACGCCGAGATCCGTCCCGCCTTTCGTTGCGGTAAACTTGATGTGCACATACCCCCGATCGATACTCTCGTTCAGGGCTTTTACACTCTGGTCCGGGCGTAGCCCAGCGGCAAGGGGATGACTGCCCTGCGCCAGGCGTTTGACGAGGGTGTCCTCCGCCGTATCCTCCTGTGCAGAGGGAGGTGGCGCAGGGAGAACGGGTTGACGTGCCATCTCCTCCATGTGGTTGCGTAGGCTGAGTGGCCGCATATCGGTCCACACGACCCCGATGTATGCCAAGCACTCTGCCTTGGGGCCGCTCTTGCCAACGTCCCTCCAGCCTAGTGGGTTCTCTCGGTCGGCAGGCCATATCGAATACTGCTCTTCGTGATTCACGACGACATTGTAGATCGTTGTGTCATTCTCCTCGTCCCAGGCCATGCTTGCCTCCTATCGCGGTTTGCACTCGGATGTACGGCCATCTGGAGGCGAAACGCCCGTCCCCCAGAGGAAGTTGATGTGGATATGCCACAAATTGTCAGCGATACTGCCGAGAGCCCTGCTGGGCAGGTGATGAGGCCGCCGGAGTGAGAGGCCTGCACCACACGAGTGGTGAATTGGCCCCGAAGGAGCTTCTCCTGGCGGATCGCCCATGTGCAGATGGGCTCTGCTAGCGAGCGATGTCGGCGAACAGGGCTTCTGGTCAAATGCCTGACGTTTTCATGCCCTGAGCCAGGTCCTGAGTCAGTGCCTGCAACAACAGCGCCTGGGCGCTGTGCAGGAAAAAGTGATCGCCGGGCAACATGCGATGGATGAAGGCGCTGCACGTCTGCTCGCGCCAGGCGGCCAGCTCGTCGTAGCTCACCCTAGGGTCCTGCAAGCCTCCAAACACCGAGATCGGACACGTAAGGGGTGGTTTGGTGGTGTAGGTGTAGGTCTCGCACACGGCAAAGTCTGCCCGCAGAAGCGGGAGGAAGAACTGCATCAGTTCTGCATCTTGTAATACCGCTTGCGGTGTGCCGTTGAGACGACGTAGTTGGATGAGGAGCTCGGATTCTGGCAACTGATGAAGGGCGGGAGTCTGGTCCGGGAGTTGGGGGGCACGATGGCCGGCGATAAACTGGCGCACGGGGACAAAGTCATGCTGCCGGTGCAGTTCATGAATGAGCTCGAAGCTGATCAGTCCCCCCATACTGTGGCCGAAGAACGCGAACGGCACATCCAGATAGGGGAGGATAACCGGCGCCAACACCTCAATAAGGGCTACCAGTTGGGTAAAAGGCCGTTCTGCCCGGAAACTCTCGCGTCCGGGCAGTCAAATACACCACCGCTCGGTCGTCTCAGGTACGCCTGCGGTCCACGAGCGATAGATCACACTTCCACCACCCGCGTATGGGAAGCAAAACAGACGCAGACTGGCGTGCGGACTCGGCTTGGGACAGACCAACCAGTGGTTAGACGTCGACATCCGTATCACCACAGAGATGTAGCGGTTGCACGAGTTGCTCGACGTCCAGCCGACCGAGGTCGCGTGACCCTTCCTCTTGGTCATCTGCTGATGAGCGACATTCGTTGGCGAGCCGTGCCAACGCCCACGCTGTATCCGCAAGGCCGAAAGGCTCAATCCCAGAGTAACACAGCAAGCTGCCCGTTGCCAACCGTTTTGGAGCCGAGCCATTAATCTCGGCCGAGCGGTAGAGACTATAATGTGAAATGGTCTGGGGGCTGACCACTGGACGTACCTGGATGAGCGCGCCGAGCGGTACCATATCCCCAGCGCTGATGCGGACGTAGAGGTGGCTGATGTCTTCGGGACTGGACCGAAAATCCTCGGTGGCTTGGAGAAAGCCCCGGTAGATCCGCCCAAACTTATTGAAGTCATTGACATACATGCGTCGGAGCACATCGCTGATGTGGAGGTCGGCATAGTTGCTGAGGAATGCGTCATCATATCGGCCATCCGGAGAGATCACATTGGCGGCCAGCGTGAAGGCGGTGGATTGGTTGGTGACGCTGACGCCTTGTTGAACGACTTCTGAGGGGAGCGGCGCCAGGGCGTTCTGGGCACGGTTTTGCGCGTCCTGAGCGGCGAGGTCGAGATCATAGCCAACGCTGAAGGGGACGGTGATGCTTGCGCTGCCGCTGTTGCTGCTGACAACTGAGTGAGTATTCTTGACACGCGGCTTGAGGGGCAGTATCCTCGCTCCACTCCGGGATGGCTCGGGCGATGGCGCCAACGTTGATAGGAGGCGGAACGATGACCGTGAGCTACGATCCTTCGAAGCGCTATGAGATCAAGGTCTGGGACCTCGAGTACCGACGCGACCCAGTACGGACACTGATGGCCCGTATCTACCAACCGCAGGGCGAGGGCCCATTCCCGGTGCTCCTGGACGTGCACGGCGGCGCCTGGAATGATCAGGACCGCACGGCGAATGCGCCGGTGGATGAACGGCTAGCGGCCAGCGGTATCCTGGTGGTGGCGATCGATGTGCGTCTGGCCAGGGAGGCTCCATACCCCGGCTCAGTGGCCGACGTGAACTATGGCATCCGCTGGCTGAAGGCGAAGGCCCGCGAGTGGAACGGCGAGCCGGAGACGCTCGGTGCTCTGGGCAGCTCGAGCGGGGGCCACGTCCTTGAACTGTGTGCCATGCGCCCGCATGATGCCCGCTATACGGTGTATTCGCTGCCGGAAGCCCCCCACCTCGACGCCACGCTGATGTATGTCATCGCACGTTCGCCGATCAGCAACCCTCTCGCCCGCTACGAGCAAGCGCAGAAGATGCAGCGCACCACGCTGATCACGAATAGCGAGCTCTACTTCAATCCGTGGGACAGCATTTTTGACGCTAATCCACAACGTATCCTCGAGCGCGGTGAAGCGGTCAGCCTGCCGCCGATGTTCGTCCTACAAGGCGAATTGGATGATAACGTGCTCCCCGCAGTGCAGGAGCACTTCGTCGCAACATACCGGGCGGCCGGCGGCAAGATCGACTACGAGGTCTTCCCGGGTGCCGAGCACCGCTGGATTATTCAGCCAGGCCCGCAGACAGATCGGGCGATCGACATGATCAAAGCCTTCATTGCTCGTCAGCTCCGCGCGTAGCGGCCGGTGGGGTGACCGAGGCCATGCCGGGTTGAGCAGGGTTCTGTTGCCGTGGGAGAGTCCATGGCCCGTTAAGGTATATAATGCGCCCTATGAGACCGCATGAGCCCAGTGCAACGCAGCACACAGGCATCCATGGTCCTATGGTTCCGGTGAAACTGGAAAGCTCAGAGAAGGTCTCATAACTTCGTGCAGTGCAACCCATGGCAAGGGAGGGGTCACCGGACATGCGCCGCACGGCATCGCACGCCGCACGTGTCGGGGATGGTGGTGGCGTTCCCTTCGAATGTATCCTACATCACAGTGACAGTCAGGAGGTTAGTCATGGACTTTGGTATCAATGTGGACTTTGCGGTTCGCCGAGGTGGCACACACGAGGAGACTTTCCAGGAAGCGTTTGATCTGGTGGACCTGGCCGAAGACATGAGAGTGGATACCGCATGGTTGGGAGAGGGCCATTTCTTACCGAACCGCTCGGTACTGTCTGCTCCTATCGTGGTGGCCAGTGCCATTGCGGCCCGCACCAGACAGCTGAGGGTTGGCATGGCCGTCCAGGTGCTGCCCTTGATCCATCCCTTGCGCATTGCCGAGGAAGCCGCGACGGTGGACCAGATCAGCCAGGGCCGGTTCGAATTCGGTATTGGGCGCAGTGGCAATGTGCGCGCCTATGATATCATGGGGATCGACTACGCCGAGAGCAAAGAGCGGTTCCAGGAAGCGCTGGATATCATCTTGAAAGCCTGGTCTGGGGAGCCCTTTTCCTATGAGGGCAAATACAATCATATTACCAACGCCACACTGTCACCCTTGCCCTACCAGAAACCCCATCCCAAGATCCGCATAGCTGCCAGTAGCGGCGACAGCTTTGGCCGCATTGGTCGGCTGGGTTATCCGATCTTTCTGGGACTGCGGTTCATGGATGTAGAAGACCTGAAGGCCAATCTGCGCGACTACCGGGAAGACTGGATGAAAGCCGGACACCCAGGTGGTGCTGGCGATATCAACGTACGCTTCCCGATGTACATCGCCCCGAGCGACGAAGAAGCGCTTGAAGAGCCGAAGGAGAGCATCGAAGCTTTCTTCCGCCGCATGCGCGAGATCTTTGAGTATTCGTTGGGGCGTGCGGGGACCGAACGGTCTGAGGTGCGGCAAGCGCGCTACGAGCGGATGGTCAAAGCCACCTATGAGGAACTTCTGGAGACAAGAGTGGTCTTTGGCAGTCCCGAAAGCGTCATCGACCGCTTGACCCAGTTCCAGGAAATGCTGGGGATCACTGGGATCACCGCGGAACTGAATCCCGGCGGGTTCCTCCCCAAGGAAGCCGTGCACCGGAGTTTGAGACTCCTGGCGGAGAAGGTGATGCCAGCCTTCAAGTAAGGCGATATGGTGCTGTCACCCAGGTGTATTGTTGCGGCAAAACGGCGGCACCAGGTTTGGCATGACCAACTCTGGTGTAGTCCGCTTTTCCCTGCACGTGGGTCCACGTGTCAGCGTGACGTTGACCACGCCTGACAGCGGGAGGGTGCCGTGAAAATTGTGCTCTATGACGACTACAAAGTGGGACTGCTGAAGGATGGGAACGTGGTGGACGTCAGCGGGGTTGTTCCCAGGGGCGGGACACCGCAGCTGACCATCGAGGGACTCATCACCAACTTCCAGGCGTTGAAAGGGGGGCTTCAACGGGCACTGGACCAGGGGGAGGCGATTCCCCTCTCCAGCGTGCAGCTGCGGGCACCGGTGCCGCGGCCTGGGAAGATCGTGTGCATGGGGGGGAACTTCGGGGAATTCGTCGGGCGTAAGGGCACCATGTGGGGCTTCCTCAAGTCGCCCGAGGCCGTCCTGGACCCAGGCGGCACAGTGGTGTTACCGCCCGAGGATGCCAACATCTTCCATCACGAGGCCGAGCTAGTGGCGGTCATGGGCCACACCGCCTCCCGCGTCAGCAAGGACGGCGCCCTCAGGAACGTCTTTGGCTATATGTGCGGCTGCGACGTCTCGGGCCGCTTCCCCCCCGAGTCACGCCAGCAGTTCGGCAAGTCTTTCGACACCTTCGCCCCGATCGGGCCCTGCATCGCGACCTGGGACGAGGTGCCGGACCCGCATCAGGTCCAGGTGCGGATGTGGGTCGACGGTCAGCCCCGACACGACTACCCTATGAGCGACATCGCCCATTCCATCGAAGAGAGCCTGGCGTGGATGAGCTCGATGGTCACGTTGAAGCCCGGCGACCTCTTCTTCCTGGGGACCAACCACCAGGGCATCGGACCGCTCCAGGACGGCGAGCATGCCGTCATTGACATCGATAGAGTCGGGCGACTGGAGTTCGACGTCCACGACCCGCTGCAGCGGCGTTGGCCCAAAGAGATCGATGCGGTGTCTGCCAAGGACGTGCGGGAGGGCACGGGCGGACCTGGCCGGCGCACCCGGCCGCTGGGGTAGACGGTGACGGACATGACGAGAAGGCGAGACCGACTGGCAGGCTAGGGGCGGCACAGCCTGCGAACCGGTGAAGTGTCCCGTTCCTCAGGCTGTATTACGTCCCCGCCACCCATGTGAAGGTCATGACTTCCTCAAAGCGCGTTTCCGTTGATGGCTGTATATGGCGCTGATGACCGTCATGTTTGTGGTGGGGAAATGTGGCCAAGCGAGTATGGTGTGGTGCATTATCCCAGCCAATTTTCAGCTCGTTGGTGGTCGTCAGCCATTAGTAACTATAGCGTTCCAGCCCATTCCCATTCCATTGTTCAGTGAGCCGGAGATTGGTGCCATCTTGGAGATACAGGATGAGCCGGAGGGACTGGCCGTCAAGGACGAGCGGGATGATCCGCTCGATTTCTAGGCCAAATCGCTGCTCGATTTCCAGCAGCCGCTCAGTTGCCCACATCGGTAATGGCCTTCCCGAGGAGGCCCTGCTGGGCAATATCTTGGAGAGCTTGCATGTCCCGAGTAACCTTCTGCGCCACGGCGGCCCAATGATGCCACATGATGTAATCTTCATGCATCTCATAGCTTGCATCGTCGGGGAGTCCGCTCGCTTCGAGCTGATCCAGGGTAATCTGGTACCGCTCGGCAAACGAGCGGATTTTGCTTTCAGCGAGAAAAAGCCGTTTCTTTAGGTCGGCGACCCGTAACGCCATGCCATGCCGGGTGATTGTCTCGCGCTCTTCACGCGAGAGCGCGGAGAAGGCTCTTTCGAGGGCTGTCATCATCTCGGTATCCATGTTTCCACTTCCTTGGGTAAGGTGATGGCTCCGACATGCGGATATCTGTAAGAAGCTGCCAACACTTTATCTATAGGAACAAGACGGGTCAAGTCTTTGGGGAGGGGGTACCTAGCGGACTCCCGTCCTTAGGAATCGTCCGTTGAAGCCAGCCGTTCCACCTCCTCATCGGTCATCGCGTCCAACCACGCCCAGTCGGTCTGACTCTCGGCTTGCCGATAGGTGCCGTCCGGCTGCTCGCTCAGACTCCTGCCGTCTGTGGTAATCGCCTTAGTGATGTGTGCGCCGCTCATAGTGTCGCTGCTCCCGTTTGTTCGCGGCGGGCGGAGATGATGCGGATATCCTGGCCCCTTTCGGAGGATATCAAGGAAGTCGATGCTATGCCGTCGCACATTGCATTGCCGCTTGGTTGCATCCCACTCATACATCGTATCTTACGATACGCACAAATTATATGTCCTTGTCAATGCTTGTCACGAGCCTGCCTAGCGCTGCATAATGGGCAAGAGCGGAGGCAGTCATGCCTCTTCTTGCCTGGTGGTCATGTTGACGGGCGATATGTGACAACGCCGTGAGGAAGCGTCAACGCCTTGTTGCCGCAGCACACTTTAGTTGTGGCGCCAGGCGCACACTACACCTGGGGCAGATAGCGATTGGAGTAGATGCCCGCCAATCGTTGGTGTTCAGCTCCGAGGGCATGGCCATACCCCTCTTCGATGCAAGTCGTGCTATACTCGGCCTGTTATGGGCGAGCGATGCACTGTACCATCGCAGAGGCACAGAGGCTGCTGTACGACGAGGTCAAAGTGTAAGGAGCGGCGATGAAGACTGGATTAGCAGGGAAAGTCGTGCTGATTACCGGAGCCACGCGGAATCATGGCCGCGCGGGGGCTCTGGCCTTTGCCGAAGAAGGGGCGCACCTGCTGCTCTGTACGCGTCAAAGCATGGGTTTGCTGGAAGAAACCGCGCACATGGCCTCACCATTTGGAGTGAAAGTGGTGACGGGCCAGTGTGACGTGACCGACGAGGAGCAGGTCAAGGCTTTCGTCGACAAGGGGCTGTCCGAGTTTGGCCGCGTTGATGTGGTGGTGAATAACGCCGGGTGGCGGGCGCGGGGAGAGTTGCTGCGCATCAGTACGGAGAACTGGCTGGCGACCATGGGCGTCAACCTGCATGCGGTCTTCCTGATAAGTCAGGCGGTGCTTCCCAGTATGGTGCAGCACCGCTGGGGAAGGATCATCAACTACTCGGGTATTGCCGCCTTCCGTGGCTCCACCGGCACCACGGCGAAAATGGCTGCCGAAGGGCTGACCAGAGCGATTGCGCGCGAGTACGGCAAGTATAATATCACCGCCAACCTCATTGGCCCGGGCAGTATCGAAGTCGTCCGCACGCCAGGCCAGGAAATCCCAGGTGGTGAAGGCGCAGGAATGGAGGCCATCCCCATTCCCAGGCAAGGCACCGTCGATGAGTGCACCGCGACGGTGGTCTTTCTCGCCAGCGAACAGGCCAGCTACATTACGGGTCAGACCTATCTGGTCAATGGCGGAGCGTATTTCCTGTGAAGACTGCCCGGAGCGCCTGGCGCTCCGACCAAGGGGAGAGCTGTATGCCGGACTCAGGATCGAGGGAGAGAGCGTGGAGACCAATCTAAAAGGCAAAACCGTTTTTGTGACAGATGCCCTGCATAACTTCGGCACGCCCACGGCGCTGGCCTTTGCCAGAGAAGGAGCAAACCTCTTTCTGACGACTCTGAGCGACCATGCGCAGCTCGCACACACCGCCGGCGCCGTGTCATCCCTGGGCGTCAAGGTCGTAACCGGGCTGTGTGACCTCAGCAGTGAGGCCCAGGTAGAAGCCGCCGTGCACAAGTGCATGGCCGAACTGGGTCACGTGGATGTGGTGGTCAACAATGTACTCTTTCCGGTGCCAGCCCACGCTTTTGGTACAGTGCCCTTTGAGGTGTGGAAGCGCAAGATTGAGGTGGAGCTGACCGGGTCTTTTTACCTGTTCAAGGCCGTGCTCCCCCAGATGATGGCGCAACAGTGGGGCCGCATCATTAACTTTACTGGCCTGGCAGCCCTGCAAGGGACCGACGCGCTGGCCGGGTCGACCGAGCTGGGCATGGTGGGAATGACCAGGGGCATGGCGCGGGAGTACGGCAAGTACAATATTACGGCCAATTGCATTGGCGCCGGCGGCATCGAGACCGAGGAGGCAGAAG